>ENA-UOUL01004834-UOUL01004834.1-bioreactor-metagenome-genome-assembly--contig:-NODE-4834-length-12102-cov-5.909854_pt1 | contig 12102 bp, 7 predicted proteins | sample MGYA00249838_ERZ747220 | MGnify/ENA primary metagenome ERZ747220 (study PRJEB28778, sample SAMN05720191) | bioreactor metagenome | isolation source: Anaerobic biogas reactor | place: USA:Washington...
AGGCGCGCGACCGTGCGGCCGAGGCAATTCCATGCATCCTGGCTCCTCCCTGAGCTGGCGGCGTTGGCATGTTTTATCACATCATGCGAGGCAACGGCGTTCCATCCGTGTGCTACGTCCCGGTGCCAGATCACGGCATGGAAACCCGCGACGCCCGTCCCCACCTCAGGGCCATGCCGAACCATCCCGCCCCCGCGATCCCGTACTCCCTGCTCGACCTGGCGCCCGTCACCGAGGGCAGCACGCCGGCCGAGGCCTTCGCCAATTCGCTCGACCTCGCCCGCCACGCCGAACGGCTGGGGTACACCCGCTTCTGGCTGGCCGAGCACCACAACATGCCGGGCATCGCCAGCGCCGCCACGGCGGTGCTGATCGGCCACATCGCCGGCGGGACCTCCGCGATCCGGGTGGGCGCGGGCGGGGTGATGCTGCCCAACCACGCGCCGCTGCAGGTGGCCGAGCAGTTCGGCACCCTGGCTTCGCTGTATCCGGGCCGCATCGACCTGGGCCTCGGCCGCGCGCCGGGCACCGACCAGGCCACCACCCGCGCCCTGCGCCGCTACTACTCCGGCGCCGAGGCGTTCCCGTCCGACGTGATGGAGCTGCTGCGCTACTTCGAGCCGGTCCAGCCCGGCCAGCCGGTGCAGGCGGTGCCGGGGGCCGGCCTCGACGTGCCGGTGTGGATCCTGGGCTCGAGCCTGTTCGGCGCCCAGCTGGCGGCGGCGCTGGGCCTGCCCTATGCCTTTACCATTGGTTCTGTTGTGGGACTTACTGCTTTGATCCCCCTGGTAGGAGCCTATATTGGTGCCGGATTGGGATTTTTACTGATCGTTATGGTCAATCCCATTCAAGCCTGGGTATTCATTATTTTCATCATCATCTTGCAGCAAATAGAAAGCAACCTGATCTACCCCCGGGTGGTGGGAAATACCATCGGTTTGCCGGGGATCTGGGTATTCGCAGCTATTATCATCGGCGGCGGACTGCTGGGTGTCATCGGCATCCTGCTGGGAGTACCCGTCGCCGCTACCATCTACAAACTCCTGGCCCGGGATATCTACCGGAAAACAAAACCGGAAGATTTATCTGTTGAGGAATCATAATAATTTTCCTTCTCTGGCTGACGGCATTTTAAGGGGATAACCATTCGGTTTATCCCCTTTTCGCTGTATAAGTCGTTTGATTCATTGCAATACTAAATACAGCAAAGGAGGGAAAGTTATGAAGCAGGGAGATTACAGTTTAAAAGTCCTGGCAGCTTTATTACTCATATGTATTCTGGGATTTGGCCTGTTCTTTATCCAGATTAAAGAAGAGATCCCGGTGATACCGGTGCAGGGAAAAATAGGTGAACCACGGTCGGATGATGTGTGGATGATTTCCCGTATGATAGCGGCAGAATCCCGGGGAGAACCTTTTGACGGACAGGTTGCTGTGGCATCGGTAATTGTAAACCGGGTACGCAGCCCCAAATTTCCGGGAACCGTTAATGGAGTGATCTATCAGCCTCTGGCTTTTACGCCGATTGTCGATGGCCAGTTCTGGTCAGTAAACCCCACTGACAATCACCTGCGGGCTGCAAGGTATGCATTGAATGGCTGGGATCCTTCCTATGGTTCCACCTTTTACTGGAATCCGGCAACAGCTACCAGCAAGTGGATCTGGTCCCGCACAATCATTACCCGGATCGGCAAACATGTTTTCGGCGTTTAAGCTGGGAAAGAGGTGAATGAAAGATTGCGCACTCCAAGAATTCTTATCAGTCTGCTGGTGTTCGGCCTGATTGTTGCCGGTGCTTCATATTTTTCCGCGCAGTTTTATAATCAGGCCCATACCTCCCAGAATGCATTGGAAGCCAGTTATCAGAATAATTTTTTCAACCTGATAGAAAACCTGGAAAATCTCGATGTCCTCCTGGGCAAAACCCTGGCCTCCAACTCCAAACACCATGATACCATTACATTGGTCACTGTCTGGTCAATGGCGGAAGCAGCCCGGACCAATCTGAGCAATCTTCCCCTGGGGATCATCAACACTGCCCGAAGCAATCAATATTTGTCCCAGCTGGGTGATTTCAGCTATTCCCTGGCCAAAAAGACTGCCGACGGTCAGGAAATCAGCGAGAACGAATGGAAAAAAATAAAACAGCTGCACAGGGAAAACCGCACTATCCATAGTCAATTGCGCGATTTGACCGGTCTTATGCAGGAGAAAAATGTTCGATTTGGCAGCCTGTCCCGGGTGGAAAAAGCCAGGCTGCCCCAGGAAAGCCAGGCAGTACTGGATGGCTTCGGCAAACTGGACGAACGGCTGCAGGATGAAGTCCCCACCCTGACCTATGACGGCCCTTTTTCCGACCATGTAGTAAATCGATCTCCCCTTGGATTAACGGGACCGGCTGTAGATAAAAAGCAGGCTGAAATAATTGCCCGTGAATTTATGAAAAAAATAAATCAAAACACCGATTATACGGTTACAAATACTGGATTGGCCGATGGCCGCATTTCTTCCTATTCCATCACCCTGAAACCAGATGACGGCGGTAAAGATGATATAATCCTGGGAATAAGCCGCAAAGGCGGACATGTAGTCCTGATGATGAATGGCGCCGAACCAGCAGCCATCCGTAAGGTGACCCGGGCCCGGGCCGTCAGTAATGCGGAGAAATTCGTAGAAAAATTGGAGCTGGGCGAATTTATCGCCACTGGACATCTGGCTGAAGGCAACGAATTACTGGTCAACTTCGCCGGGCAGCAGGATGGTATTGTACTATACCCGGATATGATCCAGGTCAGCATCTCCCTGCAAACAGGAAATGTGGCCGGATACGATGCCAGCAAGTATTTGCTTTCCCATATTGAAAGAAAACTGGCAGCACCTGTGCTGACCGAGGCCGAGGCCAGAGCCGGAGCCAACCCCCATCTGGAAATCGAAAGGGTGCGTTTGGCCCTTATCCCCCTGGACAATCTGGAAGAAAAGCTGACGTATGAAATCAAAGGTAAAATCGAAGGTGATACCTATTTTGTTTATATCAACGCCCAAACCGGTACCCAGGAAAAAATCCTGTTAATCGTAGAAACCCCCGAAGGGTCAAGGAGCATTTAAGGGGCTAAGCGCCGAGCAGTTGTTAAGCAATTGTTAATCATAGTTAAGCGATAGTTAAGCAGTAGTTGAGCAATGGTTAAGCAGTAGTCAAGCAATTGTTGAACGATAGTTGAGCAATTGTTAAGCGATAGTTAAGCAGTTGCCAGGCCCCTGGGCAGATAGAGGCGTCGGCCCGCCTCAATGGCCTAGCGGTAGCCAAGCAATGGATAAGCAGTGGTCAAGCAATGGTTAAGCGATAGTTGAGCAGTGGTTTAGCAGTTGTTAAACAATAGTTGAGCAATTGTTGAGCGATAGTAAAGCAGTTCCGGGGGGACCAACGGGCCGACAGAGGCGTCGGCCCCTACACCGCTCGCCAGTGCGGGTTACGCCTCATTCCTCGCCCCTCCCGCCTCACTTTTTTCAACTTTCCACTTTCTGCTTTTCTATAACAGCAGGAGCAGATCCTTGTGTGGAGGAAAAGAGATAAAGGTTAGGGTATATCATCAGAAGCCTCTATAGTAAAAGCCTTTTATCAGAGTTGGGCCTCCCTCCATATCACCAGCAGAAGACCGGGCTTTTCCGGAATACAATGATTGCTCCGGCAACGGATGAGCACGCCGCAGGACAGACCTTAAAACCGGTATCATCAGAACCAGCAAGATCAGCTGTTCCCCCCGCCATGGGGACGGGCCCTTCGTCTCCCCTTCGGCTCCGCTTCGCTCCGGACAAATGGTCCGTCCCCATGGCTCCTGTTTCCTCGGCCACCGCGGGTCGACAGAGGCGCTGACCCCTACACCGCTCGCCAGCGCGGGTTACGCCTCATTCCTCGCCCCTCCCGCCTCACTTTTTTCAACTTTCCACTTTCCTCTTTCCGCTCCCCTAACCAACTGACCAACCATCCAACTAGCCAACTATTACCCGGCCCTCACCCCTGACCATTAACCACCACTCCGGTAACATACATGATTTCGCAGGCACCATTGCCGGTATCGTCCCTGGTGAGGCTGGATCTCCAGGGACCGCTCTCAAATTGGGCTTCAACCAGATAACCCTCCAACCGCACATAGTCATTTTTTCGCACCTTTTTGATCTGCCGCAGGATCTCCTGATCCTGATGGATCAAATGTACATTGGCCGAATGCCTGGCCACATAGTCAATTCCCACCGGGCAGGAAGGAAGGAGCTGAAAACTATACCAGCGCCCGCTCTGGTGGTATTTGATATGTTCATCGATTTCGCTTTTATTCAGATCGCCCCAGGCCAGAGCAAAATCATATCGGGAGATCTGAGAGGGGTAATCGGAATACTTTTTGCGCCCCTTCACCACCCCCTCCACAACATATTCTGCCAGCAGAGTTAGTTTCACATCGCCTTTATCACCGGCAACCGTTATCGTTCTGGCATCAGCAATATTTGTTTGCACCGGATCCGGGATGTGACCCCGGTAGGATTCCCGGTCCATAAATGCGTTGATCACTAAGAGGGCAGCAATCACATAGCCGGCCAGCAAAATTCTGCGAAAATTATTCATGGTTACCATCCTTACATTATTGATGTTAGCTACATTCTTTTACAAATTTCTTTTTCCTGCATTATGGTTTTACAAATTACTTCTAACAAGACATTTAATGCTTGCATATTATTTGTTTCTATTCTATAATAAATATACCCCTTGAGGGTATCTTGGGAGGTGTTTATAAAATGAAATTTAGTCTCGACGAAGCAACATTGAAAACCATCCAGGAAAGCACCGGTTCTTTTTTCATCAAGGAAGAAATCTGCTATTCCTGACGCGGAGTAACCAGAAACCTCTGGTCAGGGGTTTTAAACGCGAAAAGCGAAAATCTGGCCCGCTATAATGAATTTGAATACCAGGGCATTAAGATCTATATCGATAAAGGTCTAAAAATTAAAGATACTCTTAAAATAACCGTAAATCCCAAATTCCTTTTCTTTAAACCTACCTTCTCCGTTCAAGGGGTGGCATGATAGCCGCCCCTTTTCCCTATTGCGCAATACTCTTCTTTTATGCTAATTTATAAATTATTGTAATCCATCGCAAGGGGAGGTCACCTGGAGTGAAACAGAAAAACATTCGTCTGGCTGCAGTTGAAGATGCGAATGGAATTTTGCAGATCTACGCGCCTTTTATAACTCAAACCGTCATCACCTTCGAGTGCCGGGTCCCCCAACCGAAAGATTTCCGCCAGCGGATCGCTGCCGGCTTGCAAAAATACCCCTGGCTGTTATGTGAAATTGACGGGCACATTGCGGGATATGCTTATGCCGCCCGGTTTCATGAACGTGAGGCCTATGACTGGTCGGTCACCTCCTCGATATATGTTGATCCCCGCTACCACCGGCAAAGAATCGGCCAGGCACTTTATACTGCATTATTTGACCTGCTGAGAATGCAGGGTTTTTATAATGTTTATTCATTGGTCATAACCCCCAATCCCCAAAGTGAAGGACTTCATGAATTCTTCGGTTTTAAAACCCGGGCCATTTTTGAAAAAACCGGGTTTAAAGGCGGTCAATGGCTGGATGTTAAATGGTATGAACTATACCTTCGCGAACATAACAGCCCCCCGGAACCTTTTAAACCCATCGGAGATATCGCCGCCAGCGAAGATTTCTCTCAGATACTGGCCCGAGCAGAACAAATAATTTGCGATTAGTGGCCATTGAGCAGGAATATTGCGGGGGATAGTTGGTTGGTTGGTTAGTTGGTTAGTTGGTTAGTTGGTTGGACAGGGGAAAGCAGAAAGAAGAAAGTTGGAAACGGCTAGGGGCCAGGGGCAAGGGGCAAGGGGCAAGGATACGTAAACCTTGGCCTGTAGGGGTCTACCCATGAAAGCGGAAAGAAGAAAGTAGAAAGTTGGAACTATGCGAGATATAGTGCTACAAGCGGCGTAGGAGCGACTGCCTGGCCACAATGGCACACCCCGCATCTCTGCAGGTTCGCCTCTAACAACATGTAACAGCAGGAGCAGATCTTTGCGTGGAGGAAAAGAGATAAAGGCGGGGGTAATCCACCAGATACCGCGGGTCTATCCCGAACTTTGTGTAAAGTCCAAACGGATGTAAAATAAGGCAATATATTTTAGGGGCAGATGTCTAATTTAGGCGAACTGCCCCTTTAAAATTGAATTATAATTTAAAGATTTTCATTGTCAATGTTAATCTATCCGACCATCGAAATAGATTTCGAGCTGAGAATGGATACGCCCCCAATCCTGCCGCCGGCCAGTCCATTTTTTCGTGATATCCATCATGGCCAAATACAGCATTTTTAAAAGACTGTCATCGGTGGGGAAAACGGATTTGCTTTTGGTTACCTTGCGCAACTGGCGGTTAAATCCTTCGATGGCATTGGTGGTATAGATAAGCCTGCGGACTTCTTCGGGATATTTGAAATAGGTGGATAAATTGGCCCAGTTGGTACGCCAGGAAACAGCTATCTTCGGATATTTGCTGCTCCATTTTTCATCGAAGGCGTCCAGCTCGTATAAGGCGGTTTGTTCATCAATAGCAGCATAGACTTTCTTTAAATCGGCCATTAGCATTTTGATGTCTTTGTAAGAAACAAACCTGGTAGTGTTGCGGATCTGGTGGAGAATGCACTGCTGGATCTCGGTATGGGGAAATACTGCTTCAATGGCACTGGCGAAACCAGTAAGTCCGTCTACACATGCAATCAGGATGTCTTCTACTCCGCGGTTACGCATGCCGTTCATGACCGATAGCCAGAACTTGGCACTTTCATTTTCGCCGATCCACATGCCCAGAACATCCTTGATCCCGTCCATATTAATGCCTATGGCTATATATACCGCCTTTTTTACGATCTGGCCCTCGCTGCGCACATGGAAATGGATGGCGTCCATAAATACTACGGCATAAATGCTCTCCAGGGGCCTGCTTTGCCAATCTCTAACCACCGGCAGGATCTTATCGGTGACCCTGCTTATAGTGCTGTCGGAAACATCAATGCCATAGATTTCCCGGATATGGGATTCAATATCCGAAGTGGTCATGCCCTTGGCATACATGGATAATACTTTTTCTTCAATATCCCCGGAGAGGGTTGTCTGCTGCTTTTTTATTAACTGGGGATCGAAGTCTCCCTTGCGATCCCTGGGAATGGAAATATCCATGTCTCCGAAGCTGGTTTTCATGGTCTTTTCGCTGTATCCGTTGCGGCTGTTATCAGTCTGCTTGTTGCGATAGTCATACTTGCTGTAACCCAGTTCCTCATCCAGCTCAGCCTCCAGCCCGTTTTCAAGAACGGTGCTAACCATTTCTTTAAACAGTTCCTGCACCCCTGCTACATCATTAATTCCAGCATCCTGTAGCATTTCCAGAAGCCTTTTTCTTTGTTCTCTTCTTTCAGGTGTGATTCTTCTCTTTGCCAATACAAAAACCTCCCTACAGATGCTCCTATCTTACATCATCTATTGGAAGGTTTACACAAAATCTGAAACGGTCTCAAAACTAAACCATTAATTATTCAAATATTAGACGAGCTTAAATAGAAAAGATCCTGCGGCTCCGCTTCGCTGCGGATAAATGGTCCGCCCCAAAGGATTCTGGTTCCCTTGAACCCCGCGGGTCGACAGAGGCGTCGACCCCTACGACCGCGACCAGCGCGGTTTCCGCCTCACGCCCACCCCTCACCCCTCACGCATCACGCCTCACGCCTCACGCCTTACTCCTCACTCCTTCCGCCTTACTCTTCCAGCGGCGGGTGGTTATTCATCTTCGAACAGGCTGGTCTCGGTCAATTCGGAGGCTCGGTAGATGGCTTTCTCCAGTTTTTCGTCATCGTTTACCCGACTATGATCCCGGATGTATTGCTCGGCTTTCAGGTATTCTTTCCCGCCGGCGGCACTCATGCGTACTTTCAGCATATAGATGAGATTGAAGCGTTTCATGATGGAATTGTCCTTGAGATGGGTCAGACATATTAACTGGGTGCGGTGCTTTTTGGCGATTTCAAACATGGGTTCCAGCAGATGTTCGGACGAAATGGGACCGAAGGGGTTATCCATGATCATGACCCGTGTATCCGTATCGGGATCGGCTCCTATGGACTCCATGTTCCTGGACCGGGTGTAGGTTATCAATGCTGATAACATGGAAAAGAAAACTACGAACCTTTCAGCACCGGAATTTTCACGTACCGCATCTTCCCAGCTTTTGGCCCGGCTGTTTTGCATATTCATATCGATCTTATAAACATATATTGGTATATGGGCATTCCCCAGATAAATATTAATCAGCTCGCGGCTGGACATCAAACGGGATATGGTTTTGCGCAGTTCATCATCGGAGCTATCTTGGCGGGCTTTATCCTGGACTTTTAAAATGCATTCTTCTATATAAGCATTTATTCGCTGCAGTGCGGATTCATGGTCATCCAGCTGCAAATCGATGCGCAGCATCTGCACCGGACGGGAACGTCCTGCCAGCCGCACTTTGGAGTGTTCGGATATGGCTTGGATCTCTTCATATAATCTGCGCCCCTGCAGAAAACTTTGCTGGACCATATCTTTTTTATTGCGTTGCAGGTTGGCCAGCTGGTTCTCATATACGGCAATTAATTCGTTCAGCTTTTCCCTATGCTGGCTCATGCGTTCAAAGAGATAATAATAATCTTCATAATTCAGCCGGGCTTTATACCAGAGGGGGTCGATGCCTTTGAAAATATTATCCAGGTTAAGGTTCTTGTCTTTGAAATCTATTTTGCAATTATCATAGCTGTTTCTGAGACTCATGGATTTATCCCGGTTGGTGCTGTCGATACTGCGGAAGTCTTTTTCCAGGCGGACGGCCTGAGCAATTTCATCGGCTGCGGGGACGAAGGCTTCGGCGGGTTCAAATGAACCTATTTCAATGGTTTGCTCAATATTTTCCCTGGTTCTGTTCAGACGCGATAATTGGCGGTAAATCTCGCTGTTAAGGTCTTCCAGTTCTTCGGCCTGCTTCAGCAGCCGTCTGCTTCTGGCGGCAAAATCTCCCTTGATCTGATGGGCCGGCAGTGGTTCATCAGCCCCCAGCCGTTTGACTTCTTCCCGGGCATGGGAGAGTGCGGCAGCGGCAGCGGCCTCCTCACGGGAGGACAGATCTTTTTCAGTTTGCATTTGTTTAAGCTCTGACTCCAGGCGTGTTATTTCGTTCTGGACGGAATCAAGTTCATTCTCATCAAAGATGACTGCCAGATAGTCTGCTGCCGGCACTTCCAATCTTTCCAGCAGTTTTTGCACCTTTCTTATTTGAGCAGTCAGTTCCTTATGTTGCTGTTCAAGATTGATTATATCCTGACTATGTTCTGCTTTTATGGCATTAAGACGGTTTTCCAGTTCGGCAATGCTTCCTTCCAGTATACCTGCTGCGGGGGCTCTTTGATAAATAAGTAATTTATGCTTTAATTCTTCCGCATATTTATGCCGCTGTAATATTTGGTTTTGGCCGGCAGTGATTGCCGCCTGCAGTTTTTCCAGGCCCTGCTGCAGAAACTCTTTTTGACTTATCAGGTTCTGAGCATCTGAGCGGATTTTATCCAGCCGTTCTCTGGCAGACTGATATTCCGGTTCTTTTTTGAGGAAATCAAGCCAATCTTGTCGGGAATTTTCTGCCGGGGGTATTTTTCCGATCGTATTTTGCATTTGCTGTTCCAGTTGATCCAGCCTTTCCCCTCCCTGCCTGCGGGCGTTTTCATTTTCCTTGAGCTGCTGATCCAGGTTGAATAATGCATCTTCAGCAGTTTTTATGTCTTTTTCCCGCTGGTACTGAAAATCCGCCGGATAAGTGAAACGCTGGCAGGTGGAAAAATCAATTGAGGTTTGCTGCTGGGCCTGCAGATAATGCTCATACCGCTGGCAGGCCTCTTTTTCCCGGTTTTCCATTTCTTCGATCAAAGTATTGCGCTGGTCGTTGTCAAATATTCGGTCTTCATAATAGCAGGCCAGGATTATTTCCGGCTGGGGCCGGGCCAGTCTTCCCCGATTTTCAATTATTGTATTCAGTTCTTCATAGGCTATCAGCGGTATAATGCGTCGTAAAACTATTTCGGGGTTAAGCTGGTATAAGCGCTCTATATCTGCCCGGGGCATGATGAATGTATAGGGGAGGAGGGGATTGCCCTCCAGCAAGGTCTGGCGGAGATCAGGCGGCTGGTTGCGCAGATAGCTCTCCCCGGTTTCATATTGGATATCCAGCTCATTCAAGGCTGCGGCCAGCTCCGGTGAGCTATGCAAATAGTGGTTTCTAATAGAAAGCAGGGCACCGGCGGCTTCATTTCTGATCTGGGCGGCGTCTTCGGCATTTTTCGCCAGTTCCTGTAGATAGCGGGTGAAAAAGGCGGTCAATTGAGTCTGGTCATAAATGACCGGCTCCTGCAAACCGTAATTGTCCAATATTTGCCGGACTTCCTTTTGTTTTGCTTCATACTCGGACAGCTGGCGCTGATTATCAGCCAGGGCTGATCGGGCTGCTTCCTGCTGGTTGTTGATCTTCTGCCGGCTTTCGTCACCTTCCGATAGTTTGACCTGCAGGGCTGATTTATCTTTTTGCAGTTTTTCGAGTTCAGCCAGGAAGTGATCAAGGTTATTTTGCAGGGTGTTTTGGATCATTTCCATTTCGGCAGGATCCAATTCCCCCAGAAGGTTGCGGTTCCAAAACAAACCCAGAGATTTCTGCAGTTGTTTCTCTGCCCCGGCAAAGGTGTTGAGTCGTTCCTGCAATTTACCGCTTTCGGAGTCCAGCTGGCTTTTTTCAGTTTCCAGTTCCTTTAGCCGGGTTTTGTCCTTTTCTGCTTTTTCCTGCTGCTGGTATTGGGCGGACTGAAGTCCATCCAGTTCCGCAGTCACTGATGCCAGTTCTGCGGCACATTTTACCTGCAGGGAGTATTCCAGCCGGGCGACCCGGCCATCTTTGTCATAGCCTTCCCGGGCCATTGCCAAACGTTCTTCGATACCTGACAACTCCGAGGTTTGCCGGCGGATTTCTGCGGCATGACCGGCTGCCTGAAGAATCTTTTCCCGTTTTTTAGTCTGATTCAGTTGGTTTTCACCGTCAGTAACGGACTGTTCACAAGCCTCCAGGATTTTTTCAGTCTCCTGGTGTCGGGTCAGGCTGATATGATATTGATGGGAACGCTCTTCCAGCTCCACCTTTCTAATGTCATCCCGGGCTTTGGTTATGGCATCGGTATTGAGCTGCTGTTCTTCCTGTAAAGTTTTGATCTTGCTGCCCAGATGCAGGTGGAGGGCCGCCAGGTTTTCCCCCAGCTGGTTTTGTTCTTCCAGATTCTTAAGCAGAATGCTCAATCCGTCGGAAACGTTTTGAAAACTGGCCAGGAAATCGGTGATCAGTTGTTTCTCCATGATGAAGCGCTCATTTTCTATAACTTCCCGGACCAGGCTTTGCAGCATTTCTTCCAGCTGCTGCCGCGAGCGGCCCTTGAACATGACCTTTTCCACGGTCTTTAAGATCCACTCATCCAATAGCTGGCTGGAGCTTTTGAATTTCTGAAACAGGTCTTCCAGACCGTTTTCGCTGTCATTCATGCGGGTAATAATATTGCGCCATTCATCCTGGGATATGCCGAACTCGGCCAGGTGCCGGGCATAGAGTGTTTTTTCATCATCCGGGAAGTAACCGGTCAGGTAGGGGTCTTTCCTGGCCCTTTCGGCCATAATCCGGCGAGCTTCCCGCAGGGGTTTCACTTCGATAATGTCGCCGCGCCGCTCGATGAGCGGGATCCTCATGATATCAAAGGCATTGGCGGCCATGTATTTGGAGGTAAAGGTAAAATACCTGATCCGGGTGCGGCCTTCGGGTTCTGCTGCATCGGCTGCGGTAATGCAGATCCCGGTAAGCAGATATCCTCCGGCACCATCCAGTTTCCATTCAATCATTATATAAGCGGGGAGTTTTTGCCGGCGGAAAAAACTGGCCAGATTACGTCCCTGGATCCGGGCTTCCGGCACGATGGGTTGTAAAAACATCTGGACC
>ENA-UOUL01004835-UOUL01004835.1-bioreactor-metagenome-genome-assembly--contig:-NODE-4835-length-12102-cov-4.398004_pt1 | contig 12102 bp, 7 predicted proteins | sample MGYA00249838_ERZ747220 | MGnify/ENA primary metagenome ERZ747220 (study PRJEB28778, sample SAMN05720191) | bioreactor metagenome | isolation source: Anaerobic biogas reactor | place: USA:Washington...
GCCCGCGGCAAGAACGTGCCGGTGATCCGCTCCTCCGACCTCTTGACGTGGGAGGAGGCCGGCGAAAAGGGGGATGCCCTCCCCGACCTGCCCCCCTGGGCGGCGGTCCTGCAGGGCCTCACCTGGGCGCCCAGCGTGCTGCCGCGCGACGACGGCCATATGCTCTACTATGTGGCGCGCAACACCGCTACGGGACAGCAGTGCATCAGTCATGCCGTCTCCGAGAGCCCCGACGGCCCGTTTGTCGATGACGGCGAGGCGCCGTGGTTGTGCCAGACGGAGCAGGGGGGCTCCATCGACCCCGAGCCGTTCGTCGACGACGACGGGACGGCGTACCTGCTGTGGAAGAACGACGGCAACTGCTGCGGCCTGCCGGTGTGGCTCTATGCCCAGCGGCTGTCGGCGGATGGGCGCGCGCTCCTCGGGGAGCCCGCCCGCCTCATCACCTACGACCAGCCCTGGGAGCACCCCCTCGTCGAGAACCCCAGCATGGTGCGGCATGAGGGGCGCTACATCCTCATCTACTCGGCCGGCAACTATGCCGATCGCTACTATGCGGTGGGGTACGCCGTGTGTGATTCGCCGCTGGGCCCCTGTGAAAAGCCCGCCGACCGGCCCATCCTCAGCTCAGCGGGCGATTCCGTGGGCACAGGCGGGGCCTCGTTCTTTCGTGACGCCGACGGCGACCTCTGGATCGCCTACCATGCCTGGACCGAGCCGGTGGTGGGCTACCCCGGCGGCAAGCGCTCCCTGCACCTGGCGCGGGTGCGCTGGGAGAATGGCGCGCCTGTCTTTGTGCGGCCAGAAGCAATGCCCCGTTGATTGGCTTTGTAGTAACGCATTCATTCCTTGCTTCTCTCGTACAGTGAATAAACGAATGAATTCGTCACTACATAGACGGTTATCCTCCTATGGTATGCACTGATTTAGCTATGTAGTAAAGAATTCATTCGTTCCTCTTTCTGTACAGCGAATCAACGAATGAGTTCGTTACTACATAGATGCTTCTCCCTCATCGTATGTAGTGGCTCGCCGGAAGCAATGCCCCGTTGATTGGCTTTGTAGTGACGAATTCATTCGTTCCTACTCTTGTGCAGCGAATCAACGAATGAATTCGTCACTACATACTTGTTTCTCCTTCATAGTGTGCAGTGCATATGCATAGCGTTGCGACGCTTGCGCGTCGGGTGGCGGCGGGTTTTCCGGACGTCAGCCCTCCGGCGTGATGCGCAGGACGAAGGCGTGGTCGCAGGGGCGCTCGGCGGGGAGCCGGACGCGCAGCCCGCGGCTGCCGCGGGACCAGCGCAGCGGCTCGGCAACCCCCAGCATCTCTACCTTGGCGATGGCCCTCGGCAGGAGCGTCAGATCGGCGCCCAGGGATTGGATGACGGCCTCCCCACGCTCCGGCCATCCGAGCACGATGGCGTAGAGGATGTCGCCCTTGGTGGTAAAGCGCACGTCGCGCGGGGTGAACGCCTGCCGCGCCGTGTCCTGGAACGACCCCGCCACGACGCGCGTCGGGCCCTCGCCGTATACCTTCCAGGGGCGCGTGGCATAGATCGCCTCGCCGTTCACGGCCAGCCAGCGGCCGATCTCTAGCAGGATCTCTTGCTCCGGCTCGGGGATGGTGCCGTCGGGGCGTGGGCCGATGTTGAGGAGCAGGGCGCCGTTCTTGCTGACGATGTCGGCCAGATCGCCGATGATGTCGCGCGCCGTCTTGTACTCCTGATTCTCGACATAACCCCAGGAATTCCTCGAGATCGAGGTATCGGTCTGCCAAAAGATGGGCCGCGTGTCGGTAAGCTGCCCGCGTTCGATGTCGTACACGGCCGTGCCCTCGCGAAACGCCTGGTGCTTGTAGTTGATGGCCACACCCCGGCCCCACTCGGCGCCCCGGTTGTAGTAGTGAGCGGCGAAACGGCGCAGGTAGGGCTCAAAGGCGGGCGTCTCGATCCACCAGTCGAACCACACGAGCTGCGGCGCGTACTTGTCCACCACCTCGCAGGTGCGCGCCAGCCAGTCGTCGAGGAATGCCTCGTGGGGTGGCGTGGTGCGGGGATGGGCCGGCCCGTAAAAGGCGGCGTAGCGGGGATCCTGCACGTCCGAGGGGAACTGCATCCCGCCGTCCATGAACCACCAGTGCTCGGCGCGATGGCTGGAGAGGCCAAAGACCAGCCATTGGCGTCGCACCGCCTCCGCCAGCTCGCCGATGAGGTCGCGCTTGGGCCCCATCTTGGCGGCGCACCACTCGGAGAAGCCGCTGTCGTACATGGCGAACCCATCGTGGTGCTCGGCCACGGGCACGACGTACTTGGCTCCCGCGCGCCGAAAGAGGCCGGCCCAGGCGTCGGGGTCAAAGTGTTCCGCCCGAAAGCGGGGGATGAAATCCTTGTACCCAAAGCGGTCTTGGGGGCCGTAGGTGGCCACGTGGTGCTCGAATTCGGGCGTTCCCCGCTGATACATGTTGCGCGGGTACCACTCGTTGCCGTAGGCGGGCACGGCGTAGGGCCCCCAGTGGACAAAGATGCCGAATTTGCCGTCGAGGTACCAGTCGGGCACGGTGTAGCGCGCCAGAGACTTCCAGGTCGGCTTGAACGGTCCGGTGGCCGGGACGAATGGCTTGGGCATGGTGGGCTCCTTTCGGGTCGAGGTGGCGGCGCCGGCGTGGCGCGCGGGGGTGGTATACCACATGACCGCCATTCGTGGAACCTCGGTGCGTCCCGCCGCGTAGCGGACGGCGGGATGGCGCCTCGTGCCGATGCCATAGGAGAGGGCGCACGCGAGGTCATCCCCGCGTGCGCCCCCTCGGATATCTCGTATCTCGGCGTGGCGTCGGTCGATCAGCCGGCCTTCCAGGCGTCCAACTGCTTTTGCATCTCGTCGATGATCGCCTGTACCCCGGCGGCCTTGAGCTGGTCGATGTACTCGGGGATGGCCGTTTCGGGGTCGACCTGGCCGTCGTTGATCAGCTGGCCATACTCTGCCTTGACGGCGGTGATCTGCGCGATCTCGTTCTGTACGGGCGTGCGGTCAAAGGTAAAGCCCAGCGCCTTGGAGGGCATGGCGGTGTCGTTCATCTCCTTGGTCTTGGGCCAGGCGCCCACCTGCACCGGGTCGCGGTAGGGGGCGTTGAACTGGTTGCCAAACATCCAGTCGCTGTTGGGGTTGTAGCCGCTCGTCTCGCCGGTGACACCCTCGGGGAACCCCGCCAGGTTCTGCTCCTTGTCCACCCACACCCAGTGCTTGCCCTCGATGCCGCGGCAGATGAGGGTGTACACCTCCACGTTGGTGTTCAGCATCTCGAGCACCAGCATGGCGTTGTCGGGCGACGGGCAGCTGGCGCCGATGCCGTTGAGGGTGGCGGTCGCGCCGGCCGTGTCGAGGATGAGCGGGTCGGTGAGGTTCTTGATCACCCACTCGTGACCGTAGCTGCTCATGAGTTCCGCCTCGTTGCCCGGCTTTTCCACGTGATGCATATAGATGTACTGACCGGCGCGGACGGCGGCCTTGGCCTCCTCGGCGGGTAGCGGGTCGCGCGGGATGATGCCGTCCTCGACAAACTTGAACGTGAGGGCCATGGCCTGGGCGTACTCGGGGCTCTCGGGCGAGAGCACCACCTTGAGATCGTCGTCGTCGGCATAGATGCCGACCACACCCACGGCGTCATCGAGGGGGTCGATACCCCAGTACTGCGACATAAAGTAGGTGTCGCCCGTGTTGCCGCCGGTGCCCTGTGCCCAGAACTCTGGCGTGATCCCCTCGCCGTCGCGGACCTCCTTCAGGAAGGGCTCCATATCCTCCCAGCGCTTGATGGCGTCGAGGTCGAGGCCGTACTTTTCCGCCATATCCTTGCGCACTTCGACGCCCCAGGGCTTGGGAAAGATCTGCTGGTTGATGACGGCATAGATCTTGCCCTTGGCGCGGGCGGCCTCCCAGGTGCTCTCGGGCATGCTGGCCCACAGGCCCGGGGCCTTGGCCGGCAGCAAGTCGTCCAGGGGGTGCAGGTTGCCGTTGGCCACGTTCTGCACATAGCTGTTGGTCCAGGGGGCGGTGAAGGCAATGTCCACCTGCTCGCCGGCGGCGAAGCGCATGGTGATCTTGTCGTTGAAGGCGCCCCAGTCGATGGGCTCGAGGGTCAGGTGGGTGTTGATGGTGGGCTCCAGGATCGCGTTCATCGCGTCCTGCACCTCGGCCAGGTCGGTGGGCACGATGCCGGCATAGGTGTACTTGATGTCGACGATCTCCTCGGGCGCCTTTTCGGCGGCCGGGGCCTGCGTCGCCGTCTCTGCGGCGGGCTTTTCCGACTCTGCGGGTGGGGCCGCCGTAGGCGCGGGCGTCGCCGCGGGGGCGCACGCCGCCACGAGCGCCGTGGTGGCGCCGATGCCGGCCAGGCGCAGGAAGTGACGCCTGCTGATGGATGGGGACACGTGCTCGCTCATTCTGCTCCTCCCAAGGTCTCAAACCTGAGAACCGTTCTCGGCTCCATTCGTCTCGACAATGGCTTGTCTGTTGGGCTGGATGCCCGTGGATCGGCTATGCACCCCCTTTCGTGACTCGACCTATTTCAGAGCGCCGATGGTGATGCCCCGCACGAAATAGCGCTGCGCCAACAGGAAGGCAAAGATCGCCGGGCCGGCGGCCAGCACCGCCATGGCCATGCGCGCCGGCTGGATCGGGATGGCCACCCCAGTGGTCTGCGGGTTGGCGGCCAGGAACTGGATGTTCGTCATGAGCTTGTACAGCAGGTACTGCAGCGGCGCCAGGGTCGCCTTGTCGATGTACAGGAGCGCCAGGAACCAGTCGTTCCAGTACATCAGCAGGTAGAACAGCCCGATGGTGGCCAGGGGCGGCGTCGACAGCGGCGCCACGATCTGGAAAAAGATGCGCCACTCGCCGGCGCCGTCGATGCGCGCCGCCTCGAGGATCTCTTGCGGGAGCTGCGCAAAGTAGGTGCGCAGGATGAGCACATAGTACGGGACGATGAGGTGCGGCAGGATGAGCGCCAGAAGGCTGTCCTTGAGCTGCAGCACCCGCGTGACCACGATGTACGAGGGGATCAGCCCCCCGCTGAACAGCATGGTGAAAAAGACATAGAATGATAGCGGTCCCCGCAGGGAGAAATCGGTGCGCGAGAGCACGTACCCAAGCAGCGCCGCGCTCAGCAGCCCGAACGTCGTGCCCAGCACCGTGATCGTCACGGTCACGCCGTAGGCACGGTAGAGCTGCTGGGGCACCCGCAGCACGTACTCGTAGGCGTGGGTGGTGAACCCCACGGGCCATAGTGAAAAGCCCTGTGTCGTGATGGCCGCCTCGTCCGACAGCGAGATCGAGACGATGAGGATCATGGGAACCAGGCACGCGACGCTGATGGCGATGAGCACCGCGTGGATGAACAGGTGCCCCATGGCCTCCTGCAGGCGGTACGACCGTAACTGCTTGGCTAACATGGACATCGATTCCGCGTCTCCATCTGTGCGTACGTCGGCGCATGCCGGCTGGCGCGCGCCGGGGCGCCCCTAAAAGAGGGCGCGCTCCGGGTTGATCCGGCGGACGATCCAGTTCACGAGCGAGATGAGCACCAGCCCCACCACGGCCTGATAGAACCCCGCCGCCGCAGCCATGCTGACGTTGCTCAGCTGCCGCAGCGAGCGATAGACAAAGGTGTCGATGACGTCGGTGGTGCGGTAGAGGGCCGGCTGGTCCTGCGTGACGTTGTAAAAGAGGCCAAAATCTGCGTAAAAGATGCGGCCGATCTGAAGCAGGAGGTTGGTCACGATCAGCGGCACGAGCAGCGGCAGTGTGACGTACACGATCTGCTGCAGCTTGGTGGCGCCGTCGATCTTGGCCGCCTCATAGTACTCGGGGCTGATGCCCAGGATGCCGGCCAGGTAGACGATGCTCCAGAACCCGATGCTCTTCCATAGGTGGACGATGGTGAGGATGCCCGGCCAGTACTCGGCCGACTGGTACCAGCGAATGCTGTCCAGCCCCATGCTGGCGATCAACCGGTTGACCCAACCCGGCGGGTTCGCGCTGAGAAAGCCGAACACGAAATAGCCGGCGATCACCCAGGAGACGAAATGCGGCAAAAAGAGGGCCGTCTGGTAGAGCCGCGCCATCATGCTCTTGTAGATCTCGTTCATGAGGATGGCGATGATCACCGAGACGACGAGCGTCGTGGTGATAAAGATGGCATTGAGCACCAGCGTGTTGTAGGTGATACGCCAGGCGGTGCCCCGGGCAAAGAGGTAGCGAAAGTTCTCCAGGCCCACCCACCTGCTGCCCAGGATCCCCTCGTTGAAGCGATAGTCCTTGAAGGCGATCACCAGGCCGAACATGGGCAGGTAGGCAAACACGAGGATCTGTACCAGCGCGGGCAGGCCCATGAGCAGCAGCGTCAGGTCGCGCCCCCGGTTGCGGCGACGTCCCGCTGTCGCCGCGTGGGTGCGTGGCGTGCGCTCCACCGTCGGTTGATCCGCGGTCGCGAGCCGTGCTCCATCCATAGCCGATCTCTCCTCCAAAGACAGGGCGCGATGCCGCCATGCCGGGGCCTGCCGGGTGGTTCACGCGGCTGAGCCCCTGTGCTATACTGGCATCGAGCGAGCAACAAGCCGGCGCTGTGCGACTATCACCCCCGCGCCCCTAGCCTAGCAGGCGGACGGGGGCTTGTCGATGACATGAAGGTGCCATTAGTGGACATGATGAGGGCGTAGCGAGAGTGGATGTTGCCGAGTTTGCCACGCAGGTGGCCGACGCCTTCGACCATCTCTATGACCTCGTGCACCTGCGCGCCCACCCGCTCCTGGCGATCCTGACCTTGAGCGACGATCCCGCCAAACAGCGGGCGCGCCAGCTGCACCGCGTGCTGTTGGACGTGGTGGCAGAGTTGGACCCGGGCCCCCAGGCGCCTACCCTCTCTCCCGAATGGCGTCGGCATCGCCTCATGGTGTGGCGCTATGTCGACGGCCAGAACGCGCAAACGGTGGCCGACCGCCTGGTGGTGAGCCTGCGCCACTACTACCGGTTGCAGAGCGCCGCCCTCGATGACGTGGCCCGCATCCTGTGGGAGCGCCACGTGGCCAATCCCCCCGAGCCCGCGGCGCCGGCCGAGGCGGCCCGGGAGGCGGCGGAGGTCGACCGCCTGGAGATGCTGCGGCTCGAGGCGGCGCGCATGGCACAGGCCGATCGCTACGCGCGCGTGGCGGACGTGGCGCAAGGCGTCGTGGCGCTTCTCGACGAGATGCTGTGCGCCCGCCGGCTGAGCGTGCGCGCCGAACTCGATGCCGACCTGCCCGAGGTCTCGGTAGATCAGCCGTTGCTGCGCCAGATGCTGCTGGGCGCCCTGGGGTACCTCATCGAGCGCGCCGAGGACGCCACGGTGCATCTGCGGGTGGAGGCGCGGGGCGCCATGGCCAAGCTGTCGGTGCGCGTCGAGCCCCCCGAGGCAATGGCCGCGCCGGAGGCCCGGGAGGCGGAGGAGCGCGTATCGGCGCTGTCCGAGATGGCGGCGCTCACCAATGCCCAGGTGTCGCCCCTCTTTGGTGCGACGCGAGAGGACTCGGGCGTGGTCGGGTTCGAGTTGGGCCTGCCCATCGCCGAGCGCACCGTGTTGGTGGTGGACGACAATGAGGATGTCCTGGAACTCTTTCGCAGCTATCTCAGCCCCCATCGCTACCGCGTGGTGACGGTGCGCTCCGCGCGCCAGGCGCTCGATCTGGCGCGGGAGGTCCAGCCCTACGCCATCACCCTGGATTTGATGATGCCGGGCCAGGATGGCTGGGACGTGCTTCAGACCCTCCTGAACCAACCCGACACGCGCCACATCCCCGTCATCGTCTGCACCGTGCTCCGCCAAAAGGAGCTGGCCCTGTCGCTGGGCGCCGCGGCGTTCCTGGCCAAGCCGACTACCGAGGCGGCGTTGCTGGCCGCTCTGGAGTCGCTGGAGGAGCGGTGAGGGTGCTGTCAGCTACCTCCTGAATCCAGCGGACCGCCTCCGACGGCGTCAGCCCGCCCACCTTTTCGATCACTACCGCCCCGCGCATGGTCTGCTGATTGGCCATCTCGTCCTGCCCCGATACGATCACGATGGGCGTCTCGCGCCACTCAGGCTCGTTGCGGATCGCCTCCACCACCTCGGTGCCCGCCAGGTCGGGCAGGCCTAGATCGAGAAAGATGAGGTCGGGCCGGTGGAGGCGCAGCATCAGGAGCCCCTCCTGCCCGCTAAAGGCGCCGATGGCCTGACAGGGGCGCAGCGGGTTGTCCTCGACGAGGCGGCGCATCAAGAGCACAAAATCCTGGTCGTCGTCGATGACCAGCACCTTGTCGATGCGCTCGCCGAACTGGCGCAGCGCGGTGCGCACGCTACGGTGCGACACCGGCTTGATGAGGAACCCATCCACCGCCAGGTGCCGCAGCAGCTCGGTGCCGGGCAGTGGACAGGCGACGATGGGCACGTGCCCCAGGCCCCACGAGCGCGCCAGCTCGTCGAGGCGTTCGTACGCCGGGCTTCCCGCCCCCGGCGCCAGGGACGATGGCGACGAGCCACTCCCCTCCTCCTCCAACGCGTGAGAGGCGGAATCGACCACCACCACCTGGGGGACCATCTGGCGGCAGGACTGCGCCGCCTGCTCCAGGTCCGCCGCCACCACCACGCGAAAGCCACGCACGTAGCGCATGAGCAGGGCCGCCGCCGATGGGCTGCGGGTGACGGCCAGGAGGACGGGCTCCTCCCGGATGCCCGAGCGCGATGCGCTGGGGCGACCGGGGCGCAACGCCGGCGCCCCCTCGACCTCGGCGTCCCGCGCTTTGGCGGGCAGCGCAAAGTAGAAGGTGCTCCCCCGCCCGACGACGCTCTCGACCCAGATGCGGCCGCCATGCAGCGTCACGAAACGCTTGCTGATGGCCAGGCCGAGGCCTGCGCCGCCGTGGGGCCGGCGCGTGCTGCCGTCCGCTTGGCGAAACTCCTCAAAGATGCCGGCCTGATCCTCCGGCGCGATCCCCACGCCGGTGTCCGCCACGGCCACCACCAGCTCGCCGTCCTGCTGATAGGCGCGCACGGTGATCGAGCCCTCGTCGGTAAAGCGGGCGGCGTTGTTCAGCAGGTTGAACAGCACCTGGCGGATGCGCGTGGCGTCGACGTGCACCCCGGGGAGGTCGGGCGCGACGTCGGTACGCAGCTCCAGCCCGCGCACCTCGACGAGGCTGCGGGCCGTCGCCACGGCCTCGGCGATGAACTCGGCCGGCTGCACCTCCTCGAGGGTCAGCTCGAGCTGCGCGGCCTCGATGCGCGACAGGTCGAGTACGTCGTTGATGAGGCTCTGCAGGTGGTAGGCGTTGCGGTGGACGATTCCCAGGTCACGCAGGTAGGCGGGCGGCAGCTGCCCGCCATAGTACTCGGGCGACTCGGTCATCAGCTCGGTGAAGCCGAGGATGAGGTTCAGGGGGGTGCGCAACTCGTGGCTGATGGTTTGTGCGAACTGCTGCTTTAGGCGGCGCGCCTCCTCCGCCTGGGCCGTCGTGAGCGTCAACATATAGTTGAGGCGCTCCAGCCGGTAGGTGGCGTCGTCCAACGCCTTGACGACGCGTCGCAGCTCGCCGCGCTGGTTGCGGGCCGCCTCCTCGTTGCGCCGAGCCTTCTCATAGCCGAGGAACACCCACGTCACGGCGGTGTAGAGGCTGCGGGCCGAGATCCACGTGGCCGCCGTCACCAGCGCCAGGATCGCCAGGGGGAGCGCGACGCCGGCGCGGACGACGCTGCGCATCAGCGCGCCCAGCGCCAGGGGGAACGCGCTCCCCGCGGGCCACGGCGGCCACGCGCCGGCCAGGCCCAGGGCCAAGATCAGCGCACCCGCTACCGCCGCTACCAGCAGGTGCGCCGCCTGACCAAGGAGCACGCTCCCCAGGATGACGGGCAGCAAGCACAGGTAGGCGAGGTCGGGCGCCGGGAACACGAGCCGGGCGCAGAGGGCGGCCGCCACGATGGCCCACACCAGCAGGTGGGCGGCGAGGGTTGGGTGGCGTCGACGCGCCACCACCGCCCCCGCCGCGCCCGCCACGAGCAGCGCGATGCCCAACCAGGCCATGGAGAGGGCGGCGCCTGCCGGGCGCGCCCACACGACCCACACGAACCAGCCGTATCCGGCCGCGCCGCTGAACAGGGCGACGGCGACGAGCGACTTTTCGCGGAGGTCCGCCAGGTTCGTGGGCAGGTCCGTGCTCTGCTGCGGTCCGGTCATAGGCAACCTCTCACGGGCACATGACGATCCGCACCACCCCTGTGTCCGGCTCTACCCAGGTGCCGTGGTTCGTCTCGTCGCCGTTCCGCCGGCGGTCGATGTGGAAGGCGCCGTCGGCGTCCAAGTGCCCCTCGTCCACACTGATGTACGGGCTCAGGCTGTGCATGATGGGCGGGTTCGAGTAGGCGGCGTCGCGGGCTACCTCCGGCGCGACCTTGGGGCGGAGGTGCAGGCGATAGTCGGCGCCCACCAGGTAAAAGGTGTGCCGATCGGCCTGCACGATGAGGCCCCTGGCGCGCTGTGGGCTCTCGGCCACGGGCCGCGGCGCGCGACTGGGCGGGTGACGCCAGTCCTTGGCCGCCCAGCGCATGGGCCCCTCGCCGAACTCCACGAGGCCGATGTAGCCGTCCAGGTCGAGCGTCATCCCGCCGAGCCCCTCCTCCTGGACGACGGCATGGATGCGGCCCGTGCCCTGGTAGGCGAGTAGCAGGGGGATGGCCGCCGCGACGCAGCGGAAACTGTCCACCATCATGCGCGCCTCGGGGCGCACCGAACCGTCCTCGGCGATCACCGATTCGACGCCAAAGATGTGGTAGCCGATGGCGTCATAGTCGGCCAGGGCGCGGAACATCAGCCAGGCGTTGGATCCCCAGGGCGCCGACTCGGGCACAAAGAGGGGGTTGTCGTCCCGGGCGTAGCGAGCGCAGGTGGCCTCGTACCCCTTGGCGTCGGCGATATAGATGTCGGGGGCGATGAGGTCGATGTGGGGGGCGACGGCCTTGTACACGTCCAGCACCTTGCCCACGGCGCCGCCGGAGGGATAGTCCTGACCGGCGATGCGCCAGCCGATCTCGCCGAGCCAGACGTTGAGGTACATGGGGATGTCGAGGATCGCCTTACCCGCCTCGGCCAGGCGGTCGATGTAGGTGGCGATGCTCCAGGCGGTCATGATCTCGCCCGCCGCATCCCCGAACAGCTCGGGCCAGGAGCCCTCCTCGCGGGCGCCCGCCTCCCGCCAGATGGCGGCTACCGGGCTCTTCTCGCGGGCTCTGAGAGCGGCCACCAAGTTGCGCGGTACGGACCTCTCAAAGGTGGCCTGCGCCTCGGGGCCATAGTCGCGGTCACTGCCCAAGATGCCCGGCTCGTTCTCGATCTGCAGCGCGATGACCGAGCCCTCGGCGTCGTGCTCCTTCAGGTACTGGCACAGCGCGACAAAGGCGCGGTGGTCCGCCTCCCACGTCGCCTCGCAGTGGGACGAGAGCACCCACAGGGGCACGCCGGTGGGCGCCATGACCCGCTTGAAGCGCGCGGAGTCGGTCTTGACCCAGGCGGGGGCATAGTCCATGTCGCCGTTCTTCCAGGTGGCGAACCAGAGGAGCACCAGCTTGACGCCGTGGCGCCGCGCGCTGCTCAGCAACTCCCCGACGGAGGAAAAGTCGAAACGCCCCTCCTCGGGCTCCACCTGCTCCCAGTAGACGGGGATCTCGAGGGTGTTGCCGTGGAGCAACTTGACCGCCTGGAAGGCGGTCTCGGCCTCGGCAGCGCTGTAGCCGCTCGAGTTGCGCGCCTGGCCGCCGATGGAAAAGAAGGGCTTGCCATCCACCGTGAACACCCGCTGAACCTCTGCCATGGTCGTTGCACTCCTTGTGTGTGGGATCCGGTCGGACGTGCGGGACGATTATACGCCGCCACGGCCCAGAGCGCCATGGCGCCGGCGGCGCGCCCCACCCGCGGCTCAAGCCGGCGGCTGGGTGGCCCAGAGTACTGGGCTCGGAAGCGCGCCGAGGCGCGCTGCGACATGTGTGTGGGGGGTAGCCCGCCTCGGCGGGCTTGTTGGGTCCAGACGGGCCGTTTACGGCTCGGCGCC
>ENA-UOUL01004836-UOUL01004836.1-bioreactor-metagenome-genome-assembly--contig:-NODE-4836-length-12102-cov-3.609480_pt1 | contig 12102 bp, 19 predicted proteins | sample MGYA00249838_ERZ747220 | MGnify/ENA primary metagenome ERZ747220 (study PRJEB28778, sample SAMN05720191) | bioreactor metagenome | isolation source: Anaerobic biogas reactor | place: USA:Washington...
GCCCCTTCGGGGGTGGCTGCTCAACTATCGCTTTTCCGATAGTTTAATACAAGCGAGTAGGCGTGGATTTGCACCCCGCATGGTGGTAATCGTCTAGCCCATCCTTGTTTTCTCCACCTATTGTCAGTTTCATTAAGGGCATACTTTAGCGTCTACCTATTCCGCCACTACTCGCATGTTCCGATAACTCTATAACGCAATATTAGCCGTACCTTTAAACCAAGGTACTTTAGCGTCTAACAAAGCCTTTAGTTCGCTGTCTGACAATGCTTGGTATTTAACAGGCAGTGATGTTGTACTAATTGCCATTAATGCTTTAACCCTAAACACTTTATCTTTGGCGGCTTCACCACTAACATAGCGGTTTGAGGGAGCATAGCTTATGTTGCCGGTTTTAGAACTCGTGTGGAACCCAGACAAGACAAACCATTCTTGCACCGGGGGGCTTGCAAGAGAAACCCTTGGATTGCCCTCAGACCTAATATCGGCATATAGGGCAACATTATTATCTATCCACATCGTACAGCGCATATATATCTTGGCATTTAGCGTCCCTGCGATGGACTGATTGAAGTTTGGAGTACTTTGATATGACACCGCATTAGTACCAACCGCAGTAAGCACGCCATTAGCCGCAGATATACTGCATCCATAAGGATCTATATTATCGGTATTGTTTAAGTCCACATTGGCAACAACCAAATTGGTTAGACTCACTATTTCGCCCGCTGCCCGCCGCCCAAAAGGAACTCCCACACCTACGCCGATAATCACGCTAATATACCGCCAATATGCTGGTAGCAGTAGTACCAGCGTCATATACGCGCTTACAGCTTATTGGATGTATCATGCCGGACGATAAAGCAGTAAATGTAACGGTCGTACCGTCTGCCATATCGACTTTGACATTTCCAGCAACGCCGACATACAGCCCCTTAGTAGGGACGGTTGCAAGGTCAACCGTGTCGATGGGTGTTACTGCCACCGCTCCTAGAGCATTACTGCCCGATAGTTGCACAGATTCACTGGGCGCTTCAACTAATGCACCCGCCGCATTAAGTATTTTTAAGATGCCGGTATCGCTCTCAAAGAAAGTCGAACCGGTAGGAATATCTGTCAATGTCATCGCCGCGATCTCAGCGGCGGTTCCGATATATCGATTGATTCGAGTTACTAATTGTGCTGCCAATTTATACACATCCTTTCTCTTTTTGGGGACTATGTTCTAAGTAATAGGCCGCCCCGATCTGAGGCGGCTTAATGTTTAATTGAGTGCTATTACGGTACTCGCATTGGCAGTGCCGTGCCCTACTACTAAAAGCAGTTTGGTCGTGGCGAGTAATGTCCCGTCGTCACCGGCCACGTTCTTCACTGTGTAAGTCTCAGTGCCATGGTTGTAAACAAAGGCTATTTGCCCAGCGGCAAGACCAAGAGTTAAGACTTTTCCGCTTGCGGTCATTTTTGCAGATATGACAAGTTTTGCTTTATCAGCTGCCGCCAGTGCATAATCTACTGCTTTCTCGATGGTTGCCATACCGATCACGCCGCCAGTCAACATACCAGCCACATTACCGGTTACGTTGCCTTTTACATTAGCTTCAATTTCGCTTTCGGTGACTTTTAAGATGGTGGTACCGTCGGATTTTTTGAAAAATTCCAACAGACCGGATACCCACTTTGAACCAATTAATGTTACTGACATATCAATTCTCCTTTCCCATACGCTTTTGCGTTACGCCCTGGTTAGGCGGGGGCCAGATTAACTGACCCCTTTAATTTACTACTAAGCAGCAGGGGTCGGCTTATAAGCTGCATCCTCAATCAACAGACAGGTCATAAGATTGCTGGCATGAGAGTCCGCATAGCTCATACCAATATATTTGCCAGCAGGAATTATTGCCGGGTCGATGACAAAATCAACGATATAATTGCCGGTGGCATCACCGATAGTCAATGCCTTGGCAGCAGTCTGAGCGACCCCATCTTTGAAGATAGGTACGTCCTCAGCGAGGCCCGTTGCATTGGTCCCGGTAGCATTATCAGCAGTCTTGGGAGTCAGCACCAGGTCGGTGTTATCGCCCATTGTTACGATGCAGCGCAGTATCTGGGACTTGGCTCCCGGGGACGGCAGCACGTAATCATCGGCCGCTGATGCAGTGGCCTGCAGAGCCATGACGACTCTGGACCTGTAATCCATGACAGCTTTATCCATCATTTTTTTATTACCTCACTTTCTATTGTTAGGGGAGCCGCTACTAGCGGGCTCCCAGAGTTACGAAACTGGACAGGGTGTAGCCAGAGGAGCCCTTCGCAGGAGTGATGGCACTGTTCCGGTACGGGGCGCCATTAAAGCGATAAATAAACCGGAAGCAACTTTCGTCGTACAGGAATTTAACATGAATGGACTCGGTTGCCTGCACGTTCTCCTTATCAATGCCGATGTACTGTTTGGGGTCAGCCAGGATGATGTCGCCAACATCCCCGGGTTTGGCACATGATTCATGCGCGATTACCGGCCGGTTATAAAGAGTCCTTTTTTCCATAAACTCTTTCGCCAGCGGAGATACAGCGCCAGCAGTACCAATGGCCAGAACCATATTCTCGAGCTGGGGCTCAAGCTCCTGGTTGATGTACCAAACAGCATTTTTGCGGCTGCGGGCTACCATGCGGTTCCACATCTTCTGGATGTTTTCATGAACCACGGTGTCTGCTACCTGGGCGGTTTCTTTGGTCACGGAAATCAAGGAGGCGCCAGTCAAGATTCCGATCGGCTGCCCGATGCCGGTACCGTTGATAATGGCATCGTCCAGCTTATATGCCATTTCTTCAGCGTATGCCTGGCTGACGATCGCTCTTAATGCAGTGGCATCCTGGAGCAGTTCATCAGTGGCATAGCAGATAGCCATCAGTTTTTCCAACTCGATTTCGAGCTTTCTCCATTTTGGTTTGGTCGCGGTTACTGTTGCAGCTTCTGCTGCCCAGTATGCCTGTACGCCGCCCCATCTAGAACCGTCTGCGCGGCTGGTTTCGTCAACGCCCCAGGTTTTTAAGCTGTTGCTGTTCGGGCCGAGCGGAATCATTCTGATCAGCGGTGCGATCTGTGCTTCAGACATCATCCCGGTCTGCAGTTCCTCAATGAGATCCCCATCAAGCATGAATCCACCATCAGCGCCAACGCCAACGCTCATCCCGGTTGCGGCATCTTTGACCAGCAAGCGGTTGTCGATTTGACCGCCAGGGCTGTTAGCGGTTGCAACGGCTTTAAGGAATTCTCCTAAGCCGCCTTTCCATTTCTTCGCGTCTCTATTTTCGGTAACGACCGGAGTGACGATCGGTGCGGCAGGGACTTCCAAAGCGGCAGCCTGTGCATCCAGTTCTTTCTGGGCTTCGATCTTGGCTTTAACGACTTTGATCTCGTCCTGCTTAGCCTGGATCTGTTCCAGGGTAGCATCAGGATTTTCGTTTAAGGCTTTCGCCTCAACAAATAAAGCGTCCAATTTGTCCTGTAATTTTTTTAACAACTTTTTCACCTTCCCTTTCTTTTTTATCGCCTAAGCCATTTCAAGCTCAAGCATCATCTTGGCCTTTGCAATTTGCAGGGCCTGACCAACGGGTTCCGGCTCAGGTGCCGGTGCTGGGACTGGGGTCGGTTGCGCCCGGGTCCTCGTGATTTTCTTTGATTTGGGGAAATCAGGAACATTGTTGAATTTTGAAATATCGACTTCCTGACCGTTTACAACCAGCACGCCATTTCTTAGCGACGCGGCGACCTGTTTGGATTCTTCGATCTCATCGGCAAAGCCGTAGTCGATAGCATCCTGCGCTGTCATCCAGGTTTCATCTTCCATAAGTTCAATGATGTCTGCTTCTTCCAGCCCTGTCTTGGCAATATAGGCTGCAACGATCGACTCATCGATTTTATCAAGGTCGTCTGCAATCTTCCGCATTTCTGCGGCGTTGCCGAGTGCGATAGTCCAACATTTATGGATCATCATCATGGCGTTGATCGGTATGATGATCTTGTCTCCTGCCATGGCGACCACGGAAGCGATCGAGGCTGCCAGTCCGTCAATGTAAACTATCTTTGTGGCGCTGTGCCGTTTGAGCATTGAATAGATGGCTTGCCCGGCAAAGACGTCGCCGCCGCCTGAGTTGATATAGATCCTCAGTTCTGAGATGTCTCCCAGTGCGTCCAGATCTTCCTTGAATTGTTTCGGCGTGACTTCATCGCCCCACCAGGACATATCAGAGATGTCGCCATACAGCATCAACTCTCCTACTCCCGGCGTGCTGGCTTCGGCTTTAAACTGCCAGAATTTTTTACCCTTCACTGTTCATCCCTCCTTTCTTTGATCATTGCGTAGATCTCATCTACCATTTTGTTATAAGCGGCCTGGGCTTGAGCTAGCTCTTTACCGGCCTCATACATATTGGCCGGAGTTAGGTATATATCACCATTTGGAATGGAGTCCATATTCTCAAGGCGGCGAATATCGTTGACACTGAGCCAGCCCCACTGCCGACCGGTAGCATAACTCTGCGCCCTGCTCAAAGCATCGCCACGCAATAACGCATCAATTTTAAACTCGAAATAGCGGCTGGCTTTTCTGTCCTCAATAGTCAGCAGCTGCATACTCAGGTTTTCTTCCCATGACTTAAACCATGGCAGCATCGTGTACATGATGAACTCCAAGGACTGATGTTCGATGTTGTTATTGGTCGCCCGGGACAGGTCCTGCACCAGATGCAACGGCACACGATAGAACCGGCAGATATCCTCGATCTGGAAGCGCTTGCTCTCGATGAACTGTGCGTCAGTCAGCTTCATAGTCAGTTCTTTGAATTTGCCGCCTTCTTCCAGGATCATCGGCACCCCTGCATTTTTAAGACCAGCGTAGTTGTCGTTAAGCTCTTTCTTGAGTCGCTTAAAGGCTTCGTCCGAGAACTTGCCAGCAAATTCAAATATCCCGGACGACATGACGCCATTCTGGTAAAAGTTCTGCTGGAAAGTGTCCTGCGAAATCCCAATGTTCAGTGTGGCTTGAGCGTACTCTAAAGGCGTGATACCAATATAGCCGTCCAGTGTCAACCCGGGGATGTGCAATATGTCTGCTCTCGTCATCGGTACGTCGGCATTGTCGACGTAGTACAGCAGCCCTCCGGTCTGTTGGTCTACCTTGACTTTGACCCGGCTCCACTGGATCGGTCGAAGCTGGATGACTTCGCCTTTTATGTTCTTAACCTTCTGGACATAAAAGTTGCCGCCGAAGTTTATATTGCCGACGCCTGCCTCTTTAAAAGCGGTCGGGGTCATATCCGGACATGGCGCATAGTGCAATAAGTCGTGCAGGCGGTGGTCTGCTTTTTTACGCCCTGTGTCGGTTTTCTCATAGAGAAATATTGGACAACTTGCCAGTGTCTCTGCCAACACCCGATTGCAGGCAAACACGGCTGAATATGCCATTGCCGATTCTGCATCCTTCTTGCCGACGACTTGCCCGGTGGGTAAATCTTTGCCCTTTAAAAAATCCTCCGCATAACGCTGGAGGATCGAATTGATGCTTTCTTCAGAAGCAAAGACCAGTTTTGCTCGATCTATAAAATTCAAGTTCTCACCCCCTTATAGCAAGCTCCGCATGCCGCGTTCTTCATAGACCGATGTCTGGTTTTCCAATTTTATAGCTATGTTCATGGCATTTATCAGAGCAGAAATTAAGTCTATGCGATCTTTTGATTTATTTTTCATCGGCTTCATATTCTCATTGCCGTCCACAGCAACGACTATATTCCCGAAGCACCACCGGGCGACCGGGTTTTTCTCATGGGTCATCTGCCCGGACATCAATAATCTTTCGATTTCTTTCATCCCTGGCGATCGTCCGGCTATGGTCTGCGGTACATCAACGATATCTATGCCGGCTTTTTCCAGTCTTTGAGTCAACATTAGGCTATTCCACGGGTCAGTACACAGGTATTTGACATCGTACTGCTGGGCCAGGGCCTTGATCCGGGCTTCCACAAACTCATAATCAACCGCATTACCCGGGGTGACGTGCAGATATTTGGCTTTTACCCACTGAGCATAGGGGACATTGTCACGTTTGATGCGCTCTTTCATTTTTTCGTCCGGAATCCAGCCCTCGAATATAACCGTCCATTCATCCAGTCCCTCCTGAGGCATAAACAACAGGGCGCAGGCCGTTAAATCGGTAGTGCTGGACAGGTCAAGCCCCAAATAGCATTTCTTGCCCACCAACTGGGCCGGGTCCCAGCTGCCCACCGTGGAATCCCATAATGTCAGCGGCAGCCAGCCGATATTCTTGACACTGAGCCACTGATTGAGCCGCAGCCAGCGGAATAACCGCTCGGCACTCTCCCGGTTGCGGGCATCCAGGGCTTCTTGCCGCACGGTTTCGATGTTTATCGTCTTACCTAGTGATGGATTGGCTAAATACCAGGTTTCTTCATCGAAAATATCAGCATCTTCCGGGGCGTTATAGATTTTTACATACCAGGCTGGGTTGTTGATCTCGCCATCTTTGATCCTCTGGGCCTGTTCGTGTATTTCCCATCCGATGCTATGCCGGTCGGGATCGTCTCCCGCGGTGGTTATCACCCACCATATCGGCTCACGCCTGGCTGATCCTGCCCCGAAGGTCATAATATCCCAAAGCTCGCGGTTAGGTTGGGCGTGTAATTCATCAAATATAACCACTGTGGGGTTTAATCCGTGTTTGGTGTAGGCTTCAGCCGATAACACCTTCATTGTGGTCCCAGTTATAGTGTTTTTGATCTCTTTTTTGCTATCGGTCAGTTTTAGCAGTTGCTCCAGATCCTCGTTCTGCTCCCGCATGCCACAAGCAGCTTTGTAGACCAATTCCGCCTGGCCTCGATCGGCTGCACAGCAGTATATCTGCCCGCCCGGTCCGTCACATACCAGGTGATACAAAGCTATGGCCGCGATCAGCGATGTTTTGCCGTTTTTCTTAGGGATCTCCAAATAGGCGTACTTGTACTGCCTCAGTCCATCAGGCTTGACAGTGCCGTAGACATTCCATAGCACCTCATACTGCCAGTCGAGCAACAAAAAAGGCTGACCGTAAAAATCGTCAACCGCGTTAAGCATTTGTATAAATTCAATTGGTTCCAGGGCTCTGTCTTTGTTATGGGCCATCCTTCCCACCCGCTTTGCGTTTTAAAAAGTCAGCCATGGGCGAGGCTTTGTTATCTGCCGGCTTCTTGGGTATTGCTCGTAATGCCGAAGCTATAGTCAACAGGTTCTCCTTCTCGATCTGCAGCATCATGGCCCGCTTATCCATGATCTTGCGATCCATGGCCAGGAGCCGGTCCTGCAGTTTGCCCTTGGCTCCGATGTAATCAATAAAATCCATCTCACCCTGGGCATAGTGATCGGTCAGTGCTTCGATGTCCTGTACGAGCCGTTCTTTTAAGCCGTCAAACTCTTTGGATTCGGCGAGCAGCAGACAGTACCGGTTAATGATCCCTTCGTGGAGGGCGTCATCTTTGTCGATGACCTTGAATAGTTTCCGCAGCCGCATAAACTCTTTATGTGCTACCGGGCTGGCTTTGACATCCGGCCATTCTCTCATAGACGTGCCGGTCAGTAGTGATTTTTCGGCCTTCTCCCGCGTGGCCAGCTCCGCTTTGGTGCGGTGACTTTTCCCCTCGGTTATCAGTTGTAAATGTGACTTTGGCGGTCTGCCGGCCATAAAATCACCTCCAATGGCCCCATTTTGGGATAAAAACTCGCGTTTGTCTGCCAGCCCGGTCTCCAGGTGAATTACCCCAGAGAATCAAAGGGGCATACCCCTTAGCCAAATAACATTATCTGTTCGGGTCGGTCATTGTATAATCTATTACTCTTAATCCTATTACAATCTCTATGTGCCAACTGCACATTATACTGTAGACACAATTTTTTCACTTCACGCACTCCTCGCGTCTCCATATTTAGGTATAGAAAAAGAGGGGATGGAGTTTCCCCTCTTATCGGGCTGCAGACCCTATTTTCTATGAAATTTAATTACTTACGACCAAAAGCCTGTTCTCGGGCTGTGTGCTCATCATGATGTCTCTTGCATAACGGTTCTAAATTACTACGACTATTGTCATACTGGTTACCATTGATGTGATGGACAACCTCAGCCGCTTTAATGACAGTCTCTTGATAACAACGTCTGCACAGTGGCTCCTCTCTTAGCACTGCTAATCGAACCTTCTGCCAGGTTGACCCATAACCTCTTGCTGCAGCTGATCCACGTCTGTCATCCTGCTGTCTCTGCTTCTCTTTCTTGTGCTTATCGCAGTAACGGCCATCCCTAATTAACTCAGCACAACCGAAATAGTTACACGGCCTCAATGCTTTAACAGGCAATAGAACCATCTCCCCAGATCATCACGAATCGCCCCCACCCCAGGCTTGTCATCGTGCCTCATTCCCTTGGCGCCGCCCGGCTGTGTGATCAAGGACCATATATACCGCGCCGTATATTTTTGGTCGCCGGGTTGGCCACGCCTTGCAAAACAAAAGCCCCCCGACGTCCGGGAGGCTAATATACACGCTAACATAATAACAGATAAATAATGCCTTAGGGGCTCAAAATAGGCTCACCATAAACCCCAACCAGTTGCAAGACGCCTAACTAACTCATGCTTAACCCGCTTGACCGAAGCCACGCTACATCCAGATCTGACTGCAATCATGCTGTTATCTCTCCAGCCCTCTGTCCATATCGCTGACAGTATATCCTCATCCTGCCCCATCTTAGCTACCTCCATGATTCCCACCGATCTCAACAAGTATCGGTAGTAGGGATTATTAAGTGCCTTTTCCTTGGCGATATACTTACCCTCTTGTGGCCCCTGGTCAGAGTGGACATGTACGCCTGACGGATCAGGCGGGCCGCTCATGCCGCTGTCTATGTAACACGCCTGGATATCAGCCTTGGCGTCTTGATAGGCGACCTCGATCAGCGGATAGTATTTAATCTGGTCAACGCAGAAGCGCCATATCTCGCGCGGTATCTTGGCCATTACGCCACCACCAATACTGCGTCGATCAGCTCTAATGTTATTTCCGCCGGCGCATTCCGCAGCTGGGATAGTTCCATGACACTCTCGATCATCTCGATGACAAAAGCCTTGCGGTCAAACTCCTTTTCGACCATTACTGGACCGGGGATATCATCAACGGGTTCATCGTCCAGCTCATACTGTGGCACCTCGACGCCGATCGGCGCCGTGACAACCTCAGTTGCTTTATCTGACAACTCCGGCTCGATGCACCCCATGGAGCGAACGGGCTTACCCGCATCGACTGACTCGATACCCGCCCGGTATTTGTCAGCCTTCTCTGCATTTTTGCGCTCTTTGTTTATCCAGGTGTGCAGTGTGCCGGGCGGCACGCCCAATTCCCTGGCAGCCTCCGTAATTTTTAACCCGCCGGCTATCAGCACCCTAGCTTTGGCCATAATCTCGGGTTTGTCTTTGCGGGCTTCCGGTTTGCCTGACTCTTTGGTTATCAGTGCCATCTGCTCATCCTCCCTCTCTTTGTAACAACTTAGTCCTCTCCATTTCATGGGCCGGCTCTCCCAGCGCGGTCCCAGTGCTATGCCTCTCAGTACCATCACCCCGTCCACCAGCCGATAGTAATACGTATTGCGGTCGTGGTCGCAGCCCTCGGGCCGGTCTAAGTCCATTGGTTTTGGTGCAATTCGGCCGAATACGGTCGCGACCGGGCTAGTCACGGGACGGCTCCTTGTCCAGCTCGGCAAGTGCTTGTTCCGTGTACGTGTCCTCGCAAAACAGGCATTTCATTCTGTATCCTCCCTCTTGGCTCCACGCCATACAAATTTGCATAGGCTATCTCGGTTACTATAAGGGTCCCTTGCTTCATCCGGGCAGTTGCAATTCACGGCACAAATACTGCAAATACATGGATACCCTTCTGTTGATTCGTCGGTTGCCACCATTTGTAAGTCTAGCAATAATCCATCAATCATTTTGTTCAACCGCTCAACCTCAGTCTCGGCCTTGATCGCCCGTTCAATGGCCTCTATTGTCACGCTCTCAGACTCCGTATTATATCCCGATCTCCCCCGCAGATATTTCTCCTTCTTAAAAGACGGTAGATATTGTTCTAAATCTCTCATCTCTCGCCCCTCCTTGTCATCCCCACGAGGTTCCACCTCAAGATAGATTCCCACTCAGCCCATCTCATCTAACCAATCGTAATTCTCGTCGTCCGGCTCGACATAAGCGTCCGCAGATATAGACCCGTCTGGGCCACAATAAGGGCAAAACTTCGGCTTTTGCTTGCTTTCATCGACCAAACCGACGATGAAGCCCCTCTCGCAAGTATGGCAGTAATATTTGGTCAGCCCTTGCGGTTCCCTCATTCCGTCACCTCCAGCAGTTCGGGGTTGTCGTGAATGTTGCCGATGACCTCTGCATTCATGGCTTCGCTGTTTACAAGATTGTGATACCTCAAAGGTGCGAGTCCGCCATACCTCTGCATTTGAAAACTGCCCTGCGAAAATACCACTTGATTTTGACGGTTATCGTCACCCCAAAGCAAAACATCCCTTTCATAAATCTCCTTGCCGTTTTTGTCGCATAGCCCTGTGTATTGCCCGACACTTTCCCGAGCTACTTCGATAGTTTCCATCTTTCCAATATCACGATTATACCGACGTATAAAGCCCCATGTTGTTAAATCGTTGTCCGGTGTTTCTAAAGCGTCTGGTACAAAAGCACCATACACCCATTCCCCATTATCGATGCGCTTGCCACGGAATTTAATCTCTCTCATTCCTACCCCTCCAGTTCTCGCAAGTCCCGCTCTGCCGCGCGCAAAAACATGTCGTCTATAGACTTAACCATTAGCCGCAGCCGCTCAACCTCGGCCTCTAGTTCCTTACACCGTCGCACCACACCGCTCATCTCTCGCCCTCCTTCTGGCACTCCGGGCATACGTCCTGCCAGCCCCTTGCCTTGTCCTTGACGGATTTCCACCCTAACGGCCCCTTTTCTTCGACCGCATGGATAAACTCCTCAAAGCCATCCTCGGATAGTTCATCGCATACATCGCAAACCAGCCGATATTCTCCGTCCACCTTTTCGATCATCTACTCGCCCTCCTTCAGTCCCCTAAAATACGCGCACCACGTTGCTCCCAGAACGAAACCAAACGATATGCTCAGCCAGACGGTGATAATCCACCAAAACCAATTCATATTTCTACCTCCATGTATCCCTTGGCCACCAGCTTGTTTTGGTGCTCTCTCAAGAACCGCGCCATGTTCAGCTGCCCGTCATATCCCGCATTGATGATTGCCAACAGCGTATGCCCGGTCTGGATCAGGTCCAGGGTCTCCCGGATGGCGTTTACATCATCGTGGTTGGCCAGGGCCTCGCGAACCTCATCCAACTCCTCGGCGATCTTTATTAACTGGCTCTCCGCCGTCCAGCCAGGCTGGATGGTCAGGTCCGGTAGTTTTATGTCCATCGTTATGCCCCCTTCGCTAGATATAAGTCCGCATACGTCACGCCAACGGCAATAGCTGCCCATACATCCTTACTCACCCCGTAGAACCAGCCTGGACTAGCCTTTACCCCGACCACACCAAACCTGTCTATCAGGGCTTGGCGGATGTTCCCGTCCTTGGCGCGACTGTTATGGCACAAGGCCATTTTTTCTTCCATGCGATACACCATTTTCATTTTGTCCGCCATGAAATTGTCCGCCGCCGTCTCCCAGAACCGGCCTATCCAAAACACGGTATCGAATACGGTTTTACCTACCGCCATCCCATAGCTGGCCACCATCTCAATGGCGAAGTGTTCGGCTTTATGCGATAGGGCCGGGATGCGAATCAATAATTCTTCGTTTTCCAGGATGCCAAATTCGGCCGGCTTGAGATCGATGCCTAAAAGCGCATAGGCGCTCTTTTCGTTGCCGGGATCGATTGCCAGGATCATGCGCTCACCTCCAGTTCTGCCGCCTGCGCTTGCGTCATCATCAGGTGGATAACATCGCCGTTGGGCCGCTCAATCAGCACGTCAATGCCCCCGTCATAATCA
>ENA-UOUL01004837-UOUL01004837.1-bioreactor-metagenome-genome-assembly--contig:-NODE-4837-length-12098-cov-4.714500_pt1 | contig 12098 bp, 1 predicted proteins | sample MGYA00249838_ERZ747220 | MGnify/ENA primary metagenome ERZ747220 (study PRJEB28778, sample SAMN05720191) | bioreactor metagenome | isolation source: Anaerobic biogas reactor | place: USA:Washington...
CATCCCCGGCGATCGCGCCGGGATCGTTGAATGCCGTGCCGCATTCCACCTGCAGTGGATTGTCGCCCAGCGCGGTGATCACTGGCGGGGTATCGTCCACCACATATACCCAGCGTGTCACAGGAAGGGCCGTCTGGCCGGAGGCGTCTTCATAATCAAGGGTATAGACAACAGCAAAGTGCCCCGTTGCAGACGTGTCCACCGCAGGGACCAGCACGCCGAATTCATCATAGATGTCAATGAGGATTAAAGCGGGGTCAAGATCCCCGTCCGGTATGTCACTGGCGGTGGCGCCCGGATCCGTATAGAGTTCGCCGCAGTCAAGCGTCATCGGGTTGTCGCCAAGAAGTGTGATTACAGGCGGCGGATCAGCGAGCGCGAAGTGGGCGATGCGGCTGCGCGATATCATGCCGCCGGCGCCGTTCCCCGTGCCGCTGAAGGCGCCGCCGGCGAAAAACGTGCCGCCGCCGGCATTCGCAAAGGCGTAGACGGGATTGTTCAGGACTGCGCCCCAGGCCAGGACGTTGCCATCATTACTGGCGCTGATGCCGATGGCGGCCAGACGCTCTCGGGAGTTCGTGCCGATGGAGTCCGATACCTCCCCGAAATTGCCGCCGGCGTACAGGGTCGTTCCGGAGACCATCAGGGCGCTGACGTCGCCGTTGAAGGTCGGCAACCAGGCCATGTCCATCAGGTCGATGGCATTGGCGATGTCGGCGGGGGTGACGCCCAGGTCCAGCGCGGCGATGCGCCCGCAATCCTGGCCGAGAAGCGTAGAGCCGAGCCGGGTAAACTGGCCGCCCGCGTAGAGCATGTTGTTTGCCAGGGCCAGTGACAGCACGGGATAATTCGCCGGCAGGGTCCACAGGGCGGTGTTGTTGCCGTTTTCAAAACCTTGTAGCTGCCCAACCGTAAAAGTGGGAGGCTCTTCTTCTGGGTCGGGAAATTCATTCAGGCTGCCGCCCGCGTAGATGCGGGTGCCGTCATTCGAACAGGCCAGGGCATAGACCACGTCATCACCAGAAGTGGATGTTGTTTCCCACACGGGCGCCCAGCCGAGTTCCACGCTCGGGTCCGCCGCATTCACGGCGGTCAATAGGTTCCTGCCGCCCACATAGAGCGTCTGCGTGGGTTGCGCCAGGGCCAGGGCGTGGACCACACCGCCCATGTTCGCCGTCCAGCCCGTTACGACCTCGCCGTATTCTTCCGGTACGCCGAGGTTCGCGTGTATCGCGGCCAGGTGGTTGCGCGGCACAGTTACATAGGTGTCGGTGTCGAAATCTCTATAGATAATGTTCTTAAACACGCCGCCGGCATACACGATCCTGTCCGTGACCGACACTTCCAAGGCGTATACCGCGTTGTCGGCGCGGGGATTCCAGTCTTCTCTCGCTTTGCCGTATTCGGCTGGGGTGGCGATCATATCCAGGGCGGCGAGGCAATGGCGGACCCGGCCGTTGACAAGGGTCAGCTCGCCGCCCGTCCAGATTCTGTTCCCGTCCGCGTAAAGCACGAAAGGCGCGCCGCCCGCGCCGGGATCCCACCAGTCGAGAAGTTCTTCGTCGGGGGCGGTGTCTTCTTCATAGAGCCGCAACGCCGCGAGCCGGGGACGCGGCTGCGGAACACCATTCTGGTCCGTGAGTCGTGCGAAACGGCCGCCCACGTACAGGCGTTCGGGCGTTTCCACGTCCGGCACGGCCAGTGCGGTCACCCAGTCGTCCATGTCCGCGCCGGGATTCCAGGAATCATGGGCCCAGGCGTCGCCCCGGTCCAGGGCGGCGATGTTGGTACGGTTGCGGTAGCCCATAAACGTAAACGTGCCGCCCGCGTAGACGGTGGCGTCATCCGCGGCCAGGGCAAACACGGGACTGTTGGCGAAGGGGCTCCAGGCCTGCACCGCGCCGCTTGCCGCGTCCAGGGCGCCGATAAAACTGCGGTCGGCGCCGCTGAGGCTGCCGAACCAGCCGCCCAGGTAAAGGGTATAGCGTTCGCCCGGTTCGCCGGGCTCGCCCTCGCCTTCACCCTCGCCTTCGCCCTCCGCATCGCCGATTACCACCTGCCGGTTCCCCGTTGTGGCGCCCACGTTGCTGTCAAAACTGTAATTTCCCCCAAGCGTATAGCTGCCGTCCGGGCCGTCCACCCTGTATTTCAGGGTCACCGGGTCCGCGCCGTTGTCGCCAAAAATGATTTTGTCCTGGCTGGGAATCCAAAGGCCGTTGGGCCCTTCGATACTGCCCGCTACCACCTCCAGCTCCTCCGGCAAATACTCTTCCAAAAACCAAATCTCGTTGTCCGCCGGCGGAAACACTTCGACGGTGACCTCGGTGCCTTCAATGGTGCGTATCACCTGCCCGGCCAGCTCGCTGGCCGAGGTCTTCGTCAGGCACATGGTTTCCACCATCCCGCTCGCCCCGGGATTCCACAGGGCCAGTTTGCCGTAATCGGCCGCATCGGTCGTGTCCACGTTGAACGCGGCGATATGTTCGCGTGCGTAGGAAGTCCGGTCCTCGGGCTCGCCCTCAACGGGCATCCGCTCCGCTTCAATCGAGGTGAACTGGCCGCCCACATACAGCACCGTCCCGTTTTCCGACAAGGCCATGGTCCGCACGAATTCATTCGGATAGGGATTCCAGGCCCGGGCCGTGCCGTATTCCGGCGAGCCGGCGTTCGTGTTCAGCGCGGCCAGGTAGGGACGGTAGGCGCCGCCGATGGTGAGGAAGCGGCCGCCCGCGAACAGGGTGTTGCCGCTGTCGGAAAGGGCAAGCGTGTAGACGGTGTCATTGGCCGTAGGATTAAAGACGGGGTCCACCACCAGTTTGTTCTGGCCGGGATCGAAAATCAGCCGCGCGATGCGGTCGCGCGCCTCGCCGTCCACATACTCGAAGTCGCCGCCGATATACCAGCCGTGGTTGACTCCGTCGCCGTCGGGAATGCAGGCATAGACCGCGCCCAGCACGTTGGGGAAGAAATACGAAGAATTATCGGGCGTTTTCTCCAGAATACCGTCCGCTTTGATGGCCGCCAGGTTGCCCGTTTCCGGCCCGACGTAACTGAAGTTACCGCCGATGTACGTCACGTTGCCGAGCGCTTTCATGGCCCACACCGGGCCGTTCGCCGCCCAGGTGTCCCCGCGCGGCACCGCGTCGGCCTGGGCTGCGGCCGGATCCGCCGCAACCAGCAACACGCCCGCCCATACCGCCGCCCATATCAGGGCCGCCGTCGCATACCCATGGGTCTTTGCCATTTCGCTTGCTCTCCTCGTTATGGGCCGCGCGCGGCCGCCCGGCTCAGCGGCTGTATTCGCGCACCGGCATTTCGTCGCGAACCGCCTCTTCCGTTTCCAGCGGATACACCGAGAAACGGGCGGTCGCGGGGGTCGTGTCTACAAGGCTGCCGTTGATCACGGTCTGGGCCGTGATCAAATAGTGTACTTCCCGGCGCCGCGCGGGGGCGGCGTTGGGATTGTTGGTGAAATCCGGAGGAATGCCTTCGTCGCCCAGGCGCCAGTCAGGAATCCCGAAGTTTACCACACAGTCCGGCATAGGCGTAGTGCAGTAATCCACGTTCGGGTGCCGGTTCAAGAAGGCTTCCGGCGCCAGTGCGGCCTTGCCGAGAATCAGCTCGGGTACGCTGGTTGATGCGTCAAAATCCTGCAACGCGTCCGGGGTGGCTACCGTGGTGCCGATGTCCAAAAGCAGCAAATCCATTAACGGAACGCTGCATTGAAGGTGGGCATTGAATTGTTCATTGGGGTTGTTTCCCGGTATCACGCCCCGGGCGGACAACATGCCGTCCTTGTAGAATTTCCAAAGAATTTCAACGGGGCCTCCCGACTGGGCCGGGACCATGGCGCGGAACCACACGTTGCCGTTGACCCGGGTGTAACAGGCATCACAGAGGGGCGGCAGGGGCACCCGCGTCGCCCCGCCGAAATCATTGACCGGTGTCAGGTTGCTTCGTTCATGGTAGAGCCGCACACCCACGGCCGTGTCCAGCGCCTCGTTCCGGTAATCCCGTACCTCCTCGTCCCACGTGGGGATGGCTTCCTCCGGGATCTGCATAATGCTGCGAATGTCGTCTACCGTGCCCGCCGGTCCGGGATCGAGTTGAACATTGCCCGTTTCGTCGGCGCCGATAATGTCCAGATGGATCCGACTGCCCTTGTTTTTATCTACCCACTGGCGCAGGGGCATACTGACATTGGTCTCCTCGTGCGTAAATACCGTGGTGTCACGCAACGGTCCTTGGAGCCACGGGCTGGTGCCCAGGTACGTCACAGCGCCGGTATTTGCATCGCCCAGGTACAGGCGGAAGCGGGCCAACGGCGCGCAGGCCGGCGGCGCGCCCGGCAATTCAGGCGTAACCAGGCGCCAGGTCAGCTGGGGCGCATGCTCAGCCATGTTCAGGCCGCTTGTTACCTCGGCCTGGGTGGTCCACTGCCAATGGATGTTGACCGCGTTATTCTTCGAAATATCAAGTAGGTTGTTCGCCCGGTCCGACACCTCGAATTTGAAGCGGGCCCACCAGTACTTATCGCCAGGCGGAGGGATAGTAGGAACCTCGACATTCCAGGTCACGTTCATTTCATTGGGGGGATCGAGCGAGGGAACAGCCGCCAAGGTAAGCAGATTTATGCTAGTCTTGGCCGAGCCGTTCCAGCGCACACCGCGATAGCGGTCAAAGGGAGATGGGGGGGCTGGAGGTTCTCCTTCCGTTGAGGGCTCCGGATAGAACGCGGCCTGGAAGCCCGATGTCGTCACCGGGTAGGCCTTGCCTGCGCCGTCCACGGGCGACGGATCCACAAAATAGGCCCAGACGGAAAAATAAAGATCGTCGATGGGAGTCGAACTTGCAGCATAAGGATAACCTACAAGTGAACCCGCGTTCAGGTAGACATGCATGTCCTGGCGGGAGAAGGAGGCCGCGTTCTTGGGAGTAAGCGTCGCACCTGTAGTAAGGATCCAGGAGGACGGGAAAGGGGGACCCGGTGACACGGCCTGCACGCGGTTGGTGCCGTATATGGCGGGCCAGCCCGCGGCCGCATCCACGCCTTCGGGGCTGTTGACGACCAGCACGGGCGGCAGCGTGTCGATGACAGTGGCGCAGGTGCCGGTGTCCTGGGAGGCCTGGTCGAGGCCCGGCGCGGTGTACTCGAAGGTGGCGCGCCCGTCCGTGCAGATCAGGTTGCCGCCCACGCCGACATTGAAGGGGCTGTCAAAGCGGAAGGTATAGACGACCTTTTCCAGATCGCCCTCATACTCAATTTCGGAGGGCCCGGAGAGGCGAATGTAATTCCCGTCGGCGAAGGCATCCGTAGCATGCCATTCCGGGATCAGCAGCACTTCTTCGATGTATTCGAGGTTCAGTCCATAGAGGGCGAGTGTGCCGGTCTGGCCGCGCCCGATCAGCGCGTCCGCCGTGCAATAGGCCACCATGGGCGTCGTGGACACCTGGCCGTCGAACACGGCCGCGGCATCGCCCCGGCAGGCGTCGTCAATGTCCCGGATCACGTCCGTGATGCGCGCGCAGTTCGTCTGCCCCGTGGGGGACTGGATTACAAAGGGGTATTCACCGTTCTCGAAGTTGCCGTTCTCAATCAGGTTGCCCGTGTGAAGCAGGCTGGGTATCGCATCCTCGAGGGCCTGGGACACGTAGGTCAACACAAAATCATCCACAATCAGGCGCGACCCGGTTTCAGAGGAGTCCACCTTGACGCGCAGCGCGGGACGCTGCGCCGAACCGAGCAAATACGGTGGGATGAACATGGACACCCGCGTGCACTCGCCGACATCCCAGTAGCGGTATCCCTCGCAATCCGGCTCACTGCAGGCAAAGTTCATATCCTGAAATTTTATCGGGCAACACAGGCCTTCGTCGCCATAGCGGAACTGGACGTAACCCTGCAGTTCCACTTCCCCTTCGCCTTCGGGGGCCGGTTCCCCTTCGCCTTCCGTTTCCCCCTCGCCCTCTTCCTCAGTCACGATGTCGTGACGAATACTGGCGGCGATGCGGGGCCGGGTCAGACCGCCCAGCCGGGCGAACCGGTTTTGGGTATCCTCCCAAGGCTTGTCATCGAATACGCCCGTGTCTTCGACCGGATAGACGGACTTCAAGATAAAGTCCGGCGAGCTGAAATTGGAGGAATATCCCATAAGCGGCAACCTGTCGGAAAGTTCAGTCGGGGGAGTACCGACCAGTACCGCACCTACCAGCAGTAGTGTCGGTTGATAGTTTGACATGTCGGTGCGCGTGACGGCACGTATCACCAGATCTGTATCCGCTGCAGCTGTTAGGCCGTCTATTCGCAGCTCCTGCCACGTGTTGATAAGGTTCCAGTTGATGGGCGTTGCGGGTGCCAAACCGCCGGCTGTGACGGTTAGACTGTCTCCCGGATGTTCGCTGTACTGCAACACCTTGACCCAGATCCGGATATTCACGGTTTCGCCATCCGTGAAGCCGTCGAAAGTCAGTGATTCCTCCAGTATCGGCGGCAGCACGGGCAACGTGTAGGCCTGCTGGGTCGTCAGGTCCATCTCGGTACAAGGATCCAACCCCGGCGTTTCGCCTTCCCCTTCCCCTTCGCCCTCCTGCGCTCCTGCGAAGCCGGAAAACAGGCAAACCGCCACCAGAAAAAGCGCCGTCCTCCCGCCCCAAAACCAGACATAGCTGTCCTTCATCAATCATCTCCTGCATTTGGTTGCGTCCAGGGAAGCGACGCGACATTCATGCCTTGATTTTACCGCATTTCGTCACTGTTTCGTTACTAGTAGGCCTTTGTCGCATGAGTACATACTAACTATACCTTACAATAGATAGTATGTCAATAAATTCTCTCCAAAACCACCCCCACAACGGTCTCCGGGGAAGCCCGAGATGTAGAGAAGACACCACGGGACAAGGTGTATAATAATAATGCGACATACATAGAATTCGGAATGCGGAATGAGGAGGGATAAAACCGGGCAAAGAAGTCCCGTAGGGACGATTGATGGTAGCCCGCCAGTTCACTGGCGGGTAGAATGCCTTTCCCCCTTGTTAAGTCCCGTAGGGACGATTGAAAACCCGGCTCGTTCAACCGTCCCTACAGGACTGGCATAAATAACATCCCGGTTCCCCCGCCTCTAAAGAAGCGGGCTACCATCAATCGTCCCTACGGGACTTCTTTACCCGGTTTTATCCCATGCACCCACATTCCGCATTTGGCATTTCAGCAGGCTGGAAGCCCGCACCACAACCCAGAGACGCCGCCTCTTCATTCCGAATTCCGCATTCGGTACATTCCGCATTTGTTTTATTTTCTTTCCATCGTGCCCAGCATAATCACGGCGGCCAGGGTCAATCCAAGGAGCAGCCAGTCGCCAAGGTGGCGGCGCAAGGCTTTCGCGGGTGTTTCGGTATCATCGCAGCGGCAGCAGCCGCCCGCGTCGGCATCGTCTTCACCTTCACCTTCCACGGCCTCGCCTTCGACCGGGGCTTCGCCTTCGGCTTCGGGGCAGGAGCCGTCCGCGTCTGTAACCGTCACGGTGATCGTGCCGGAGGTGCTGTTGCCGGAGGCGTCGGTCACAGTCACCACGGCGGCCACGCCGCTCCGCGCGGCGCAGTCGAAGATGTCCGGTTCGGCGGTAAGGGTGAACGCGGCCAGGTTGTCTTCGCCCGCGCCCGCGCAATTGTCATAGAGGTAGATGATCGCGGGCGTGCCAAAGGGCGTGGTCCCGTCAAAGAGTGCCGCCGTGTCGCCGTCGCCCAGTGTCAGTGTCACGTCGGTGAACAGGACCAGCGGTCCGGTGGCGTCGGGGCTGCAGGAGCCTTCATAACCCGCCACGGCCTGGTCGATCTGCTCGCGGGTCAGTTTGTCCTCGCCGCCGCTCCAGACCTTCACAAAGAGGGCGTACTGTTCCGGCGTCAGTTCGGGGAAGTCCCGCGCCAACACCGCGTAGGCCCGGTTGAGTTCCACGCCCGCCAGCACGCCGTCGCCGTTGATGTCATAGAAAGCGAAGGCGCCCTGTAAGGCCTTGGCCACCCCACCGCTCACCGGCAGTGACTTGGCAGCCACAATGACCTCGCGGGTGGCGGTTGCCGAATTGGGCGGCAACGCCGTGTCTGAAACGGTATAGACAACGTAATAGGTGCCGGAGATGTTGGTATCCACCTGGGGAATCACGTTGCCGCCGAAATCGGTTATCGTGGTGACAATGGACGGCGTCAAGTCGCCTTCGCAGAGGTCCAAGGCGGTCGCGCCGGCATCCACATACGCGGAGCCGACGGGAACCGTGACCGGATTATCGTCTATTACGAAAATTTCAGGGGCCGTGGTGTCCCACACATTCACGGTCCGCGTGACGGTAATGGCTGCGTAACCAGCGCTGTCGGACACGTTATAGGTCAGAAAATATGTGCCCACGACATCCGTGTTGCCGGAGGTCTCCGTTAGGATGGCCGGCGTGATATCGTCATCGCACTGGTCTAATGCACGTACAGGATCGCTATAAGGCACCCCGCATTCGGTGGTGACAACCAAGAGATCGACCGGATCGATTACGGGCGGTATGGTGTCCACTACCCGCACGAGCCTCGCGAACTCCGCTACTTCCGGCGTGAGGCCAGTTCCAGTATAGAAATTGGGCTGGTCTAATGCGTCGAAGATAGGCGGCCTATCGTCCTCGTCCAGGATGGGGAAGGTGGCCGCCATCATGGCCGGTGTAATGTTGCCGGCGCTATCCGCGGCGGCGTAATAGAGCAGGTAATCGCCGGGCAGGTTCACGAATTCATCGTAGTCATAAAGGTCCGGCATGCCGGAGACATAGACGGGGGTGTGCGCCGCGTCCAGGCGCCACGCCCGGGCGGTCAGTCCGTAGACGCCGGCATCCAGGGAAAGGCTTATCGGCACGGGTAGCGGCAGCAGCATACCTTCGCAGTCATCGGCAACCCAGGTCACATTAAATCCGGTTGAGGGCTCCTGGAACGGCTGATGGCATTCGTGTGTATAGAACCCGTCAGCGGAAACAAGCAAATCGCCCAGCGATAATAGGGGCGGGGTCGTGTCTTCCACAATCACCGTGCGTGTTGCGGTCCCCGTGTTGCCCGAAAGGTCCGTAACGGAATAGGTGACCGTATACGTGCCCGGCGACGTTACATCCACTGCAGGCACGACCGTGCCGCCCGCGTCGGTTATTTCCGTCGTGATGTCCGCACTGAGGTCGCCGTAGCACTGGTCAAGCGCCGTGGCGCCCGGGTCATTGAAAACGGTGCCGCCATAATAATCGCACTCCAGCGTGTCCGGGTTGTCGCCCAGCACGGTAATGACCGGCGGCTGCGTGTCCACGCCGGTCACCGTATGCTCCACGGAGGTTGAATTCCCGGACGGGTCCGTGGCGGTATACATATTGCCTGCCTCCACGATGTCGTCCACGATGCCCGCGCAATAGTCGAGAGCGCTGGGATCGGGAATGAGTTCGCCGCATTCTATGATCGCCGGCGGCAGCGTGATGACCGGCGGTTCCGTGTCCACCACCCGCACGAGCCGTGCGAACTTGACCACGGTCGGCGTAAGGCCGACACCCGGGAAGGGATTCATGAAGTTGGGCTCCCCGGAAAGCTCGTCAAAGATAGGCGGCAAACCGTCGCCGTCCAGGATCGGGAAGCTATTTCCGGAACTGTCCCGTGCCACATAGAAGAGCAGGTAATCGCCCGGGTCGTTCACGAAGGTGTCATAGGGGCGGATGTCGGGCGTGAGGCCAATATACACCGGCCGGTAGGTCGTGCCGTCAAATTCCAGGCGCCATGCCCGGGCCGCCACCGCGTACCCGCTCGCGGGCAGTATAACCTGCACGGTCAGCGGGATCAGGGCGTCCTCGCAGGAGTCAAACACGGAAAACGTCCACGGTTCCACGATGGGCGCGCCGCAGTCGTGCAAATGGAACCGGTCGGGCAGGGCCGGCTGCATCAATCCCATATTCATCAAGGGCGGCGTGGTATCCACCACTTCCACCGTGCGTGTTGCCGTTCCCTCGTTCCCGGAAGTGTCCGTGGCCGTATAAAGAATGGTATACGTTCCCGGGATCTGGGAGTTCACAAAACCACTGCTGGTGACCGGAAGTGGACCTTCACAGGCGTCATTCGCCGTAGCCCCCGGATCATCGTAAACAGCGGTGCCGGAATAATCGCACTCCAGCGTGTCCGGGTTGTCGCCCAGCACGGTAATGACCGGCGCCAGCGTATCCACGCCGGTCACCGTATGTGTCAGGGAGGTCGAATTGCCGGACGGGTCCGTGGCGGTATAAAGATTGCCTGTTACAACAACGTTCACGATGCCCGCGCAATAGTCGAGGGCGCTGGCATCGGGAACGAGTTCGCCGCATTCAATGATCGCCGGCGGCAGTGTGATGACCGGCGGTTCCGTGTCCACCACCCGCACGCGGCAGATCACCTCTGGCGCGTCATTGCCGGAGCTGTCGGTAACGTTGTAAGTCACTTCATAATCGCCGGGTGTCGTGGTGTCCACCGGGTTGACAACGACCACTGCGGAGGTAATGTCGCCTTCGCAGTCGTCCAAGGCCTGCACACTTAGCGGGGTGAAATTATCGCGGCATTCCACTACCTCCGGCGCGCCGGCGTCGTCGAAGTCTATCGGGAAGATGCGCGGGGCACCCGTGTCCACCACCTCCACGGTGCGCGTCACCGGAACGGCCGGATTGCCCGCACCGTCCGAAACGGTGTAGGTGAGGGTATAGTCGCCCGGCGTAATCACCTCCACTTCGGGAACCTCAATTCCGAATTCATTGTGCACGGTTGCCGTGACGCTGCCCGTCAGGTCGCCGTCGCAATCGTCATCGGCGGTGGCGCCCGCATCGGTGTACGGGTCGCGGCATTCCACCGTAACCACGAGCGCGCCGTTCAGCGTAAGTACCGGCGGGACCGTGTCCGCCACGTTCACGGTGCGCGAGACCTCGACTGCGGTGTTGCCGTTGCCGTCGGACACGTTATAGGTAACGGTATACACGCCCGTGAGCAGCGTGTTCACGGGATTCACGGTCACAATGCCTGCCGTCAGATCGCCGTCGCAGCTGTCTGCGGCGGTCGCGCCGGCGTCCGTGTACGGATCGCCGCATTCCACGTTCACGACGTCCGCGCCCGCCAGGGTGATGACGGGCGGCGTTGAATCCATTACATTCACCGTGCGCGTCCGGGTCGCGGTGTTGGGCGGCGTCGCCGTATCCGACACCGTGTAGGTCAGCGTATAGGTGTCCACCACGGCGGTGTTCACCGTGCCCGCCGTGATGATGGCCGCGGTCAGGTCGCCGTCGCATTCGTCAAAGGCGCTCACAAGGTCGTCAAAATTCGTGTTGCATTCCAGGACAAAGGGGTCTGTGCTGTTCAACTCAATCACCGGCGGCAGGGTGTCCACCACCTCCACCGTACGTGTCATCGGGACGGCCGGGTTGCCGTGGCTGTCGGAAACGGTGTAGGTCAGCGTGTACGTGCCCACCACGGCCGTGTCCACGGCGCCGCTCAGGGTGATGAAGGCTGTCCGGTCGCCGTCGCAAAGATCCTGGGCCGTCGCCCCGGCGTCCACATAGGTCTCGCTGCATTGCACCGTCACCAGGGCGTCGCCTGTCAGGGCGATCGACGGCGGTGTGTTGTCCACCACCTGCACCGCGCGCGTCCGGCTTGTCGTATTTCCGATGGCATCCGTCGCGGTATAGTTCACCGTGTAATTGCCGACGATACGAAGGTTCACGTTGTTCGTGCTGTTCAGCGAGGGCGTGGGGTCGCAGCTGTCCGACACCGTGGCGCCCGGATCAGTAAAGACACCATTAATGTCGCAGTCCAAGATCAGGGGATCGGCGCCGATCAGGGTAATGACCGGCGGCGTTGAATCCACTACATTCACCGTCCGCGTAACCGGCACGGCCGGGTTGCCTGCACCGTCCGTCACGCTATAGACGACACCATAGTCACCTACGACATTGGGATTCACGGTACTATCGACAACGATTGCCAGTGTCAGATCTCCGTCGCAGGCATCCCCGGCGATCGCGCCGGGATCGTTGAATGCCGTGCCGCATTCCACCTGCAGTGGATTGTCGCCCAGCGCGGTG
>ENA-UOUL01004838-UOUL01004838.1-bioreactor-metagenome-genome-assembly--contig:-NODE-4838-length-12091-cov-10.891210_pt1 | contig 12091 bp, 4 predicted proteins | sample MGYA00249838_ERZ747220 | MGnify/ENA primary metagenome ERZ747220 (study PRJEB28778, sample SAMN05720191) | bioreactor metagenome | isolation source: Anaerobic biogas reactor | place: USA:Washington...
GACGAAGATGCGGCCCGCCGGGTCGTGCTACGTCTGCGAAGGATGTGGAAGCACCTCCGGCTGCAGCTGATCCCTCCCGGCGGCGGACCCCCGGTCCGCCGCCGGCCCCTGAGCCAACGGCGCCCCGATCGACCGGCCTCTCGGGGCGCCGTTGTCATGCTCAGGAAGGCGCCGGGTCATGCTCAGGAAAGGACTAGTACCAACGCCCCGGAGGCCCGATCGGGTCAGTAGGGATCAGGTTGAGAGCGGCGCCGGTCCTCGTCGAGGAGGGCGCTCACCCGTGCCGAGGCGCCGGCGTCACTGGAGCGATGGCCGGTGACGGAGGCGACGAAGAGCTCGTGTCCGACACAGACCAGCTCGACGTCGGTGACCGCCACAACGGTGGCCGTACGCGGGACGCTTCGCAGCAGGGCGATCTCGCCGAACGAGTCGCCGGGTCCGAGCCGTCGCACCTCCTGCTCACCCTGATAGACGATCAGGTCGCCGGAGCGCACCACGAAGAACTCATCACCAGGCTCGCCTTCTCTGACGACCGTCGTCCCAGCGGCCAGGACCCTGGGCTCGACGGCACACGCGATGCGGGCCACCGTCACGCCCGGCAGGGCGGACAGGACCGGCACGGCGTCCAGCAGTTCCAGGTCAACGGCCGCAGGGGTGGTCAGGTCGGTGAGCACACCGAGCCCCTGCCAGCTCAACAGAGGGACGACGACGAGGACGAGACCCACGACGAGGAGCGCGCGGTCCAGGCCGAGCTGACCGGCGAGGGGTGGGGCGAGCATCGCACCGAGGGCGTATGCGCCGGCGCCGATCCCATGGACCGCTCCCCAGCCTCGACCGGCGACGTGATCGGGGAGCAGGCGGCTGACCAGGTCGGCGCCGAACGTCCACCACATCGCATTGCCCGCACCGGCGGCAGCGAGCAGGACCGCCGACCAGGTCGCTCCGTCGACCAGACCGATGACGGCGACACCGAGTCCGTATGCGATGGTGCCGACCCCGAACCACCAGCTCCCGTGATGGGCCAGAGCGCCGAAAGCCAACGTCGATCCGATGAACCCGCCGATGCCGAACGCGGTCATGAGCGTGCCTGCCAGCACCTGAGCGGCCTCTCCGCTTCCCAGGAGCTCCGTCGCTTGCAGGATGATCGCGACGGAGAGGAATCCGCTGAGCAGCCGGCCGAGCATCAGGAGCGTGAATGCTGTACGGGCCCCTGGGCGGGCGAACAGTGCGACGCCGTGCAACGGCGCCAGCCACCTGTCCGTTCGTTCGGCAAGAACGATCCGTGGAGGCTGGAACTCGGTGTGGATCGCTCGGGCGACGAGTGCGGTGAGGGCGTGGGCCCCGGCCAGCGCGATGAACACCGCGTCGATCCCGAACAACGAGAGCAGAAGTGCGGCGGCGGCCGGCCCGGCGACAGCACCGAGTCCGTTGGCGATGCTCCAGCCGGTCTGGGCAGTGAGGAGCTGCGCCGGTGTGCGCACGAGCTGGGGGAGTATCGCCTGCATGCCCGGCTTGAGCAGTGCGGACACGACGGATCCGACGCCCACGACGAGGTAGACGACAGCGAGGGGAGCGTTCGACCAGATCGTGACCGCCATGGCGAGCGAGACGCCGACGAAGGCTGCGTTGACTCCCGTGACGATGGCGACCCGCGACACCCGGTCCGCGACCCCACTTATCAGGCTGGCGCCGACTGCCGCGGGCAGCACCCGCAGTGCGCCGACGACGCCCACCGCGGCGGGACCACCTAGGTCCAGGGCGAGGATCGACGCGGCCAGAAGGAAGGCCGCCTCGGTACCGGTCCACGAGGCCACCGCGAACAGGAGCCGGCGAAGGTCGCGGTTAGCAAGGGCGTCACGGAGTGAGGTCCACCTCGACAGCGATGCCCCTCCGGCCATATCGCCAAAGCATGGAGCGGGAGGGCCGTGTCTGGCAAGCATCCGGACGACCACTGGGACCGAACGTCCACATCGGACTCCTCGGTCGGGAGTGTCGTCCACACACGCCGATTGCAGGCGGCCCTCAGCCAGTGACTCCGGAAGAGTTCCGTCATGGCACAACGGAACTCGCAGGCCCCGACCGCTTCAGAGACTGTCAACTCGGTGACCCTCGTGGGCCGCGTGAGCGCCGCGCCGGAGGTCCGCGAGCTCCCCAGCGAGGACGAGCTCGTCACCTTCCGCCTCATCGTCGCCCGTCCACCGGGCCGCAAGGATGCCGACTCCGCTCAACGAACCAAGGTCGACGTCATCGACATCGCCTGCTGGAGCGCCCGGAGCAGGAGAGCTGCACTCCGGCTCGAGCCCGACACGGTCGTCCAGGTGCAGGGTGCCCTCCGCCGCCGCTTCTTCCGCACCGGTGGGGGAGCCGCGAGCCGGTACGAGGTCGAAGCACGCTCAGTCACACGCGCCAAGACCTGATCCCTCCGGGTCCCAACCGCGGGAGTCGGACGAAGGCACGGCGGCGCCCCGATCGACGCGCCTCTCGGGGCGTCGCTGTCGTCCTCAGGCCGCCCCGAGCTCGGGAGTGGCGCGCACGAGAGCATGGTCGCTGCCGGCTTCGCGAGCCTCGGGCCAGTAGTGCTCGTCACCTACGCGCCCCAGACCGACTGGGACTCGTCGGCGGGCTCGTCGGGGCCGCCCGGCAAGGCAGCTCGATACAGCCATCCGATTCAGCGAGCCTTCTCGATCAGACATCTCTGGAGACCATGGACTCATCGTCGAGGTCCTGTTCCACAACCTTCGGACTATCGGCCGCCTCGGCCAGCTTGACCCTGACACTGTCTTCCAGACCGAACGCCGTGATGAAGTCCTGCGCAGCGCTCAGCAGATAGTTCGGCCACCAGTTGCTGTACAGGAACGCGCCGGGAGCGAGGTCGATGTACCGCACTCCCTGCACCTTCCCCCTGCTGACGAGCTGGCTGCCGCTCTCCGTGGAGAGGAAACGCTCTGGGTCTCGTTTCCATAGGGTGCGGCAGAGTCTCTCGAAGAAGGGCCGCACTCGGTGGACGTCACCCCAGATCTCATCCTCGAAGACGACGTACTCGAAGATGTCCGGATCGGCGGGGCTGGAGGGACGACTGAGATCGACGGCACGCACCATGTCCTCCGGCTCGTCCATCGGGACCGCCGCGGGGCGGGCCCACGTGGACAGGAACTGCTCGATCATCCTGGTGGTTCGTTCCCTGATCTCGGGCGCGCCCCAGGTGGATCGATCGGCGAGTGCTCTGGTCTCCGGGACCTGACTCTGGGCGTAATACCTCGCCTTCTGGCGGAAGGAGGAGTTGCTCGCACCCGCGTTGAGGTGCGCCTCCAGGAGGGTGAGGTTGCCGATGGTGTTCAGCAGCGTGCGGAAGTCGGCCTGCTCCTGTGTCGTCAGATCGCCCCAGCGGCTGACACCGTCGCTGGACCAGTCGGCGCGCGGTGTCTGGGGATAGATGTGCTCCACCTGAAGATCTGTCAGGTTCGGATCAACGGACTGGAGGCGACGCAGGACATATCCAGCCTGAGGAAGGGCCGAGTGGGTCAGTGCCAACCGGACCCGGGGATCCTCGGGGGTGAGACGGACCATCCGGTTCAGCGGATTGCGGCCCGAGCCACGCTCACGGCACAGTGTCCCGATGATGCTGAGATCCCGCCCGAGGTTGACCAGGGCGCGCCGGATCAGCAGTGACTGAAGCATCTCGCAGATCTCGACCAGCGACTCTCTCTCGAGGCTCCCCTGGCAATAGTCGTCATAGATGCCCATGAGCAGCGGCCGCGGGGCAGTCCCGAACGACTGGAGGAGGCGAAGTTGGCCCCGGACGCCTGGGTCCGGCTCTCGCTCGGGGTTGAGCAAGACCTCGTAGCGCCGCGCGAGCCGAACCCACTCGGCCCCAACCTCGGGGGTGACATCGTGAAGCGGGTCGGGGTAGGCAGACCGAAAGACCCGGTAGACGCCGAAGTCGCCGGTGAAATCGGGCTGGCTACCCGAGGTGAGAACCAGGTAGTCGCGCCAGAACTCGCGAGTAGCTCCCTGGGTGGCGACCTCGATGGGGGCCCAGATGTCGCGTTCCACCTTCACCTGCTCGTCATGGGGACGACCCATGTGGATGTAGTTGTGGATCAGCTCGTCGTCGGAGAGTGCGGCTCCAGTGGCATTGAGGCTCTCGAAGATCTGCTGGGCGTTCGCCAGGTGACCCAGCTCGATGGACACGTGCTCCAGACGCTGCAGGCCGTCCCAGGCGAGTCGCCAGTCAGTGAGCTGGTCCAGGAAGAAGGTGTAGTTCTGTTCAAGCGTTGTCCGTCCCAGCTCGGCTGGCCGACCGAGCAGGAGGCGGTCTGCGACCTGGAGATGACGCTCATGCGGGCGCAGGCGGGTCTGACCTCCGCCAGGTCGCAGAATGAGCTGGGCTGCCACACGCGATATTTCGTCGTCGACGCCTGAGGATAGATCTCGAATCGCGGCGAGCATGAGCATGAGGGTGGTGACCCGCTGCTGACCATCGACAAGAGTGAGGGCTCCATCCCCGTCTGCGCTGCTGAGGATGGAACCGATGAAGTGTGAACGTCCCGCGTCCGCCCAGGCGATTGCTCGCACGTCCTTCAGCAGCTGCAGACACGTCTCCTGCGACCAACGGTAGTCGCGTTGATACACCGGGATCGCGATCTGGGGGACGGAGCCGAGCCAGTCGAGCGTCCGGTATGCCCGAGCTGAGACGTTCGTCATGGTGGAGGCTCCTCTCGACCGACCGGGTCAGTCCTCGCCTGGGTGCGGATGTGCGCCACTCAATGCTTCCCCTACTGCCTCACCACGTGTCTACCAGAAGGGGCGGCGACCGAAGGAGGCGCGGAGCACTTCGGCTCGCAGGAGTCCACTGTTCGCTTGTGTTTCGCCGACAACCGGGAGTCATTGCTGGTCAGCCCCTATGCCGTAGGTAAGGTGCGAACAGGTCCAATCCAACGCAGGAGGACGAGTTTCGTGAGCACCGACTCCGCCCTGGCGGTCGCGCCAGGCTCTGTCGTCGTGGTCCGCGATGAGGAGTGGCTCGTCACGGGGGTCGAGCAGACGACGGATGGCTCGTTGCTGTCCGTGCGGGGACTCACCGAGCTGGTGCGGGACACCAACGCCATGTTCTTCGAGGGCCTGGACCGGATCGAGGTCCTCGACCCCGCAGAGGCGACCGTCGTAGGGGACCCGTCGCCCGGCAACCGCAAGGCCCGGCTCTGGCTCGAGGCTACGCTTCGCAAGAGCCCGCTGCCGGTCAACGACACATCGATCACGGTCTCGGCACAGTCACTCGCCGATCCGCTCGACTACCAGCGGGAGGCGGTGCGGCGAGCTCTCGACCCCGCCAACCTGCGACCTCGCATCCTTCTCGCCGATGCTGTCGGACTGGGCAAGACCCTCGAGATGGGCATGATTCTCGCCGAGCTCGTCCGCCGGGGGAGGGGCGAGCGCATCCTCATCGTCACCCCGCGGCATGTCCTGGAGCAGATGCAGCACGAGATGTGGACCCGCTTCGCGCTCCCCTTCGTCCGACTCGACTCGGTCGGCATCCAGCGCGTGCGTCAGCAGCTCCCCGCGACCCGCAATCCCTTCTCGTTCTACAAGCGCGTCATCATCTCGATCGACACGCTCAAGAGTGACCGCTACCTGGTGCACCTGCGCAACCACCGCTGGGACGCGGTCGTCATCGACGAGTCGCACAACATCACCAACTCCGCCACCCAGAACAACCGGCTCGCCTCGGTCCTCGCGCCCCAGACGGACGCGCTCATCCTCGCGTCTGCGACGCCGCACAACGGCAAGGCCGAGTCCTTCGCCGAGCTGATCAGGCTGCTCGAGCCGACCGCGGTCCGTCCGGACGGCTCCCTGGATGAGGGGGAGGTGAGGCGACTCGTCCTGCGTCGCCATCGGCACAGTCCGGAGGTGGCTCGCGTCGTCGGCGCGCAGTGGGCCGAGCGGATGGAACCACGCAACATCCTCGTGCCCGCCTCGCCCGCCGAGGACTCCGTCGCCCACGAGCTCGCGGACACGTGGCTGCACCCGCGAAGCGGCAGCAGCCCACACTCCAAGGGCAGCAGGCTCTTCTCCTGGACCCTCGCCAAGGCCTTCTTGTCCTCTCCCGAGGCCCTGGAAGAGACGATCCGCGAGCGGATCAGGCGTCTCGACGACTCTGTGCCGGCCGAAGCCGCGGAGATCGCGGCGCTTCAGCGGCTGCGCGAGCTCAACCAGTCATCCCGCAAGGAGAAGGGCGGCAAGTACGCAGCACTCGTGGATCTGCTCCAGCGAATCGGTGTGGCACGGAACAGTCCAGAGCGTGTCGTCGTCTTCGCCGAGCGCATCGTCACCCTCCACTGGCTCGCAGAGAGGCTGCGACGCGACCTCGGCCTGCCGCAGGACGCGGTGGCGATCCTCCACGGTGGTCTGTCGGACCAGGACCAGCAGTCCATCGTCGAGAGCTTCAAGCAGGAGACCTCCCCGATCCGGGTCCTCGTCACCGGAGACGTCGCGTCCGAGGGCGTCAACCTCCACCTGCAGTGTCACCGGCTCGTCCACTACGACATCCCGTGGTCGCTCATCCGGCTGGAGCAGCGCAACGGCCGCATCGACCGGTACGGTCAGCGCAAGAACCCGCAGATCACCGCGCTCCTCCTGGAGCCGACCCACCCGCGCTTCTCGGGCGATCTGCGGGTGCTCACCCGCCTCGTCGAGAAGGAGCACGAGGCACACACCACCCTGGGTGACGCCGCGAGCCTGATGGGCCAGTACGACGTGGAGGCCGAGGAGAGCCGCATCCGCGAGGTGCTCGCGGGCAACCAGGACTTCGACGATGTCGTCGACGAGGTCGGGGACGTCGCCGGCCGGGACGACTTCAGTGGACTGTGGGCCCGGCTGCTGGGCAGCGGCGCCCAGCCGAAGCCGGATGCCTCGCCGCCTACGGCCGAAGACCACACGGGCCTGTATGCGGGGGCCGCCGACTTCCTGCGGGAGGCACTCCTGCAGGTCTACGGCCAGCCGGAGCAACCGCTGTCCGTACAGGGCGGCGGAGTGGGCTGGCGCGAGCACGGCCACGAGCAGATCGTCGAGCTCAGCCCGCCGTCCGACCTGGCTCGCCGTCTGGAGGTGCTGCCGCAGTCCTATCTGGCTGACCGGAAGGTCACCCAGCGCTTCAAGCTCGTCACGACGAAGACCAGGGGCAAGGAGCTCCTCGCCAGCGCCCTCAGTGACGAGTCCGACTCGACCTGGCCCGAGGCCCACTACCTCGGACCCCTGCATCCGGTCCTCGACTGGATCAGCGACCGCGCTCTGGCCAGCCTGGGACGCAACGAGGTCTTCGCCGTCCGCGGCCACGTCGAGACCCCTTCAGTCCTCGTCCTCGGCACTCTCACCAACCGCGCCGGCCACACGGTCACCTCAGCGTGGATCGAGGTCCAGTTCCCAACCGGTGAGCCGGGGTTCGCGCTCGTGCAGCCGCACACGTCGGCTGAGTCGATGCTGTCCTCCCTCGGCGTCACGCCGCAGATGAGCAACCCTGGGCCGATCGCCGATGCCGGAGCGCTCAACCGATTCATGCCGGCGGCGGTCCGGGCCGCACAGGACCATCTCCGGACCACCTTCGCCGAGGCCGAGGCAGACGCGCGCACCCGCGTGGACGCCTGGGTGACCCGGGTCCAGCACTGGACCGAGGAAGCCGACGTGCTCGTGCAACGTTCGCAGATCAGGGCACGCCGGACGTCCGTGGCGGAGGAGCAACGCCTCGCTCGCGAGCAGGCTCCGGAACGGCAGCTCGTCCGGCCCCTTCTCGTCGTCGTGCCCGCAGATCACCCCGTGGAAGAGGGCTGAGATGGCGGCCAGTGACGCGTTCGTCATCGCTGAGGAGTGGATCAGCGAGCACTACTTCACCTCGGAGGCACGCAACGAGTCGTTCCACGCGCACGTGATCAGCCGCCGCAAGCAGTGGGACGCCGAGGAGACGGAGACCCCACGGTCCCGGTTCACCGAGCGACGCGCGGACCTCGAGCGGCGCTTCGGGGCACTGGCCGAGGAGCCGGATGAGACCGAGACCCGCCAGCTGTATGCGGATCTGCTACGGGTGCTCGGCTACCGCACCGGGGAGTTCGAGCTCGTGACCGAAGGACCGGTCACGTTGGTGTCCTCGCCGGGTCTCACCGGCCCGGCACCCCTCGCCATCATCGAGGGCCGGCCCGCCGACGCGCTCGAGGATGTCGTCGCGAAGGACGCCACCTCTTTGCTGGAGCCGGTCGAGCTGGACGACGGCACGTTGGTCACCTCTATCGCCCGTCAGCTGTCCGCTCTGTTCGTCGACGAGGACGGACCTTCCTTCGCTCTCGTCCTCGCCGGCCGCTGGGGCGTCGTGGCCGAGCGGGAGCGCTGGCCCGAGGGGCGCTATCTGGCAGTGGACCTGCAGCTCGTGGCCGAGCGCAACGACACCAAGCGCGGGGGAGAGATCGATCGGGCGCTCACCTGCCTGGAGGCGCACTCCCTCGGCCCGGACGCGGACGGGTCGATCTGGTGGAGCGAGGTCCTGGCCGAGTCGATCAAGCACACCGTCGGGGTCTCGGAGGACCTGCGCGAGGGCGTGCGCCGGTCGATCGAGATCATCGCCAACGAGGTGGTCAAGCGTCGACGGGCCACGGGGCTGCCCCCGCTGCCTGCCGGAGAGGCACAGCCGCTGGCGGTGCAGTCATTGCGCTACCTCTATCGCATTCTCTTCCTGCTGTATGCGGAGGCCTCACCCGAGCTGGGCGTCCTACCCGCCGGTGCCTCGGAGTACGACGCGGGGTACGGCCTCGACCGGCTGCGCGAGCTCATCCTCGTCGATCTGCACACCGAGCAGTCCCGGGCCGGCACGCACCTCTATGAGTCGATCCAGCTGCTGAGCCGACTCGTCGACCGAGGACACACCCCGTCCTCCGATCCAGATGCCAACGGTCCGGACGGCCTGCACTTCCAGCCACTGCGGGCCGACCTGTTCAGACCCGAGGCGACGGCCCTCATCGACGAGGTCGGGCTCGGCAACGAGGCGGTCCAGGAGGTGCTGCGACATCTCCTGCTCAGCCAGGAGAAGCGTGGTCGCGAGCGCGGCTTCATCTCGTATGTCGAGCTCGGAATCAACCAGCTCGGCGCGGTCTACGAGGGCCTGATGTCCTACACCGGCTTCTTCGCCGAGGAGGATCTCTTCGAGGTCGCGAAGGACGGGAACCCCGCCAAGGGCTCCTGGGTGGTCCCCGTCGATCGTTCCGACCATCTCGATGAGAAGGACTTCGTCCGCGAGGAGGACCCGGTCACCGGGGAGCTCCGCGCCGTGCGACACACCAAGGGCTCATTCGTCTTCCGACTCGCTGGCCGGGAGCGTCAGCAGTCCGCGTCGTACTACACCCCTGAGGTGCTCACGCGCTTCACCGTCCAGCAGGCGCTCGAGGAGTTGCTCGATCAGGAAGGTCGGCGCACGAGTGCCGACGAGATCCTCCGACTGACCGTGTGCGAGCCGGCTCTGGGCTCAGGCGCCTTCGCGATCGAGGCGGTCGATCAGCTCGCGAGAGAGTATCTCGCGCGTCGTCAGGACGAGCTCGATGAGCGGATCGACCCCGACGAGTTCCCGAAGGAGCTGCAGAAGGTCAAGGCCCACATCGCGCTGCACCAGATCTATGGCGTGGACCTCAATGCCACCGCGGTGGAGCTGGCCGAGGTGTCGCTGTGGCTCGCCACCATGGTCGAGGGACTGCAGGCACCCTGGTTCGGACTCCGACTGCGGCGAGGCAACTCCCTCGTCGGTGCGCGGCACGCCGTCTACTCCGCCGCCGACGTCCGTAACAAGGCCTGGTTGAAGGCCACCCCGGCCGACGTGCCGCTGACAGATCTCGTCCGGGAGATGGACGAGGGGGGCATCGGTGACTCGGTGACGGCCAAGGTCTTCCACTTCCTCCTCCCTGCCGAGGGCTGGGGGAGTGCGGTGGAGGTGCCCAAGATGGTGCGTGAGCTCGCCGATGACGAGATCCGAGCACTGAAGGCGTGGCGATCGAGCACCCGCCGCAAGCCGACGAAGCAACAGGTCGACCGGCTGCTCGGGCTCACCCAGCGAGCTGAGCAGCTGTGGCAGATCAGCCTGCGCCGCCTGCGGATCGCCGAGCAGGAGTCCAGCCGCAGCCTCCACCTGTGGGGTCGGGACGAACCCACCCGGTCACAGGCGGTCACGCGGGAGCAGATCGAGGCCTCACTCGCCGATGCCGATGGTGCCTACCGACGGCTGCGACGGGTGATGGATGCCTGGTGCGCACTGTGGTTCTGGCCGCTCACCGAGACGGACGTCGAGCCGCCCAGTCTGGAGGAGTGGCTCGATGCCCTGACAATGCTGCTCGGGACGGACACCCGGGACAAGAAGAGGGCCTGGATGGACACGTTCCAGGACCTCACGGACTGGGAGCAGCTCGGAGAGGCGGAGGAGCAGGACCGCATCTACAGCGGGGCGGCGCGAGTCGCCGAGGTGCTGGAGAAGCACCCCTGGCTCAGGGTGTGCGAGCGGGTCGCGACGCAGCAGGGCTTCTTCCACTGGGAGCTCGACTTCGCAACCGTCTTCGGACGAGGTGGGTTCGACCTCCAGCTAGGGAACCCGCCGTGGGTCCGTCCGCGGTCGGACGTTGAGGCCCTGTTGGCAGAGGGCGATCCCTGGTGGCAGCTCGCGCACAAGCCCTCCGAGGCGGAGAAGTCCGCGATGCGGGCGAGAACCCTCGCGAATCCCGGTATTCGGGAGTTGGTTGTGTCGGGAACCGCTGATACGGCCGTCATGGCGGAAGTCCTCACCTCGGAGCCGATGTATCCCTATCTCTCAGGCCAACCGGATCTTTACCGTGCCTTCATGTCACAGGTCTGGCGGCACTCGTCGCCAGCCGGTATGGCCGCCCTTATCCACCTTGAGTCACACTTCACCGACGACAAGGCTGCACCACTACGCCGCCAGGCGTATCAGCGACTGCGCCGTCATTGGCAGTTCATCAATGAGCTGAAGCTCTTCGAAATCCAGGACCAGAAGACGTTCGGCATCAATGTCTATGGATGTCACCGATCCCCCTGCTTCATGCACGCGGCGAGTCTCTATCACCCTGACACTGTGCTCCGATCCTTCGACCACGATGGTTCCGGGCCCGAGCCAGGAATCAAGCACAAGGGCGAATGGGACCTGCGTCCACACCGAGCCCGTCTACAGCGCGTAGACATCGACGTCCTTCGAGTATGGGCCGACATCTTGGAGACGGGGGACGCAGTGCCCGAAGAATCCCGAATGGTGTACACGGTCAACTCCACCGCAACTGCCGTGCTGAGACAGATGGCGAAGAGTCGGAGAATCAGAGAACTCGGCTTCTCTTTCTCGCGGGGGTGGAACGAGAGCATCGACCGTCAAGCAGGCCGCTTCGTCAGAGACTGGGGTGAGGCACCTTGGCCGGATGCCATTCTGCAGGGTCCCCACCTGTACGTGAGCACGCCACTTGCCAAGGCGCCCAATCCAACAATGAAGCACCAACAAGACTGGACCGGGGTGGACCTGGAGGTGCTCGCACCGGATGCGCTGCCGGTGACGTCGTATAAGCCGGCCGGGTCACGCGCGGAGTACGACGCAAGGTATACGCACTGGGGAGACAACGGAGAGATCCCCGCGCGCGATCACTACCGTGTGGCTTGGCGAAGGATGGCCGCCAACACCGGTGAACGGACTCTCATCCCCGCGATCATCCCGCCTGGTTCGACTCACGTTCACCCAGTCACTTCCGCTGGGGCGCCGTATCACGATCAGACCGTTCTCATCATCGTGACGGCCACTCTGTCATCTCTCCTGAGTGACTTCAGCGTTCGCTCTGCCCCTAAGGGAGACATCCATGCGTCTACCGTCAACAGGCTTCCGATCGTGCCCATCGACCATCCCCTGGTCGCGAGCCTTGCTCTCCTGACCTTGCGCCTGAACTGTCTGACAGATGCCTATGCAGGTCTGTGGGCGGATTGCTGGAGCAATGAGTTCACCGATGACATGCCCACCCTGCCTCGCTACTGCGGTGGATCGATCGGACCGAAGTGGACGCCTGACGTGCCTCTCCGG
>ENA-UOUL01004839-UOUL01004839.1-bioreactor-metagenome-genome-assembly--contig:-NODE-4839-length-12090-cov-5.817281_pt1 | contig 12090 bp, 6 predicted proteins | sample MGYA00249838_ERZ747220 | MGnify/ENA primary metagenome ERZ747220 (study PRJEB28778, sample SAMN05720191) | bioreactor metagenome | isolation source: Anaerobic biogas reactor | place: USA:Washington...
GAGCGTGCGGAGCAAGGCAAGGTGGAAGAGAAAAAGATCGTCTGTTGGGCTTCACCCGGGTGCATCCACCAGTGCGGACTCATCGCCACGGTAGAAGACGGCAGGCTGGTGAAGCTGCGGGGCAATCCGGACTACCCGACGCCCAATCATGGCTGCGCCGACCGCATGCCGTATCACGTCAACTGGCTCTACAACTCCGAACAGCTGCTTCATCCGCTCAAGCGGGTGGGGGAGAGAGGCGAGAACCAGTGGGAGCAGATCCCCTGGGACCAGGCCCTCGACGAGATCGCCGCCAAGCTTGCCGAGCTCAAGGAGAAGTACGGACCCGAGACACTCGCGCTGCATGAAGGCACCTACCGCAACGACATGTACGGCCTGCGCACGCGCTTTCTGAACCTGTTCGGCAACCCCTCGAACATCGGGTGCGCGGGCACCATCTGCCGCTGCAACACGGTGGCCATGAACTACGCCCTCCTGGGCATGACCAACGCCCGGCCGAAGGCGGCCAACGTCAAATGCCTGGTCCTCGACGGGTGCGCCCTCAGCGAGACGGCTCCCCTGGACTTCCAGCGACTCAAGCAACGCAAGACCGACGGCGACTTCAAGCTCATCGTCATCGATCCGCGAAAGACGGCCGCCGGCAGGTTCGCCGACATCTGGGTGCAACTGCGTCCGGGTACCGACACGGCGCTCTTCCTGGGTTGGATCAACGTCATCATCGAAGAGGGACTCTACGACAAGGAGTTTGTCGACGAGTGGACCTTCGGCTTTGACGAACTGCGCGCCCGGGCGGCCGAGTACACCCCCGAGCGCGTGGCCGAGATCACCTGGGTGCCGCCGGACGTCATCCGCGAGTCGGCCCGCATGTATGCGACCAACTGGCCGGCCGGCTTCCATTGGGGATCGGCGACCGACATGCTGGGGCGCAACTCCGTGCGGGTGGAGCAGGCGCGTGTGTGCCTGCGGGCCATCACCGGCAATCTCAAGATCGGCGGCGCTGACGTCATCGTGGGGCCGGGACCCATCATCAACGGCACGATCGGTGTGCGCGACTCCATGCTCACCATGCCCGAGAGGATCAGCCCCGAGATGCGCAAGAAGCAGCTCGGCTCCGACCGTTTCAGGCTCATGGGCTGGCCGGGCTATGAGGCCATAGCTCCCTATCACGAGGCGACCTACGGTATCCCGTTCCCCACGGCCGCTCACAACTTCGTTGCTGTGCAGCCGCTCATCTGGAAGGCCATCCTCGAGCGCGATCCCTATCCCATCACGGCCATGATCACCTGGGGCAGCAACTACCTGCTGAACGGCGGCGACGTCAAGACCATGTACAAAGCCAGTAAGAGCCCCAACCTCGAGCTGAACGTGGTCATGGAGCACTTCCTCACGCCTACTGCCATGCTGGCCGATTACGTGCTGCCCATCGCCAGCAAGCTGGAGAAACCCATGTGCGCCACCCACGAGGACTTCGCACCCAATATCGCCTGCGGTGAAGCGGCGGTGGAGCCTCTGGGCGAGCGCCACGGCGACTTTCACGTATGGAAGGGGCTGGCGGAACGGCTGGGCTTCGGGGAGTACTTCCCCTGGAAGGACGAAGTGGAGCTGGCCGACTACCGGCTGGCGCCTCTCGGGCTGACGTTCAAGGAAGTGGCCACCGAGAAGTACTTCGTCCGCAGCGACGAGCCCTGGACCTACGACACCATCAACCCGCGCACCGGCAAGAAGACCGGGTTCGCCACGCCGTCCGGCAAGGCGGAGCTCTACTCCAACATCCTGGAGAAGCTGGGCTACGACCCGCTGCCGTTCTACGAGGAACCCCCGGAGAGTCCCATCAGCACCCCTGAGGTGGCCAAGGAGTATCCGTACATCCTCATCACGGGCGGCAACTTCCGGCCCATGTTCCACTCCGAGAACCGGCAGATCGGCATCGGCACGCGCGAGCAGTACCCCGATCCCATCATGGACATCCACCCGGATACCGCCCGGGCACTGGGCATCGAAGAGGGCGACTGGGTGTACGTAGAGACCCGCCGGGGCGTCATCCGCCAGCGTGCCACTCTCACCGACGAGCTCAACCCGCGGGTGGTGAACGTGCAGAGCCACTGGTGGTTCCCCGAGCAGCCGTCTCGGGAGCCCTGGCTGGGCGGCCTCTGGGAGTCGAACTGCAACGTGCTCACCATCGCCGACGACCCCGACACCTTCGACCAGATCACCGGTGGATGGCCGCTGCGTGCGCTGCTCTGCAAGATCTGGAAGGCCGAGACGGTGGACGCGTCGCAGGCATGAGTCGATGACGCCACGCGCCGACAAGAACATCGCCGCGGAGGCCGGCCTCAGGCGGCCGGGACTTCCGCGCCGCCGCACCCTCCTTGTGTCGACCACGTCTGGAGCGCGAGGTGGACCCTCGCCCAAGTCCGGCCGGCGCGTTTAGACGGGCGCGCCGGCAGCACCCGTCGTCGGCTCCACTGCCACACCGGCAGCAACGACAGGAGGTTCCGCGCTTATGGGCGCTGATGAAAAGAACATCGACATCGGAGCGGACAAGCAGGTCATCAGAGGTTCGGGGCTCATCGGCCCGATGGACTCGGGCGTACCTACCCTGGTGGACGTCAAAGACGGCAAGATCACCCGCATCAGGCCGCTCCAGTATGAATCGAAATACGACAAGAAAGACTTCAACGTCTGGAAGATGGAGGCCAGGGGCAAGACGTTCGAGCCCCCGATGCGCGGCATCGTCGGTCCCATCGGCCAGTCATACAAGAAACGGGTCTACTCGAAGAACCGGGTGAGCTACCCGCTCAAGCGCGTCGACTGGGATCCGAACGGCGCCCCGGGCTCTACGGGTCCCGGCGGCCGCAACACCCAGAACCGCGGCACGAGCAAGTATGTGCGCATAAGCTGGGACGAGGCCGCCGAGCTGGTGGCCGCCGAGCTGAAGCGGGTCGGCGAGACCTACGGCATGTCGGCCGTGCTCTCGCAGGCCGATATGCATGGCGAGAGTAAGCACCTCAGCCCCAGCCACGGCTGCATGAACCGGTTGCTCTCCGCCCTGGGCGGCTACACCATCCAGATGCGCAACCTGGACAGCTGGGAGGGCCAGAACTGGGGCGCCAAGCACGTGTGGGGCTGCGAGCCGGTGGGGGAGATGATGCCGGCCGCGAACCTCTACCCCGACATCGCAGAGCACGCGGAGTTGCTGCTCTTCTGGGGTTGCGACCCCGAGACCACGCCGCACGCCATCCAGGGGATGATGTCCAGCCGCCTCTGCTACTGGCTGAGCGAGATCGGGCTGAAGTCGGTCTACGTCTGCCCCGACCTCAACTATGGGGCCGCCGTTCACGCCGACAAGTGGATCCCCATCCTTCCCAACACCGACGCCGCTCTGCAGCTCGCCATCGCCTATGTGTGGCTGACCGAAGGCACCTACGACAAGGAGTACATAGCCACTCACTCCTACGGTTTCGACAAGTTCGAAGACTACGTGCTGGGCAAAGAGGACGGCATCGCCAAGACTCCCGAGTGGGCATCCGCGAAGTGCGGCGTGCCCGAGTGGACCATCAAGGCGCTGGCTCGAGACTGGGCCAACAAGATCACCAGCCTCATCCACGGCAACGCCGGCCCTACCATCCGCGGCCCCTACTCGTCCGAACCTGCGCGTCTGGAGGTCATGCTGCTTGGCATGAGCGGTCTCGGCAAACCGGGCGTCCACCAAGCCAAGATGCTCGAGTGGAACATCTGGCGCGAGTGGTTCCCGCTGCCGTATCAGGGCAAGATCCGACCGACGCTGCCCATGTTCGCCGAGCAGGTCAGGCCGGCCGGCTCCACGAGCGTGGCCGAGGGCATGATGCCTACCTACATGGGTGATCATCCCGAGCTGATGGAGCTCACCAAGCCGGCCGCCAACCCGCCCCTGCAGGTGATCCCCAAGTGCCTGGTGCACGACGCCATCCTTCACCCGCCGGTGAGCTGGTGGGGACTGCGGGCCTTCCTCGAACCGGCGCACGAGCAGTTCACCGAGTACACCTTCCCGGCCCCGGGTTGCTCCGAGATCCACATGATCTGGACCGACTCGCCGTGCTGGATCACCTGCTGGAACGACTCCAACACCTACATCGAGGCCCTGCAGCATGCCTCGGTGGAGACCATCGTCGCGCAGCATCCCTGGATGGAGAACGACTGCCTCATGGCCGACCTCATCCTGCCGGTGGCCACCCGCTTCGAGATCATCGACATCGGCAACGATACCGGTAGCGGCACTTTCACCACCCTGTTCCTGGAAGACCGCTGTGTGGATCCGGTGGGCGAGTCGCTCGGTGACTTCGACGTGGTCGCCAAGATCGCCGAGAAGCTGGGGCTGTGGGAGGAATACACCAAGGGCAAGACCCACGAGGAGAAACAGAAGCTGGCCTTCGAGGGATCCGGCGTGCAGGGGCTCATCTCCTGGGAGGATCTCAAAGAGAAGCAGTATTTCGTCATCCCCTGCGACGACCGCATCAAAGATCAGCCCCCGGGCCTCTCCGAGTTCGCCAAGGATCCCAAGACGAACCCGCTCACCACTCCCACCGGCCTGTTGGAGTACTCATCGAGCGCTCTCGAGAAGCACTTCCCCGACGATCCCGAGCGGCCACCCGTGGCTCACTGGATCGAGAAGAGCGAGAGCCACGACGAGCGGGTCAGCAGCGAGCGGGCAACGGAGTATCCGCTGCTTTGCATGTCGAACCACCCGCGCTGGCGCATGCACGCCCAGGGCGACGACATCACCTGGACGCGCGAGATCCCCACTATGAAGATCACCGGTCCCGATGGATATCAGTACGAACCGGTGTGGATCAATACCGCCGAAGCCGAAGCCCGGGGCATCCAGCAGGGGGACATAGTGAAGATCTTCAACGAGCGGGGCACGGTGCTCGGTGGGGCGTATGTCACCGAGCGGCTCATGCCCGGCGTGGCCTACATGGACCACGGCGCCCGTTGGGATCCCATCATCCCCGGGGTGCTCGACCGAGGCGGGGCCATCAACACCATCACGCCGCACAACGTGACCTCCAAGAAGGCCACCGGCATGGTGGTGAGCGGTTTCTTGGTGGAGGTCGCGAAGGTCACCGACGAGGAGATGACGGGCTGGAGGAGAGACTATCCCGAGGCTTTCAGCAGAAACTACGACGCCGCGACGGGTGTGTCCCTGACCGGCTGGCTAGAGACATGACGGCGCGAAACAGCGAGAACAAACATGTGAGGAGGACCGACGCGCATGGCGAAGAGTAGGGTCGGCATCGGCGCAGACAAGCAGGTCATCCGTGGCTCAGGTCTCATGGGCCCGAGAGACTCCGGTCCGCCCATGGTGGTGGACGTGGGAGAGGGCAAGATCAAGAGGATCCGTCCGCTCGCCTACGAGACCGAGTACGACAAGAAGGACTTCAACGTCTGGAAGATCGAGGCGCGGGGAAAGACTCTGACGCCTCCTCTGCACGCGATCCCCGGTCCTCTGGCCCAGTCTTATAAGAAACGGGTCTACTCCAAGAACCGCGTGCGGTATCCCCTCAAGCGCGTCGACTGGGATCCCAGCGGCGCCCCCGGCTCCACCGGCCCGGGCGGCCGCAACACCCAGAACCGCGGCACAAGTAAGTACGTGCGCATCAGCTGGGACGAGGCGGCCGAGCTGGTGGCCGCCGAGCTCAGGCGCGTCGGAGGGACGTACGGCCCGGAGGCCGTGTTCTCCCAGGCCGACATGCACGGCGAGAGCAAGCACCTCAGCCCCAGCCACGGCTGTATGAACCCGCTGCTGTCACTGCTGGGCGGATACACGGTGCAGATGCGCAACTTCGATAGTTGGGAAGGCCAGACCTGGGGCGCCAAGCATGTGTGGGGCTGTGAACCGGTAGGGGAGATGGCGCCGACCTCCAACCTCTATCCCGACATAGCCCAACATGCCGAACTGTTGCTCTTCTGGGGTTGCGACCCGGAGACGACGCCGTATCCCATCCAGGGCATGATGTCCAGCCGCCTGTGCTACTGGCTCAGCGAGATCGGTTTGAAGTCGGTGTATGTCTGTCCCGATCTCAACTACGGCGCCGCCGTTCACGCCGACAAGTGGATCCCCATCCTGCCCAACACCGATGCCGCTCTGCATCTTGCCATCGCCTATATGTGGCTCACCGAGGGCACCTACGACAAGGACTACATCGCCACCCACGCCTACGGCTTCGAGAAGTTCGAGGACTACGTGATGGGTAAGGAAGACGGCGTCCCCAAGACCCCGGAGTGGGCCTCCGAGAAGTGCGGTGTGCCTGAGTGGACCATCAAGGCGCTGGCCCGAGACTGGGCCAACAAGATCACCAGTCTCATCCACGGCAACGCCGGACCCGGCATCCGCGGACCCTACTCCTCGGAGCCGGCCCGGTTGGAAGCCATGTTGCTCGGCATGCAGGGTCTCGGCAAGCCCGGTCGTCATCAGGCCAAGATGCTCGAATGGTGGTCGTGGGTCGGGTGGTTCCCGCTGCCATTCAAGGGGATCGTGAGCCCGTCGGTCTTCATGCTCACCGAGCAGGTGCGCCCGGTCGGCGCGCACACCGTCGAGGAGGGCATGAGGCCGTCCTACATGGGCACGCACCCCGAAGTGGTCGAGCTCTTGAAGCCCGCGCCGTACGCGCCCCTGCAACTCATCCCCAGGTGTCTGGTGCACGAGGCCATCCTCGACCCGCCGATCAGCTGGTGGGGACTGCGGGCGTTCCTCGAACCGGCTCACGAGCAGTTCACCCAGTACACCTATCCGGCTCCGGGCTGCTCCGAGATCCACATGATCTGGACCGACTCCCCCTGCTCGATCACCTGCTGGAACGATTCCAACACCTACATCCGAGCTCTGCAGAGTCCCAAGATCGAGTGCATAGTGGCACAACACCAGTGGTTGGAGAACGACTGCCTCCTGGCCGACCTGGTGCTGCCGGTCACCACTCGTTTCGAGATGCTCGACATGGGCATGGACACGGGCAGCGGGCTCTTGATGTCGGTCTTCGTGGAAGACGAGTGCATCGACCCGGTGGGTGAGTCGCTCTCCGACTTCGACGTGGTGGTGAAGGTCGCCGAGAAGCTCGGCTTGGCCGAAGCCTACACCAAGGGCAAGACCCACGAGGAGAAGCAGAAGCTGGCCTTTGACGGTTCCGGCGTGGAGGATCTGATCACCTGGGAGGAGATCAAAGACAAGCAGTACTACGTCATCCCCGTCGACGACGGAAACTACGAGCAGCCGCCCGGCCTGAGCCGGTTCGCGGAGGACCCCGCGAGTAGCCCGCTCAGCACGCCCACAGGCCTACTGGAGTTCTCGTCGAGCGCGCTCGAGGAGCACTTCCCCGACGATTCCGAGAGACCCCCGGTGGCCCACTGGATCGAGAAGGGCGAGAGCCACGACGAGCGGCTGAGCAGCGAGAGGACCAAGGACTATCCGCTGCTGTGCATGTCCAACCATCCGCGTTGGCGCATGCATGCCCAGGGCGACGACGTCACCTGGACCAGAGAGATCCCCACCATGAAGATCACCGGTCCCGACGGCTACCAATACGAACCGGTGTGGCTGAACCCGGCCGAAGCCGAAGCCCGGGGCATCCAGCAGGGCGACATCGTGAAGATCTTCAACGAACGCGGGACGGTGCTCGGCGGCGCCTTCGTCACCGAGCGGCTCCGGTCCGGCGTGGCCTACATGGACCACGGGGCCAGATGGGATCCCATCATCCCCGGGGTGCTCGACCGCGGCGGGGCCATCAACACCCTCACGCCGCACAACGTCATGTCGAAGCACTGCACCGGCATGGTGGTGAGCGGTTTCTTGGTGGAGGTGGCCAAGGTCACCGACGAGGAGATGGCCGGCTGGCGCCGGGACTATCCGGAAGCCTTCCAACGCGACTATGACCTGGCGACAGGCGTGTCCCTGTCGGGTTGGCTCGAACAATAGACAAGGAGAGAGACGATGGCAAAGACATTCGTGATCGACGTCGGCAAGTGCTGTGGCTGCTACAACTGCCAACTGGCCTGCAAAGACGAGCACGTGGACAACGACTGGACCCCCTACGCCAAGCCGCAGCCTGACACCGGGCAGTTCTGGATGAAGATCCAGGAGAACGTGTGCGGCACGGTGCCCAAGGTGCGGATGCACTACATCCCCCTGCTGTGCCAGCACTGCGAGAACGCGCCCTGCATCCCGGCGTGCGCGGAAGGGGCGATCGTGCGTCGGGACGATGGGCTGGTGCTCATCGATCCCGAGAAGTGCACGGGCTGCAAGGACTGCATGACGGCCTGCCCGTACGGGGTCATCTACTTCAACGACGAGCTCAACCTGGCCCAGAAGTGCACGGGCTGCGCCCACCTGCTCGACAACGGGTACAAGATGCCCCGCTGCGTGGAGGCCTGTCCTACCGACGCCATCATGTTCGGCGAGGAAGAGGAGCTTGCGGACCAGATCGCGGGCGCAACCGTCCTGCAGCCCGAGGCCGGCGCGAAGCCCCGGGTCTACTACCGCAACGTCCCAGGCAGGTTCATCTCCGGCACCGTGTACGACCCGGTGGAGAAGGAAGTGATCATCGGGGCGGTCTGCCTGCTGACTTCAGCCAACCACGCGGTAGAGACGTTCACCGACACCTATGGTGACTTTTGGTTCAAGGATCTCCCGGCCGGTAAGTACGACGTGACCATCAAGGCCGAGGGCTTCGAGGGCAAGTACTTCTCTGCCCTCGATACAGCAAAGGACGTCAATCTGGGCGACATCCCGCTTACGAAGGAGTAGGCGTCCATGGATACCAAGCATCCCAAGAACGACACCCCGGTGAAGGGCGACAAGCAGGTCATCCGCGGCGCGGGCCTCATGGGCAACGGAGACTCCGGGCCGCCGACCTGGGTGGACGTCAAAGACGGCAAGATCACCCGCATCCGGCCGCTTCACTACGAAGACGAGTACGACAAGAAGGGCTTCAATCTCTGGAAGATCGAAGCCCGAGGCAAGACCCTCGAACCGCCCCTGCGGGCGTCGGTGGGCCCCATCGGGCTCACGTACAAGAAGCGGGTCTACTCCAAGAACCGCGTGCGGTATCCCCTCAAGCGCGTCGACTGGGATCCCAGCGGCGCCCCCGGCTCCACCGGCCCGGGCGGCCGCAACACCCAGAACCGCGGTAGCAGCAAGTACGTGCGCATCAGCTGGGACGAGGCGGCCGAGATCGTGGCCGCCGAACTGAGGCGCATGAAGGAGACCTACGGCATGTCGGCGGTGCTCTCCCAGGCCGACATGCATGGCGAGACCAAGCACCTGAGCGCCAGCCACGGCAACGCCAACCGGTTGCTGTCGCTGCTGGGTGGTCTGATTGGCTTTGGGGTGGGTGTGTTGGGCTCGCAGGTGATCGGCCAGGTCATCGAGGACTTGCGGGGGCTGGTGCAGGTGACGCCCAACGTAGCGATGATTGCGCTGGGCGTGGCCGTGGTGGTGGGAGTGGTTTCGGGCGTGTACCCGGCCTGGCACGCGGCTTCATTGCAGCCTACGCAAGCGCTGCGCCACGGCCAGTGAGCGTGGCAGTAGGGGAGAGTGCGATGGCAGAAAGCGGACAAGAACTGCCCCTCGTTCAGATGGAACAGGTGACCAAGGTATACCAAATGGGGCGGGTGGACGTGCAGGCGCTGCGAGGTATCGGCCTGACCATTATGGCGGGCGACTTTGTCGCTATCGTCGGGGCGTCGGGCTCGGGCAAGACGACGCTGATGAACATCCTCGGCGGGCTGGACCGGCCCTCGACGGGCAAGGTGATGCTCTTTGGCCAGGACCTCGCCGAGGTGCCCGAGGCCAAGCTCACCGAGCTGCGGCGCGACCGCATCGGGTTTGTCTTTCAGCAGTTCGCCCTGATGCCCACCATGTCGGCCTATGAGAACGTGGAACTGCCGCTGCGCATGATCCACATGCGCCCGCGCGAGCGCAAAGAGCGCGTGATGGAACTCCTGGACCTGGTGGGCCTCAGCAAGTGGCGGGGCCACCGGCCCCAGGAGATGTCGGGTGGGCAGCAGCAGCGCGTGGGGATCGCCCGGGCGTTGGCGATCCGCCCCGGCCTCATCCTGGCCGACGAGCCCACCGGCGAGCTGGACTCGGCCACGGGGCGCTCGATCATGGCCCTCTTTCGCGAGATCTCCGAGCACGAGCGCGTCACCATCGTGATGACCTCCCACGACCCCGCCGTGCAAGAGTACGTCGACTATACCTATACGATGGCCGACGGGCGCATCACGAACGAGCGCTCCTGACCCGCCCGCGTCCCTGCCACCGGGCGCCCCCACGGGGCGCCCGGCTTTTTTCTGGGCGCTTGCCCTGCACCGGCGGGCTGATTATGATGCGGCCACACGGCGATCCGCACCACCGACGCGCTTCCCAGGAGGGCGGGCATGAGCTACCTCATCGGCATCGACATCGGCACCACCGGGGCCAAGACGCTGCTCATCGACGGTTCCGGCCGCGTGCTGGAGAGCGCCACCGTCGAGTACCCCCTGTACACCCCGCGGCCCCTGTGGGCTGAGCAGGACCCCGAGGACTGGTGGCAGGCCACCGTGGAGAGCATCCAGCAGGTGCTGGCGCGCTCCGGCGTCGCGGCGGACGAGATCGCCGGGCTGGGGCTCACCGGCCAGATGCACGGCATGGTGCTCCTGGACGCCGAGGGCCAGGTGCTGCGCCGCTGCATCATGTGGAACGACCAGCGCACCGGCGCCGAGTGCGAGTGGATCATGCGCACCGTGGGGCGCGAGCGCTTCCTGGATCTGACCCTGAACCCCTCGCTGCCGGGGTTCACGGCGCCCAAGATCATCTGGACCCGCGAGCACGAGCCCGAGGTGTACGCCCGGGTCGCCAAGGTCCTCTTGCCCAAGGACTATATCCGCTACCGGCTGACGGGGGTCTATGCCACGGAGGTCTCCGACGCCTCGGGCACCGTGCTCCTGAACGTCTCCCGCCGGGAGTGGAGCCGCGAGGTGCTCGAGGCGCTGGACATCCCCTACGAGTGGATGCCCGAGTGCTACGAGTCGCCCGAGGTCACCGGCCACATCACCCCGGAGGTCGCCGCCCTCACCGGGCTGCGAGCCGGGCTGCCCGTGGTGGGCGGCGGGGGCGACCAGGCCGCCGGCGGCGTGGGGAACGGCGTCGTCGCCCCGGGCCTCGTCTCGGCGACGCTGGGCACCTCGGGCGTCCTGTTCGCCTACACCGACGCCCCCCGGCGCGACCCGGAGGGGCGCCTGCACACCTTCTGCCACGCCGTCCCGGACAAGTGGCACGTGATGGGCGTCACTCTCGCCGCGGGGGGCTCCTTCCGCTGGTTCCGCGACGCGCTGGGCCAGATGGAGACCCACGTCGGGCTCCTCTCGGGGGTGGATCCGTACCAGATCCTGACCGCGGAGGCCGCCGAGGCGCCCGTGGGTTGCGAAGGGCTCATCTACCTGCCGTACCTCTCCGGCGAGCGCACGCCCTACCCCGACCCCAACGCGCGGGGCACCTTCTTTGGCCTCACCCTGCGCCACGACAAGCGCCACATGATCCGCGCGGTCCTCGAGGGCGTGGCCTATTCGCTACGCGACTCACTGGAGCTGTTCCGCGAGATCGGGGTGCCCATCGAGCAGGTGCGGGCCTCGGGCGGCGGCGCCCGCAGCCCCATGTGGCGCCAGATTCTGGCCGACGTCTTTGGCACGGAACTGGTGACCATCAACATCACCGAGGGCGCCCCGTACGGCGCGGCGCTCCTGGCCGGGGTCGGTGCCGGGGTGTACGCCAGCGTGCCCGAGGCCTGCGAGCAGGCCATCCGCATCGAGAACCGCATCGAGCCGATCGCCGAGAACCAGGCGCGCTACGACGATTACTATCCCGTGTACCGATCGCTCTACCCGGCGCTCAAGCCGGCGTTCGACGCGGTCACCGATATCGAATAGGAGGCGGCACCGTGGCAACCTACCGACCGAACAGCAGGCGCTCCGTGGTGATGGGCTGCGGCGGGGTGGTGGCCACGAGCCAGCCGCTGGCGGCCCGGGCCGGGCTGCAGATGCTCCTGGACGGCGGCACTGCGGCGGATGCCGCCATCGCCG
>ENA-UOUL01004842-UOUL01004842.1-bioreactor-metagenome-genome-assembly--contig:-NODE-4842-length-12086-cov-4.459322_pt1 | contig 12086 bp, 8 predicted proteins | sample MGYA00249838_ERZ747220 | MGnify/ENA primary metagenome ERZ747220 (study PRJEB28778, sample SAMN05720191) | bioreactor metagenome | isolation source: Anaerobic biogas reactor | place: USA:Washington...
TCGCCGGTGATGAACACGATGTGCGGTTTCTTGGCTACGGGGGTCGCCTCGGCTGGTTGTTCGGCGTGGAGGCTGGACGCGGCGAATGGGATCACGAGGGCAATCAGCATCAGGGGGGGGCGCAACATGGCAACTCCTTTCATGACAGGCCTGATACGGGCTCTGAAGTACGCTCGGTCGTTCCCCGACGATCCGGGAACCGATGACCATGTGCGTCAGGGTTGCTCGCGGATGGTCAGAGTACGGATGCAGGCCACCTGCGGGCCTTGAAACCTCAGCGAATCGCGTTAGTCTCTTACCGGGGAACATGATACCGTCTCGCGAGGATGTGTACATGTGCGGACGGTGCTGCCGGGGGGATGGATTGTGCCGCGGGTCGGGATTCGCGGTTTTCTGAATGTAGCCCGGATTGAAACAGGTGAGAAGATGGCCAACCCAAACGACAGGATGCGGCGGCGGACATTTCTGAAGACGGCGGGCGTGGCGGCCGGAGGGGCGATCGGCTTTCCCCATATCATCCGTTCGGCGGCCCTGGGCGCTACGGGGCGACCCGGGGCAAATGACCGGCTGGTGACGGCCCACATTGGCGTGGGGGGGATGGGCGGCGGACATCTCCGCGACATGGTCGGCCGGATGGGCCGCGGCGAGGTCAGCGTGGCTGCGGTCTGCGATGCCGACGAGAACCAGCTCACCAAGGCATCGAAGATAGCCGGCCCGCAAGCCGACGTGTACCGCGATTACCGCTATATCCTCGAACGCAAGGATATCGACGCGGTGGTTATAGCCACTCCTGACCATTGGCATGCGGTGCAGATGGTGCACGCCGCGGAGTGCGGCAAGCACGTCTACGTTGAGAAGCCTGCCTGCTGCACGATCGAGGAAGGCAAGGCGATGGTCAAAGCGGCCAAGGAAAACAGGGTCGCCGTGCAGGTCGGCTCGCAAGGCCGATCAGAGCATGAGGCTTATCTTGCCCATCGCTACCTGGCCAACGAGGTTATTGGCAAGGTCAACCGGGTGGACTGCTTCCATTATCCGAGCCCGGCGGACAACAACCCGGCACCCGACTGCGATCCTCCGCCGGAGTTGGATTGGGATCTCTGGCTCGGGCCGCTCCCGTGGCGACCGTACAACCCGCGATACTGTCACGGCACGTTCCGCTGGATTCTGGAGTCCGGCGGTGGGCAGATTCGCGATCGCGGAGCTCACGTGATGAGCTGTGCGATGTGGTGGATGGGTGCCGACGGCACTGGGCCGGTCACCATCGAGGCGTCCGGCAGCGCTCCGACCAAGGGGTTGTGGGACAGTGCCGTTGAGATGGATGTGGTGTACACGTTCAAGAACCCTGACTGGGTCTTGACCTGGAGTCAGCATCCTGACGCCGGCCCTCCGCCGGAGACCCGCCGCGAGGGTGAGCCGGAGATCAGCCGCCCGGGTTACGGTGCGATCTACCACGGCACAAGCGGGACCATGCTGCATTGGGGCGGTGACGGTGGAACCTGGCTCGAGCGCAAGGCTCGCGAATGGGTCCCGCCGGCCGGCGCCAAGGATGTCTACAAGAGCCCGGGCCACATGGAAGACTGGTTCATGGGTATCAAGACCGGCAAGAAGACCATCATGAACATCGAGGCCGCGGTGGGGGTCTCCAATCTGTGTGTCCTCGGCAATATCTCGTTCATTCTGGGCCGCCCGATCCACTGGGACCAGGCCAGGCAGGAGATCGTGGGCGACGAGCAGGCCCGGCGCATGATGAGTCGGCCGCAGCGGGCCCCGTACCATCTGTGACCTTTATCGAGAGGAACATGAGCCATGACGATAGGCAAAGAAGCGGCAGTGTGGGCCTCGACAGTCGGTGCGGGCGCGCTGGCGGCTCAAGCCGGGCAGACCGCCGCGGTCCAGGACTTGATCAAGTTCATCACCGGCGAGGATGAAACCGTTCGAGGCAAGGCGTGGCTGAACGCCCATGCCGTCGGCCCCGGTGCGATTGCTCCGCTGGCGGCCCTGCTGAGCGGGCAGGAGCAGGAGGTCTCGCGGGCTGCACGGCGGGCGATGTGGCGGATCGTGCGCGATGCGGGACGACCAGGCGCCGACGCGTTGCGCCAGCAGGCGGTGGGCGAGCTTCTGCCGCTGCTGGCGGACGGCCAACCAAGGGCTGTCCGGTACGAGGTCGTATGGATGCTGTCGGAGCTCGGTGGTGACGAGTGCGTTGCCCCCTTGGCGAAGCTTCTGGCTGCGCCGGACCTGCGAGAGGATGCCCGAGCGGCGCTGCAGCGCATACCGGGTGACCGCTCACTGGCGGCACTGAGGGACGCGTTGCCCGCGGCCCCGGCGGACTACAAGCCGGCGTTGGCGGCCTCGCTGCGAGCCCGCGGAGTGCAGGTCTCCGATGTGCCTGACGCGAAGCTCGTGCCGACCAAGCAGACGAAGGTCAAGCCGGCTCAGCCCGAATAGGCGAGGAGCCGGCAAGCCAGTATGGCTGGGAGTATCTCGCTGGAGAGCAGCGGAAGGGCTGCTGCGGCAGCGTTGGAGGGTGTGCTCCGGCAGTCGCCGCCCCACGCTCTTCGGCAGCGGTGGTCCCTCGTGGCGGCCGGAGCGTGGAGCTTTGTTGCTTCCCAACGGCCGCCGCAAAGCGTCGCAGTCGAACTAGAATGTCCTCATGTGGCCGCCTCTACCGGATGTGGCCGTTTGCGAGTAGTCAACTGTAAAAGGGAGCCTTCGATATGCTCAAACCCAAAACATGCACGGCAGTAGCCAAGAATCTTTCGGCCTTGGTGAACAGCGCGTTGAACTCCGGCGGCGGCTTGCTGCGATTGGCGCCGAACTGGGTGCCCCGCGTGTTCTGCATTCCGGGACGCCGCCTGAAGCTGCACCCCGACGACTATTACGCCCTCGGGGCTGACCGGGGCGGCATCGATGAACGGTGGTTCTCCTCGACCACGCCCGCCGACAACGGCCCGGGCACGCCCGCCGACGAGGGGCTGAGCTACATCGTGTTGGAGGATGGCGACGAGACGCACCGCATCCTCCTGCGGGACGCCATCGATGCGCGCGGCCGCGACATCATCGGCCCGCGCCTCATGGACGCCTATGGCCGCTGGCCGATGTACGCCAAGTTCTTTGACAACATGGGCCCCCTGCCGCACCACGTCCACCAGCGCGCCGAGGATGCGGCCCGCGTCTCGCAGCGCCCCAAGCCCGAGGCGTACTATTTCCCCGTGCAGCAGAACAACCACGGCGGAGACTTTCCCTTTACCTTCTTTGGCCTCGAGCCGGGCACCACGCGTGAGGACGTCATCGCCTGCCTGCGCAACTGGAACCGCGGCGACAACAAGATCACCAACCTCTCGCGCGCCTACAAGCTCGAGCCGGGGACCGGCTGGGACGTGCCTGCTGGCGTGCTCCACGCCCCAGGGAGCCTCTGTACCTACGAACCCCAGGCCGCCAGCGATGTGTTCGGGATGTTCCAGTCCCTGGTGAACGACGTGCCCATCGCCTACGACATGCTCGTCAAGGACGTGCCGTCCGACCGCCGCCACGACCTGGGCTATATCGTCAACATGCTCGACTGGGACCTGAACGTCGATCCCGAGTTTGTGCGGCACCGCTTCATGCGGCCGCGCCCCGTGCGCCCGGAGGAGGAGATGCGCGAGGCGGGCGTCATCGACCGCTGGGTGGCTTATCGCAGCCCCTCCTTCTCCGCCAAGGAGACGACCATCCTTCCCGGTCGCAGCGTGACGCTGCGCGACTCGGCGTGTTACGGCCTGATCTTGCTGCAGGGTCACGGCACGCTGGGGGTCTGGGAGGTCGAGTCGCCCACCATGATCCGCTTCGGGCAGCTGACCAATGACGAGTTCTTTGTGACTGAGGAGGCCGCCCGCACCGGCGTGCGCGTCACGAACCCGAGCCGTACGGATCCCATTGTCATGCTCCGCCACTATGGCCCGGGCAATCCAGACCTGGACGCCGACTAGAGGCGCAGGGGGCGGTCCCTGCTCGCTCAACGCTGAGGGCCGCCCCGGCGCACTATCCATGGCTCGTCCGCGCCCATGAATCACCAAGAATGCACCTTGATCGCCGCCGACGGCACACGTCTCTACTGCCAGTCCTGGCATCCGGAGCGGCCTCCGCGCGCCGTGGTGCTGGTGTGCCATGGCGTGGCCGACCACGGCGGGCGCTACCCGCACCTCGTCGCCGCCCTGGTGGGGCGCGGGTATGTCGCCTGCGCTCACGACCATCGCGGGCATGGGCGCTCCGACGGGCCGAGGCTCGATGTGCGCGCCTTTGACGAGTACGTGGAGGACCTGCGGACCCACCGCGACGCGGTGGCCGAAGCTTTTCCGGGGCTGCCCCTCTTTCTCTTTGGCCACAGCATGGGCAGCATCGTGGCGCTCGAGTTCGTGCTGACGCACCCGGGCGCCGTGCAGGGACTGATCTGTTCGGGCACGGCACTGCTGGCGGGCGAGGGGTTTCCGCCCGCGCTCCTGGCGCTGAACCGCCTCCTGGGCCGCGTGTTGCCCCGACTGAGACTCGTCTCCCTCCCCACCGAGGGGATCTCGCGCGACCCGGCCTGGGTGAACCAGACGCGCGCCGACCCTCTCATTTACCATGGACCCGGCACGGTGCGCCTCGGCAACGCCATCCTCGCCGCTCAGGGGCGCGCGCGCGACCGCCTGGCCGAGGTCGACCTGCCGCTGCTGGCCGTGCATGGCGCCGCCGACGCCCTGGTCGACCCGGCGGGCGCTCGGATGCTCGTCGAGGGCACGTCTTCCTCGGATAGGACGCTGCGCCTCTACGAGGGGGCGTTCCACGAGGTGCACAACGACCTCCCGCCGGCCCGCGAGGCGATGCTGAGCGATCTCTTGGCGTGGCTTGACGCGCACACGGCTGTGGCGAAAAGTCTCGCTGTTTGACCCTCGCATGCCGGCATGGTAGAATCTGCCGACTGGGGTTGGCCCTTGGGCCCATAGCTCAGCGGTTAGAGCGGCCGGCTCATAACCGGTTGGTCCCTGGTTCAAATCCGGGTGGGCCCACAGGAAGGGACGAAGTGCCGCTCAACGACCGCGTTGAGCGGCTTTGGTGTGCCGGCGGCATCGCCGGCCCCGGGGAGCGGCACGTCGGGGTGCGCCGCGGCGACATCCCGACGCGGTGTGGGGTGTATACCACTGCGGTAGGATGCTCTGTGCTGTGCGCGGGGTTCGCCCATCGTCCCTCGATGCCCTTCCTTTTTCGTTTCGTGGCAACCGTGGTATAATGTATTATGGCAACGAGTGCCACTATGGTGGTTTCGTGTCTGCCCCGGCACCGTCGAGCCGGCCGGCGGGTGGCCACGATACGCACGGGTGGAGGATAACGTGAGACCAGCCTGGCCGAGGAACGCATTTGTCTACCTCCTGATTCTAGTCGCCAGCATCGCCCTGTTCTATAGCTTCCTGACCCCTACCGATAGCTCGCGAGAGATCGCTATCAGCCGCGTGGCCGAGTTGGTCAAGCAGGGGCAGGTGGAGAGGCTGGCCGTCGCCAATGATGGCATCATCAGCGTCACCGTGCGCGAGGATGGCCGGACGGTCAAGTACACATCGCGCAAAGAGCCCAATATCGGCATCGGCGAGACGCTCATCGGCCTGGGGGTGACCCCGAACGAAGTCGAGACGGTGGGCGAGCTAGTCGCGGTGCGCCCCAGCATCTGGGAGAACTGGGGCATCGTGCTGATCCAGGTGGTGCCCCTGGTGCTGATCGGTCTGTTCCTGGTGTTCATGTTGCGCCAGGCACAGAGCGGCAACAACCAGGCACTCTCCTTCGGCAAGAGCCGCGCCCGCATGTTCACCGGCGATCGGCCCAGCAGCACCTTTGATGATGTTGCCGGGGCCGACGAGGCAAAGCAGGAACTCGAAGAAGTCGTCGAGTTCCTCAAAGAGCCGGAGCGCTTTACGGCCCTGGGCGCCCGCATCCCCAAGGGGGTGTTGCTGGTGGGCCCGCCCGGCACCGGCAAGACGCTCCTGGCGCGCGCCGTGGCCGGCGAGGCCGGCGTGCCCTTCTTTAGCATCAGCGGTTCCGAGTTCGTCGAGATGTTCGTGGGCGTCGGCGCCAGCCGCGTGCGTGACCTGTTCGATCAGGCCAAGCGCAACAGCCCCTGCATCGTCTTTGTGGACGAGATCGATGCCGTCGGGCGCCATCGTGGGGCGGGCCTCGGCGGCAGCCACGACGAGCGCGAGCAGACGCTCAACCAGATTCTCGTGGAGATGGACGGCTTTGACACGGATACCAAGGTGATCATCGTGGCCGCCACCAACCGGCCCGATATCCTGGACCCGGCGTTGCTGCGGCCCGGGCGCTTTGACCGGCGCGTGGTGCTCGACCGTCCCGATCGCAGGGGGCGCGAGGAGATCCTCAAGGTGCACGTGCGGGGCAAGCCGCTGGCGCCGGAGGTGGAGCTGGACACCATCGCCAAGCAGACGCCCGGCTTTACCGGCGCGGACATCGAGAACTTGGTGAACGAGGCCGCCATCCTGGCAGCGCGCGGCAACAAGCGCTCCATCGGCATGTTCGAGTTCCAGGAGGCCGTCGAGCGCGTCATCGCGGGCCCCGAGCGGCGCAGCCGGCTCATCAGCGAGCGCGAGAAGCGCATCATCGCCTACCATGAGGCGGGCCACGCCGTCGTGCAGCACCTGCTGGAGCATACGGACCCGGTGCACAAGGTGTCCATCGTCTCCCGCGGCATGATGGGCGGCTACACCATGACCCTGCCCGAGGATGACCGCACCCTGTACTCCAAGCGCAAGTTCGAGGACGAACTCGCCGCCATGCTCGGCGGCCGCGTCTCCGAGCTGTGCGTGTTCGGTGACGTGACCACCGGCGCCAGCAACGACCTGCAGCGCGCCACCAAGATCGCCCGCTCCATGGTGACCGAGTACGGCATGTCGGAGCTCCTGGGTCAACGGACCTTTGGCCAGAAGGACGAACTCATCTTCCTGGGGCGCGAGATCTCGGAGCAGCGTGACTATAGCGAAGAGGTCGCGACGCAGATCGACCGCGAGATCAAGGTGATCATCGACCGCGCCTACAACCGGGCGCGGGAGGTCATCGAGACGTATCGCGACAGGCTCGATCGCGTCGCCGAGCTGCTCATCGAGAAGGAAACCATCGACAACGCGGACCTGGTCGGCATCTTTGACGGCGCGTCCAAGGTGGAGGGCGAGGCCATCCCGGCCTGATCCGGGGGATATCGCAGCGCTGCGTGGCGCGCCACGCAACGCCAACGCCGGGGCCAAGCTGATACGGTTTGGCCCCGGTTTCTCTTGGGGGATGTGATGTCTGAGGCGACCTTTGAGGCGATCACCGTCGGCGCCACCGGCGCCAAGACGCTTGTCGTGGACGTGGAGCACACCGCCGCCCACTGGGGCAGCGGCTCACTGAACGTCCTCTCGACGCCCCATATGGTGGCGCTGATGGAGGGCGCCGCGGTGGCCGCCGTGGACGCCCTCCTGCCCGAGGGCTATCAGACGGTGGGCACCCGCCTCGACGTGCGCCACGTGGCGGCCACCCCCATGGGCCAGAAGGTGACCGCGCGCGCCGAACTGACCGCGATCGACGGGCGTCGCCTCGTCTTTCGCGTCGAGGCGACGGACGGCGCCGGCGTCATCGGCGAGGGGATCCACGAGCGGTTCATCATCGCGGTGGAGCGCTTTCTCTCGCGCGCCCAGGCGCGCGCGGCGGGCGCCTCAGCGTAGTGCGCCCTCGCGTTTGACAGCGCCCGCCCCCCGGCCTATACTCACCCCAATCGCATAAGAATGCACCGCCAAAGGCTGTGAAGGAGAGAGTACGCGGGCACGGCGCCCTCAGGGAGAGAGGATCATCGACTGCGAGTCCTCTCGGGAAGACGCTCGCGGAAGTTCGCTCCGGAGCCGACGGCTGAAGCCCGTGGGGCAACCCCCTCGGGTGCGTAGGTCGCTCCGGTAGCCCGCCGTTACCAGGGCAGTCGGTACGCCGGACCCCACGAAGGGGTTGGGCCGCCGACGATGAGAGGGCCTCGGCTGAGGCCAATGAGGGTGGTACCGCGGAGTGCTGCGACGGCAACTTCGTCCCTGACGAGTTGCGGTCGTTTTTTTGTGCCAAGACGGGGAGCACACACCATGTTGAGCCAACTGGAAGAACTGCGCGAACGGGCCCTACGCGACCTGGAGGCCGCCACCACGGCCGAGAACCTCGAGCAGTGGCGGCTGGCCTACCTGGGTCGGCGCGGCCAACTGACCGTGGCCCTGCGAGGGCTGGGCCAGCTTTCGCCCGAGGAGCGGCCGGCCGCCGGCCGCGTGGCGAACGCCATCAAGGGCGCCCTGGAACAGGCCTATGAGGAGCGCGCCGAGACGGTGCGCCAGGCCGCCCTGGCGGAGGAACTCGCCAGGGGCGCGCTCGATGTGCGCCTGCCGGGGCGGCCCCAGCACCTGGGCTACCTGCATCCCTCGACGCAGACGCTGCGCGAGATCGGCAGCATCTTTGCCCAGATGGGGTTCCAGGTGCTGCGCAGCGGCGAGGTCGAGGATGACGTCACCAATTTCCAGTTGCTGAACATGCCGCCCGACCATCCGGCGCGGGACATGTGGAGCACCTTCTACCTGGATGTGCCCGGCCTGCTGCTGCGTACGCACACCTCGCCGGGGCAGGTGCACGCCATGCGGCGCTACCACCCCGAGCCGATCCGCGTCATCCTGCCGGGCAAGTGCTATCGCTACGAGCAGGTGACCCAGCGGCACGAGTTCCAGTTCTACCAGGTGGAGGGGCTGGCCTTGGGGCATGGCATCACCATGGCCGACCTAAAGGGCACGCTGGTGAACTTTGCCCGGCAGATGTTCGGCCCCGAACGGCGGTTGCGCTTCCGGCCGAGCTATTTCCCATTCACCGAGCCCTCGGCCGAGGCGGATATGGACTGCATCATCTGCGGCGGCAAGGGGTGCGGCCTGTGCAAGTACACCGGCTGGCTCGAGATCCTGGGGTGTGGCATGGTGCACCCCAACGTGCTGCGCGGTGGTGGCTATGACCCCGACGAGTACAGCGGGTTCGCCTTTGGCATGGGGCCGGAGCGCATCGCCATGCTCAAGCACGGCATCGCCGATATCCGCACCTTTTTCGCCAACGACCTGCGCTTCCTGCAACAGTTCGCGTAGAGGGAACCCGATGGTACGCTGATCCTTGTACCTTTGGATCTGTGAAAATCAGCGGCGCATCTGCGGAATCTGCGTACCATCGGACTCGCTTTCTGGAGGTAGACATCATGCGAGTGCCACTGAGTTGGCTCAAGGACTATGTGGATATCGCCCTGCCGGCGGAGGAGTTGGCCGAGCGCCTCACGATGGGCGGGTTGGAGGTGGACGGCATCGACCGTGTGGGCGAGGAATGGTCGCGCGACCATATCCTTGTCGGGCAGGTCGTCGAGGTGCGGCCCCACCCGAACGCCGACCGCCTCGTCCTGGTGAGGGTGGACTATGGCGCCGAGGAGCCACTGGAGGTCGTCACCGGCGCGCCGAACCTGCGCGTGGGCGACGAGGGGCAGAAGGTGGTGTTCGCCACCGTGGGAGCGCGCCTCATCGACCCCTATGCGGACACCCTGCGCTACCAGACCCTCAAGCGCAGCAAGATTCGCGGCGTCGTCTCTGAGGGGATGGTCTGCTCGGAGAAAGAGCTGGGGCTCTCGGACGAGCACACCGGTATCCTGATCCTCCCCGAGGATGCGCCGGTGGGCAGGCCGCTGGGCGACTATCTGGGCGACGTGGTGCTGGATCTCGACCTGACGCCGAACCTGGCGCGCTGCTTCTCCATCACGGGGGTGGCCCGCGAGGCCGCCGCGCTGACGGGCGGCGCGCTGCGCCTGCCCGATCCCGCCGTCGAGGCCACGGGCGCGCCCATCGAGGGCAAGATCGAGATCGAGATCGCCGATCCGGACCTGTGCCCGCGCTATAGCGCCGCGCTCATCACCGGCGTTACCATCGGCCCCTCCCCCCAGTGGATGCAGCGCCGCCTGCTCCTGGCGGGGATGCGGCCCATCAACAACATCGTCGACATCACCAACTATGTCATGCTCGAGTGGGGTCAGCCGCTGCACGCCTTTGACTATCAGCTCCTGCGCCCCCTCGCCGCCGGGGGGTCGCCCGCTATCGTCGTGCGGCGCGCCCATCCGGGGGAGACGATGACCACACTGGACGGCGAGTCGCATGTCCTGAGCGACGAGATGCTACTCATCACCGATGGCGGCGGGCCGGTGGCCGTGGCTGGCGTCATGGGTGGCCTGGAGAGTGAGGTGACGGAAGGGACCACCGACATCCTCCTCGAGGCGGCGAATTTCAACAACATCAGCGTGCGGCGCACCGCCGCGGCGCTGCACATTCCCAGCGAGGCGGCGCAGCGCTTTGGCCGAGGCGTCGATCCGGAACTCACCCTCGTGGGGCTGCGCCAGGCGGCGGAGCTGATGCGCGCCCTGGCCGGCGGCACGGTAGCCGAGGGGTTCGCCGACGCCTACCCGCGCCCGCCCGCGCCCAAGGTGATCGATTTCCGCGTCTCCGAGGTGGAGCGCCTGCTGGGCGTCGCGCTGACCGCTTCCGAGGTGGCCGAGATGCTGACCGCCCTGGGGTTCACCTGCGAGGTGCTGGCGGAGGGATCCGCCGGTGAACCCGCCGTGGTGCGCACCCATGTGCCGAGTTTTCGTCTCGACGTGGCCATCGAGGCGGACCTCGTCGAGGAGGTGGCGCGCATGTACGGCTACGACCGCTTGCCCGTCACTCTGATGGCCGACGCGCTGCCGACCCAGCATCGTGACCTGGACCTCGAACTCGAGGAAAAGGTGCGCGATCTCCTGGTGGGCGCCGGCCTCACCGAGACGATCGCCTACTCTCTCACCAACCTGGACAGTGTGGCGCGGCTGACGCCCGAGTGTAAGGCGCCCGCGGCGCAGGGGTACCTGCGGGTGACGAACCCCCTCACGCGCGAGCAGGAGTACTTGCGCCAGACGCTGATGAACACGGCGCTGGAGACAACGGCGGCCAACCTGCGCTTCGTGGATCGCGTGACGATCTTTGAGGTCGCTCACATCTACCTGCCGCACGACGGCGGCCTGCCCGAGGAGCCGCGCCGCCTGAGTATCACGCTGGCGGGGCCTCGCGAGTTGCGCTCCTGGCTCACTGACGCCGACGAAGAGATGGACTTTTACGACCTCAAGGGGATCGTCGAGACGCTGTGCGACCGCCTGGGGATCGAGGACGCCGCCTATGCGCCGGCGGAGCACCCGACGTACCGCCCCGGGCGCGCGGCGTCCCTCACCGTTGGGGGGCGCGACGCCGGCGTGCTGGGCGAGGTGCACCCGCTGGTGGCGGCCAACTTTGACCTGGAGCGTCGCGTCTGCCTGGCGGAACTCGATCTCGAGGCGCTGCTGGCGGCGGCGCAGCCCGTGCGCCAACACAGCGCGGTCTCGCGCATGCCGACTCTCAAGGAGGACCTGGCGGTGGTGGTCGACGAGGCGACGCCGTCGGACGCCGTCGGGGCAACCATCCGCAGGGCGGGTGGCGCGCTGCTCATTGACGTGGTGCTATTCGACGTCTACCGTGGGCCACAGCTCGGCGACGGAAAAAAGAGCTTGGCCTACAGCCTGACCTTCCAGGCACCCGACCGCACCCTCACCAGCGACGAGGCCGCGCGCCAGCGCGAGCGCATCGTCAAGGCGCTATCCGACACCATGGGAGCGCAGATACGAAGCTAGAGACCTGGCAGGGGGCCATGGCGTCGAGCGCCACGGCCCCCTTGGTCCTCACCTCTGAACGATGCTGGCCCCTTGCTAGCGAATGCGCATCGCCTCTTCGTCGGCGCGGCGCACCCGTGCGGCCCGGCGCGCACAGGCGTGCGCGCCCTACCGGTGGCTAGCGTAAGGTCGTAGCATCCGGCACAGGGTGCGCGCCCTACCGGTGGCTGGCGAAAGGCCGTAGCATCCGGCACAGGCGTGCGCGCCCTACCGGTGGCGCAGTGCAAGGCCGCAGCATCCGGCACAGGGTGCGCGCCCTACCGGTGGCTGGCGAAAGGCCGTAGCATCCGGCACAGGCGTGCGCGCCCTA
>ENA-UOUL01004843-UOUL01004843.1-bioreactor-metagenome-genome-assembly--contig:-NODE-4843-length-12086-cov-3.317928_pt1 | contig 12086 bp, 9 predicted proteins | sample MGYA00249838_ERZ747220 | MGnify/ENA primary metagenome ERZ747220 (study PRJEB28778, sample SAMN05720191) | bioreactor metagenome | isolation source: Anaerobic biogas reactor | place: USA:Washington...
ATGGGGAGCCCCAACAAGAAAGGGCTGACGACGCGGCTGCTGGCCCGGGCCCTGGAGGGCGCCGCGGCCGCGGGCGCCGAGGTGCGGCAGGTGGACCTCATCGACTATACGATCCAAGCGTGGCCTCGCTCCGTGCACGACCGCGACGAGGAGCTGGATCGGCTCTCCGCCGAGGCGGACGCCATCGTGCTGGCCTCCCCGGTCTACTACAAGGACGTTACCGGGCTGATGCGCGACTATATCGACTATCTGCACAACGTGGCCGACGTGTCGCGGGTGGGCGGCAAGTCGGGTTTCGGCATCTCGCTGGCCGGCGGCTCGGGGATGGGGCAGGTGGTGGCGTTGCAGTCGATGTACGGGTTCTACTTTTTCCGGGGCTTCCGCCCCATCGACCCGATCCCCGTCTCGCGGTTCAACTATGACGAGGCGCTTGACACCTGTTACCAGCGTGGGCGAGAGGTCGTGAAGGCGGCGCAGTCGCCCCAGCCCTTTGCCGGGCTGGCCGAGAAGGTGGCCCACTATGCCCGGCTGCAGTACCTGGACTATGACATCGTCGACGAGCTGCTGATGGTGGTGGAGCAGATGCTGTCTACCGCCGAGGCGGAGCCGGAGGCGCTGGCCGAGTGCCGCGAGCTGTTCTGCGAGGCGCGCGAGTCGGTGGTGGCGGGGCGCAAGCAGGATGCGGTCGAGCCCGCCGCCAAGGTGTACGATCGCCTCTTTCACCGGCGTCGGTCTAGCTAGCGCTGGCTGAGCGCCTCCCGCATCCCCGTACCCCACCAGTCGCCTGAGTCGGCCGGCGGGCACCAGTATGCGCTACCGCGAGCGCCGCACTGTGGGTTGTCCCACAGTGCGGCGCCCGTGTGCACACCGATCGGGTCGGTGACCCGTCCTAGTACGATAACCGTGGTAAGCGTGTCACGGCGCACCGGGCCGCACAGGCGTGCGGCCCCTACAAGTGCCGTGTTCTGCGCGATGTACGGTTACAGGCCTAGCTCCAGAGCCGGTCGTTGACGATATCGTCGTTCCACTCGTCGGTGGGCTCCCACAGGCCCGGATCGTCGGGGGCCAGGTGCTGCTTGATCACCTCGTCGTTCAGTTCGTCGATCCCCAGGCCCGGCTTGTCGGGCACCTCGATGTAGCCGTCCTTCACGATGGGGTTCGGCAGGCCCGTGACCAACTCGTTCCACCAGGGGACGTCCACGGAGTGGTTCTCCAGCGCCAGGAAATTCTCCGTCGCCGCGACGGAATGCACCGCCGCCATGCAGGCGATGGGCGTCTCGGCCATGTGGACCGCCATCGCCGCGCCGTGCTCTTGGGCCAGGTCGCCGATCTTTTTGTTCTCCAGGATGCCGCCGGAGGTGAGGATGTCCGGATGGATGACCGACACGCCGCCCGCCTGGAGCAAGGGGAGGAAATTCTCCTTGAGGTAGATGTCCTCTCCGGTGCAGATGGGCGTGGTGCACGACTGGGCCAGGCGCACGTACTGGTCGGTGAGCTGCCAGGGCACCATGTCCTCGTACCACGCCAGGTTGAACTTGTCCAGGCGCCGTGCGATTTTGATGCAATCCTCGATGCCGATGTGGCCAAAGTGGTCGGTGGCCAGGGGCACCTCGTAGCCGATCACGGAGCGCACGTCGGCCACGTACTGCTCCATATACTCCAGCCCTTTTTCCGTCACGTGGATGCCGGTGAAGGGGTGCATGATATTGTTGGCGCTGTACCAGCGGCTGCGCATGGCGCGGGCGACCTCGGGATCAGCCCCCGGCGCGTGGCGCGGGCGCCCCTCTTCGCCGCGAGGCATCAACTGCTCGATGAATCCGAGCGGCGCGCTGAGCGCCCCCGGCACGTCGCGCAGCATGCGGATGCCGATGTCCATCTTGAGGAAGGTAAAGCCCATCTCCATGCGCTTCTTGAGCGCCTCGCCCATGGCCTGCCCCGTGTTGCGGCCGCGGACGTCCGTATCGCAGTAGATGCGGACCTTGTCACGGAACTTGCCGCCCAGCATCTGGTAGATGGGCACGCCGTACGCCTTGCCGGCCAGGTCCCACAGCGCGAGTTCCACGGCGCAGACGCCGCCGCCCTGTCGCGCGTGGTGGCCGAACTGCTTGATGCGGCGAAAGATCTTGTCGATCTGGCAGGGGTTCTCGCCCAGGATGCGGCTCTTGAGCATCAGGGCGTAGGTCTTGCTCCCCCCGTCGCGCACCTCACCATAGCCCACCAACCCCTGATTGGTGTATATCTTGACCCGCGGGCGCCGCTCGAGCATCGCGATCCGCATGTCGGTGATGCGAAGCTGTGACGGCTTGGAGTACGTGTTGACGTGGTTCAGTGCCTCTTCCGGGTTCGTGACGGACATGCTGTCTCCTTTTAGAAGCCGCGCTGCTTGTCGATCTGATTGCGCAGGGGGAGTTCACCGCGAACGAACCGTCCGATGTTCTCGCGGAAAATGTCGAGGATATAGTCGCACTCGTACTGGCTGCCGCCCGCTACGTGCGGGGTGATGAGCAGATTTTCGATGTCCCACAACTCGCTCTCGGCGGGCAGGGGCTCCTGGTCAAAGACATCCAGCGCGGCGGCCGCCAGCCGCCCCTCGCGGAGCGCCGCTACCAGGGCGGCTTCGTTGATGATCCCCCCGCGCGAGATACCCACCAGCATGGCGGAGGGCTTCATCTTGGCGATCTCGGCGGCGCCGATCATGTTGTCGGTCTGCTCGGTATAGGGCACCGTCACCACCACATAGTCGGACTGGCTGAGGAGCGTGTCGAGGCCGTCGAGGCCCTCGAGGCTGGCGACATCGTCGGGCTTGTTCTGGGGGAACATGTCCACGGCCACGACGTTCATGTCAAAGGCCGCCGCCCGCTTGGCGATGGAGCGCCCCACGGCGCCGAACCCGATGATGCCCATGGTCGACTTGGTCAACTCGAGCATCTTGCTGCGCAATTCGCGCGCCGACCAGGTGTGGTTCTTTTGGTGCTCCACGTACTCGCGGATGTGCCGTGTAAAGGCCAAGATCATGGCAAAGGTGTGCTCGGCCAGGCAAGCACCATGGGTGCCGCGGGCGCTGGTGAGCAGCACGTCGCTGGCCACGAACTCGGGGATGGCGAGGTAATAGTTGATGCCGCTGCTCGGCGACTGGACCCACTTGAGCTTCTTGGCCGCCATAAAGATATCGCGGTTCATCCATCCCATATAGACGTCCGCATCGGCAATGGCGTCCTTGAGTTCGGCCGGCGCCTTGCAGAACACAAAGTCGATATCGGGGTACTGGGGCGATAGCTCGTCGATGCAGCGCTCGAGGCCAAACGCATTCGGACCGATCAACACCTTCATGGCAGAGTCTCCTTTGAACGATGGCGTTGCGAGTCTACCCTCGGATAGGGTGCAGGACCCCAAGGAAGATATGTCACCGGATGGGTCATGTCAAGCGCACTGCAATGCGGCCGCCATCGCGGCCGCGATGGCACGCCCCCCGGCATCAGGGGCGCATCGCCTCCTCCGCCTCGAGAAAGGCCACCACGCCGGCAGCGATCCCCCCGGCTACCCGGTCCTGATCGCGGGTCAGCAGGTCGCGGTCGCCGCTCAAGAAGCCGCATTCGATGATGACGCCGGGCGTGTCGGGCGCTATCTTGCGCAGCGCGTGGTAGAGGCGCATGTCGTCGGTGATGGTGTTCGGATGGGGGGAGAGGCCGGTGACGCGTGCGTACTCTCGCGACAGGATCGCCGCCAGGCGCGCGCCGGGGCCCAGGGGATCGGCGTCGGCATGGTGGGCCACCTTGAACCCGGACAGGTCGCCCAGGCACGAGTCGGCATGGATCGCCACGAAAGCTCGAGCCCGGAATCCGACGAGCTTGGGGGCATACTCGGGCAGCACCTCGGCCTGGTAGCCCTCCGCGCGCAGGAGCGCCTCCACCCGGCGCGCGACGGCCAGGTTGACGTCCACCTCCTGCAATCCATCCGGACACACCGCCCCCGAGTCGCTCTGCCAGTGACCCGCGAGCAAGCCAACCTGTGTCCCCTCCCCGCCAATTCCCGCCAGCCAGCCGGCGAACGGCGGCAACTCGGACAGGGCCAGCAACACCAGCCCGCCGAGGACGACGTACAGGGGCACGCGTATGATGGCGGCCAGCACTCCCAGCGGCGAGCGATCCGAACGGGATGGGGGGGCGATGGATGGCATGGTACGCTCCGCTACGCTGCGTGGTTCCCGACGCTGTGTCGTACTCGACGCTACGTCGTACTCGACGCTACGTCGTACTCGACGCTACGTCGTACTCGACGCTGTGTCGTACTCGACGCCGAACCGCGCAGAGTGTACATGGGTCGCGCCCAAGGGTCAACCGTCGGGTAGCTCGTGCCCTCCTTGGCCGATTTCCACGTCCACCCGGCGTCGAACCGTCGGGCTACGGCGCCATGCATGGCGCGACGTCGGCCGTTTCGAGGCAGATCCCAAGCCCCGAAGGGGGCTCCATCCTGGATAGCCGAAGGGCTCTAGCCAGCGGCGCCTCCTGCGCAGCACGCCGCGACGCGGCGCCTGCGCCTCGCCGCCTCGCTCCGTTCGGCGCGCACCCGCGCACAACGCGCTTGACGCTCTTTATCGTGACTGGTATACTCTGTCGATCAAGGGCAGAAACCACCGCGCGAGACATCCCCGCACGACTGGTCTGCATTATCACCGTCGCGGCCGTTCCAGTAGCGAGCCCGGCGGCCACCTCGCAGCATGTGTGGACCCGCAAGGGGCAGTCTCGGAACCTGGAGGAGAGCGCAAGGCTTATGGCGAAAACGAGTCAACAGAAGGTCGAGGTCGAGGGCACCATCGTCGAGGCGCTGCCCAACACGCAGTTCAAGGTGGAACTCGACAACGGCCACGAGGTTCTAGCCTATATTTCGGGCAGGATGCGCAAGTACTATATCCGCATCCTCCTCGGCGACCGCGTGCGCGTCGAGCTATCTCCCTACGACCTGACACGCGGCCGTATCGTGTACCGCTACAAGCAGCGCCGGGGCCCCGACACGGAGTAGCGCTCGGGAGAGGTTGGATGCGGTTGGCTGGCATTGGATCGGCTGTCTGCCCTTGTTGGTCGCGCATGTAGCTATTGACGCAGCTGTCTGGCTATGCTATACTCGCCCGTGTGGGGGCGCGCCCTTTGTTTGGGGTGCGCCTGAAGCCGGAGCAAGACAACCCCGCCATCGGATTCTTGGGCGGCGGATGTCCGGTCGGCTCCTTTCAATGGTCGAAGGGAGGTGGCAACGAACCGAGCCCGTCCGGATTGTTGTATCGCCTTGTAAGGCACGGGTTCATGGGTGGACGGTTTTGGCCCTGAGCCCGCCGATGGGAGGGCACAGCCTCTTGGGCTCCCATCGACGACCGAACGGTTCTGCCGCCCGTGAGCCACAAGCCCCGTGAGACGAATGGACATCCACGGGGTGCGGACATCCGCTCATTCAGTCCATCCCAAGGAGACCTAGATGTCTAGCGTAACGTACGACCATGTGACCAAGCGTTTTGGCGACGTCATCGCGGTGAATGACCTCACCATCGAAGTCGCCGACAAAGAGTTCTTGGTCTTTGTTGGTCCCTCCGGCTGTGGCAAGACGACGTCGCTCCGACTGCTGGCTGGCCTCGAAGAGATCAGCGAGGGCAATATCTACATTGGGGATCGCCTGGTGAACGACGTGGCCCCCAAGGACCGCGACATCGCCATGGTGTTCCAGAGCTATGCTCTGTACCCCCACATGAGCGTCTACGACAACATGGCCTTTGGCCTGAAGCTGCGCAAGACGCCGCGCGCCGAGATCGACCGCCGCGTGAAGGAAGCAGCCGGCATCCTCGGCATCGAGGAACTGCTCGACCGCAAGCCCAAGCAGCTCTCTGGTGGGCAGAGGCAGCGTGTGGCCCTTGGCCGCGCCATCGTGCGCGAGCCGTCCGTCTTCCTGATGGACGAGCCGCTCTCGAACCTAGACGCCAAGCTGCGCTCGTCCACGCGTATCGAGATCAACCGCCTGCTGCATCGCTTTCACATTACCGCACTGTACGTCACCCACGATCAGACCGAGGCCATCACCCTGGGCGACCGCATCGCCGTGATGCGCGACGGCAAGATCCTGCAGTACGACACGCCGACCACGGTCTACGACATGCCGGCGGATCGCTTCGTGGCCGGTTTCATCGGGACGCCGCCCATGAACTTCCTCGAGGGGCAGGTGCGCCGCGACAACGGTGCGGTCAAGGTCTACATCGGCGATTACGCGCTCAAGCCGACGCCGGAGATGAACGAGACACTCGCCCGGTACGATGGTCAGCGGATCGTGGCGGGCATTCGCGCGGAGAACATGGAGGCCCTGGACCAACCCGCCGAGGACGCGCTCAAGGTGACGGTCCTCGTCGTGGAGCCGCTGGGATCGCAGAATCTGCTCACCATACGGATCGGGGACGACATCATCAAGGCATCGACGCACCCGGACTTCAGGGCGATCGCCGACCAGGATATCTGGATCCGGTTCCCCAGTGCCAAGATTCGCTGGATCGATCGCGATACCGGCAAGTCGCTGGTGCCCGATCTGGGCAAGCTGGTATCGTAGCCATGGGCGCGCCAGACGAGGCGCTCGACCCGGCGGGCGGCATCAAGCCGCTCGATTTTGGGCTGGATGGTGTGATCGGCAGTGTCGATGCCAACGGGCGTCTGATCGCGCTCAATACGTTCCACCCGCGGCACGGCTTCGTGACGCTGACGGCCGCCGATCCGTTCCCGGAGGACCGGCGCTACGATCCGGCGGAAGTGCGCCGCTACCGCGCCAGGTTGGCCGGGCTGGAGGGTTTCGGCCCGGCGGCGGTAGGGACGGCTCGCGAGCGCGCGGCGGCGCTGCTGTCGGGCGCGCTGCCTCGCGTGCGGCTCGCGCTGGACGATGGCTCCCAGGCCGGGATGATCGCCTGGGCGTCTAGCGGCGGGGCGTTCCAGCGCTGGACGCTCGAGGAGGCGGCGCCGTGGCGCGGGCGGCTGTCGCTGCAGCGCTGCGCCTACACCCAGCTCACCGAGGGCGGGCCGGTGCCCATGCCGGCTTGCGCGATCACTGGCCGCTTCGAGGACGGCGTGCTCACCATCGAGAATCCGGCGCTGCCGTGGGCTGCGGCGATTGCCGGCTTTCCGCCGGGCGATCCGTGGGAGCGCCGCGCGGATGGCCCGCTCGAGGTGGACATCGCCGGGCGGGCGGGCACGACGACGCTCGTCTATGGCTTCGGCCCGACGGCGGGTGCGGCGCGCGAGGCGGCGGCGCGGCTGGCGAGCGATCCGGCGGCCAGTCTGGACCGGACGGCTGCGGATTGGGCGCGCGCCCTGGCCGGTCTGCCGGACGATCGCGCCGTGCGGCGTGCGCTGGCCTACGGGCGGATGCTGGCCGTCCCGGTCGGCGAGGCGCGCTGCATTCTGACTGATCACATGCTGCTGCCGCTGTCGTGGAACCGCGACGCGTATTACGTGGCGCGCGCGATGCTGCAGCACGATCACGGGCTGGCGGACATCGTGCGGCGGCACCTGCTGTGGATGTTCGAGGTGGCCGAGCGTCCCGACGGGCTGTGGGGCCGCTGCTACCTGGCCAACGGGCAGATCAAAGACCGCGCCTTCCAGCTCGACCAGCAGCTTTTTCCGCTGTTGGAGCTGGCCGACTACGTCCAGGCGACACGCGACCGCGCCACCTGGGACCGGCTGCGGCCCGCCGCGTTCGATCTGCTCGACCGGCTGTTGGAACGCCGCGCGCCGGGGGCGTGGCTCTTTCCCACCGACGAGACGCCCGCCGACGACCCGGTGGCGCTGCCGTATCATTTCTCGAGCCATATCTTGATGTGGCATACCCTGCGCCAGATCGCGCGCCTGACCGGTGACGCGGCGCAGCTCACGCTGGCGGATGACGTCCGGCGGGCGGCGCTCGAGGCGTTCGCCGCCGCGCGCGACGGCGCCCGGCTGTATGCCTACGCGGCGGATGGGGCGGGGCGCGTCCATTTCTACCACGACGCCAATGACATCCCGCTGGTCCTCGCGCCGGTGTGGGGCTTTACGCCCGCCGACGATCCGCTGTGGCGTGCCACGGTGGATTTTGCGTTCTCGGCGGCCAATGAAGGCGGCTGCTATGGCGGGCGGCTGGGCTCGGTTCACACGCGCGCGCCCTGGCCGCTGGGTGACGTGCAGGATCTGATCGCCGGGCGCCTGCTGGGCGATGGCGCGCGCGCGCGCCGAGCGTGGGAACGTCTACACCGCGCCGCGCAGTGGGATGGCGCGCTGCCCGAAGCCACGCGCGACGACACGGGCGAGGTCGTCTCGCGGCACTGGTTCGCCTGGCCGAACGCGGCGCTGGCCTGCGAGGCGTTGGGCGTGTGGGGCGGTTAGTCGCCGCCGCCAGGGCGCTGCCTGACTATCACCGGCGACGCGCGCGCCGGGCGCTTCACCCTGCCAGCACGGACAAGCGGTCCAGCAGCCGGTCGATCTCCTCGATCGTGTTGTAATGCACCGGCCCCACGCGGACCATTCCGTGCGTGCCGCGCCCCAGCCGCTCCATGATCTCCTGAGCGTAATAGTTGCCGTGCCACACGTAGATGTGATTGTCGCCCAGGTACTCCGCGACCACGCGCGGCGTATGCCCGTCGAGCGTGAAGGCCACGGTCGGCACCCGCTGGTCCGCGCGCGCCGGGTCGGTGATCCCCGCCAGGGTGACGCCCGGCAGCGCTTCCAGCCCGGCGATCAGGTGGCGGGCCAGCGCCTGCTCGTGGCGTTTGATCGCTTCCATGCCGCGCAGCAGCAGAGCGCGCCGCCCGACCCGGTCGGGATAGTAATCCGCGCCGAACTCGCTCCCGATCCAGGCGAAGTAATCGATGGCGGCGGACACGCCGTGGATGGTCTCGAAGCTGGCGGTGCCCGTTTCCCAGCGGAAGGGAGGCCGGTCATCCGCCGGGCGCACTTTGTAGACGGGCAGCTCCGCCAGCCTGTCGTAGCGCCCCCACAGGATGCCGATGTGCGGCCCGAAGAACTTGTAGGCCGAGCACAGCAGGAAATCGCAGCCGATGTCCTGCACGTCGATGGGGATGTGCGGGGCGCTCTGGACCGCATCCACCACGTACACCGCCGAGGCCGCGCGCGCCATCGCCGCGATCTGCTTGATCGGGTTGATCGTCCCGACTGCGTTCGAGGCGTGCACCGTCGCGACGATCCGCGTGCGATCGGTGAGGGCGGCTTCCAGGCTGTCCATGTCTAGCGTGCAGTCGTCGGTGTGGATGTCCACCCAGCGCACGGTCAGATCGATATCCTCGGCGATGCGCAGCCAGGGCATCACGTTGGCGTCGTGGTCCATGCGGGTGAGCACGATCTCGTCGCCGGGCGCCAGCGTTTTGCCCAGCGCGCGGCTGAGCGCGAAGCTGAGCGTCGTCATGTTGGGGCCGAAGACGATCTCTTCGGGGCGGGCGGCGTGCAGAAAATCGGCGACGCGCTCGCGCGTGGCGTGGACCATGGCGTCCGAGCGGCGGCTGGTGGCGAACGCGCCGCCGTGATTGGCGTTCATGGTCAGGTAATATTCGGTCACCGCGTCGATGACCTGCTGGGGGACCTGCGTCCCGGCGGGGTTGTCGAAAAAGACGGGCAGAGTGCCGTCATCGGTGGGCCGGTTGAGCGATGGAAAACACGAGCGGATAGCCTGGACATCGAGCGACATAGCGGACCTCTCACGGATGTGCACCGGATACACGGCTTCTACTGTAGCCGACCCGCCCCGATCCGGCCATTCTTCCGCAGACGCGCGCGAGGTGGTACGCCTTATGGTACAATCTGCCACAATGTGATCTGTCGAGATTGCATCTTCTGAGCCTAACGGAGAGACTGGGGCCAGATTGCCCCCGGGCACTTGCGCATTTCTGACGAGTTGGGAGCAGTCCATGGCGATTGAGACTATTCTGGTTGTAGCGTCAGTCCTGCTTTTAGTGAGTATTCTCGCCAGCAAGATTTCCTCCCGGCTGGGCGTCCCGGCCCTGCTGCTGTTCCTGATCGTGGGCATGCTGGCCGGGTCGGAAGGTCCAGGCGGGATCCAGTTCGACGATCCCGAACTTGCGCAGTTTCTAGGCATCGTGGCGCTCGCGTATATCCTGTTCTCTGGTGGCCTAGACACCGATTTTCAGGATATCCGTCCAGTACTGGGCCAGGGGCTGATCCTCGCCACGGTCGGCGTACTGATGACGGCCGGTCTCGTGGCAGTGGTCGCGAATCAGGTCCTGGATTTTTCGCTCAAAGAGAGCGTGCTGCTTGCCTCGATCATGTCTTCGACCGATGCCGCGGCGGTTTTTGCTGTGCTGCGCGGAAAAAACGTCAGGCTGAAGGGCCATCTGAAGCCGCTGCTCGAGCTTGAATCGGGCAGCAACGATCCGATGGCCATCTTCCTCACGATAGGGATGATCACGCTGCTCCAGGAACCCGAAAAGTCGGTGTTCAGCCTCATCCCGATGTTCATCCAGCAGATGGCGCTCGGCGCGCTATTCGGTTATGTGACCGGGCGTGGGCTCACTGTGCTGTTGAACTGGTTGCGCCTGGAGTATGATGGTCTGTACTCAGTGGTGACGATCGCCGCGGTCATGCTCACCTACGGCGTGACGTCCGTGCTGGGAGGCAACGGCTTTCTGGCCGTGTACCTGGCCGGGCTCGTCCTCGGCAACCAGACGTTCATCCACAAGCGCAGCATCAAGGGCTTCCACGATGGCCTGGCCTGGCTGATGCAGATCGTCATGTTTCTAGCGCTGGGCCTGCTGGTCTTTCCGTCCGAGTTGGGTCCGGTTATCCCCGAGGGCTTGCTGCTCTCGATCTTCCTGATGCTGGTCGCCCGCCCACTGGCCATGTTTGCCACACTGGTCCGCTCGCGCATGAACTTGCGGGAGAAGGTGTTCGTCGCCTGGGTGGGCCTGAGAGGCGCCGCGCCGATCATTCTGGCGACGTTCCCGCTGGTTGCCGGGCTGGAGCAGGCGGATGCCATCTTCAACGTGGTCTTTTTTGTCGTGCTCACGTCCGTGTTGGGCCGCTCGCGGATCGTCCGTCCGAGCCACCGGTCGAGGGCGACCCCGCCGGACAGCCACCACCTGGTCGACGTCGGCGCGAGCATCGTTCCGGCAGTCGCTTTTCTGACGACCTTGACAATGGTCGGGATCGTCACCTTCCCGCTCGAAAAAAAGGAGTTCGGTACGAAGTTTGCCCTGACCCGAAACGCTCTGAGTTTCGGTTTCGCGATCGTGATCGCACTGACGATGGGGGTGATCTTATGAATGTTCTGTCGATCGTCAAAAAGAATAAACTGATCATTATCGTAGCGCTCGCATATCTCGCGATCCTGCTTTTCGCGCCGGACCAAGCGATCCTTTCCTTGAAAAACAGCATGTATTACGTGATCGAAATGCTTCAGATCATGCCGGTCGTTTTTCTCTTGATCGTCGCGATCGAAGTCCTTGTTCCCAGGGAAGTCATCCTGCGCAGTTTCGGCGAAAACTCCGGCATTAAGGGCAACATCCTGGCGCTTCTGCTCGGAAGTCTCTCGGCCGGTCCGATCTACGCCGCATTCCCGATCAGCAAGACCCTTTTGAAAAAAGGAGCCGGCATATCCAACATCGTGATCATTTTAAGTGCTTGGGCAGTCGTAAAAGTGCCGATGCTCGCCAACGAGGCCAAATTTCTGGGCGTTCCCTTTATGGCGGTCCGTTGGGTGCTCACCGTCATCGCGATCTTTCTGATGGCATTTATCACCGCTAAGATCGTAAAGAAGAAGGATTTGCCAACAGATTCCCGTCAAGCCGAAGAACTCACGATCAACCGCGAGTATTGCATCGGTTGTGAACTGTGCGCGAAGCTTTTACCGGAGTATTATGAAATGGAAGGCGACAAGGCCGTCGTCCGTAAATCTCCGGAAACCAAGGCCGATTTGCCGGCCCTCCGAAACTCTGTCGAAAAATGCCCCGCCAAAGCGATCCTCTTAACCGAAAAGGAGAAAGCATCATGAAATACATCGCTCCCATCATCCGCATACTGTTCCTGGCCCTGTTCGTCTTCCTCCTGATCAAGGGAAACATCTTT
>ENA-UOUL01004844-UOUL01004844.1-bioreactor-metagenome-genome-assembly--contig:-NODE-4844-length-12082-cov-4.312870_pt1 | contig 12082 bp, 3 predicted proteins | sample MGYA00249838_ERZ747220 | MGnify/ENA primary metagenome ERZ747220 (study PRJEB28778, sample SAMN05720191) | bioreactor metagenome | isolation source: Anaerobic biogas reactor | place: USA:Washington...
TTACTCAGATCAGTTTTTTCAACCGTCATAGTCCGAAATGAAGGTTGTTTTACATATGCCTTTTTCCGTTCTACATTTTGGTTTAAACCTGGATAAGTAAAACCGGTTATAAAAATAAGCAAAATAGCAGCAACCAGGCAAGTCAATTTATTTCTCATGCTCCAGGTAGACCTTTCTTCGATTCACTTTTTATACCAGACTACTATTCGCTACATTTTCACACTTTTCCTTTATTGCGCAAATATGTCGGGGCAATATGTCCGGGGCCAGTCTCCGAACTTATTTGCTGGGAATAAGTTCGGAGACTGGCCCCGGACATATTGAACATATTGGCTTAGTGGCTTTTGCGTGTGCGTTAGTACATCTCATCTATCAGGTCTTTGTATTTCTCCAGGATTACTTTGATACGGGTTTTTTGGGAGGGGGTTATTTCTCCGCCTTCTTCGCTGAAACGATGACTTAAAAGGCGGAAGGCTCGTATGGACTCGTAGTTCTTTAGTTTGGCGTTAATCATATCAATTTGGTCCTGCATGGCCATTTTGACAAAATCGTTGTTGATAATATCGTCGCCCACCTCTACACACCTATGGATACCATCAGCCTCGGCATATTGCAACTGGGACTCATCATAAGGTATTCCATGGTTTTGCAGTACCTGGATAATGAAATCGAAATTGGGGACTATTAAGGCGCCTATATATTCTTTATCCTGACCGACAATAGCCACTTGATCTATGAGCCCGGAGTTGGCACATAAAGCTTCAATACGGGCCTGGGCCACATTTTTGCCATTATCCAGTACAATCATCAATTTTTTGCGGTCTATCAAGCGCATATAACCATCATCGTCGATTTCGACTATGTCACCGGTTTTAAACCAGCCATCGGGGGTAAAAGCCCGGGCATCCGCATCTTTATTGCAGAAATATTGTTTAATAATGCCCTTTCCCCTGATGAGCAATTCTCCGTCTTCTTCCTGCCTGAATTCTACCCCGGGAGCCGGCGGAGAAATCCAATCCATTTTATATTTATTGGGGCAGGAAATAGCTATGCCGGCGGCGCTCTCAGTAAGCCCGTAGCCCAGCATGATATTAAAGCCCATTCCTACCAGTTTTCTTTGCAAATCGGTATCCATATAGGCACCGCCAACAATCATAGTTTGCAGGCGTCCTCCCAGGGCATGATGCATACGCCAGTATACGGCATGGTATGATTCCAGCCATTCTTCCCGCAAGCTGCCCTGTAACTGTTCTTCAATTGGTGTGGTAAGGTCAATAAAACCTTTCTCATTCTCCAGGGCTTTAGTAGCGCGGATAGCTACATCTAGAGCTTTTTCCCAGGCTATACGCCCATCCTTGGTGGCCATAAAGGCCTTCTGAAAGCCTAAAAACAGCGTGGAAGCCATACGGGGAACCCAGGTTACCCAATTAGGTCTGATGGTGGTAACATCCATTAATATATTTTCCGGGGAACTGATGAACCCCAGGGTACCTCCAAGAAATAACGGTCCCAGGTAACCATGAACCTTCTCCATAATATGAGATATGGGCAAAAATACCATGGAGACAATATCCGAATTTACTATCTGCCCATAATTACTAAAATGCCGGTAAACGCGAGTCGTGGCATCCAGGATATCCTGGTGGGAAAATAGGGCAGCTTTAAGATTATCTACCGAACCGGAGGTGTAAACGAGCATGGCGGGGCTATCAGCCTGCAGCGCTTTAAGCCGGGCTTTTAATTCTCCGTGGTATTCCTGGTGGAATTCCGCGCCCATGCCGATTAGTTCTCCCAGGCCGAAGATATCCCTGCCATTACCGCGAAACGATTTTTCCATGCAGATAAGATATTTAAGCGACGGCATATCAGTACGATAGCTAGAAATATCCTGAATTGCCTGTTGGTTTTCCACGAAGAGCAGCTTAATCCCGCTATGATTGGCTAGCGCAGTAGTATCTGTCTGGGACAGCGAAGGGTAAATAGATACGCTGACTGCTCCGGCGTAAACACTTCCAAGATCGGCCCAGGTCCAGCGCGCACTGTTGCTGGCCTTAATGCCTACAAAGTCGCCCGGGTTAATACCCAGCTTTATTAAAGCTATAGCCAGGTTTTTCACACCTGTAAGCAGTTCATTATAAGTGATGACCCGCCATTTTCCATTTTCCTTAAAAAGGTTGGCCGGACGGTTGCCAAAACTCATTTGTGTGTTATGTAGTGCCCGGGGAATTGTATGTACGTTTTCACCAAATAAATCTAGCATACTTATACTCATCAGGTTACCTCCTAAATCCTGGTATTCCAATCAGTGGGGATAATACCTTATACCCGTATTCTGTATTAGATACTATAATGTGTCAATACCAAATCAAAATATGTCCGGGGACAGTCCCCGAACATATTGGATTATACCAGTTATTGCCATTCACTTTTTGGGAGTGTAACACATATTGTATAGGGCGCGGTTTAATTGTTTTTGGAGGTGGTAGCTTGACCATCCTGGGCTGGGCACTGGCAGTTACGGCTATGGTCAAAGGGATTCTGTTCTTGTTTGGTTACCTGCATAACCAGGTGTTTCCACAACCCCTGGAAGAAGAGGAGGAAAGAAGCTATTTAATCAAATTGAAGAACGGTAGTGAAGAAGCCCGAAATGTTCTCATTGAGCGGAATTTGCGCCTGGTTGCGCATGTAGTACGGAAGTACGAGAGCAGTGGCGAAGATATGGAGGATTTAATTTCTATTGGCACTATCGGACTAATCAAAGCCATCAAGACCTTCAACGATGACCGGGGAGTACGCCTTGCCACCTATGCAGCTCGATGTATTGAAAATGAAGTCCTCATGCATTTACGTAACATAAAAAAGGTAAAACAGGAAGTCTCCATCTACGACCCTATTGGTTTTGACAAGGAGGGTAACGAGATATCCCTACTCGATGTTTTAAGCGTCGATAATGAAATTTTTGATATAGTAGAAGCGAAACTGCAAGAAGAAAAAGTGCGGAATAAAATTGAGGTTCTTTCCCCGCGGGAGCGTCAGGTGATTGAAATGCGTTACGGACTTTTTAGCGGACTGAAGGAAACTCAGCGGGATATTGCCCGTAAGCTGGGGATATCCCGTTCCTATGTATCCCGTATAGAAAAACGGGCCTTAAAAAAGTTGATTCGCGAGATTAGCCTGGAAATGTAAATAAACCCAAATCGAGCTGACAGGGGATAGTTCTCTTCTCCCCCTGTCAGCCCCAATAAGTCCGGGGACTGTCCCCGGACTTATTGTAGATATTTTATTTTTGTGATACTGGTTACTGAAGCGTTTTACATATGTAGAGCAAAATAAATTAAGGCTGAAAAACTCATTACCGTAGCAGGATACTTGTGGTCTGTTGGAGAACTATTAAGAAAAAATTACCTCAATATTACTATGTCTGCACATCATGGCAACTATTTCATTAACTACCTATTTGATCCTATATCCAATAAAGGAATAAACTTTAAAAGTTTAGGGGGGTGGGGGAAAGTAGCTCTAAAACAAAGGAACACAGGTGATTCCTTGGCGATTTTAGAGTACAAAAACGAGGTGTTGGTAAACCAGTTGTGATTAAGAATTTATTGGTCGTGCCCAGAAAAAATTTTGTAAAGGGAAAGGGGAGATTTGTGTGCTTCGTAGATCCAGGCGATCATCGATTGCCTTGACCCTGTTGTTTTTCTTTATTTTTTCCATTGCTTGCTGTATGCCGGTAGGTATGGCCGAAGACCCGGTACCAGCAGGAGGAGGTACTGGCGGGGGTGTATCAGGAGGTGGTGGCGGGGGTATGCCGGCAATACCCATTTTAAGCATTAATCCATCATCTGTTACCGTACCCTTTGACGGAACCATACCTATTACTATTTATGATAGTCAAACTGGCCTTTGGACAGGTTCTGAACCGCTGGCTCTCCACCTGTATAATGCCGATGCCTATGGTTATGCCGTAGGCGAATCTATAGCTGGTTGGTTTTCCGCCAACGATGGTTTTTCAGTAACAGATTCAAATTTGACGGTTGAACTTAACCTTTTACCTCTTCTTCAACCGGGTAGTTATGTATTTATCGTAGCTCCCGACAATAATGAAGGAACTCCTACCCCTCTGGGTATGGCACGCCTTACCGTAGAAGGTGATACTGCAACTACACCGGTAACACTTACGGCAACTCCCGACCATGGTCTTCCTGGCAATACCATAAGTATTATCCTGGCTGAGCCTGTCGATAATGATCTTTGGAGCATTCAGGACCCGGTTATGCCCAGGTTGGTTACCCCGGCAAATCCGACAGCGGGATCAATGCCGGTACAGGATGCCAATTTTGATAATGTTGTAGTTAGCGATGACAGCATCAGTGCTGATTTAAACCTGGCTGCAACCGTAGCTCCTGGCCAATATGTTATAGAAGTTTTGTTGGGTGAAGCAGTTATCGGTACAGCATTTTTTGAAGTTGATGATAATGAGCTGCCTGTCGGTACTTCAACGGCCTGGCTTAACACCAGTTCATATGAGACCGGGCAAACCTGGTCGACGGGCAGCGTTCGGGCTTCAGTAGCAAATGGCTCCCTGAAACTGGGGGTTAATGTTGAGAATGTAAGCTTCACAAATGGTACTTTTGATTTGGAGTACGACCCGACCATAGTTAATAATCCTTCATTGTCATATTATCGTGATGGGTTTACATCCTGTAACATGGAAATATGGCCTCAGGAAAATGGCATGAATACCGTTCATGTAGAGTTTTACGGTGCTACTTCCATTGGGCCGGCTTCTAACGACCCCTACAGTTCTGACTGGCCGACCCTGTTTGAGTTAAATTTTACCGCCAAACAGGAGGGTACTCTGGCGCTATCTCTCTGGCATATGAAACTTCCCGGTGCCCAACCGGAAACTTGTATACTGGACCTGTTTAATGATGCTGGTTTTGTTGACTATGGACCAAAAGCGTACAATGACGAGCCAGTATTGTTTACTTTTACAGACAAAGATAATGTTGTGTACGTATATGATATGAATACTGGCAAACCGCTGATTGGTGATGTAAATGCTGTTATGAATGACAACAGCAGGGTACCTCAGAATGTTACTGCAGACCCATACGGTGGTTACTTCTTCAATAATGTGACTGGTGCCGAGGATTTTGAATTACTAGTTACCGGCTACGATTCTATAAGTCTGGGAACCAGTGCTTATCATAATGTATTAGGGCGCTCCCCAAGTATGCTTGGCTTCAGCCCCCATATGAGCAGGCCTTCCACCAATGATATGCATTATACTTGTTACCTGCCTGGTATCGGCAGTGATTTTGATACCAGCAGCTATACTTACGAACTGTATTACCGGGATAGTAATGATGAACCGCAGTTTCTTAGTAAAAACATTAACTTTAGTGCTGGTGATGATGAAGACCAGATTAAAGTCACTTTTGTCGGTGGTCTGCAGATTCTAAATGATGAGGACTACCAATTGTATGACCTGTATATTTACAAAGACGGCGAGTTTTTAGGTCGGGGCTATTTGGTAGTGGATGAGAACTTCTGTCCATATCTGGTTACTGACCCGGACACTGTTGCTTCAGATTATACGGGTTATATTACCATCAAAGGCTTTGAAGGGATGCAAGGTCCTGAACCTGTGCCCTGGGTAGCCAATGATAACTTGAACCTGCAGTTGTGGCTCTACAACCCGCAGACTCAACAACCCGAGAACACTGGATTAGTGCCGACAGTGGGTGCAGTAACTGACACTGATCTGACATTTACTTTGCCGCCAAATCTACCCGAAAACAGGTACATCATATATGTTCTTCGCGGTAGCGATAGAATTGCCGAGGCTCATATTAGTGTTGAAAACGGGCAGTCTATACAGCCTGCTGTGATTCCCCTAACTCCCAGTCAGGTGCTGATTGGAGGAGAATTGTCATTTACGTTTGACCTTTCCGCAGTGACGCTACAGAATAGTCCCTATGCTGTGATAGTTAAACCATCAGGGGACCCTGACGTACAACCTGCGCCGGTAACAGGGGTGGCAGCAGTAACTCAGCCAGAGACTGGCGGTTACCAGGCAGCTTTTACTGATACTATCAATGAAGCAGGCAGCTACTTACTGGTTATTTTTGACGGGCAGCCGACAGACCCCGCAAATCTGCCTCCAGTAGCGGCAATAGGACCGTTGCAGGTGGTAGATCCGAATGCGCTTGTCATTAATGTAACTCCGAGTCAAGTTAATATTGGGGATCCGTTGTCATTCTCCTTTGAACTTCCGGGACCAGCGCCGCAGAACACTCCCTATGCTATGATATTTAAACCTGCAGCGCAGCCTGGTGGGCAGCCTACGCCTATGACGTCAGGGGTAGCGCTTACTCAGTTAGGGACCGGCTACCAGGTAACTTTTAGTGAAACTATTAACGATGCCGGTGTCTACTTCCTGGTTGTTTTCGATGGACCGATAGACTTCCAGAGCCCGCCACCAGTTTTAGGAACGGGACTGTTCCAGGTGGTAACACCGTCGAGCCCTACCGTTATTAGTATTAGTCCCAATCAGGTTAATACCGGAGATTCGTTGTCATTTACGTTTGACCTTTCCGGAGTGACGCTACAGAATAGTCCTTATGCTATGGTAGTTAAACACTCAGGTGACCCTGACGTACAACCTGTGCCGGTAACGTCGTTGGCAGTTGTAACTGAGTTAGAAGCCGGCGGTTACCAGGTAACTTTTAGTGAAACTATTGGTGAAGCGGGTAGCTACTTACTGGTTATTTTCGACGGTCAGCCGACAGACCCCGCGAATCTGCCTCCAGTAGCGGCAATAGGTGAGTTACGCATCTTACCTCCACTGTTTACCTTGACTCCTAATAAGATTTTAAAAGGAGACCCCATTAATTTCGAGTTTAGTTTGCCACCAGGGGTTACAGTAAGCAATCCCTACGCAGTTCTGGGTAATCTGGACACTGGGTTTTCCAGCCCGGCCGTGAGGGTATCATCCAGTGAAGGGATATGTCAGGTAAGTTTCTATCCGTGGATGTTAGAAGATCAACCTTCCGGAGAATATTACGTAGGCATAATGGAAGGCATGCCCCAGCAAGATACCAGGTGTCTGGCTGCCGGCAAGTTTGATTATGTACAGTTGCCCTGGGTAAATGCAAATCCCGACCCTGTTTTGATGCCTTATCCCTCCGGGCAAAATATAAGCCTGGAAGAACCCTCGAATATACCTTTATTATGGAATGAAAATGATGATTTAACTTTGCAATTCTTTAGGCAAGAATGGCAACAGGACATTATGACCCTAACGAGCGTACCATTTTCAGGTTCTGTCCAGGTACTGGGCAATATCATTAATTTTACTCTACCTGATGAATGGGCTGAAGGATGGTATCAAGTTCAGGTATACAGAGGAGAAGAACGTATAGCCATATCCAGCTTCTCTGTTAATTACCCGTGGTTTGATGTAACTCCAGGGGGGATTCCGGCTTACTTCCGCCAAAGTCCGGTAATTGAATTATGGGAAAATCAGTACGAAATCTGGAATGCCGCTGATACTCTGGAGGTACACCTGGTTAACAATACGGGCCCCGACCCTGAAAGTTGCGAACGGGTTCTGGAAGCTACCATTCCTAATAATGCGCTGTTTATAGCAGATGACGTTATTAGATTCAACTTGCCTGCCTCTATAGACTGCGGCTATCACGACGTGGAACTATTCAGGGGAGATAAATTGATTGCCAGGGGCAGCTTAAACATTAACGCGCCCCAATGTGGAGTTCAGCCCCGCCCGCTCTTTATCGATGCCCAGAACAAGACCGTAAGCCTGCATAAAGATGATCCGGAAACCTGGCATGCCAGTGAGGCCGGTCAGCTCAAGCTGGATATTCACCAGAAGACTTACTATGGTCCTGAACCCTGGCAGTATAACCTGGAGTATAAACAGACCATAGAATCGGCCAATCTGACGGTAAGCGAAGACACTATTAGTTTCGTATTTCCTGAAACATTGAATAAGGGAAGGTACGAACTAATCCTGCAGCGTAAAATTAATGCCGATTTCTGGCGTACGGTAGGCTGGGGCGATCTGCTTTATACTGATCCTTTTATTAATTTGCCCATTAGCAGCGACGTACTCAGCGGTGATCCCCCGGCGGTCAGAGAAGGTTACGAACTGCCCATTAATTTCACTCTGACTGATACCGGTGGAGCAGCCTGGTCGGCTGGTGAACCATTAAATCTAAATCTATTCCATTTCTATCCTATTGATAAAACCTGGAATCTTTTACCTCCGCATATGCAGCCTTATGATGTAGTGGTAGGAGAAGACAGTATTAGCGCTAAACTACCGCCTGGCATATGGGCTGGCGATTATACCATCTCCGTATCCCGTGCCAATACAGTTCCGCCGGATGAATTTGCTCTGGCCCAGTTCCGGGTATTGCCGTTGTTGGAACTGGAAGCAGTAAACCTGCCGCCAGCGCAGGTAAATCAACCTTACTTTGGAACAGTTAAGGCAACAGGAGGGACGGCACCTTACTACTGGAGTATAAACGCGCTTCCGCCTGAATTCCAATGGCCTGTGGGAAATACGGAGTGGTATCCCAATCAGAATGACTCCAGCCAGCTGATAATTACCGGGACATTTACCGAACCTGGAGTATATCCGTTGGAAATTCGAGTGGAAGACAACGATGGCAGAGTATCCTATCATCCTATCCAGTTAGTCGTACGGGAAGGAATGCCCCGGGTTATAGCCGGCAATGCAGCAGGGTTACCTGGTCGTGAGGTTATCGTACCGATTATGGGAGAGAACCTGACGGGAACCGGAGTCTCCGGGATACAGTTTACCCTGGATTATGATCCCGCTGTGGCGACTATAGCAACTGATGGAGTTTTACCAGGAATGATTCCTGATGCCACTATCGAGTCAAACATTGATAACGTAAATGGTCATGCCATTATTTCCATTGCTTGGAGTCAACCTCTACCGGAACAGGTAAGCTTTGCCGAGTTCTGCCGGATTAAATTCCAGATTAACAGCAATCCGGCTAACGCGAACTGTATGGTTTATCTGAATGATGTGGATGGGACTATTCTAAGCCATGGGGAATATGATATTCCCGCCGAAACCATTAATGGCTCCATACGCGCAGCCAGCTATGGTGATGTAAATGGCAATGGTAAGGTAGATGTCGGTGATGCTGTACTTATCTTGCGCTACAGTGCTGGCATTATCAACCTGCCTGAGCCGCTAATCGAATTAGCCGATGTGGATGATATTGATGGAGTAGGACCCACTGATGCTATTCTGGTATTGAAGAGAGTAGTTCGCCTTATTGACCATTTTCCGGTAGAACTTCCGGTAGTACCCTAAACACCTGTGGGCGGGTTTTACCCGCCCCGGGTTATTCCGATTACATTTTGGTTAAGGAAATCCAGTTTTAATACGAATGTAACTGAGATGACCTTTACTGTAAAGGAGGGAAAGGATGCTAAGACTACTATCTGGCCGCCATCGAAAGACCAAAATACTTGCTCTTAGCCTGGCGTTATGCCTGCTTGTAGGAGTAGTGCTTCCGCTTATCCCGACGGCTGCTGTTGAAGACCCTTCTCTGACCGGGGATCCGGTTCAAATTGCTGAAGAAACCTCAAACTCCGTTAGCAACACATCTGAATTGCCAAGTTACCAGGGGCCAGAAGATGACACCATTTCAGAGCTGGAAACGGGTGACACTGAACCCCTGCCTGACGGGGGAACCACCGGCAACGGGCTGGATTCCCTGGGCTCACCTGCTCCGGAAGGGGTAGCTGAGGCTGGCGATAATTCTAAACAATCATCTTCAGAAAGTTCTGATATGCAGTTATTTAACAGCGCTTTCTACAATCCGCCACATTTCCAGGTTCAGTCTGCCAGTGGGCTGGTTGATAGCGAGGTGGCTGTTGATGTAACTCTGATTAATCCCGGTCAGGCGGCGGGTTATAGTTTCGTTCTGAATTATGACCCGGCTTTAGTTGCACCGGTATTGGATCAAGAGGGAATTCCTGTTTTTGAACCTGGTGACCTGGGAGGCTATCCGGAAATAAATCTGGATACCAACGGTCAGCTACTGATAGCTGCTGCCGGGACCCAGCCGGCTGCAATAGACCCGGTCAGGCTTTGTACCCTGTATTTTCGCCTGCTGGAGGAAGGGGACAGTTCGTTAACACCCCTGGAGGTGGAAATATATGATGAAATGGGGCAGCAGATGTCCGATGTGACCGTGGAAGCAGGTAACATCCAGGGTAGTTATCCCGTATTATGTGCACCTGTGGCTTCTCCGGTTCCGGGTAACTACAGCAGTGTACAGCGAGTAAGTCTGCGGGCCAGCGACCCGGCTGATTATATTTATTTTACTCTGGATGAGAGTGATCCTGCCGATCCGGAGAATGCCTATCGTCAGCTGTACTCCGGCCCTATTCTGGTTAATCGTAATTTAACCATTAATGCGGTAACCTTTAGAGAAGGACGTTTCGGAGAGGTAGTTTCTTTTGAGTATAGTATCAATTTGGCCGGTATAAGTGGTAATGTAACCTATTCTAATCTGCCCGTGGTCGAAATTCCGGTTAAGCTCAAAAATGAGGATGGTGTGGTGCTTGGTTCCGTCAATACCAACAGCCAGGGCGGTTATGCCTTCCCCGCTCTCAAGAACGGGACTTATGTTGTGGCGACCGGCGGCTCGGGTGGTTTCAGTACGGTTGAGAGTGAGCCTATAATTCTTGACGAAAACACCCGCCAGTTCCAACAGGATTTTGAACTGTCCAAAGACAGCGGCACCATAACCGGGGTAGTCCAGGTACCGAATGGATATAATGCTGAAGGTGTACTTGTTTATGCCCAGTTTTATGATGTTTCGGACGATATGTGGTTCTATGAAGAGGTTTGTACGGAGCAGGACGGATCATTCCAGCTGGAAGCACTGGAACCTGCCGATAACTACCAGGTATTTACTCGTAATGACCAGGGACTCATTGATGCTGATGTTTCGCCTGTGGAAGTAAAAGCAGGGCAGTCAACTACTCTGACATTGATGCTTACGGGTCCAGAGATAGGCACTCTGAGCGGTACAGTCAGGGAGGTTAACGACCAGCAAAACAAAACACCTGTTGCAGGTATGTGGATTTCTGTTTACAGTCCCTCGACCAACTGCTGGGGGGACGCTGAAACTAATGACGATGGCCAATATAGTATTCAAAATTTAATTGTGGCTAATGATTATTTTATTTCATATTATTCGTGGGATTACAACTTCAATGGCAGCCTGGAGAATGTTGTGATTACCGGTGACACCATTAAAGATATTGAGATCTCGGCTGGTTTCCAGATAAGCGGTAAATTAAGCATTAATAGCGGCAGCGGAGAACCTGCAGGGGTGCCTGATATCGGAATTTGGGTTTCGGGTCCGAGTTGGGGATATGCCACAACCGATGAAAACGGAGATTATACCATTAAACATCTGTCGGAAGGTACCTATACGGTAGAGGTTGATTTGTGGGATACCATTGATTATGTAGATGACCGTACAGCCAAGACGGTTACGCTAGATGATACCGATCCTTCTGTTACCCATAATATAGAGCTTGTGCCCGGGTATTTCATATCAGGTAAGGTTACCACCAATCCGCCGGGGGGACAGAATGCAGTTGTTATCAATGCTTACAGTCCCAGCAAAGATATTTACCGCCGTGCTACCACCGATAACAATGGTGATTATACCATCCGGGGAATCAGTCCGGCTGATGATTATGTTATCAGTGCCTGGAAATGGCCTTATGAATGGGTAGAATCTCCAGTTGTTTGGCCGGAAGATGGCTCATCACCGGTAGTTGATTTGGAGTTGAAGGACCCTGAACAGCAGGGGGATTATTTCAATTCAAATAATAACCGCTATCTAACCATAACTCCCTCTATAGCTCCGGAAAAGGTGGCTACCTTCAAACTGGATTACGAGAACTGCAACAGATACCCAGCTTCTGGGGTAACTGCGGAATTTGTTCTTCCTGATGGCTTAAGCCTGGTTGAAGACAGTGCTACCCATAA
>ENA-UOUL01004846-UOUL01004846.1-bioreactor-metagenome-genome-assembly--contig:-NODE-4846-length-12079-cov-15.899100_pt1 | contig 12079 bp, 10 predicted proteins | sample MGYA00249838_ERZ747220 | MGnify/ENA primary metagenome ERZ747220 (study PRJEB28778, sample SAMN05720191) | bioreactor metagenome | isolation source: Anaerobic biogas reactor | place: USA:Washington...
AGAGCGGGGTCAGGATTACAGGTTTTCGAGTTGCATCGAGCTCGTACTGCGAGGCAGGTTTTAACCGGTTCAAGCGGACTGAGCTCTAATCCCGGCCAAATCTCTGCGTCCTATTTTGTGCGGCGAGTATCACAAGAGCGTAATGCCACTTATTCACCGGCTAGTCGCTCATTCTTTAGCTGCCTGCGGCGGGCGGCTGGTATTCTGCTTCACGCAGTGCTATCTGACGCATGCGGTAAAACACGAGTGCTGCTACAGCTTCTGATACCAGCACCAGCCCAAAGATCAGCGCGATCAAGCCGCGGTCGTATAGCCAGCCCATGGCAGCGGCGCCCACCAAAAAGGCCAGCCCATACCCGAGGTGAAAGACGCCGTAACCGGTGCCGCGCTTGTAAAAGGGCGTCAGGTCGGCGATGGCTGAGCGCATGATGGTTTCGTGTATACCCATCACCGCGCCAAAGAGCACCATGCCCAGCACCGCCAGGCCCACCGACCGCGTCAGCGCGAAAAAGGGGATCAGCGCCGTCAGCAGCGGCACGACCAAGAGCACGATCAGCCCGCCGGTCTTGTGGCCGCTGCGCGCCTTCGCACGGTCGTAATACCTGCCCACCGCCAGCGCCACCAGGGCATCCACGCCCATCGCGACGGCGTACAAAAGCGTGATGTTGGCATCCGAAAGCAGCCGGTTGGCTTTGAGGTGAAAGCCGATTAGCGCAAAGTTCACCAGACCCAGCGAGGCAAAAAAGGTAAAGGCGGTATAGAACCAAAAGAGCCGCGAGAGGCGCTCATGGCGGAATTCGCGCACCTTGACGTGCTTGATCAGCCTCTCGCGGCGGATGCGCTGCCAGGCGTAGACCAAAAAGAGCATCAGCAGGACAAAAGGCAGCAGCAACCAGCGATACCCCAGTTGATACGCTCCCAGGTTGTTGGAGCCGACCAGGATAAAGGTCAGGCTAAAGATCAGCGGGCCCGAAAATGCACCCAGCTGATCGAGGGCTTCCTGCAGGCCAAAGGCAAAGCCGATCCCGACCTGGTTTTCGGCCACCGATGAGACGATCGTATCCTTGGCGGGGTTGCGCAGCGCCTTGCCGATGCGTTCCATCAGCAGGAGCACCACCAGCACGTTCCACTGCCCAGTCACGCCCATCAGCGGTACAACCAGCAGCATGCCATAGCCGACGAACAAAAACACCCAGTGACGGCCGGTCTTATCCGAAAGCACACCCGCCAGCAGGCGCAGGGCATACCCGAGGAACTCGCCAATGCCAAACACCAGCCCGATCTGCGCCGCACTGATGCTCAACAGGCTGAAATACTGGCTGTTGGCGCTGCGCGCGCCCTCATAGACCATGTCGCCCAAGAGCGAGATGATCCCAAAGATGAGGATGACGGTGACAGCCGGCGAAAAGTGGTAGCGATGAGCGGACTTCATAGCCCCTCCCACGGGTGTGCAGGATGACCTATATTACGGCAGCGTTTTCGGGCTGGCAATCCCAGCTAGTCCGTGCGCCGCAGCTCAATCAGCACCAGTTCGGGAGGATTGTTGATGCGCAGTGTGCTGCCGCCGGCTCCGCGCGAAATCACCAGCTGTGTATCTCGCTCACGGTGCAGCCCGCCAGTGTAGCGCGCCGGGATCGGCTGCCCGGGCGCCAGCAGCCCGCCGTATCCGGGGATACGCAGCACCCCGCCGTGCGCGTGTCCGGCCAGCACCAGGTCCAAGCCTGCCTGTGCATAAATCGGCATCAGTTCGGGGCGATGCGCCAGCAGCACCGTAAACGCATTCGCGGGGCACGCAGACATCTGCTCATCCAGATGCTGAGAATAGCGCGGAAACTCATAGAGATACTCGCCGTAAGCGATCGGGTCGGGCATGCCCATCAGGATGACCTGTCCGTCTCCGCGCACGAGCGTGACCTGGCGCCCATCGAGGTACTCGACGCCCAGCGACTGGCACAGCATCGTCAGCTCCCGGACGCGCCCCACGTGCATCTCGTGGTTGCCGGAGACGTAATAGGTCGGTGCGATGGCCTGCAGACCGCGCAAAACGGCCGTGACCTCATCCAGCGGCCCGGTGCGGTGATCCACCAGATCGCCCGTCACCACGATGATATCGGGCTGGGCACTGGCCGACAGCGCCAGCAGCTCGGCCGAACCCGCCCCCCAGCGGCGGTTGTGCAGGTCGGAAAGCTGCAGGATGCGGAAGCCGTCAAAGGCAGCCGGCACCCTTGGGCTCGCGACGGTGATCTGGTTGAGCCACAGGCGCTGGTTGGCCCAGCGGTTGGCCCCCGCCGCCACCATGATCACTGCCAGAATGACCAGACAAACCCTCAGCCGGCGGCGCTTCGGCGGGCGCGGAGGAGGGTTAAACGTATCAGGCGTGTAACGAGCTGGATGCATGCGGTTAGTTTAGCACCTGAGAGAGTGCACGCAATCGGCATTTTAGCTTGGAGCCGGACAGATTTCGTAAAGCTTGCCGGCGCGTATATAATCGAACAAGATTCATAACGATTTTCCGCGTTGTGAGGTTGGAAATGGTCTCTAAACTGCGCCGTTTTGGCGCCTGGTTGGCATTCTCTTTCGTCCTGACAGCGCTGTTACTGGCGAGCGCGCCGGGTGCCGCCGGCGCGCCGGTCGCCGAGGGCACCGTGGTGGCGGACGCCGCCCCCGGGGCGGTGGTGACTCGGCACGCCCGATCGAGTTCGATCGAATGCACGCCGTGCACGCCGTACGCCACGTCGATCGCGCCTTCGGGGTCGTCGAGCGGTCCGGAGCACGCCAAGGTCGCGTCCTGCCCCGAGAAGCGCACGGTCACGCCGGTGTGCCCGGCTGCGGCCAGTTCGTCGGACACGCGGCGTTCGAGGTCAGCCTCGATCCGGTTGTTCACGATCGGCGCGCCGACCACGAACAAGGTGAACGCGGCCAGGCTGCCCGCACCGAGCACCGTCAGGGCCATGCAGCCGCCCACCAGGGCGCTCGTCAACCTGCCAGCTCGCCTCACCGGATTCCCCCTCGTCACTGTGTTGCCTGAGCCAGTACAAGCTGACGAGGGTGCTCGCGGCAAGGGGATTCACCTTCAGCCCTGAGAGCGGGACCCGCCGACACGCCGGGCGCGGGGGGAGAACCACATGGTTGTCATTTCAAGCGAACCGCGTCACGTTTCCCCTAGTCGGAAGGCGGTTCGGGGTGGCGGGGTGGGCGTGCCGGGCTGAGCCCTCCCCGGGGGCGGGGCCTCCCCAAGAGGACCCTGAGAGATCTCAAGGTCAGGTTGAGGGTGCCGGGGTGACCCACGAGTCGTCCAGGTCCGCCACCCAGGCGGCACAGGTCCCGCGCCGCTCGGCCGGCCACCAGCCGGACCGGAGGTCGGCGTCCGGGACGACGGTCGAGCCGCACAGGGTGGCCGCGCGTGCGAGCAGGTCGGGGTCGGCCAGCTCGACGGGGACGGTGGTGACCCGGCCGGTGACGTGGTTGGCGCGCAGGGTCCCGAGCAGGGCCGGGCCGAAGCCGGGCGCCACGAGCACGAGCGCGCGGCGGTGGGTGTGGGCGGCGTCCAGCAGGTGGAGCACGAGCCGCTCGTCGTCGAGGTCGGTGTCTGTCACCACCACGTAGGGGTCGACGACGGCCGCGACGCCGCGCTGCGGGTGGGTCAGGAAGGCGCGGTCGGCCAGGCCCGCCGGGAAGGTCGGCTCCGGCCCTCGCGAGGCCAGCAGCTCGCCGAGCCGGTCCTCGGGGATGCCCGGTGGGGGAGCGGCGGCGGCCAGGTCCTCCTCGGTGGTGAACCCCTCGGACGCCGCGCGCTGGCGTCGGCGGTCCCACCACCAACCGCCCAGGATGATCGCCGCGCCCACGACGAGCAGGACAGGGATGACCCACCACGGAGGGTTCATGCGGCCACTCTAGGCCGCCGGTAGAGTGGGCCGGCGGGGCCTATAGCTCAATTGGCAGAGCAGCGGACTTTTAATCCGCGGGTTCAGGGTTCGATCCCCTGTGGGCCCACCGCGGGGCCCCGGTCTGCTTGCATGGCCCCATGCGACGTCTCCTCAAGGTGCTGCTCGTCGTCCTGGTCGGCCTGCTCGGCTACGGGGTCGGGCTGGCCCAGCCCCATGTGCTCCGCCCGCCGCTGGTGCCGGGGCAGGACGCGGCGGGCGACCCCGCGGAGACCGCCAAGGTGGTCGCGGGCGCCCCACCGGGCTTCGAGGTCTACAGCGGTGACGACGGGTGCACGCTGCCGCTGCTCGCGGTCGGCTCGGTCGCGCTCGGCGGCCTGCTGAGCATCGGTGGTGTCTTCACGACGTGGCTCGAGCCCGTCGTCGGGCACACCGAGCACGCCGACCCCGTGCTGCCGATCCCCGTGATCATGGCCTCGACGCTCGTGCTCGTCCTGCTCGGCGCCTTCCTCGCGTGGCGCCAGTACGCCGCCTCGACTGTCCCGGAGGTTGCCCCCGCCGGCTCGGCGCTCACCCGCGCCGCGCGCCGCGACCTGTACCAGGACGAGGTCAACGACGCCGTCCTCGTGGGCCCCGGTGCGTACCTGACGCGCTCGCTCGTCTACGGCGACCGACAGGTCGTCGACGGTGCCGTGACCGGGGTCGCGCACGTCACGGTCGGCATCGCGGAGCGCGTCCGCAAGCTGCAGAACGGTTATGTCCGCTCGTACGCGGCGACGATGCTCGCCGGTGCCGTCGTCCTGCTCGTCGTCGTCCTGGTGACCAGGATCTGAGGAAGGACCCAGTTCGATGACTGAATTCCCCTGGCTCACCGCACTCATCGTGCTGCCCCTCGTGGGCGCCGCGGTCGTGTGGGCGCTACCTGGTGCGGCCCGCCGGCGTGCGCGCGAGGTCGCGCTCGGCTTCGCGCTCGTCGAGGTCGGCCTCCTCGTGGCGGCCTTCACGCAGTTCGACGTCGCGCAGGCGTGGCGCCACCAGCTGCTCGAGACCCGCCCATGGATCCCCCAGCTCGGCGTCTCGTACGCCGTCGGGGTCGACGGGCTCGGGCTCCTGCTGATCGCGCTGAGCGTCCTGCTCGTCCCGCTCGTCCTTCTCGCGGCCTGGCGCGAGCAGGGCGACGACCACGGTCGTGCGCGCCACTACGCCGCGCTCATCCTCGTGACGGCGGCGTTCATGGTCGCGGTGTTCGCGGCGCGCGACGTGTTCTTCTTCTACCTGCTGTTCGAGGCGATGCTCATCCCGGTGTACTTCCTCATCGGGTCCTTCGGGGGAGCACACCGCCGCTACGCCGCGATCAAGTTCCTCCTCTTCTCGCTCCTCGGCGGGCTCATCATGCTCGTCGCGGTCATCGCGCTCTACTTCGTCGGACCCGGCGGATCGGACGGCTTCCTCGTCTCGTCGCTCACCGGCCTCGACATCGACGCGAGCACCGAGAAGTGGCTGTTCGTCGGCTTCTTCATCGCGTTCGCCATCAAGGCTCCGATGTGGCCGGTGCACACATGGCTGCCGGATGCGGCCTCCGCTGCCAAGCCGGCGACGGCGGTGCTCCTCGTCGGCGTGCTCGACAAGGTCGGCACCTACGGCATGATCCGCTTCTGCCTGCAGCTGTTCCCGGAGGCCAGCGCATGGGCGACCCCGGTCGTCATCACCCTCGCGGTGATCTCGATCCTGTACGGCGCGATGCTAGCCATCGCCCAGACCGACTTCATGCGTCTGATCGCCTTCACGTCGGTCAGCCACTTCGGCTTCATCGTCCTCGGCATCTTCGCGATGACCTCGGTCGGTGGCGGCGGGGCGGCGCTGTACATGGTCAACCACGGGTTCTCGACCGCAGCGCTCTTCCTCATCGTGGGCATGCTGATCTACCGCAACTACGGCAGCCAGCAGATCGGCGACTTCGGTGGTTGGCAGCGGATCACGCCCGGTGTGGCCGGGGTCTTCCTCGTCGCCTGCCTCTCGGCGCTGTCGCTGCCGGGTCTGTCGACCTTCGTCTCGGAGTTCCTCGTCTTCGTGGGGACCTACCAGCGGTACCCGGTCGCAGCACTCGTGGCCCTCCCGGCCGTGGTCCTCGCCTCCATCTACGCCCTCTGGATGTACAAGCGCTCGATGACCGGTCCGCGCCCCGACCTCGGGCGCTTCGTTCCCGACCTCTCGCTCCGTGAGAAGGTCGTCGTCGCCCCCCTCATCATCGCCCTGCTCGGCCTGGGCTTCTTCCCGAAGCTGGCCCTCGACGTCATCGACCCGGCCGTCCAGCAGACGCTGACCCACGTCGACGTGGAGGATGTCTCAGCGCCGCAAGCGACGAGTGGGAGTGAAAGGTGATCCTGGTGAACTCTGTCCTCACTGGTGCCGTGCTCACCGGCCTGCCCACGGCCACGCCGTCGACGTTCGAGACACCGGACGTGAACTGGGCCGCACTCTCCCCGATGCTCATCGTCATGGGCGCCGGTCTGATCGGGATGCTGTTCGAGGCGTTCCTCCCGCGGGGTCGCCGGCACTCGGCCCAGGTGATCCTCGCGGCAGCAGGCATCGTCGTCGCGTTCGTCGCTCTCGTCGTCCTCGCCGTGGACAACCGCACCGTCACGATGGGCGGCTCGGTCGTCATCGACGGGATGTCGCTGTTCCTGATCGGCGCCCTGCTGCTCTTCGGTCTGCTCGGCGTGCTCACCTTCGCGGAGAAGTTCGGCGACGACCGCCCGGACGCCTTCACCCCGATGGGGGCCTCGGTGCCCGGCTCGTCCTACGAGGCGGCGGTCGCCCGTGCAGGCCTGGCGACCTCGGAGGTCTTCCCGCTCGCGCTCATCTCGCTCTCCGGCATGATGATGTTCGTCTCGGCGGGTGACCTCATCACGATGTTCGTCGCGCTCGAGGTGCTCTCGCTGCCGCTGTATGTGCTGGTCGGCCTGGCCCGGCGCCGTCGCCTGCTGTCGCAGGAGGCGTCGCTGAAGTACTTCCTCCTCGGTGCGTTCGCGAGCGCGTTCTTCCTCTTCGGCGCGGCCTTGCTCTACGGCTACGCCGGCACGACGGACCTCGCCGGCATCGCCGCGGCGATCGGCTCCCCGCCGCCCGGCATGGAGCCGCTGCTCATCCCCGCCATCCTCCTGGTCCTGGTCGGCCTGCTCTTCAAGGTCGGAGCGGTGCCCTTCCACTCCTGGACGCCCGACGCATACCAGGGCGCCCCGACCCCTGTCACCGGCTTCATGGCGGCGGCGACGAAGGCCGCGGCCTTCGGAGCGATGCTCCGCTTCCTCTACGTCGGTGTGGAGTCGGCCCGGTGGGACTACCGCTACGGGGTCGCTGCGATCGCTGTGCTGACGATGGTCGTCGGTGCCGTCGTGTCCGTCTCGCAGACCGACGTCAAGCGCCTGCTTGCCTACTCGTCGGTCGCGCACGCCGGCTTCATCCTCGTCGGGGTGCTTGCCTTCTCGACCCTCGGTCTGCGCGGTGTGCTGTTCTACGCGCTGGCCTACGGTCTGACGACGATCGCCGCCTTCGCCGTCGTCTCGACGGTCCGGCAGAACGACTCGGAGGCCACCAACCTCTCGCAGTGGGCCGGCCTCGGTCAGCGCCACCCGGTCGTGGCGGGCACGTTCGCCTTCCTGCTGCTCGCCTTCACCGGCATCCCGCTGACCTCGGGCTTCACGGCCAAGTTCGCCGCGTTCGCCCCTGCGGTCGAGTCGGGAACACTTGGGACCGTCCTCGTCGTGATCGGTGTCCTGGCCTCGGCTGTGACCGCCTTCGTCTACGTGCGGATCATCGTCCTGATGTACTTCTCCGACACCCCGACCGACGGTGTCACCGTCGCCGAGGCCTCACCCCTGACGACGGCCGCCATCGCGGTCGGCACGGCGGCGACGCTCATCCTCGGTGTCATTCCCGGTCCGGTCCTCGAGCTCGCGGAGCGCGCCTCCGAGCTGCTGCGCTGATCCATGGTCGCGACTGACACCACCGCCATGACCGCGGGCACGGGCACCCCCGCGGTCATGACGATCCCGGGGATCTCGGAGGAGCTCCAGGCGCGCCTCGCCGAGGGGATGGCGCGCGTCGACGCCGCCCTCCGGGCAGCGGTGGACCACGAGGACCCGTTCATCCGGGAGGCCTCGTCGCACCTCATCGAGGCCGGCGGCAAGCGCGTTCGCCCGCTCCTCACGTTGCTCGCCGCCGAGCTCGGTGAGGGGGTCAACGACGACGTGGTCACCGCAGCAGCGGCCGTCGAGCTCACCCACCTCGCCTCGCTCTACCACGACGACGTCATGGACGACGCCGTGGTGCGGCGCGGCAGCCCGAGCGTCAACGCCAAGTACGACAACAGCACGGCGATCCTCGTCGGCGACCTGCTCTTCGGCAAGGCCTCCGAGCTTGTCGCGGACCTCGGTGCCGAGGCGGTGAAGATCCAGGCGCAGACCTTCGTCCGGTTGTGCGCCGGCCAGATCCGCGACGACCGGCCGTCACCGGGAGACAGCGATCCTGTCGAGTACTACCTGCGCATTCTCGCCGACAAGACCGGCGTCCTCATCGCGACGGCCGCCCGCTACGGCGCGATGTTCAGCGGGTGCGACGCCGAGACCGTCGAGACGGTGCGTGAGTACGGCGAGCGGGTCGGCATGACCTTCCAGCTCGCCGACGACCTCATCGACATCGCCAGCGACACCGAGGACATGGGCAAGGTCCCTGGCACCGACCTGCGCGAGGGGAAGCGCACCCTCCCTGTGCTCTATGCCCTCGCCTCGGACGACCCTGCCGATGCCCGGCTCCAGGAGCTGCTTCGCGCGGACCTCAGCCGTGACGACGCCTCCCACGCCGAGGCGCTGGGCCTCCTCCGGGTGCACCCGGCCATGGCGGCGGCCGAGGAGCGCACCAGGGCGGTCGCCCGCTCGGCCCGCGAGGCGCTCGCCGGACTGTCCGACAGCGAGGCCAAGCTGGCGCTCGAGACCCTTGCCGACCTGATCGTCGCCCGCGTGGGCTGAGCAGATGGGCGGGGGCAGGGGGATGAGTTCAGCGAGCTGGGACGCTGCGACTGCCGGTCTGCCTGCCCCGTTGGCCATCGTCGACCTCGACGCCTTCGACCGCAACGCCCGCTCGCTCGTCCACCGGGCGGCCGGCAAGCCCATTCGACTCGCCAGCAAGAGCGTGCGCTGCAGCGACCTGATGGCCCGTGCCCTCAGTGAGCCCGGGTTCTCGGGCATCATGGGTTTCGCTGTCCCAGAGGCGATCTGGCTGGTCGGTGAGGGATTCACGGACGTCTTCGTCGCATACCCGAGCGTGGACCTGTGCGCCCTGTCCCAGGTGCGCGCCGACGAGCAGCTGGCCCGGGAGATCACCGTCACCATCGACTCGCTCGAGCATGTCGAGCTGTATGCGTCGCTCACCGGCAGCCACCCGCTCAAGGTCGCGATCGACGTCGACGCGTCGCTGCGGGTCGGGCGGGTTCACCTCGGAGTGCGTCGATCGCCCATCCGCACCGCCGAGCAGGCGGTCCAGGTCGCGCGCGCTGCGCTGGATGCAGGGCTGGTCGTCGAGGGCCTGATGTTCTACGAGGCCCAGATCGCCGGGGTGCCCGACACGAGCCCGGCGGTCCGGCTCATGAAGCGACGCTCCCACGCCGAGCTGCTCGAGCGGCGCGCGGCCATCGTCGGCGCGGTCGCCGAGCTCACGCCGCTCCGGTTCGTCAACGGAGGCGGGACGGGGAGCCTGCACCTCACGACCACCGACGACTGCGTGACCGAGCTCAGTGCCGGGTCGGGCCTCTACGGTCCGGGGCTCTTCGACGAGTACGACGACTTCACTGCGCAGCCGGCGATGGCCTTCGCGCTGCCTGTCGTGCGCCGTCCGGCGCCGGGGATGGTGACGCTGTTCGGTGGGGGCTACATCGCCTCCGGGCCGGCGAGCAAGAGCCGTCTGCCCCGGCTCTACGCGCCCGCCGGGCTCTCGTACGTCGGGACCGAGGGTGCAGGCGAGGTGCAGACCCCGGTGACCGGTGCTGCCGCCGACGACGGCCTGCGGATCGGGGACCGGGTCTGGCTCCGTCATGCGAAGGCCGGCGAGGCGTGTGAGCGGTTCGCGGAGCTGCATCTCATCCGGGGCGACGAGCTCATCGCGACCGTCCCGACCTACCGAGGAGAGGGTCACTGCTTCGGCTGAGCTCCACAGCCGATGTTCGAGGGTAGTCGGCAGAAGGCACGCCGCAGACCCCTCGCGCTCGCGCAATAGTCGCTATGGTTACCGCCATGGCGGCTGGCACCCCGCCCGGCCGCATCCACGGGATTGGTGGAGCAGACGTGAGCAGTGTCGCGAACGGTGTGGATCAGCAGTCCTCGAAGACTGAGATCGCAATCTCCAAGGGATGGGTACAGGGCGTCGCCCTCGTCATGGTCTTCGGATTCCTCGTCATGGGGATCCTGGCGTATCGAACGTACAGCGACTCGATGCCGCTACCGACGCAGGTCGTGAGCGAGAGCGGTGACGTCGTCTACACCGACGAGGAGATCACGTCGGGGCAGCAGATCTTCCTGCGACGCGGTCTGCAGCAGTACGGCTCGGTGGTGGGTCACGGGGCCTATCTCGGCCCGGACTTCACCGCCGAGTACCTCCGGCTCTCGAGCGAGCACGTCCGCGAGTCACTCACGGCCCAAGGCGTGCAGGACCCGACTGCGGCCACCGTGGAGATGCTGCGGACCAACCGCTACGACCCCGAGACAGGGGTCCTGGTCTTCACGCCGGAGCAGGTCAGCGCCTTCGAGGAGATCCGTGAGTACTACGCGGACTTCTTCGGGGTGGACACCACCGAGCACGGCCTGCTGCCATCGGCCATCACCGACCCCGGGCAGATCCATGACCTGACCGCCTTCTTTGGCTGGACCGCGTGGGCGGCGGCTGCCGAGCGTCCGGGCCACAGCTACTCCTACACCAACAACTGGCCGCCCGAGCCCCGCGTCGACAACTCGCCGACCGCCGACGTGCTCGTCTGGTCGGCCATGTCCCTCGTCGCGCTGCTCGTCGGCCTGGGTGCGCTGTTCGCCCTCTATGGACGGTGGAGCAAGCGGATCGGCTGGCACGGTAGCGAGGTGCCGTCGCTGTCGTTCCTCCAGCCGGGCACAGTCGGCATCACCAAGGCGCAGAAGGCGACGGCGTGGTTCTTCCTCGTCGTGTCGCTGCTCTTCCTCGTCCAGGCAACCCTCGGTGCGGCCGTGGAGCACTACCGGGCCGACCTCAGCAGCTTCTTCGGCCTCGACCTCGCCCAGATCCGAAGAGCACTGCACGGCCGCCACGCGCACGGTCCTGGCGCCCGCCCCGGTGGGCTGTGTCGCCGCCGGTCGCGTGGCCGACGCGGGCTGGGCATGCACGGCCCGCCCCCAGCCCGGCAGCAGAAGCATCGCTGTTATGCCGATCCTTGTCAGCAGTCGCCACATGATTGCCTCGCTTTCAGTCCACCGGCCGCCATCTGGGTCCGCGGACCGTGGGTGGATTGTATCGAGTGTCACGGGCGCGGGTAATGGTTCGATAAAAAAACCTCTGTGGTTGCTCAGCGGGCCTTGCGGCGAGCCACAGGGCGACACGATCCCGCGCGGGTCACGTTCACGGCGCGATTCCCGTGAGCCTGTAATCATTGCCGTTAAGCCAACTCATGTCATTGGCCTACATATTCGATGAACAGAGAGGTGACGTCGGATCTCCTCGGACAAACAAGAACATGGGGTACCATCGGCCTGTGGCCAATGGTTGCCCAGCCACCACGATGACGGGTGAGCGCGATGGGGTTTGGCTCTTCGCTTGATTACCTGCTGTTTGGCGCCCTTGCGCTGCTGGGGCTTGGCCTGACTGAATGGACGGCCAGGCGTTGGCGCAGGCTGCGGGTGATATCGCCCCTCGTCTGGTGCCTGGCCGCCGCCGTGCTGATGGGCGGATGGTTTCTGGTCAACCACGCAGGCAACCAGAAACGCCATCACGTCCGCATGCTGCTCGAAGGACTCGCCCGCACATACGCCATGGATCTATCCCGAATGGGGCACTCGCGGTTGTCGTTGGATACCGATCCCCAGGATCCCCAGTACCTCCGGATGATCGAAGCCCAGATCCGCTGGCTCAAGGCCAAACCCGTCGTCGCCGACATCTATACGCTTCGCCCTCTCGCGGAC
>ENA-UOUL01004847-UOUL01004847.1-bioreactor-metagenome-genome-assembly--contig:-NODE-4847-length-12079-cov-4.129062_pt1 | contig 12079 bp, 9 predicted proteins | sample MGYA00249838_ERZ747220 | MGnify/ENA primary metagenome ERZ747220 (study PRJEB28778, sample SAMN05720191) | bioreactor metagenome | isolation source: Anaerobic biogas reactor | place: USA:Washington...
GGTCCACCGCGGGCCGTATGTTGCCTCGTTCGAAGCCAAAGCGAAAGTCAACGACTCGACCATCACGCTGACCTGGTCCCTCAAAGCCGGCCAGCCGTGGCTCGAAGCCGCCATCAGCGCCTTCTGGCTCGAACGCGGCGGCCCGGACATCGGCACGCCCGCCCTGCGGTTCGTCATGCCGCTGGCCCTCGATAAGGCCAAAGCCTCCTACGAAATCCCGTTCGGCTCCATCGAACGCTCGCTGAACGCCGGCGAAGAGGTTCCCGCCCTCCGCTGGGCCGACGTGGTCGGCAGCCCCGCCGGCAAATCCGGCAAGACCGCCGCCGGCTGTGCCCTCCTGAACGACTGCAAGCACGGCCACTCGCTCGACGGCTCCACGCTGCGGCTGACCCTCATCCGCTCGTCCTACGAGCCCGATCCGCTGCCCGAAATCGCTGAGCATCAGATGCGACTCGCCGTCATGCCTCATGGCGGCAAGCTCGCCGCGTCCGATCTCGTACGCATCGGCGCCGCGTTCAACCATCCGCTCCTGCCCGTCGGAGCCGATGCCCACGACGGCCGTTTCCCCGCCGCCACCGACGGCGTCAAGCTCCAGCCGGACAACGTCGTCCTCTCCTCGATCAAGAAGGCCGACGGCGACGACGCCTTGGTCGTTCGCCTCTTCGAGACCGATGGCAAGCCCGCACAGGCCCGAATCGCCTTCGATCCGAAACTCTTCGGCAAGCCCGTGAAGGCCGTCCAAGTCGATTTCCTCGAAACCGCCGACGACGACTCCTCAGCCCGCGTGGTCCAGGGCGCAATCAACGTCAAACTCGCCCCGCACGCCATCGCGACGCTCAAGATCACCTTCAAGTAGGGGCGATGGACCGCGGATGACGGATTCGGCCCGGACGATCATCGGCGTCATCTCCGATACGCACGGCCTGCTCCGCCCGCGGGCCCTCGACGCCCTTCGCGGCGTCGAGCACGTCATCCACGCGGGCGACGTCGGTTCGCCCGACGTCCTGGCCGAGCTCCGGCGGATCGCTCCCGTCACCGCCGTTCGCGGCAATACCGACCGCGGCCCGTGGGCCGCCAACCTCCGCCCGCACGAACTGATCGAACTCGCCGGCCTGCGCATCTACCCCATCCACGACCTCGACCATATGGCACTCGACCCAGCCGAGTTGCGCCTCGACGTCGTCATCTACGGCCATTCCCACCGGCCCGCCGTCCAACGCAAAGGCAGCGTCCTCTACTTCAATCCCGGCAGCGCCGGACCCAAACGCTTCAAGCTGCCCATCACCGTCGGCATCCTGCGGATCGCCTCGCCCGATCAACCCTCAGCCGAAATCATCCACCTGCCCGAATAACAAGACTCCAACCCGCCACGCAGTTCCATGTGCAAAACGCCCGTCATTGCATGCGGCTTCCAGAAGGGGCGCCATCAGCTTTCCGTGATGCCTCCACATCTGGATCGCCGCGTCATTGTGTGTCGTCCCCGCGCAGACGGGAATCCAGACGGTAGGGTGTGTCTTCGCCCGCAAAAACACACGTTTTCTTTGCGACCTGGCGCGCCGTTGCCGTCAGCGTGCGACCTGGCTGTCCACCCTGACGCCACTCCGGTCGGCAATAGAGATAGCTCGCACCGCGACCTATGGCAATCACGATCTGCGGCGGTGTGACAGATCGCAAGAAGTGGTTCCTGCTCCCAAAAGCCGTCTCCTGTTCCACCCGCCCGAATGCCCCATTTTGTGGCAAACGCTACGCCGGCCGTACCGCCTACTTCCTCCGGTAGAACATCAACCGGCTCTCCCGCGGCCGGTCCATCCGCGTCTCCAGGCCCTCGGTCATCAGCTCTTCTCCGCCAAGCTCGACCACCTGCCCGGTGTCCACGTCCTCGAACGCGTATGTCGCCTTCGCCTCCAGACCCCTCAGCGGGAACCGCGCCGCCAGGAACGGGCTCTTCTCACGCCGGAACGCCACGAAAATCCCCTCGCCCAAATCCTCGCGGTGCATCTGGTACGCCATCCACAACTCCGCCGACACCGAGCACGCCGTCAGCGGATAGTAGTCGCCGAAGTAGTACGGAATCGCACGCCGCATCTCCGCCAGCCGCTCCCGGTGCCACGCCCACGGATAGTTCGGATCGATCGGATTCTTCTCGTACGAAAAAAGCGGAAATTGAATCCCCGTGCACATCGCGCTGCGGAAGTTGTACGTGTCGCCCGGACGCATCTGCGCGCCCGTCGTGCTGCACGGTACCCAGTGCGCCAACCCGTGCGTGTGCACCTGGCTCGCCGTCGTATCGAAGCTCGGCCAGCACTGAACGTCGCTTCGCCACAGCGGAATGCTCCGTCCGATCGTCTCCAGGTCGATCCGACGGCCGCCGCTCGCGCAGTTGTCGATGATCAGGCCCGGACACCGCGCCAGCAGCGCGTCCCAGAACTCATACAGCCCCTCGATGTGCCGAATCTCCGTCATCCCCACCCGGTCCGGCGCGTCGTTCGACCGCCAGAACGCCAGCGGGTCCATGTTGAAGTCCTGACGGTAACAGTCGACGCCGAACTCCTCGATCTTGCTCACGATCAGATCGGTGATCCACCGCCGGGCCTCGGGAATGCCCAAATTCAGCAGAACCGTCATCAGCTCCTTCTTCTCGCCCAGGAACCACTCCGGATGCTCCTGGGTCAACGGAGTGCCCCAAATCGCCCGTTCCGGCTCGAACCACAGCAGGAACTTCATCCCCGCGTCCTTCGCCGCGTCGCTCAGCGGACGCAGACCGTTCGGATGCGCAGCCGGATTCACCGACCAGTTCCCAACGTGCTTGTACCAGTCGCCCTCGAACTCATCCGGCGAGTAGCTGTCCGCCGGGCCGTACCAGCCCGCGTCGATCCAGTAGTAATCGTGATCCAGCCCGTGCTCCTTCATCACCGCGATCCGATCCAGGTGGCACGACGATTTCATCCCGCCCCACGTCGACGTCGTGATCGGAGCCGGAATCGTCCTGCCGTCCGGACGGTACGTGTGGTACTTCAAAATGAACTGCCGAAGCTCGTTGTGCCCGCGCATCGACTCGCCTTGCCAGTACAGAATCAGCATCCGCGGCGTCCGAATCTCCTCGCCCGGATGCAGCGTCAGGTGCGTCCGCTCCATGCCCGCCTCGACACGGACCAGGCAGCCGTCAAAACTGAACCGGCTTGCCCACTGACCCGTCCAGCCGACGCCCACGATCAGCCCTTCGTCCTTGCCCATCAGATTGAAAAACGGCAACACCGCCTGCGACGACCGCCCGCCGCCAGTAACGAACTCCCGCGCCTTGCCCGTCTCGATCGTCTCCTCGTTGAGGATGAAATCGTCGATCCGGCACAGCGAGCCCTGCGAATACCGCACCGTCGGCGCCGCGCCCATCGGCCACGTCACGTCCAAGCCACGGATGTCCTCCAATATCGGCGTGTCCTTCCCACCGCCGTTCCTGAACCGCCACACCCATTCCGCCGCCGCGAAATCGGCGAAATGCTTCATCTCCAGCACGCACTCCAGACCCGTCTCCGGATCCCGCCAACGCGTCTCGCACACCGTCACCCCGTCACCCGCCTCGCGAGTCTCAACCCGCTTCTCCCACGCGCCCAGCAGGTTCGCCGCCGGCTTCCCGCCGTACCGGAAATCCACCGGCGCGTCCTGATAGAGCCACTCAGCCGACGGACGACCCAACTCGATCACCGTCCCGTCCACCGTCTCCACCTTCGCGGCGCACCAGTTCGCGTGCGCGGCGTGCAGCACCCCGTTGACCTCCCGGACCTTCAGTACGAACTCCCGCGCCCCGTCCAACGCGACCTCCACCCGCGCCGGTGCGTCCGAGACCTTCAGCGGCCCGGCTGACCAGACCTTCTTGCCGCCCGCCTCCACCGAAAACGCCATCCGAATGTCGTTTACCCGCGTCAGCGCATTGTCGTCAATGCCCGCCACGGCTGAAAAACGTCGAATCGGAGCCGAACTCCGAACCACCAGCTCGCTGTCCGCGTGCGTCCCAAGCCCCGCGTCATATTCCTTGCCCGCCAGCCGAAGCGGGCCCGGCATGATCGACCGACCCCACTGCAGCGACCCGAACCCCTGCTTGCGGCATTCGATCCGCACGAACGGCTGTATCCGGCCCGCTCCCGTGACCGCTTTCGCCCATTTTTGCACCTTACTCAGCTCTTCCGCTCGCACTCTGGCCATCGTCCGTATCTCCGCTGATTTGTCATATCATCATATTGTTAACTGTTAACAATATGGATCCATGGATACCGGTTCCCGGCGACAAAGGCAAGAGTTTTCCGCGATGGTGCAAGGGACCGGCGAGGACTTTGAGGCAGGAGGTATATCACTCAAAGGCCATAACTATAAGTTAAGATTGAGGATTCCCCGGGCGATCCAACCGCTTGTCCGTAAAAAAAGCGGGGGGCAAGGCGGATGCCTTGCCCCTCCCATCGAAACACTGAGAAAAGAGGAGGTCTATGTCCTCTCGGAACTACAAATTATTAATGGCCCTTACTCAATCCAAGGCCGCTCACCGGGTTCGCCCATATACGGGTCCACCCACGTGATTTCCCGCAGCTCGTGCGGGACCAATGCCGCCGTCTCATCTTTTTGTACCACATGGCCAAGCAGTTCGTCAAGTTTTTTCAGGTGTTCTTTTTCCTCGATGTTCAACTGGCCCAGAATCCACTGGAATTCCGGCTCCTCGAATCGCGAAAGGCCCAGTTCGTAATGCCGCTGGGTGGCCAGTTCGCGTTGGCGGTGCTGGTCGAGCAGATCGGCGATCGACAGGCTGGTGGGCCGCGGGGGGATTTCGAGGTCGACCCGCGGCTCGCCGCCGAGGTCGACGATCCGCTTGACCAGTGCTTCTTCGTGCTGTTTTTCTTCGAGCAGCATCCGGTGGAGGGTTTCGCGCACGGGGCTTTCCGGCATGACGCGCAGGCAGCTCTGGAGTTCGCTGACCGTTCCGTGCTCCATTTTCAGGGCTTCGGTCAGGTACGCGATCATGTCGAACTTGCGCTCATTGGCCGCGACGATGCCCGACAGGGACCGCCGCAGGCTCTCGAGGCTTTCCCTGGTCGCTTGGAGCGACGCCGCCAGGGCCGGCTCATGGATGCCGTCCTTCTGGTACAACCGCTGGCATTGCCCGATCTGTTCGATGGCTTCATTCAACTGGCCGTCCAGTTTCCTGACCGCAAAGGCGAACCGCATGCGTTCCTCCATGTTAGTAGGCGTAGAGCTGCCCGTAGGGCCGGGCGCTGACGGGAATGATCTTGTGGTAGCGGCCGAAGTCCATGAGGTCCTCGTCGATCTGGAAGGTCGAACCGAAGTCCTCGAGCACGCTGCGCAGCCGGGCGGCGTCCTGGTCCTCCATCTCGAATCGCTTGACCTCCTTGCCGAGGTAGCTTTCCCGCAGGGCGCCGCGGATGTACATCACGCCGCCGTGCATCCCGGTCGCGCAGTAGTCGCCGACCACGCTCGCGCGTCCCTCGCCGCGCAGACCCAGCAGGACCAGGCACCCTCCGGCCTGGTACTCGCCGAAGAAGTCGCCCGCGCAGCCGCCGATCACCAGGGCCGGCTGCTTGTCCATGAATCCCTTCATGTGAATGCCCACGCGGTAGCCCACGTCGTCGCGGATGAAGACCTTTCCGCCGCGCATTCCGTAGCCGACCACGTCGCCGGCCAGACCGTGGACGATGACCTGACCGTCGTTCATGGTGTTACCCACGCCGTCCTGGGCGTTGCCGAAGACCTCGATTCGCGGGCCGGCCATGAAGGCCGCCATGTTCTCGCCCGGCACGCCCTCGACGGTGATCGTCACCTGCGGCGACTGGAGGCCGCCGCCGATGTACCGCTGGCCGGTCACGTTGAAGATGCGGATGGAGGTTTCGCCGCTGCGGATTGCCTCGCGCACCCGCTCGTTGAGCTGTCGATAGTATACGCCCCTGGCGTCGATGGTGATGGACATTGGTGGTTACTCCGCAATCGCCCTGACCGGGTCATCGTCCAGCCGCCGCACGATCGGGCGGCCCGCCTGCGGGGCCCAGACCCGATCCAGGTCCGGGCATATCTCGCGGATCGCCGCCTCTTCCGACGACATGTACGTCGTGTTCTTCCGGGTGCCGACCAGCAGCGGGCGGAGCTTGACGCGGTCGTTCAACCCGATCATCCCGTCGGACCAGGCCAGGAGAAACGCGAACGGCCCGTTCAGCGCCGCCGACGCGTAGACCATCCGCAGGTTGGTCTGGATGCGGCGCTCCTTTTCGTCCATCTCGTCGATGTCCTTCCAGAACGGCGGAGCGAAGACCGCGGCGGCCTGTTCGAAGCTCAGCTTGTGTCGGCGGACCAGCAGGTCCATCAGGTAGGCGACCACCTCGGTGTCGGTCTGGAGCGTGCACTTGTAGCCGAACATCTCCAGGTACCGGCGGTTGGTCCCGTAGCTGGAGATTTCGCCGTTGTGCACGATCGACCAGTCCAGCAGGGCGAACGGATGGGCCCCGCCCCACCAGCCGGGCGTGTTGGTCGGAAACCGGTTGTGCGCGGTCCAGATGTACCCTTCATACTCGTCCAGCCGGAAGAACTCGGAGAGGTCTTCCGGGAATCCGACGCCTTTGAAGACGCCCATGTTCTTGCCGCTTGAGATGATGTAGGCGTGCTGGGTCTGCGTGTTCACCTGCATCACCAGCGAGACCATGTAGTCGTCGTCGCCGTCGTCCGCGGGCCGATTGGCGGGCGGGCTGACGAAGTAGCGCTTGAAGTAGGGGTGGCTGCCGATCTTCTTGGTCTCGAAGATTGGAATTTCCTCGGCCTGGTGGATCTGCAGGCAGCCGTCCAGGAGGGTTTCCAGGTCGCGGGCGTCGCTTTTGGCGTCGTACATCACGTGGAGGGCGTAGAGGTCCTTCATCGACGGGTAGATGCCGTACGCTGCGAACCCGCCGCCCAAACCGTTGCCGCGGTCGCGCATGTTGCGCATCGCCCTGGTGATCAGCGACCCGTCCACCCGCCGTCCGTCGTGGTTGATCAGCCCGATCACACCGCACGCTGAGATATCCTTGCCGTAGCTTTCCGGTCGTCTGACAAATTGTTCGCGGCTCATCGCATCGTCTCCAACTTTCAGTCCTGCGGCCTATCAGGCCTCCTGCGGTTCGGGTCGCCGGACGGCGATCCGGCTTTGAGGCTTTTCGAACATTTCGCGGCGGATTTCCTCCGGCAGTGCCGCGGCGCCAAACTCGTCCGAGAGCAGCTTGGAGGTGAAGGCCGAGACATCCACCTTGTCCTCGATCAGCCTGCGGAAGACGCCCGCCCGGTCGATTGCCCGCACGAACAGGGTTCCGGTGATCCGGCCGTCCTCGAGCACGATCTTCTTGTAGACCCGCTTGTCCTCGTCGAGCAGGCTGACCACTTCCTGGCCGTCTTTTTCCCGCACGTAGCCGTAGCTGACCATCTGGAGGCGGCCGAACTGCAGGGCGTTGAGCGGGATTCCGCCGCGGTACTCGGCCTCCATGCCCGCCATGTTGTAGCCGGCGGTCAGTCCCTGTTCCGACGCCACCGGGATCGTCGCCAGCACCATCCGCGAGCCGCTGATCAGTTCCAGGCCCTGGGCGCAATCGCCCGCGGCGTAGACGTCTTCGAGATTCGTCTGCAGGTGCTCGTCGACCACGATGCCGCGGTCGATCACCAGGCCGCTGTCGCGCAGCCATCCGACGTTGGGCCGGACGCCCACCGCGATGACGAAGAGCTCCGCCTCGATCTCCTCGCCGCTGCGGAGCTTGACCGCCCGCAGGACGCCGTTTTCGCCGAGCAGGGCGGTCACGCTGTTGCCCGTGCGGAATTGCACGCCTTCCTCCTGCATCTCGGTCTGGAGCATCTCGGCGGCCAGGTCGTCGGTCGCCAGCGGCAGGACCTGGTTGGCCAGCTCGACCACCGTCACCTGCTTGCCGAGGTGGGCGAACGCCTCAGCCGCCTGCATGCCGATCAGCCCGGCGCCGAGGACCACCACGCGACGGGCCTCCTGGGCTCGGCGGGACAGTCCCGCGGCGTCCGCCATCCTCGTGAACCCGAAGACGCAGTCCTTGAACGCATCCAATCCCTCGATCCCAGGCGGAACGAACGGCGAGCCGCCGACGGCCAGCAGCAGCTTGTTGTAGACCATCTTCTCGCCGTCGACCACGATCTCGTGGCTCTCGGGCAGCAGCTTTTCGGCCCGCTGGCCGGAGAGGGCCGTCACGTCGAGCCGCGAGTGGAACGCCCGGTCGCGGAGGAACATCTTTGACTCGTCGACCACGCCGGCCAGGTACTCGTGGATCATCGCGCGGCTGTAGAGCCGCTCGGGCTCGTCGCCGATGAGCACGATCTCGCCCTGGCGGTCGATGCTGCGGATGGCTTCGATCGCGAAGGTTCCCGCGAAAGAGTTGCCGACAATCACGTATCGCATGGTCCGTTCTCCGTCTTGGGGCGGCGCTATCGCTCTTCGTACACCAGGGCCCTGGTGGGGCAGACCCGCACGCAGGCCGGTTCGTTGCGGTCGGGGCACAGGTCGCAGTGGTGGTTGATCCCGTTGTTCTCGACCTGCGGCACGTTTTGCCGGTCCACGTTCCGCGTGATCACGCCATACGGGCACGCCATGATGCACATCCAGCAGCCGACACATTTTTCCTCGTCGACGCACACCCGGCCGGTCGCGTCCTTGTAGAGCGAACCGTTCTTGCACGCGAGCACGCACGAAGGGACTTCGCAGTGTCGGCACATCGTCGAGATCACCCGGTAGCCGTCCTGGAGGACGCGGCAGCGCGACTTGGGGGCGGGCCGGCCCGCGTCCCTGGCCTCGGCTGGGTCCGGATACGGCGCCGACTCCCGCCAGTTGAACCGCTGGCCCTCGACGTGGTAGGCGCTGACCGGGTTTTTGGTCCGCGAATGCTCCGTCGTGCAGGCCACCTCGCACAGATGGCAGTTGATGCACCGTTCGGTAATGGCGTAAACCACCTTCATCGTCTATGCCTCCCCGGCGTGCTTGATGCCGAGTATCCGGGCCTCCTCATCGGTCATGCCCACCGCGCGCAGTTTGAGGCGGTTGCCGCGCAGCGACTCGAGCGAGTTGAGGCCCATCAGTCCGAGCATTTCCTTGATTTCGTGGGACCATGCGTGCAGGAGGTTCATGACCCGCTCGGCTGCCACGTCGGCGGGCAGCCTCGGCAGCAGGTCGGCCCGGTTGGTCGTGATTCCCCAGGAGCACTTTCCGCGATGGCACTGCTGGCAGAGCGTACAGCCGACGGACAGGAGCACCGCGGTGCCGATGTAGACGGCGTCGGCGCCCAGGGCGATCGCCTTGACGATGTCGGCTGAGCTTCGGAACCCGCCCGCGCCGATGATCGACGCGCAGTGGCGGATGCCTTCGTCGCGGAGTCGCTGATCGACGGCGGCGAGGGCGACCTCGACGGGGATTCCCACGTGGTCGCGGATGATGGCCGGGGCGGCGCCGGTGCCGCCGCGGAATCCGTCGACGACCACGATGTCGGCGCCGGCCCGGACGATTCCGCTGGCGATCGCCGCGACGTTGTGGACGGCGGCGATCTTTACCGAGACGGGGATGGTGTATTCGGTGGCTTCCTTGATCGCGTAGATCAGCAGCCGCAGGTCCTCGATGCTGTAGATGTCGTGCTGCGGGGCCGGGCTGATGGCGTCGGAGCCTTCGGGGATCATGCGGGTGCGCGAGATTTCGGCGGTGACTTTTTCGCCCGGCAGGTGGCCGCCGATGCCCGGCTTGGCCCCCTGGCCGATCTTAATTTCGGCGGCGGCGGCGGACCGCAGGTATTCGGCTGAGACGCCGAAACGTCCGGAGGCCACCTGCACGATCGCCCGCTTGCTGTATTGATGGAAATTGGGGTGAAGTCCGCCTTCACCCGTGTTGAAGTACGTTCCCAACTTGCCGGCTGCGATGGCCAGCCCATGTTGGAGGTTGTAGCTGATCGAGCCGAAGCTCATGGGGGCGAAGATGATCGGCAGGTCGCAGGCGATGTTGGGATACTCCTTGGCCTGGCCGTTGCCGCCCTTGGCTGGGTCGTAGCGTTCGGGCTTGCGGCCGATGAAGGTCCGCAGCTCCATCGGCTCGCGGAGCGGGTCGATGGACGGGTTGGTCACCTGCGAGGCGTCGATCACCATGCGATCGAAATAGGTGTTGTAGTACTGGTCGTTGCCCGAGCCGGTCAGCAGGACGCCGCCGGTGTCGGCTTGCTTATAGATGCCTCGGATGTGCTTTTCCTTCCAGTGCTCGTTGGCGCGGAAGCCGCTGCCGAACTGGCGGATCTGGATGCAGTTGGTGGGGCACATGGCCTCGCACCGCCGGCACATCACGCAGTTCTGATGGCGGTTGGTGACCTCGTTGGTCTGGGCGTCGTAAAACGTTGCCTCATAAGGACATTGGCGCACACACACCAGGCACCGGATGCAGCGGCTGGCGTCCCGCTCCACGAGGTATTGCGGCATACTGGCGAACACCTGATCGGACCGGAGGCTCTGGATCCCCAGATCCTGGCGATCCGCATCCCGGTCCGCGGGCGGCGCCGCGGTAGTATTACACTGCCTTATCATCGTGACCCACACCTCAATTTTGGCTAACTATTCATCGGCCATCTAAGTCTACTGGGCCACTCAATATTAGTCAAACGCAATGTATGAATACATAAAATAAGAGCAGCTAATTGATATGGCGGCGACGGCGGGCGATCGGCGGGGGACTTCGCGTAAGTAGTTGTTGCCCATGGTCTTGTGGTTGCGGTGGTTTTAGTGGGGTTTTCGCTTGTGGCCCGCCGCGGACTGGAGGTAGACTTTTTCTCTAATCATTTGGAATCTTCAGGAGCAGCAGAATGGGTAGGTATGACTCGGTGGAACTTGTCGGTTCGGCCCGCGATGAGGCCCTGGCCGGTTGCCGGGCCTGCATGGACGGCTGGCATATCAGGATGCCCGATGTAACGCCGCTGGTGCTTCACTTCGGGATCGGCGAGTTTGCGAAGATCGGGTTGATCGAGTATTGGATCGCCAACGAGGTGGAGGCCGGCTATTGTGGAAAATTCCTCTTCGTCCGCGACGGCCAGACCTGCCCGCTGCACCATCACCGCGAGAAGCACGAAACCTTCTACATCGTCAAGGGGCGTGTCCGGATGCACTTCGCCGGGACGGATCGGGAGATGACCGAAGGCGACGTGCTGCCGGTCGAGCCGGGCGCGCCGCATTGCTTCACCGGCCTCGGCCCGGCGCTGTTGCTGGAGGTGAGCAGGCCCTGCCGCATCGACGACAATTACTTCGCCGATCCGGCCATCCCGATCGGTGGCAAGGGCCAGGGGAGGACCGCCCGATGACCTTGATGGCCGGCGCCGCCGCGGTCGACATTGCGCCCAATCGCCCCACGGCGCTTTACGGTTACCCACACGTCGAAAGGATGTCGACCGGTGTGCATGACCCGATTTGCGCATCGGTCTTGTATCTGGAAAACGGCTCGCAGTCGGCCGCCGTCGTTTCGTTGGACCTGCTGATGCTCGATGGGCCGACATCGCGAGCGATCCGCGCCGCAATCTGCGAGAGGATCGGCACACCGGAGCGGACGGTCTTCCTCAGTTGCACGCACACGCATTCCGCCCCAGTCACCTCGCGTCTGCTTGCTTGGCAGGACGACCCGGCCGTCCCCGATCCCGATCCGGAGTACTTGGAATTCATCCGTGTTCAAACCGCGGCGGCGGCCGGTGAAGCGCAGCGGCGGGCACGGCCGGCCGAACTGTGCTGGACCGCGGCCGATGCCGGCGGCGTCGGGGGAAACCGACTGGCCGAAGACGGGCTGACCGATCCCGAGGCCGGTTTGCTCGTGGTCCGCGCCGTCGATGGCGGGTTGCTAATCGGTCTTAGCATCATCTACGGCATGCATCCGACCGTGCTCCATGAAGACTCGACGCTGATCTCGTCCGACTTTCCCCACTACGCGCGGCAAGAGATCCGGGAACATTACGGCGACGAGGCGGTCGTCCTCTACCTGATGGCCCCCAGCGGCGATCAGAGCCCGCGGCATTGTGTCCGATCCCAGAGCTTCGAC
>ENA-UOUL01004848-UOUL01004848.1-bioreactor-metagenome-genome-assembly--contig:-NODE-4848-length-12078-cov-4.810682_pt1 | contig 12078 bp, 7 predicted proteins | sample MGYA00249838_ERZ747220 | MGnify/ENA primary metagenome ERZ747220 (study PRJEB28778, sample SAMN05720191) | bioreactor metagenome | isolation source: Anaerobic biogas reactor | place: USA:Washington...
TCCGGCGTCAGGGCCACGAACGCGTGCTTCGAGCCGGCCTCGAGTGTCTCACGAATCATCACGCCGGCCTTGGCCCACTCGTTGCTGCGAATCACGCTGTCGATGCGGACCGTGATCGACCCGTTGCCGCTGAGGCTCTTGTAGGCGTAGCGGAACTGATCGGCCGTGCCCCAGATGTCGGTCCCGACCGCGCTCATGATGATCCTTCCGCCGGAAGTCTCTTCAAACGACGGTGCGTTGCCACGAACGTACAGCACCAGCGTATCGGCACCGTGACCCGACCAGTTCTGCGGCGAGGCGAACACCCGCTCGGCCTCCGAGTAGAACGGCGAATCGGTGTTGTCATACTGCAATGGCATCGACTGGCCGCCACTGCGAACGATCGTCTCTTCGGCGAACGGGGCGTTGAGGTAGCCGACCGTCGAACCGGTGTTGTTGACCCAGCCGTCAAGCCAGGTGTCGAAGATGGTCGTGCCGGCGTCAATGTCGTCGTTGTACGTCTCGAAACCGTCGATCAACGCATACGACTTCGTCGCGAAGCTCCAGAGTTCGCCGGCCCAGACGCCGTCGCCCACTGCATCGATCCTCCAGTAATAGCTGTCGCCGAAGTACAACGCGTCGGGTGCATAGGTGGTCTGAGCAGCATCCGCAACGAGCGTCAGTTCCTCGGGATCAGTGCCGAGATACAACTGATGCGAGGTCGCATCACGGCCCGCCCGCCAGCTCAGCAAGGTAGCCGGATCGACTTCCGTGGCCCCGTCGGCCGGCTGCGGTTGCCGGGCCTGGACCGGAATGAACAGGAAGCGGACTTCGCTAAGTCCGAACTGGCCCAGCGTACTCCATCCGCTGTTGACGATCAGGCGAACGTATCGGGCGGAGACGCCACCAAGATCGACCACTGTGTTGGCGGCGTACCCTGCCATCGACGCCCCTCTGGCGAATTCGACGTCCCGCAGAACCGTCCAGCCCTCTGCGTCCACCGAATACTGGACGGTCACATCCTTGAGTCCAAAGCCGAGAATCATCTCGAACTGGACGTTGTAGTTCCAGACCAGCATCTCGTGCAGTTCGTAGACGCGGTCGAACTCATACTGGATGTAGAGCGGCTCTTCGTCCGGGGCATAGGCCAGCCACATATCGGTGGCGGCCGCCGAGTGCCGATCGGCGTCATCGAGACCCGAGCCGTCAATCGTCTTCTCCGGGCCGGCGCCCTCGTCGGAATCGCCGTTGGTCGTGGCGATGATACTCTCAATGGGATAGCCGACCGGCTCGGCGGCAAACCACCAGATCTGACCTTTGAAGATTGTGCTGTTCGGCGGCGCGTTGACCTCATCGATTCGCCAGTAGTAAGTCTGCCCATAATCGAGCACGCCGGGCGGATCGTAACTCGCGGCGGTCTGCCCTTGACTGACCAGCACACCCCTCGGATCGCCGCGCGTGGCATCGTTGACATCGTCGAACGTCGTGCCGAAGTAGACGTCGTGACTGGCGGCAAACGCGCCCGGATCCCATGACAGAATAACGTCGGTCGGCACATCCGCCGCGTCATTTGCGGGGTTCGGATTTCGGCTGAGTTCCTTGGCAATGGCAGGCTCGGCCGAGAGAATCAGATGCCCATACCCCAGAGTCTGGTCATGCGCCTCCCGGCTTGTCCAGGTCATCTGGATTTCCCGGTCGCCGTTGTCTGTATCATCAATGACAGGGTGGAAGCCAATGGCATTGCCGACGGAGAAGTCCAGTGAAGCCATCTGTCGATAGTCGATCGAGGCCTCACAGATGTATCCGTCTGCCGTTCGGGTGGACGCCACTTGAAGATAGTCAATGGCGCTCTGACCATCACTATCCATGTTGCACCAGTTCCATGTCTGTTCGTTGGCATTGAAGCCGTACTGATAATGCTCGTCGTGTTCGCTCACGGCGTTGGTTGTAGCGAAGAATATTTCGATGCAGTCCGCGTTCCAGATGTCGCCGTTGGTCTTGTTCATGGACAGCTTGTCGTCCTTGACCACGACCGCCATGTAGATCTTCTCGTCGTCCCACAGCAGGTAGAACACTCCGCTGCAGTCCTCAGGATCGCTCCAACTTGTCTGCCCCGTATGCACCTGTGCTGCGGCATCCAGAACAGCCGGGGTCATCGCGGCAAGATTCCAGTCACTCAAGTCACCGTCAATGGCATCCGGCGTACCCCACAGACACTCGATCACCAAAGGTTCGCCAGTGGCCGGATGCACGGCCGGGGGGGCCGCAATCGCCAGACTCAGGCTGAGCAGGCCGAGAATGCCTGCAAAGACCCATTTCTTAGCTGACATTTCGATTCCTCCTTCAGACGCAATCCATTCTGTCATTCGTTCTCGGCCACACACCGAGAACACCGTCTCTCTCCCAACGTGGCGAGCCGTCCTGCCTGACCCGCACGTGGGCACCGGAATAACCGGTCCGATCTCTTCACGTCGATGGAATACCGTTGAAGTGCTTTTGGGCTCACCTCCTTTCTCACCACAGGCGGCATGTCTGCCGGTGCGGATGCACGAATCCAGGCGCTTCGCGGCAGACGGCCGGGTCGTTCCCCGGCTCTCTCACCGATAACGCACCACGATCCGACACGCGGCGCAATCCCTTCGGCCCGAGTCGATCTCAGGAACGATCGGCGACGGACAAACGACAGGGACCCGCTCCGATACAGATCGGAGCGGGCCCTGCCTGTGCTGCTGACCGCGGCAGGTGCATCCTGCCGCCATGCGATCACAGATTCCTATTCTGTCGCCGGCTTTCCAAAACCGACGTCGTCGATGTAGACGATGCCCGTGCCGCCGGCGGTCGGGCTGGTCCGATTGCCGACACCGATCACCATCGTGTCCACCCGGCTGGGATTCACGCCGGCGAATTCGCTCAGCGGAATCCTCCACTCGTTCCACCCGGCCAGGAACACCGCCCCATTGCCGGCCGGATGAGTCACCGTCGCGGCCTTGCCTGTCGCATCCTCCACCCGCACGTAGAGCGGCGCCGCGGTATTACCATCGGGCTGCGCCGGACCGATCGTCTCAACCGTCCACTGACCGCTGACGTTCCCCGTGGTGGTGATCCCTGAGAACTCGGCGCTGGCCAGAACACCCGCGGCATGGCTGGTCAACACCAGACCGATGTACGCATTCGCTCCCATCACGATCGTCTGGGGATTCCACGCCATGGCGGTCCAGTTCTCGCCATCCGTCGAATAATACCCGTTGAAGCTACTGCCCACGCGCTCGATTTTGACCCAGTGAGGTGCGCGCAAAGCAATCTGCTCGTCGGTGGCAATCGAGCTGTCGCTGACGGCGTCCACACCCATGGTCAAACGGGCCTGATAGCGGCACCCGTAGTCCGGCGTCGAATACACCGCCGCGAACTTCGAACCGGCCTCCAGCGTCTCACGAATCATCACACCGCCCTTGGTCCATTCATTCGCGCGCGATACGCTCTCCACATAGGCAATGAGCGAACCGTCGCCGCTGAGGTTCTTGTAAGCGAAACGGAACTCATCGGCCGTGCCCCAGATGTCGGTCCCGGCCGCGCCCAGGATGACCTTGCCGTCCGCCAACTGCAGGAACGAGGCAGGGAGACCCTGGAAATATACCGCCAGCGTATCCGCTCCGTTGCCGGTCCAGTTCTGCGGCGAGGCAAACACCCGCTCGGTCTCGGAATAGAACGGCGACGTCGTGTTGTCATAGAACAGAGGCATCGACTGAGTGCCGCTACGAACGATCGTCTTCTCGGCGAACGGCGCCGTGATGTAGCCGACTGTCGAGCCGGTGTTGTTGACCCAGCCGTCCAGCCACGTGTCGAAGATCGCCTCCCCGGCCTCGATATCGTCGGTGTAGGTTTCGAAGCCGTCGATCAAAGCGAACTCCTGTGTGGCGAAGCTCCACAGATCGCCGGCCCACACAGCGTCGTCTCCAACCTCGTCCACGCGCCAGTAATACGTCGTTCCGAAGATGAGTTCGGCCGGCGTGAAGGCAGACTGGGCAGGACTGCCGGCCAGCGACAGATCGTTCTGATCCGTTCCGAAATAGACCTCATGAGAGACGGCGTCTCGACCCGCACGCCAGGTCAGCGCGGAATCCACGCTCGCATCCGCCGCATCGGAGGCCGGCTGCGGCTCTCTGGCGTGGGCGGGGATGTACATAAAGCGGACTTCACTGAGACCGATCTGCGTCAGGGAACCCCAATTGTCGCTGATCGTCAGGCGGACATACTTGGCGGCAACGCCGCCCATATCAACGGTTGTGTTGGCAGCGTAGCCGGGCACGGCCGTCGCCCTGGCAAATTCGACATCACCCAGGAGGGCCCACTCGGCGCCGTCGGCGGAGTATTCCACCGTGACATCCTTGGCCCCGAAGCCAAGTACCGGGTCGAACTGCACGTTGTAGTTCCAAACCAACAACTCGTGCATCTTGTAGACGCGATCGAACTCGTACTGGATCCAGACGGGCCTCTCCGCATCGGCAGTGGTCAGCCACATGTCCTGGCTTTCGGTCGAGTGGCCGTCGTTCTCATCGAGTCCGGAGCCGTTGATCGTGTTCTCCGGCACCGCATCGCCTGCAGAACTCGAGGCGGTTACGATCACATTCTGAACCGCATAGACGAAGGGTTCCGTCGTGAAACTCCAGACCTCGCCCTGGAAGATTTCGCCAGCGGTGAGGACCTCGTCGATCCGCCAGTAGTAGCTCGTCTCAAAATCGAGCAGCCCATCGGGATCGTACGTCGCGGCCGACTGGGCCTGACTGAGCAGCACGCCCATTGGATTGGCCCGGCTGGCGTTGCCGACGTCGTCGAGACTGGTTCCAAAGTAAACGTCGTGCGCCGAGACGCCTTCACCCGGCTCCCAGGTCATGACAACGTCGCGAGGCACGTCGATCGCTTCCTTGGCAGGGCTCGGCGAGCGGGCCGCCTCCGGCGGGATAGCCAGGACGATGTGGACGAACGAGATCTTGGAATTGCTGGCGCCGGCATCGGCATCGGCCGTGATGGTCAAGCGACCGTCAGTCACCTCCACCGTGAGTTCATACTTGTCGAAGTTGCCGGTCTGTCCATTCGGATCGACGATAAGGACTCCTTCCACGAGCATCGTATTGGTCTGATCGCTGTTGGCAGGGTCGCCACAGATCATAAGGATATTATACACACCCTTCTCGATCTCGATCTCCCAGATCGCCGGCGGCGAGGCCTTCTGCAGATGGTTCAGCGTGTCATACCGCTGATCTTGTGAATTGGCGTTGTTGCGGTCGCGGGCGTCGGCGGTGATATTCCGATTCCAGCCGTAGCTCCAGCCATTGCCTCGATCACCGAAGACCTCACCGTAGTCCGGTAGATACCCATCGGGAACCACCCGGTCGCCTTCACTGTTGGACTGGAAGTTGATGTAGACGGTCTGCCCCCAAGCTGCGCCCATGACACCGACGACAACTCCAAGTAACACCATGAACCACACACATCTTCTACACATGGCAATCCTCCTTCAGACAGGGTCATACCAGGTTCGCTCCGGCTACGCGCCGGGTCGCTTCCCTCCACCATGCAGAATCGTTCCGACCGAATGCGCGCAGACCACAACCGCCCTCTTCTGTCTCGGAACGTTATCTCCAATGGAATTGTGGAATGAATGGGCCGTCGTGCTCGGCCGGTCAAATGAACAATGGTGCCCCGCCGTAAGGCAGGCGTAATCGCTGCCCGAAAATGAACACCCGGCCCCCCCTGACCGCGTGTGTAACCCGGTACACACCATCAGGGCCTCCGATTCTGACCGTACAGCGCGACCGCCCATCGAGCAGACGGCCCGCACCACCACAGAATCTGAAATCACCACACCCGACCTGTCGCGCGTGCCCAGACCGCTCGCAACCGGCTCAATCCATCTTGTACCATATTCGGCGTCTGTCACGCAAGGCATTTCTCGTCGACTTCGAAGACGCCGGCACTCATCTACGCATCGACCCCCGACAGCCTCCCATGCCAGCAACCCCGGCATGCATTTGAGGGCCTGGAAGTTTTTGGGACATAATTCACAACAACTCACAATGCCCCGATTGACGTACAGGCAATTGAGGTACACCGCCACCTCTGGCCCACACCGCGCCTCAGAACCGGTCCTTGCGGACGACAGGGACAGCGAGTAGAATCGTCCGCAAAGCGGCATCCGCACTGTTGCATCGCCGCTCTCAAGAGAACCCGGATGGCCTGAGACACACACCAATATGCTCGGCGTATTCCTACCAGCCATTGTCGTCGCCTATCTGGTCGGCGCGATTCCGTTCGCTCAGATCATCGCCAAGGCGCACGGCAAAGACCTGCGGACGATCGGCTCGGGCAACATCGGTGCGACGAACCTGGCGAGGGCGTGCGGCCGCAAGTGGGGTTATGCGTGTTTCGCCCTGGACGTGCTCAAGGGTCTCGTCCCGGTGGCAGCGGCGAGGATCGTCGCGGGACGTCTGCTGACAGCCGACACAGCGATCGGCCCGGCGTTCCTGGGCCTGTGGCTGGCAGTGGGCGTGGCGGCCATCCTGGGACACGTCTTGCCCATCTATCTGAAGTTCAAAGGTGGCAAGGGCGTTTCCACCAGCTTCGGCGTGGGCCTGGGTTTGTGGCCCTATTTCACCGTCGGGGCCCTGGTCGCCCTGGGGGTCTGGCTGCTGTGCGCCGCACTCTGGCGATATGTCTCGCTGGCCTCTATCTGCGCCTCGCTCACCTTCCCCGTAACGCTCGTCGTCGTCATCGCGGCCAAGCACGACTGGCGCCTGGCCAATCTGTGGCCTCTGCTGATCGCCGCGACCGCCATTCCATCGCTGGTCATAGGCCTTCACCGTCGGAACATCCAGAGACTGCTAGCCGGCACGGAAAGCAAGATTCGCAGCAAGAAGGACCGCTCATAGGCGAGGTGGGCCGTCACGAAGCCGCGATCGGAACCAGGCAGAGGAAGCGCAGAGGGACGTCGCTGGTGTTCTTGAAGCAGTGTTCGGCCCCGCCGGGCATGAGAACGACGTCTTCGGTGCCGATGGGCGAGGTCTGGCCGTTGCAGACCACCACGCCATGACCGGCGACAACAAAAACCTCATGCTCGTGCGGGTGCGTATGCAGAGGCGTCTGCCCACCCGGTTGGACTTCAAACATCCGCATGGCGAAGGTCGGCGCTCCGTCGGGCTTGCCGATCAGCAGCCGCATCTGGACGCCCTTGGCGCCCTCGACCTCGACGGGATTCTTCGGGATATCGTTGCTGTTTGCCAGCTTCATAAACGTCCCTCCGTTGGATCACTTGAGCTTGCGTTCGAGGATATCCGAAACCACCTTCGGATTCGCCTGCCCTTTCGTCTTCTGGATCACCTGGCCGAGCAGAAAGCCCCGAGCCTTCTTGCTCTTCTTACTTTCCGTTACTACGTCCTGGACCGCCTGAACGTTCTCGGCCAATACCTGATCGACGATACCCTCCAGCTCGCCGGCATCGCTGGTCTGAATCAGGTTGAGTTCCTCGGCCAGTGCGGCGGGCGCCTTGCCTGTCGCGACCATGGATTCGAGGATCGTGTTGGCGGCAGTGGCGCTGACCGTTCCGCCGTCCACCATCTTCGCCAGATCAGCCACCGCAGCCGGATCGAGGCCCAGCGACGACAGGTCGCCTCCCCGCTCCCTGGCCAGCTTCAGACCAACCTGAGTCAGCAGATTGCAGATTCGTTTGGGCTCGCCTCCGGCCGCCAGCGCCCGCTCGAAAAAGTCGGCAGTGGCGCGCTCGGCCGTCAGGACGCCGGCGTCGTAGTCGCTGAGGCCATATTCAGCGACATAACGCATCTGCCTGGCCAGCGGCAGTTCGCACAGACGCGACCGAATCTTGTCCAGTCGCTGCGGCGTGGTTGTCACAGGGACGAGATCGGGATCGGGGAAGTAGCGATAGTCGTGAGCCTCTTCCTTCTCGCGCTGGAGGACCGTGACCTCGTCCTGGTCGTTCCAGCCCCGCGTGGACTTGTTGCCCATCTGCAGGGTCACACCGGTCTCCAGAAACTGGTCGAGCTGCCGCTGCACCTCGTAGGCCACGCTGCGTTCGAGCGCGCGGAAGCTGTTGAGGTTCTTGACCTCGACGATGGGCGTTCGGAACTGCCCGTCCGGTCGTGTGATGGCGAGATTGATGTTGGGCTCGAAGCGCATGTGCCCCTTTTGCATATCGCCTTCGGAGACGCCCAGGTAACGCATGATCCGCTGCAACTCGACCGCCAGAGCGCGAACCTGCGAGGGACTGTTCATATCGGGCTCGGTGACAATCTCCAACAGCGGCGTCCCCGCCCGGTTCAGATCGACCTGCGAGAAGTTGCCGGCGGTGTGAAGGTTCTTGCCGGCGTCCTCCTCCAGATGGGCCCGCAGGATGCGGATTCGCTTGGTCTGCCCATCGTCCAGCAGGATCTCGATGTATCCATGGCTGCCGATGGGCAAATCATACTGGCTGATCTGGTAGTTCTTCGGCAGGTCGGGGTAGTAGTAGCTCTTGCGGTCCCACTTGGTGAACGGCGAGACCTCGCAGTTCAGCGCCATCGCCGCCAGCATCGCGTATTCGACCGCTTGGCCGTTCATCACGGGCAGCGACCCCGGCATCCCCAGGCAGACCGGGCAGACGCGGGCGTTGGCCTTCTGGCCGAAGCTCAGCTCGCACGAGCAGAACATCTTGGTCTTCGTGCAGAGCTGGACGTGAATCTCCAGGCCGACGATCACCTCGTACGATATGTCACTCATGGTTGGGCTCATTGGACCATCGCCGGTTTCTTCGTATGCCAGTCGGTGGCCGCTTCGTACATGCGCGCGATCCGCAACAGCCTGGCTTCGCTGAAGGCGGGCGTGAGCACTTGCAGGCCGATGGGCAGGCCGTTCTCGTCACGGCCGCACGGCACACTGATGCCCGGGATGCCCGCCAGGTTGGCCGAGATCGTGTAGATGTCGCCCAGGTACATCTTCAGCGGATCGTCCATCTTCTCGCCGATCTTGAACGCGGTCGTCGGGGCCACCGGCATAACGATCGCGTCACACTTCTGGAATGCTTGGACGAAGTCGCCGCGAATGAGGTTGCGGACCTTCAAGGCCTTGAGGTAGTAGGCGTCGTAGTACCCGCTTGAGAGGGCATAGGTCCCGAGCATGATCCGGCGTTTGACCTCCTGCCCGAAGGCTTCCTCACGGGACTTCGTGTAGACCTCGACATAGTCGGCGGGGTCGGGGGTGCGGTAGCCGTAGTGGACCCCGTCGTAGCGGGACAGATTGCTCGACGCCTCGGCCGTGGCGATAACATAGTAAGCCGCGATGGCATAGTCCAGGTGCGGCATGTCGATCTCGACGATCTGCGCTCCCGCATTGCGATACACGTCGAGAGCCGCATCGAGAGCCGCGCGGACTGATGCCTCCGCCCCCGCATTGAAGGCGGGCGCCACGCCGATCCGGAGCCCCTCGACGGGCTTGTCGAAACCGTCGAGGCAATCGGGAACCGGTGCGACAGTCTCATCGACACTGGTGCTGTCGGCCGGGTCATGCCCGGCGATCACGTTCATCAGAAGCGCCACGTCTGCCACCGTTCGGCCGAACGGACCGATCTGATCCAGACTCGAACCGTAGGCGACCAGGCCATATCGCGAGACACGACCGTACGTGGGCTTGAGGCCCACCACGCCGCAGAAGCTGGCCGGCTGGCGAATGGACCCGCCCGTGTCGGAACCCAGCGCCACCGGGCACAGCCGGGCCGCCACCGCCGCCGCGGAGCCCCCGCTGCTGCCGCCCGGAACGCGGTCCGGGGCCCACGGATTGACCGTCTTGCCGAGCGCGGAGTTCTCCGTGCTCGAGCCCATCGCGAACTCGTCCATGTTTGTCTTACCGACAATCACGGCGTCAGCGTCGAGAAGCCTGCGGATTGCTGTGGCGTCGTAAGGAGAATGGAAACGCTCCAGCATGCGCGAACCGCACGTGGTCGCACCAAACGTGGTACACAGAACGTCTTTGACGGCGATGGGGACGCCCGCCAGCGGGCCGACCGGCTCGCCGGCCGCAATCCGGCGATCCACGTCTCCGGCGCGGGCCGCCGCCTCATCGCGGAACAGGCTGAGGAAGGCGCCGACCGTCGATTCGAGCCGCTCGATCTGTGCGAACGTCGCGGCGACGGCTTCGGCGCTGCTGATCCGCCGGGCGGCGATGGCATCACGTAGCTCGATGGCTGTCAGGTCTGTCAACGTCATACGCAGACTACTTCCGCTCGGAGCCTTTGCGATGGCTCAGAAGCCATTCGTAGAGCTTCGGGTTGTCGTAGGTCGCCGTCCAGGAATCGTGCCGAGCTTCCGGATAGACGGTGAACTCGACGTTGCCGCCGGCGGCCTTGAGGGCCTCAACCATCTCCTCGGACTGCGACAACGGGACGGTGCCGTCCTTGGCGCCGTGGAAGACCCAGATGGGCATATCGCGCAGGCGGCGTGCCATGCGCGGTTGTCCCCCGCCGCAGATCGGCACCAGCGCCGCAAACCGCTCGGGACAACTTGCCCCCAAGGCCCAGGTCCCGTAGCCGCCCATGCTCAGGCCCGTCAGATACACGCGGGATTCGTCGACCTGGTACTTCTCGACGAGGTCGTCGAGCAGTGCGATCAGCACCTGCACCTGGGCGGGATCGGACCACGACCGGCCGTTGGGACATTGCGGGCTGGCGATGATGAACGGCAGCGTCTTGCCCTGCGCGACCAGCTTGGGCGGGCCGTGCACCTTGACCTTGTCGAGATCGCTGCCGCGCTCGCCGGCGCCGTGGAGAAACAGCATCAAAGGCCACTTCTGCGAACCATCGCCGTATCCTTCGGGCAGATACAGAAGGTAGTCAATCCCGACGGCAACCTGCTTGTCCAACTTCATCGGTCGCTGCCCGGAGGCCGGCGTCGGCTTCGGACGGCTGGCCCGATGACTCAGCAGCCAGTCGTAGAGTTCGGGGTTGTCGTAGGTGGCCGTCCAGGAATCGTGGTTTGCCTCCGGATACACGGTCAGCTTCGCGTTGCCGCCGACCTTCTCGACCGCCTGGACCATCGTTTCGGACAGAACCAACGGCACCACGGAATCCTGAGCGCCGTGGAACGCCCAGACCGGGACATTCTTGAGCCGGTCGGCCAGATACCAGTCCCCGCCGCCGCAGATCGGGGCAATGGCCGCGAATCGCTCGGGGTGCCGAGTCGCGAGCGTCCAGGTGCCGAAGCCGCCCATGCTCAGGCCGGTCAGGTAGATCCGGTCGGGGTCCACTGCGTATTTCGATTCGATCTCGTCCAACAGGGCCATCAGTGTGTCGGTCTTCTCGGTCCACCACTGTCCGGCCGGACACTGCGGCGAGACGATCACAAACGGCAGACGCCTCCCCTCCGTCGACACCAGCTTCGGCGGACCATGCATCGTCACCTTCCTCACGTCATCGCCCCGCTCGCCCGCCCCATGCAAAAACAAAATCAGCGGCCACGACTCCTCCCCCTCTCCATATCCCTCCGGAAGATACAGCAGGTAATCCGCCCGTATCGTCTTGGTGATCTCCTTCGCAAATACCTGAGGATGTTGTCCCACCTGAACCTCCATGCCTCGCCTCCACAAATCGCACCCCGCACCGAAACACCCAGCCGCAACAACCACAAAAACCACAGCCTTCCGTTTCATCCGATCTCCTCGCAGCCTTCTCCCGTCTCTCCACGCCCTCTACCATGCTATCACACAGCCGACCTCGTTCAACCCCAATCGCCCACCCCACCCAACCAAAACCCACCGCCTCCAACCGCCGCCCATTTTGCACTCTGCAATTCGCCTTCGTCTTCCGAATTCCCCGGACTTCCTGACCCCCTGACCGCCTATTCCCCTTCTTCGCTCCCATTATCGGACACCGCCCGCCACCGCCACAACTTGCCTATCCTCCGCCAAACCTTGTCGATTTGCCCGCATCACGCCAATTTGACACTGCGGCGAATGTTTCCCATAGTTAGTTGGAAGGCCCAATAGATGATTCGAAGGGAGTTGCCAATGTCTCGACTGCTCAAGCTGACCGCCGCCTGCATGCTCCTGCTCACCAACGCCGGC
>ENA-UOUL01004849-UOUL01004849.1-bioreactor-metagenome-genome-assembly--contig:-NODE-4849-length-12073-cov-2.875792_pt1 | contig 12073 bp, 7 predicted proteins | sample MGYA00249838_ERZ747220 | MGnify/ENA primary metagenome ERZ747220 (study PRJEB28778, sample SAMN05720191) | bioreactor metagenome | isolation source: Anaerobic biogas reactor | place: USA:Washington...
AGTTCGCGTTGGGGTTCCTGGAACGGTGACGCGGTGCGGCCACGGTCCACTCCCGGCGGGGCCCGCGCTGATATGGTCGAACCCGTGTTCGCTGCCGGTTCGTCCGTTCGGGTGCTCGGGATCGACCCGGGCCTGACCCGATGTGGGTATGCGGTGCTCGATGGCCGTGGGCCGGGCGCCGCCTCGGCGGTGGCGTTGGGTGTGATCCGCACGCCCGCCGGCGATGAGCTGCCGGATCGGCTGGCGGCGCTGCGCACCGAGCTCGTCGGATTGCTCACCGACTACCGCCCCCAGGTGGTGGCCGTCGAGCGCGTCTTCTTCCAGGTCAACGTGCGCACGGCGATGAGTGTCGGCCAAGCCAGCGGGCTGGCGCTGTGCGAGGCGGCGGCCGCCGGCTGCACCGTCGTCCAGTACACGCCCAACCAGGTGAAGGACGCCGTGGTCGGCTACGGCTCGGCCACCAAGCAGCAGGTCCAGAAGCTCGTGCAGGTCCGGCTCGGGCTGGAACGGCCGCCGCAGCCGGCCGACGCCGCCGACGCGACCTTCGCCACCGACAACTTCCAGGCCGGTCTGCTCATTGGCAAACCAGGCGTCGACCTCGGCGACCGTGGGCAGCCGTGTCTGGTACGGCTTCCACGGCACAGTCGGCCGCTTCTGGTCGCGCCGGGCCGGCAGGACACACAGCCCAGCCGCCAGGTATTGTTGCGCAGCGTCTCTCATGCAATGACCCTAGAATGGGATGATGTCGTCGTCCGCCGCCACGTACTCCGGCTCGGGCAGCCGGGAGGGCTTCGAAGCCATGCTCGCGCTGTGCGACGTGCTGCTCAACCCGGCCGACAATCTGCAACTGGCGGCCCTGCTGCGTTCGCCGCTCTTCGACATCGGCGAGGACGATCTTTTCGCGCTGGCCCAGCCGCGTGACAGGCAAACCCTTTGGCAGGCCCTCGAAACCTGCACCGCACCGGACTGTGCCGAAGCGTGGCAGCGGCTGTCGCGCTGGCGCGGCAGCCTCGATTTCGAGCGGCCCTTCGAGTTTCTGACCCAGATCCTCTATGCCGAAGGCGGGTTGCGCCGCTTCCATGCCCGGTTGGGCGAGGAAGTGGACGAGGTCTTTGCCGAACTGCTCGAACTGGCACTCAAGCACGAGCAGGGCAGCCAGCCGTCATTGCAGGGTTTTGTCGCCGCCATGCGACAGAGCGAAGTGTCGATCAAGCGCGAACTGGCCGAAGCGGGCACCGGCATCAGGGTGATGACCGTGCATGGCGCCAAGGGCCTCGAAGCCCCCATCGTCATCCTGGCCGATGCGGCCAGCAAACCGCAGGGCAATCAGGTCAACCGCCCGGTCTATCTGCTGACCGACGCGCCCGGCCCGCTGCTGGTGCATGCCTCGGGGCGGGGCGCGCATGTGGAAGGCAGCCAGGCGGTCAAGGCGGAGGTGGAGCGGTGCATGCGGGTTGGCAAGCCGTGTCCGGGGTTTGTCATGGCGGTGGGAAACCACATTCCGGTGAACATTCCGATGGACAACGTTTTGTACTATTTTGATCTGGTCAGGGCGATGGGCGGGCGGTAAGCTCCTTGGGCGATTGGCGTCCCGGCGTCGGGACGGATGGTGGAGATCGACAAGGAGACGGCCATGACTTCGCGGGAACGGATGACGCTGATCCTGAGGAAAGAGATCCCCGACCGGATGGGTCTGTACGAGCACTTCTGGGGCGAGACGATACCGGAGTGGCAGAAGCAGGGGCTGCCGAAGGACGCCGATCCGAGCGCGTATTTCGATTATGACATGATCAACGTGGGCGGGTGGTTCGATACGTCGATTTTTCCCGGGCGGGATGAGCTGGTGGAGGAGACGGATGCGTGGCGGGTGGCGATCGACAGCCGCGGGGCGAAGCTGAAGTATTGGAAGGGCCGGTCGGGCGTGCCGGAGCACGTGGGGTTTGAGATCGACACGAAGGAGAAGTGGGCGGCGGTCCGGGACCGGCTTTTGACGGTGGAGCGGTCGCGGTTGGGCGATCTGGCGAAAGCGAAGGAGGGGCTGGAGGCGGCGCGAAAGAGCGGGAAGTACGTGGTGTACAGCAACCTGTTCGTTTTCGAGCTATTGCGGGGGATTATCGGGGATGAGAATTTTCTACCGGCGCTGCTGCTGGAGCCGGAGTGGATTCGTGATTTCTGCCAGGTGTATCTGGATCACTATCGCGGGCACTATGAGGTGTTGTTTCGCGAGGTGGGGTTGCCGGACGGGATGTTCATTTACGAGGATTTCGGTTTCCGCAACGGGTTGTTCTGTTCGCCGCAGACGATGGATGAGTTGATTTTTCCGTACGAGAAGCAGTTGGTGGGGTTTTTCCACGACCATGGTCTGCCGGTGCTTTTGCATTCGTGCGGCGACGTTCGGAAGGCGGTGCCGTCCATCATTGACGCGGGTTTCGATTGCCTTCAGCCGATGGAGGCGAAGGCCGGCTGCGACGTAGTGGAGCTGGCGAAGACGTACGGGCGGAAGATTTCGTACATGGGCAATATCGACGTGACGGTGCTGTCGACGAACGATTTGGCGAAGGTGGAGTCGGAGGTGCTGCGGAAGGTCCGAGCGATGCGGGAGATGAGGATTCCGTACGCGTTCCATTCGGATCACTCGGTGCCGTACAGCGTGGAGTTTGGGACGTACGAGCACGCGGTGAGGGTGTTCCGGGAGAACAGCCGGTACGATTAGCGCGTGCGGTGTTTACGGTGACCCCGGTTGCGACTGGGTGGCGACCATGTGTTGTAGGGCGTGCCATCCGGCGAGTTGGGCGGCGGAGAGGGTGGCGGGCCGGCCGGTCGCGAGATGGTGTTCGACGGCGCGGAGCCATCGGCGGGTGCGTCTGGGCAGGTTGACCTTGTGGTTGACGACGAGGCCGGTTACGTCCTGTCGCTGGTGTTTTCGGCGAATGTGCAGCTTGCGCTTGTGGTGGATTTTGTAACCGTAGTCGGCGAGGATGGCTTTGGTCATTCGGATGGCGAAGGCGGTGGGGAGGCGGTGGTCGTCGCGACATTCGGCCGGGTCAAGCGTTTTGGGATTCCGGGCAAGAGAGCTTCGGGCCTCGTTCGCCTCGTCGGCGCGGAAGGAGAAGGTGATGTCGTCGGCGTAGCGGGTGTAGCGGGCACCGATGCTTTGGGCGAGGCCGGCGAGGCGGGCGTCCATCTGATAGTTGACGAGGTTGCTCAGGCGCGGGCTGGTCGGCGCGCCTTGAGGCAGTCCGCCCTGCCAGGTGCAGAGTTTGACCAGCAGGTTGCTCGCGCGGCGGTCCCAGCCGATGGCGCGGCAGTAGCGTTTGACCCGTGCGGCGCCGGTTGAGCCGAAGAAGTTGCGGATGTCCATTCGCAGGACCACGTCGGGGCGGGCGTGGACGCGGGCGTTGGAGACGATGGAGCGGTTTCGTTCGAAGCCGTTGCAGGCGGGATGGGCTTTGAGGCCGGCCAGCACGCGGTGGAGGATCAGCCGCTGGAGTTTTTTTAGTTCATCGTTTGGGGCGTCGATGTCGCGGATGCCGCCGGCGCGTTTGGGGATGGTGAATCGCTGGTAGTGCGGCTTGGTTTCGTCGAGCCACTTGACCATAAGTCCGAGGCGTTGGGCGAGATCCTCGCTGCCGTATCGCCCGCCGCCGAACAGGCCATGGAGAAAGCTGAACAGTCCCATCGCCGCCTTCCTTGCCGTAAACCCATGTTAGAGAGAACGGGCGGGCGCGGCGGTGCGATCCGCGCCCGCGCTGCCTTGCCAAGGATGCGATCCTTGCACGAAGTACCAGAAGGTCCAGTGTGACCCGGCTGACGAAACATCAGCCACGTGCTCTGCATTTGAGCACCGCCAAGGCAGTGAACAAAATGTAGCCCGGCGTGCCACTTCGTGTCAACGGGATTTCGTGTGGCCGGTCAGAGGATCGGTTCGTCGGTGGCGAGTTGGAGGAGGGCGAGGGCGGTGGCGGCGGCGTTGGCGTCGGTGATGGTGTAATCGGTCTGTTTGAAGGCGTAGCCTGGGACGTCGATTTCGCATGGGCAGAATGCGCCGCTGGGGAGGATGGCGGTGCTGAGTTGGCTGGCGAGGGCGTGTCGGGCGAGGAGGAGACCGACATGGTCGTCGCGGTAGCGGAGGAGGGCGAGGGCCATTACGGTCTGGTTGAGGTCGGCCGGGTTGGGCTTTCCCATGAGGGTGACGCCGGCGGTTTGGGGTTTGTCGGTTTGTTGGGCTGCGAGCGGGGCGGCGTGGCTCTGGCTGATTTCGACGTTGGCTTGGGTCATGTAGAACTGCGGGCGGTCGGGATAGAACGGGCAGAGGTAGGTTGAGAGCTTGGCGGCGTCGATGGCTGCTTTCGCATCGGCGGGTTTGTTGTTGTTTGGGTTGAGAAGTTGCGAGAGGAGTTGTTGGGTTGCCAGAGCGGCGAAGGCGTTTGAGTCATTGGCGGTCGGCGTGTCGGCGTTGGCGATATGGTCGGCGATGATTTTGCGGAGGCGGTCGGGCGTCATGTCGAGGACGTGTGTGGTTTCCTGTTCGAGAACGCGGATGTATTCGAGCAGGCAGAGGGGGGTTGGCGCGGCTGGCGGTTGGTCGTCGCAGGGGGTTGGTGTGCCGGAGGGGCATTGGCGGCGGAATGAGCCGTCCGGCTGTTGGATGTTGGCGATGGTTTTGGCGAAAGCGGCGGCCCATTCGAGGCATTGGCGGGCGCGTTCGGGTTGGTCGTGGCGTTTATAAAGGCGGTAGGCGATGGTGCAGGCGGTGACGGTTTCGAACAAGCTTGAGGGGTCAAGCGCCTCTTCGCGGCTGGCGACGGGCGTGCCGTCCGGCTGGAGGTTGGGCGGCGGGGCGGCGCTGCCGTCGTCGAATCGGCGGCAGGCGGCGAGGTGGGCGTTCAGGTGACGCCAGAGGGCTTCGATGAGTTTTTTGTCGTCGAGGAGTTCGCAGAGGGCTGTGAGGAACCAGGCGACGCGGATGCCGCGGCTCGGAGATGCGCCGAGGTCGGCGCCTCGCCAGCGGTGGATGGGTTTGAGCGAGTCGGCGTGGCAGACGTACGGGAAGAGGCCGGCGAGCGGGCCGTTTTTGTACTGGAGTTTGAGGTAGGCTTTGGCGGTGGGTTTGAGTTTTTTTCGCGGGTCGCCGTGGGCGAAGATCCGGCGGGCGCTTTGGCCCTTGTCGGTTCGGGCGACGAGGTGATGTTCGCCGTCGGCCAGTTTGACGACGCCCCGCCAGCAGCCTTTGCCTCGCGGGATGAATTTGGCATCGACGTCGGCGCCGTCGATTTCGAGTGTCGGCTGGTCGTCGGCGAGGACGGTGAGTTTTTCATTGCGGTTGGCGTTGAGGTGCGGGTTGACGTCGAGGGTGACGTCGTTGGGTTTGAGGCGGATCGAGAGGGTTGGTCCGGTTTCGACGGCGAGGCGGCAGGCTCCGCGAAGGGACGATTCGCTTCGCGGGTGGAGGGTGATGGGGCGGCTGTCGCATTTGATTTCGAGTCGCGGGAGGCGGCCGTGGTCGTCGGTGAGCGATACTTTGCTCTTGGCGTCGATGGGCTGATTGGCCTGGTAGTCGATCGGGTCGTTGCCGGCGTGGGTGAAGAGTGGGTACCAGAAGCTCAGGAGGGTTGGCGATTCGGCTGGGCCGGTGAAATTCACGGACACGTCCAGTCCGCGGTCGGCGAGTTGGATGGTCCAGTCGGCGTGGATGGCTTGGTCTTGGGGTTCGTCGTCGACCTGGGGGATGGCGGCGAGGCCGGTGACGTGGATGGCGGAAGAGACAACATCGTCGGGCCTGGCGGTGGCGAAGAATCGCAGGCCCTTGAGCACCAGCCGCCGGTGGATCGGGTCGAACTCGACCGATTCCGGCTCGGTGATCTTGGCTCCGAATCGCAGCGGCAGGAGGGTTCGGCCGTCTCGACGGCAGGAGGGGACGATGCCGTAGACCCAGTTGCTCATGGCGGCGTTCCAGCCGGTGTCGTAGAGGAGGGCCCGGAGGGTGCCGTATCGGCCGTGGACGAAGAGATTGACGATTTTGGGTTTGACCGTGTCGATCAGCACGGCGATGTCGTCATTGGCGAGCATGTACCAGTTGGTCAGCAGGCGTTCGGTGCGGAACCACCCGCGTTTTTTGAAGAACCCGCCGACGGTGTCCCGCAGCGGGATGAGCTGTCGCGATTTCCTGTCCGCCATTGTGACCTCGGTTGTGTGGCCTTCGTGAATCTGTCACGGCGATATTTGCACCATGGTAAACGTCTCCGGTGGGATCGGCAACCGGCAACTGTGGAAGCGTGTCTGGCGGTCGGTCGAAGGCGCCGCTTCCTCGCGGTCGCGGCTCTTTTTGGGAGGGCGGTTACGCTGGTTGGATGGTGAGGCGGTCGTTGGGCGTGGTTGGGACGGTAAGGTGGTGTCCGGTCATGGCTTGGGGTTTGGTGTTGCTGCTATGGATGGTTGCTCGTGAGTCTTTGCCGAACGGGTTGGCCAGGTGAAGGGTGTTGCCGAGGAGGCTGACGATCTCGACCTGTGTGGTTTGGTTGGCTTGGCGGGTGGCGCTTACGAGGAATCCGCCTTCGATGCGGATGTTCTCGAAGCGGGCGTTTGGCCAGTCGGATGGGACGGCTGGGAAGACGTGGAGGACTCCTTTGCGGGTGTGGACGAGCATTTCCATGACGGCGGCGGCTGCGCCCATCGTGGCGTCGAGCTGCATGACCAGCGGACGTTCGGTATAGGTGGTGAAGCCGGCGTGGACGGCGTCGTGGGTGGTAGCGTAGCCGGGTCGTATGAAGAATTCGCGGACGATTCGCAGGCAGTGGCGTGCGGCATGGCCTTCGCCGCGTCGTGACCAGAGCATGGAGGCCCACGGCACGCACCATCCGGACCAGTTGCCCATGCCCATTTTGATCCATCGGAGGTAGGAGCGTTCGACGAGTTCGTGGTGGCGGCCGCCGGGTTCGTATTCGAGGGTGTCGAACGGGTGGACGCCGGCGAGGTGCGAGTGGTGGCGGTGGGGGCGGTCGAGCGGCTGATCGTCACAGACGAAGATTTCGTCGCCTTGTCCGTCGTCGGCGATACTGGCGGCGGGCAGGTCGCGGTCGAGACGTTGCCAGCGATCGCGGAGGTCGGCGTCGCAGTCGAGGATTTGCGAGGCTTCGATCAGTCCCTGGGCAAGGACGTGAACGAGGGCCAGTTGGAAGCTGGCGTTGGCGCCCCAGGCGCGTCCCGGTCCGGCTGAGAATTCGGGGGAACGGGTCATCGCGATGTCCGTTCCGCCGCTTTGTTCGATGACGGCTTCGTAGGTTCGCAGGCAGCCTTTCATGAAGGGGTAGGCGCGGCTGCGGAGGAATTCGCGGTCGCCGGTGAAGCGATAGTACTGCCACATCATCTGGGCGATCCAGGCCCCGCAGCCGTAGTCGATCACGGCCAGGTAGGAGCTGGATATTCGCGTACCGAGGTCGTCGGTGGCGTGCGGCACGAGCAGGCCGTCGTCGATGCCGAGGAAGAACCTGGCGTTGCGTTGGAGGCGGGGCAGCCAGCTCCAGACCATCTCGAAGAGCGGGCGCAGGAGTTCCGGGTGGTTGCCGCCGCAGGCGGGCCAGTAGCATTCCTGCACGTTGACGTTGAAATGGTAGTCGCCGGCCCACGGCGGCATACGGTATTCTTCGATCCACGGGCCTTGCAGACCGGCTGGGAGGGCGTCAGCGTCGGCCATTGCGCCGAGTTTGTAGAGGCCGAGGTAGTAGAGCAGGTCCAGGTCGGCGTCCGGCGTGTGGACCTTGGCGGAGACGGACCAGTAGCCTCGCCACCAGCGTTCGTGTTCGGCGGCGAGGTCGTCGAAGCCGCGGTCGGCGCAGGCGGCGAGCAGCGAGCGGGCCCGGTCGAAGGCGGCGTTGGGCTTTTCGGCGTAGATGGAGGCGAGGTAGAGGTGGTTGCCGCGTCGCAGGCAGGCGGCGCACATGGTTGGTTCGGTCGGCCGCGGTTGGACCCAGGCGGCGAAATCGGGGTCGGTTCTGATCTCAGGCGGCTGGTAGCCGAAGTTGGTCCAGAACTCGCGGACGTCGTCGCCGTAGGCGGGTACGGGCGAGATGGCGGTGTCGTGGAGGCTGGCGGGGAGTTGGATGGCCAGGACGGGCGTGCCGCGGAGGATGATCGCGCGGACGGTTCCGGCTGAGGTGTCGATGTCGGCTTGGCCTTTGGTCATGGTCAAGCCGCCGGCGGCGACGGTGGTGGCGTTCGGCAGGGTCAGGTCGAAGCGTCCCATGGGCAGGCGGGTCGGACAGTGGGGGATTGTGCCGTCGGTGGCGGGGTGGTTGTAGATTCGCTCGATTTCCTTGATGTTGCCGGCCCGCAGGAGGTTCAGCGTGTTCTGGTAGGTTGTCTCGTCGTAGAGTTCCTTGCCGCTGCGATGGTCCCAGTAATCCTGGCGGTTGATGGTGATTCGCAGCGTGCTGTCGCCGCCCCAGATCAGGGCGCCGAGCGTGCCGTTGCCGAGCGGGATGCCGTCGTGTGTGGTGGTAAGCGGGAAGGGCCAGGCCAGTTGCGTCTGCGGGTCGAACATGCCGTGCGCACTCCTATGATTGTGCTCGAAAGAGACCAGAATACAGAAGTCAGAAGTTAGAAGCCAGAAGTGAGAAGCCAGAAGAAGGTCGTCATGGGTGGTTCTGTGTCGGCGAGTCGACGGTAAAAGTGGCGAGACCCTCAAGAGGATTTGAGAGTCTCGCCTGACGGCAGTGGCTAGTTGGGTTGCAGAAGGAAGGTTTGTTGGTCGTTATGTACAAGCCGCCTAGCGGCTTTGACCTTTGTTTTTCAATATCCTCCGTTATCGTTCATTCCACGGCCTCTGGGGATGACTTCGACGTCGCGTCGTCCCTCGAATCTCGGTCGGCGGTCGGTCTGCGGGGCGAAACGGCCCTGCTCGGACGGTCTCTTCTCCGGCTCCCAGGTTCCCGGCTTCCGCTGCATGTAGGTCGGGATGTTGCGGTCGAAATCCCGCCTTTGGAACTGCCTCTCCCGGCCCGCGGGGTACTGGCCATAGGCACCGTTCCAGTAGGGGCGTTCGTTGGGATAGAGCCAGTCCCAGTCGTATTGCATGGTCTGGTCATTCCACCCTCGATCGCGAAATTGTTGCGACGGTCGGCGTTCGGCCGGGTAGCGGTTGGACTCATAGATCGATCCGTTGCCTGGGTTGTCGCGGTCGCTGCGGTAGTAGGACGAGCCGTAGAGGCTGCGGCCGCGGTAGGATCGCCAGTCCCAGTCATCTTCATCGTAGGTAAAAATGCGGTCGGCGACCTCGGCGCGGCCGCGCGGCGTCTGACGATCCCTGTCGGCCGTCGATCGCCGGCGGTCGTTGAGGTCGCTGGTGAAATCCGAGCTGGACCGCTGGTAGTCCTGGACGCTGGGTTCGGCGGCCTGGCCGTTGGTGTCGTTGTCGGGTCCGGACCTGGCGACGACGCCGGCGCTGCCTCGCCCGCGGGTCTGGGCTGGAGCGACGGCGGCCATGGCCAAGAGGAGCAAGCCGACGAGGATAATCATGGCCGTCAGCTTCAGGCCTTTTTGGCGGCTTCCCTGGTTGTCGTCCCACGCCTCGATCACCACGTCCCCCCTTATCCGGCTTCGATCGATCCCTCGTGTCCCGTGAGTAGTCCTCCCATGACTAACTATCAACATGATAGCCGCGTGAACGTGGCATTCAATCAGGGGGGGCAATGATTCTGGAGTCGGCGTGAGCCGGGAGCGGGGCATCGGGGTTTTTCCCGAGTTTGGGCGGAATTCCCGGCAAACGCGTTTGGGTTCAGGCGGTTTTGATGGTAGAATTGACGGTTTGTGATGCAGCGAGGAGACTGCGGATATCATGGCGATTGACACGATATTGGACGGGCTGAACGAACAGCAGCAGGCGGCTGTGCGGCACGTGGACGGACCGCTGCTGGTGGTGGCCGGTGCGGGCAGCGGGAAGACGCGGGTGATCACCCGTCGGGTGGCCTATATGATCTCCCAGGGCGTCGCCCCGCAGCGGATCGTGGCGATCACTTTTACCAACCGGGCGGCGAACGAGATGCTCGGTCGGGTTCGGATGGAGTTGGAGCGGCACGGTCAGGACGGCGGGGGACGGCCGCTGATGGCGACTTTTCACGCGTTTTCGGCGTTCCTGCTGCGGGTTTACGGGCGGGTGCTGGGCATCGACCCGAATTTCAGCATATTCGACACCACCGACCGGAACAAGCTGGTGAAGGCGGCGTGCGGCGACGCCGGGGCGTTGCCGGTCGGTCTGACTGCGGCGAAGGTGGGCGACCGGATCGGCCACGCCAAGACGCGGCTGATCGGGCCCGACCAGTTGGAGCAGTTGCCTGGATTGCCGGAGTATCAGCGGGCGGCGATCGCGCGGATTTATCGGCGGTATCAGGACTTGTTGCGGGAGAACGGCGGCTTGGACTTTGACGATCTGCTGATCCGTGGACTGGAACTGCTGGAGAACGAGGAGGCGGGCGAGGCGATCCGGCGGAAGTACCAGTATCTGCTGATCGACGAGTATCAGGACACGAACCGGATTCAGTACCATTTGGCGCGCCGACTGGCGGGCGAACGGCGGAACATCTGCGCGACGGGCGATCCGGACCAGTCGATCTACGGGTGGCGCGGGGCGGACCTGCGGAACATTCTGGATTTCCAGAAGGACTATCCGGACGCGAAGGTGGTTTTTCTGGAGAAGAACTACCGTTCGACGGCGTGCATTCTGAAGGCGGCGGATAGCGTGATCGTGCGGAACCGCGAGCGGAAGGAGAAGGTTCTGGTTCCGGTGCTTGGACAGGGCGAGCCGGTGGAGGTCCACACGCTGGACGACGAAGGCGAAGAGGCAGAGCGGGTGGTGCGGATCATTCGCGAGGCCAAGCGCGACGGGATGGGCTATGCGGACGTGGCGATTTTCTGCCGGGTCAATTCGCTGCTGCGGGCGGTGGAGACGTCGCTTCGCGAGGCGGGTATTCCGTACGAGCTGGCCCGCGGGGTGGGGTTTTTCCAGAAGCGTGAGATTCGCGACCTGGTGGCGTATTTGCGGGTGTTGGGCAATCCGGACGACCAGTTGGCTTTGGAGCGGATCATCAACGTGCCTACGCGCGGGATCGGGCAGTTGGCCCAGAGCGTGCTCAAGGAGTACGCAGCGGAGCAGAGCGTTTCGCTGATCGAGGCGGTGCGGCGGGCCGGTCAGATCGAGCGGCTTGGCAAGTCGCAGGCGAGCGTGCTGCGTTTCGCTGAGCTGATGGGCCGGTTGGTGAAGGCGAAGGACGAAATGGGGCTTTCGGAGTTCGTCAAGCGGGTGATCCACGAGTCGGGTTTGCACGACTACTACCAGCGTCAGAGCCGGAGCCCCGATCCGGACGACGAGGACGACCGGCCGGACGAGCTTTCGCCGGTGGCGAATCTGGATGAGTTAGTGGCCACCGCTCAGGCGTTCGAGTACGACAACGAGAAGCCGACGCTGCAGGACTTTCTGGCGCAGGTGTCGCTGGTCAGCGACGTGGATACGGTCAAGACGGATTCGGACCGGGTGACGCTGCTGACGATGCACGCAGCGAAGGGGCTGGAGTTTGGCGTGGTGGTCATCGTGGCGGCGGAGGAGGAGATTATTCCGCACGTGCTGGCGATGGAGGACGGGGTGGAGGAGGAGCGGCGGTTGTTTTTCGTCGCCATGACGCGGGCGAAGCAGCGGCTGCACATCTGCTGCGCCCATCGGCGGGCGACGAGGGGCAGCTATCGGCGGTCGGTGCCGTCGCGGTTTATTCGCGAGATCGACCCGAAGGTGGTCAAAGGGTTGGACCTTTCGTCGTTTTCACGGCCGGCGCGGAATTTCCAGTTTGTTATCAATCCCAAACGGACCGAGAGCGGAACGAACACCGCGGCGGCGGCGCTGCCGAAGTGCTCTTACCGCAGCGGGCAGCGGATCTATCACGAGAAGTTCGGCTACGGCGTGATCGAGGAGATCTACCTGAGCGGGAACCGATATACGGCGGGCATCCGATTTCATTCGGCTGGGGTCAAGAAGATCGTCCTGGACCTGGCGCCGATCCATCCGGTGGCGGAGTCGTAAGAAAGTGGA
>ENA-UOUL01004850-UOUL01004850.1-bioreactor-metagenome-genome-assembly--contig:-NODE-4850-length-12069-cov-2.794446_pt1 | contig 12069 bp, 10 predicted proteins | sample MGYA00249838_ERZ747220 | MGnify/ENA primary metagenome ERZ747220 (study PRJEB28778, sample SAMN05720191) | bioreactor metagenome | isolation source: Anaerobic biogas reactor | place: USA:Washington...
GTTTTCTGGGATCGTCTTGCCGCCCTTACTCCAAGGCACGATATGGTCGGCTGCCATTTCGGCGAAGTCAAAATGTTCGCCGCATTTGTGGCAATGGCCGCGCTGTCTTTCGTAGGCCGCGCGTTTCTGGTTTTCCGTGAACGCGCGGATATTTAGGAATCTCACATCGCGCGTGAGCACATATGGGTAAATGCCCTTCCTGCTCGTGACATCGTCATCGCCCATGAGGGCTTGGATTTCCCGTTCCAGTTTTGCGGTATCGAACATTTTATCCTTGAAGCAATCGTACAGGCCGCCCCAGTCCAGCCCCTTCATTTCCCTGCGGTATGTGATAAAGGTGAGCCTCACCCACTCTATCACATTCCGGAAATACGTCCACAATTCATTGGCGTTGGGGTCGTGCTGGTGTCTGGACATATAGTCTTTGATCTGGTCACCGGGTCCCTTGTCTTTTGAGATCCATTTCAGGGCGGTTTCGAGGAGCTCCTGCCGGATGGGGGAGCCATTGACATAATCTTTCGCCAGCAGGTAAGCCGGCGCCATCTGCCAGCGGTATCCTTCGACCAAAAGATGCCCAACGGCGACGATGGCGACGGGCCAGGGGAGCCACGCTATCCGGCGCTGCCGGTGGCCCAACCAGACCGCCGCCAGTGTGGCGAGCAACAGGATGAGGGTGAGGATTTCCAGCGGGCGCATGGTGCGGGCAGTGGCGATAAGCAGGAGCGAGCCCGGTCAGGAGGCGAGCACGATGGGCTCGCTCTTCGTGAAGAGGCGCTGCCGCACGTAGAGCAACGTGACCGCCAGGACGAAGGCGAGCAGGGCGCCAATCAGGAAGGCGAGCAGTCTGTTGTTGGTGTTCATCGGTTCATGCCCTCAGAGAGCTCTAGTCGAGCAATAGGCCGCAGATGGAGACAAGGGAGTTCTCTTCCTCGTCAGCCGGGCAGTGGTCGTAGGCTATGGTCGTGCCCTGCGCGCCGTCGAGCAGGCGCAGCAGCAGATAGATGGACGAAAAGCCACAGATGCGATGGCGATCACCTACCGTCGCAATCTCATCGTAAAAGCGGGCGTGGTCTCCGGCCTGGATGGCCGCTATCAGCCGCCTGTCGCTCTGGCGCAGCGCCTCGCGGCGGGCCGAATCCATGACAAACGGATCGCCAAAGCTGGGGCCGACGTGGGCGAGATCGACAGAGGCGACGACGACGACCCGCCTGCTGGCAAGCTCGTCGCGCAGCGTCTCCACGAAGCGGTTGAGCCGGATATCGCCGGCCGGGTGGTGGCCGTTGCCGACGAAATGGTGGAAGGAGCCGGCGAGAACTGGCAGCACCGGCGGCGGCGCCTGGCCCAACCGATAATAGACATAATGTAACCAGACCGCCGGTAACTCTACCGAATGTTCCTGGCGATGGTTCAGCTCCAGGGCGAACGCCTCTCCCGGCCCAATCGCCCGGGCCAGCCGGTCCACCAGATCGCCGGGGGACGGCAGGACGCCAAAGGGGGTGGCATAAGGTTGTGCCGTCAGCGTAATGGTGCCCGCTCCGCCGTTGTGATCGGTGCCGAGAATGACGACCAGGTCGGCTCCGGCCAGCGCGTCGTGGCTGCGGCTCCAGACAGAGGCGTAGACTGGGCCGCCGCGCTGGTAGTCGATGTGCGGCGAGATGATGCCGCGCCCGCGCCAGCCCTGCCCGTTTCCAGAGCCGGCCTGCGCCTCGTAACTGGCAAACAGCGCCACAAGATCGTCAACAGCCTCGGGGTATCCAATGCCGGCCAGGCTGGGCGGGCGAAACGGGGCCGCCCGGTAGCGGGCCAACTGCTCCTGGAGGGCCGCCTGCGAGCGCTCGTTTTCCAGCAGACAGGCTTCGTCCAGCCTGTCGATGGTCTCTACGAGGACGTCGCGGGGCACCCACTCGCCCACTAACTGGCTGAAGGCCACCTGAATGGCGTCCAGATCGTGGCTGCCGTCCAGCAAGGGCAACATCTGCGCCAGCGCTGCCGGAAAGACGAGCTGCTCCCGGCGTAGCCCCAACGGGTCGCGCAGCAGCCACATCTGTTGTCCCTGATAAATAACTGGTTGGAAATCAAGCAGCCGCAGGACCGGTCCAGTGGACAAAACCCGCCTCCTGTTATATGTTGATGCGTTTGAAGTATGCAGAGATTGAGGTGAGAATGCAAGCTTCCAGGCGGGTCCTCCGGCAGCAGTTAGCCCTGGTCACTATCGTCGTTCTATTGCTTTCTGCATGCGGCGGCCCGGCGGGCGGCAGCACGGCAGTGGAGAACGCTGTGGCTCCCGGCAGCCCGCTCTCGCCGCCGACGCCGACGGCTGCCGCCGCCACACCGACGCTGGCTGCCGGCGCCTCACCCACCACCGCGCCCGAACCGACCCCGACCGTTCCCCTTTTCTCCGGCCGGCCCTCCATTGGAGACCCGTTTACGCCCGATCTGGGCAACACCGGCTACGACGTGCAGCACTATGAACTGGAGCTGGCTCTCGATCCGGGAGCCGGCCGGATCGAAGGCAGCGTGACCATCGAGGCCGTGACCACCGAGCCGAGCCTGCAGCAGGTTTCGTTCGACTTCATCGGCTTTGAGATCAGCGCGCTGACGGTAGACGGCGTGGCGGCGAACTTCCGTCGCGAGGGCGGCAAGCTCTGGGTCGAGTTCCCGCAGGCCATCATGGCGCCCGGCACGCCCTTTTCCGTGCGCGTGACCTATGCCGGCACGCCGGAGAAGGTCGATTCGCCCTACATTCACTACACCGACTACCTGGGGCTCATCTTCCTGCCCAATAACACCTTCTATAGCATCTCTGAGCCGGACGGCGCGCGCTACTGGTTCCCGGCTAATGACCATCCGCTGGACAAAGCGACGGTGCGCGGCACCTACACCGTCCCGAGGGGAATCGCCGCTATCGGCAACGGGCAGCTCGTCGAAAGTAGGCTGAGCACGATGCCGGACGGCAGCGACGGCACGACGTTCGTCTGGGAGCTGGACGAGCCGCTGGCAACCTATCTTATTCTCGCCGCGGGAGGCCACTACACCCGCGTCGAAGAGACGGCCCCCAACGGCGTGCCCCTGATCTTCTACTATTTCCCGGAGATGGAAGAGGAGTATCTGGAAGCCGTAGATGTGACCGGCGAGGCCATGGTCTGGCTCAGCGAGCGGCTGGGACCGTACCCGTTCGACAGTTATGGGCAGGCGACCTACTACGCGATGGGCATCTCCATGGAGATGCAGACGATGACCCTGCTCTCGTATCAGATGCTGGACGAGACCACAGTCGTACACGAGCTGGCGCACTCCTGGTTCGGCAACTGGGTCGGCCTGGAAAGCTGGGGGGATACGTGGCGCAAGGAAGGGCTGGCGACCTATCTGGAGCTACTCTGGCGCACGCGCAACAACCCGGCCGGGCTGGACGACCTCATAGCCGAAATCGAAGCGGAGGTGGCGGAGAAAGGACACAACTACCCGCTCGACCTGCCGCCGCAGCACCGTATCATGAGCTTTGACAGCTACAGCCGGGGGGCGCTCCTGATCCACGCACTCCACCAGGAGCTGGGCGACGAAGCTTTCTTTGCCGGCCTCCGCCTGTATCTTGAGCAGTATGGCGGCGGCACCAGCGATCACGACGAGTTCCAGGCGGCAATGGAAGCGGCGTCGGGCAAACAGCTCCAGGATTTCTTCGCCCGCTGGCTGGCGAAGCCGTAGCGTGACCCGCTACCGGCGCGGGTGGTCCAGCAGCAGGCTCTTCCACACGGCATGTCGGTCGGCGTCGCTGGCGAAGGTCAGGTAGACGGTACGTGCGACCCCGACGACAGCCGGCGGCTCCTCTTCCTGCCCGACGTAGGTATAGCTGGGCTGGTAGGCAAACTGCGGCCCCCAGGTCGCCAGGAAGTTTAACGCCAGTGCCTTTTGCGGCTCCCGCCCGAAGAGCAGGTAGCCGGGCTGTACGCTCTCGATGTCCTGCGGGTTGATGATCTGGTAGAGAAAGCGGCCCGGCGTCTCCTGCACCATGAAGACGTGCTGCCCCAGGGGGACGCGCCAGTACTCGGCCGGCCGGGCCAGGACGTAATCCTCGCGGTTATGCAGGCTGAAGATGCCTGTGGCATGTAAAGAGATACGATGTTCGTTGCGGGGCGCCTCGTACTCGTCATTGAGCGCCATCGAATCGTCGGGCACGAAGCGCTTGTAGCCCGACCGCGCCGCCAGGACAACCAGTACAAAGAGCAGCGCGGAGAGGACGAGCAGCCCAAACACCACCGCCATAGGCCAGCCGCGCAGCAGACCGGCGAGGGCGAGGACAATGGGCAACAGCACCAGCCAGGAGCGGAACGAGAGGCCGAGCAGGCGATGCCGGCTGCTCCAGTAGAGAAAGGCGTAGAGGCGGCTGACGATGCCCATGCGGCGTAGCTTCCTGTTTCGTCAGAAGATGGGGGTCCGGACCGAGGCGATGACGGCCTGCATCGCCTCGTGAATCCTGCCGTTGCTGGCGATCAGATCAACACGCGGCGCCAGCCGGAACGGCCCGCCATCTATCGCCGTCACGACGCCGCCGGCCTCCTGAACGAGCAGGACGCCCGCAGCTACGTCCCAGCTGCTCAGCTTATATTCCCAGTAGCCGTCGAGCCGGCCCGCGGCGACGTAGGCCAGATCCAGAGCAGCAGCGCCGCAGCGGCGCAGGCCCTGGGCGCGCTTGAGAAAGGCGCCGAACTCGACCAGGTTATCGTGATCGCTGGTATGCCGGTCGTAGGGGAAGCCGGTCGCCAGCAGGCTTTCGACCAGGGTCGTGGCGCTGCTGGTCTGCAGGCGGCGTGGCGCCTTCCCATTCGACGCCAGCCAGGCGCCCCTGTCGCGGATCGCGTAAAAGGTCTCCTCCCGCAGGGGATCGGCGAGCACGCCTACGAGCGGCTCGTTTCCCCGCCAGAGGGCCAGCGATACGGCAAAGACGGGGAAGGCGTGGCTAAAGTTACTCGTGCCGTCAATGGGATCGACGATCCAGGTTGGCGTATCGCCGCTGCCGGCTACAGCCGCCTCGTCGCGTGTCCCTTCCTCGCCGAGGACGAGGTGGTTGGGAAAAGCTGCCCGGAGCCGGTCGATAATCAGCGCTTCGGCCTCGTGATCATACTCGGTAACCAGATCGATGACGCTGCTCTTGGTTGCCCGCCGACGCACCGTGCCATAACCCTGGCGCAGTAGCGCGCCCGCTTCGGCGGCTATCGCCAGCGCGCTAGTCAAAATCATCTCATGTTCTTCTTGCATGACCTTATTGTAGACGGGATGGCACGGCGGGAAAAACGGGGCGGTTTGCTTCAGAGCGATCTCTTAGCCTGCAGGACGCCGACGAGATGCAGCCGTCGCTCTGGCGGCAGGCGCTCGCCAAGCCGTTGGGCGAGGCGGAAGAGGGCCGGTGTGAAGGCCAGATAGGTAGGATCTTCGATTGTCTCCAGCCGCTCAAGGCGCAGGCCGTGGGCGGCGGCGAGGGCCGCCAATGTCTGCGGGCTGTTGGCCCGATAGGCGGTCGGGAACGTGTCTTCCCCGCTGCGCCCGTAGAGGCGGCTCACCAGCCAGCGCTGCCCCTGCCCGGCGCGGCCCAACAGCCGGTTGAGCAGCGCAAGCGGATGGCGCCGGTTAGGGGTGATGAAGACGAACACGCCGCCCGGCTGCAGCACCCGCGCCAGCTCCGCAAAATCCCGCCAGGGCTCTGCCAGATGTTCGAGCAGCCAGCTCGCAAAGGCTACGTCGATGGACCGGCTGGCCAGGGGTAGGTGCGCGCTTGTCGCCTGTGCGCGGGGCAGGGGCAGGCGGTGCTCGCGCAGGGAGGCCAGGTCGGGGTCGATGCCGACGATCTGCGCCAGCGGATGGTCGAGCTGTTCCACCAGCCCGCCGCGCCCGCAGCCGAGGTCGAGAACGCGACCATGAGGCTGCAAGTGCTCGCGGACGAGCGCGGCATAGCATTCGGTGGCCGGCTGCCAGCCGGGGTGCTGGCGGCGGTAAATCTCACGCAGGCGGTTTTGTTCGTCGAGAGAGAGCATTATCGGGCGGACAGGATTCGTTCATAAACGGCCATCACGTCGGCCACGTGCTCGGCGACCAGACGTGTCGGGCGGATCTCTGCGCGAAGCTGATCCAGTAGTGCGGGCTCGGCGATCAGGCGCGTGAGGGCTGCCTGCAGGGCCGCCGCATCGCCCGGCGGAAAGAGCAGGCCGTCCACCCCATCCCTAATCATGGCCGGCAGGGCGCCGATAGCGGAGGCGACAATGGGCACACGCGCAGCAAACAGCTCCTGGATGGTGAGCGGTGACGCCTCGTACCATAATGTCGGGAGTACGGCTACGTCGGCCTCTGCCAGCAAGATTGACCACAGATCATCGCGCTCCACCCGGCCGGCGAACGTAATGCCAGGATGTTTTGCCTGCCGGCGAAGAGCGGCGACGTAGGCGGGAAACTTGTCGAGGTCACCGTACAGTGTCAGCCGCGTCGCACCAGCGGGCAGGCCATTCATTGCCTCAACCAGAACGTGGACGCCTTTTTGCCGGGATAGACTGCCGACATAGACGATGTTGAGCGGCTCGCCGGCCGGACGAGGCGGGCGGGCGGGGCTCGCCAGCACGCGCTCTGGCACCTCGATTCCGTGGGGAATGACGACCGCGTTACCCATCGGCATCCCCAGCTTCTGATACACGTCATAGACGAAGCGGTTGGGGGCGATGATGGCCTGAGCCCTGGCCAATACCTTACGCAGGAGGTAACTGCGGTGGGCGAGAAGTGGGGCAAGCGGCGCGCTGAGTACCGGCCGGTCGCCGAAGCCGCCCCTCGCCAGGGCACATCGCGCGCAGTTCAGCCAGAGCGCCGGCCCGGCACAAACGGTCTCATCGTAGTTCGTAACGAGCTGTCCATTCGCGCAGGGAAACCAGTAATCATGTAGCGTAATCACGAGGGGGATCTGGGCTTCCTGAATCTGCCGGACAACGGCTGACGGCAATCCCATGAGGTGCTGGACGTGGACGACGTCGGGACGGGCGCGCTCCAGGACCGTGGCGAACGCCCCGGCAGCGGCAGGCTGGCGCCAGAGGCTAAGGAAAACATCACGCCGGCTACGCGGGCCGAGCGGAACGGCGTAGGTGGTTACGCCTGCATCATTGCCGGTGCGGAGCTGCTCGCCGGCTAATGGGGCAATGGATGGAAAGAAGATGCCGACATCGTGGCCGAGTCTCTGCTGCTGGAAGCGTGCTATCGTCTGCGCATACAGCTCGGTGCCGCCAACATATTCCGGTAGATACTGGTGGACGACGTGAAGGATGCGCATCAGTCAAGTAGCTGCCTGTAACTGTCCAGCACCCGATCGCGTACCTGGCTCCAGGTGTAACGGCGCGCTACCTTCTCACGGCCCTGCTCGCCAAGGCGGCGACGCAGCTCGCCGTCGGTCACCAGCAGGCGGACGCTGCCCGCAAGTGCGGCCACATCGCCAAACGGGACAAGCAGGCCGTTTTCCCCGTGATCGACGACGCCGGGAATACCGCCGGCTGCCGCGCCGACGACGGGCGTGCCGTGGCTCCAGGCCTCGAGCATGACGATACCCAGCGAGTCCGTCCGCGATGGCAGGAGCAACGCGCTTGCCTCGGCCAACAGGGCGTGCTTGGTGGTTTCATCGACGAGGCCGAGTGTCCTGACGTGGGAGCGTGTTTCTGCATCCAGGCGCGCGCAGAAGGCGACAAAATCCGGGGCTGTGGGACCGGCGAGGACAAGCCGGACAGGCTTTCCCTGTTGATGGAGCAGCTGGATTGCGCGCACGGCATGTTGTGCGCCTTTGTCATACGTCGCCCGGCCCAGGAAGAGAACGAAGGGCGGCCGGATGCCAAGCTCGGCCACACGATCCCGGGTATTTTGCAGCGGAGGCAGTTGGTCCACGCCCCCGCCCGCTTCAACGACCCGCCTGGGCTGTACGCCCCAGGAAACAAAGCCTTCCGCTTCGACCCGCGTCATCACGTGGACGGCGTCGGCGCCGGCCAGTATGGCACGCTGATGTTGCATGAGCGAGTTATGCGCCACGCGAGCCCGCCGGCTCTCGCCAAGGTGAGCGAAGGGCGTAATAACCAGAGGTACGCGCCGCTGGCGGGCGAATTGCGAGGCAGCGACCAACCCGTATTCCCACGATATGTTGAAGCCATGCACCAGCGACACGTCGGGAAAGCGCGCCAGGGTCTGCGGCAGGCCGATCATGAATGGCACTCGCCGGGCCATCCGCTCCAGCAGAACGCGCCGCTCACCGGGCAGCATCGAAAGGAGTACCATCAACTTGCGCCAGGCGAGAAGGGCCGGCCTTCCGCCGGGAAAGGGGCGCAGCGGCAGGCGCCAGATCGCCAGTCCGTCTTCACATTGTGGCCGTTCAGCAGGAGCTGCCCTGCCGCGCCAGAAGTCGTGCTCGCCCTCGGCGCTGCTGGTTACTACCGTTACGCGGGAGCCGGCATCGAGAAGAGCGCGGGCCAGTGCGTGTGCATAACGCTCCCCGCCACCGGTAAGCGGAGGGAAGCCGGGTGTAACAAACAGGACATGAACCATCTTGTTGTCGCCCAGAGGCGACTGATCGTATCAGGCTATTCTTACGCCGGGAATTATACGCCAGAAAGCCGTTATGCGCCGCGACGACGGCGCATAACGGCTTAAGGAACAGACTGAAGGAGAGTGCTGTTTAGCGTTGCAGCCCCGGGAGGGCGACCCTGTATACCTGTTCGGCTGCGTGGACGACCACGGGAACTGAGATTGGACTACCGGCGACCGGCTCGCCGTTAACCGTGGCGACGATCTCGATGTTGCCCAGATTGTTGCTGCCCGCTTGCAGCCGGTTGGTTGCCACTTCCAGATAGATGGTCACTTCGTTGGTTGCCTGGCCCGACGTTGCCGAAAGGCGGGCAGCCGGACCGGTGGATGCCTCGGCCTGCCATTCGAAGATGACCTGCCCGCCCACACTTTTCACGAGGATCGGAAGCTCGATTGTGCCGGCGTTCAGCTCGACCAACGCTGAGACCGGGTCTGGAATGACCTTCACATAGGCCGGCACGCTGTTGCCGGTGCGGGCCGGGTTGTGCCTGAACATGGGCCAGTCCGTCTCAAGGCTTGATTGCGGCAGGTCCCAGACGTACAGCGTGCTGTTACTGACCACCAGCTCGAGCTTCCCGTCATTGTTCAGGTCGCCAACAGCCGGCGAATTCAGGAGGGAGCCCGCGGTAAGATAGATCGGCCGGTCGGTGGCGGGGAATTGGGGCGACGTTAGCTGCTTCCCGTTGCCATCGACAATGGTGACCGACCAGCCCTGGTTAAAGATTATCTCGTTCGTTCCATCACCGTCGGAGTCTGCAAGGATGAAGCCGGTGCCGAGATCAAAGCTCGCGACTACCTTGCCGGAGTGGTCCAGCGGCTGCATGGGAAAACCGGCAACGAGACGCCCGTCGGCGTGCCACGCATAGAGCTTGCGCTCGGGGCGGCTTGTGGCGACCACGATTTCTGGCTGACCATCGCCGGTGATATCTCCAACGCTTGGGGAAGCGGGAACAGTCCCGCCGACAGCCTTGCCGCCGGCCCAGCCGGGCAAATCGTTGCCGTGACGGTCGAGACCGTACACCCGAAAGCCGTGCGTAGGATGATCCGGGCTGACGTCATAGTAGTACGTGCCGGTGCCGACGAACATCTCCGGGTAACCATCGCCGTTAACGTCGGCCAGAGCCGGCGAGGAACCAATCACCTCAAGGAAGTAGCGCGGGAAGTTGCCGGCGAGTTTCGCGCCGGAGGAAGTCAGCCCGTACAGCGCACCGCCGCAATAACCCGACGCCCAGCCGGGCGGCAGGCCGTAGGGGCAATTCCAGCCACCGAGCGCGCTAAAGTAGCCCTCATCAGTGCCGATCACGACGTCAAGCTGGGCGTCGCCATCCAGCAAGCCAACAGCCGGGGAACTCCAGATCGTGTCTGCCACCCGCCCCTTCAGCGTTGGCCAGGTGGGATACTTTGTGCTGAGGTAACTATCAATCGGGTAGCCGGCTACCGGGCGGCCATCGTGATGAAGCGCGCGTACCCGTTTATCAAATCCACCGGCAATGATTTCGAGATCGCCATCACCGTCGAGGTCGGCGAGGGCCGGTGTGGAAAAGATAGAGTCGGCGCAGCCAGCAGGGGGCGTCATGTAGTCGTCGGCGAGGACGGGCCAACCGGGCTTCACCGCGCCGTTGTGTTCGAGAACGATGATACCGCCCTGGGTGCAGACCGACGGAAAGATGGTGCCCGTCGCCACGACGATCTCAGCGCGACCATCATTGTCAATGTCCGCAACTGCAGGCGATGCGTTAATGTGCTGTGTACCCGGCGCCATGCCGAAGGCGGGGGCCAGATCGACATTCCATAGGACGCTGCCGTCATGATTGACGACGAGCACGTGGCCTTTATTCGTGGCGACGACGATTTCACTGTAATCGTCATTGTCTATGTTGGCAATCGCCGGGGAGCTCTTGAGACAGTTCGTCGTCGAGTCAGGACAGACTCGACTTGGTAAGGCGAGAGACCATTTTGCTGTTTGCAGGCCAATCAGCTGCTCGATGGTCTCGCCTTCCGCGCTGGCGCGCGGCGCCATCGAGAACAGCATCACCAGCATCAGTGCCAAAATGATCGTGTAACCGGATCCCTTAATCCGCATAAAAGTTGCTTTCTCCAATTCCTATTGCGTTTCCACGCAAAGTAAATGATATGTCAAAAGCAACATTAGTTCGCGCCCGCGGCATGGGAAATTGGTCCTGACTGGTACCTAAGTTGGACTCAGAGCGAAGGTTGTGGGCAGAGTCTTTCAGGCCCTGTGCGAGCTAATGTAGTCGAAGGCCCGCCGGTATTGATCCAGGATGGCGTCCCAGCTGTAGCGCTTTTCGGTGAAGGCGCGGCCCTGGCGCCCCAGCGCTTTCCGGAGGTCTTCTCGCTGGAGCAGCAGATCGAGCGCGGCAGCAAATTCGTCGTAGCTGCCGTAGTAAAGTCCACCCTGGCTGTCCCGGCATTGCTGCTTGAGTACCTCGCAATGGCCATTCACGAGCACGGGGCATTCCATGAGCCACGCCTCGAGAACGACTATGGAAAGACTCTCGTACAGCGAGGGCATCAGGAACACCGAGGCGGCGCGCATCGCATCGAATTTGTCCTGCTCGGAGACGAATCCAAGGGGGATGATCTTCGGATGGCCCGGGATCGGGAAGTGGGGCGTGCCAATGAGCACAAGCGGGGGACTTTCCGGGCGGTCGGCCTGGTATCGCCGGTAGGCGTCGAGCAGCGCCGGCACGTTCTTGGCCTCGTCTATCCGGCCAACATAGAGCAGAAAGTCGCCCTGGATGCCGTATTTCTCGCGAAAGCGGCCGGCCGAGCCACTGGTTGGCGCGGTGATGCCGACCCCGGCGACCGCGTCATGCGTCCGGTAGCCGTTGCGTGTCACCCGGTTAACCAGCCGCATCTCCGTCTTTGTGTTGTACATGATCGCGCGCGGCAGATGAAACAGAGGGCGGATTAGGGGCAGATAGAGATACGGTTCTTCGTGGGCGTTGGGCACGAGAATCGCCTTGTCCGATACGAGAGGCAGCCCATAGTAGGTGTGTGCGTAGACGTAGGTGACGAAGATGAACACGTCGTACAGGGGATAGGCTCTCTCAAGCTCGGCAAACAACTCTGTCGAGAAAGGCCCCTGCTCGGCCATCCAGGCAAGCTGCTGCTGCAGCGGTGCAGACGAGAGAGTAGCCGCCGTGCTGCTGAGTCGCTGAAAACGCGCCCAGTCACGCGCGCGATCGACGGGGAAGCGGCGAACGGTTACGCCATTCAGCACCGTCTCGCCGGCCGGATAGTGATTGGCCCAGGTGCGGTAGTCCAGGGCGCAGGTAGTCAGTACGGTCACGTCGGCCAGTGTGAACAGGTGTTCAGCCAGCCCAAGGGCCAGCTGTTCGGCGCCCGCGCCGATCTCCTCGCCGTAGCGTTGGACAACGACAGCTACCTTCATGGCGTACCGGCAGTGATACCCTGGGGAGCCGAGAGCTGAGTGTCGCCGGCTATTAGCTCCAG
>ENA-UOUL01004852-UOUL01004852.1-bioreactor-metagenome-genome-assembly--contig:-NODE-4852-length-12067-cov-8.057465_pt1 | contig 12067 bp, 8 predicted proteins | sample MGYA00249838_ERZ747220 | MGnify/ENA primary metagenome ERZ747220 (study PRJEB28778, sample SAMN05720191) | bioreactor metagenome | isolation source: Anaerobic biogas reactor | place: USA:Washington...
GTCGCAGATGACCACGGATCTCGAGACCAACCGCACGAACGACACCTACCGGGTGATCGACGAGGCCAGCCTGCCCGAGAAGCCGATCTTCCCCGACCGCATCCAGATCATCGGCCTGGGCCTCGTGGCCGCCCTCGCCGCGGGTGTCGGCGCCGCCATCGGGCGGGAACTGCTCGATACCACCCTGGCGAGCGAGGAGGAGGTCACGGCGCTGCTCAAGATCCCGGTCCTGGCCACCATTTCCGAGGTGCCCGCAAAGCAGCTGAAGAAGCCGGGCCGGAGCGGCGGGATGCTCAAAAGCGCCTGAAAATGGGGAAAGAGTTTGGAGCGGAATGCCGATAGCGGACTTGAAAGGGCATTACGGCGGATGATAATTATTATTGACTGGGCCGGCAGGGAGCCGCGGCACTCTAAATGAGCGAAATATTCGATTTTCTGAAAAAAGCCGAAAAGGAACGGAAGCAGGTGATCCTGCCCCCGGAGCCGGAGGTGGAAGAGCCCGATTTCGGCGCGGAGCCGGGGCCGGTCGAAGCCTCCTGGTCGCCGGCAATGGAGGCGGAGCCGGTGCCGCAGGAACTCGAGCTCTGCCGCGACGACCGCTTCGATCTCACCGACGCCGCCCCCCAGGTCAAGACCGTCATGGACCCCCTGACCCTGATCGGGGAGCAGTTCCGGCTCCTCCGGTCGCGCCTCGGGCTGATGCAGAAACAGAGGGGGATCAAGACCATCCTGGTCACCAGCACGGTGCCGGAGGAGGGGAAGACCTTCACCGCCTCGGGCCTCGTCGGGGTGCTGGCCCAGGAGCCGGGCAGACGCGTCCTCCTGATCGACGCCGACATGCGCAAGCCGCGCTCGGGGATCAGTTTCGGCCTCAACGGTTCCGCTTCCTCCGTCGGTCTTTCCGAGGTCCTGCAGGGGAACGTGTCGTTCCGGGACGCGGTCCTGACCTGCACCAACCCGCAATTTTCCTTCCTGTCGTCGGGCCCGCTCCCGCCCAATCCCTCGGAACTGCTCAGTTCCCCCATCCTGGAACAGACCCTGAAGGCGGCGGCCTCCGATTTCGACTGGGTCATCGTCGATTCGCCGCCGGTGCTGTCTCTTTCCGACACCGTGCTCCTGGCGCCGCTGTGCGACGCCGTGGTGCTGGTGGTGAGGGCCAATTCCACCTCGGCGCGGCTGGTGGAGGACGCGGCCGGCCGGATCGGGAAGGAGCGGATCTGCGGCGTCATCTTCAACCGGCAGAAACACCTGACGTCGTCGAAGTATTATTACCAGTACTATTACCGTAAGGTTAAGTCCTGAGAGTTCGTGACGCGAAATCGCCCGTTCCCGCCGCGGTCCGGGCCGGAGCGGCGAAACCGGAGGACGCTCGCATGCTCAACGCCTTCAGCGTGGACGTGGAGGACTATTTCCACGTGGAGGCCTTCGCTTCCTGCGTCTCCCCTTCCGACTGGGGCAGCTACGCCTGCCGCGTCGAACGGAACATCGAGCGGATCCTGGAGATGCTCGAGCGGCACCGGACGAGGGCGACGTTCTACGTCCTCGGCTGGGTGGCCGAGCGCCACCCGTGCCTGGTGCGGCGGATCGGCGCGGCCGGGCACGAGATCGGCTGTCACGGCCACGCGCACCAGCGCATCCACCGGCAGGACCGGCGCGAGTTCCGCGAGGATGTCCGCCGCGCGCGCCTCTGCCTGGCGGACCAGGCGCAGGCGCCGGTCGAGTGCTACCGGGCTCCCAGCTTTTCGATCACCCGCCCGACGCTGTGGGCCCTTGACGTGCTGGTCGAGGAGGGCTTCCGGATCGATTCGTCCATCTTCCCCGTCCGGCACGACCTATACGGCATTCCCGACGCCGAGCGGTTCCCCCACGTGAGAAACGGGATCGTGGAGTTTCCCCCCACGACCGTGCGCATAGCCGGGGGCAACCTGCCGGCCGCCGGGGGCGGGTACCTGCGGATCTTTCCCCTGGCGGTGACCCGGTGGGCGATCCGGCGGGTGAACAGGGTCGAACAGCGCCCGGCCATGGTCTACTTCCACCCCTGGGAACTGGATCCCGGGCAACCCCGGATCCGGGCGCCCCTGCGTTCCCGCTTCCGCCATTACACCCGGCTTGGGGGGATGCAGGAGAAGGTAGACCGGCTGTTGGGGGAATTCCGGTTTTCGACCGTTTCGGACGTCTGCCGGGAGCTGGCCCTGGTCCCCTGATTCCCCCCCCGCCAATGCCTATTGACGCCCGCCGTGAACGATTCCATAATTAAAGTCCCTCATCAACAATCTGGAGTGTGCCATGAAGATCCAGGAACCCCCCAAAACCTGCGGGAAACGTTTCCAGAGGAAGGAGGCGGAAAGCATTTTATAGTTTTCATTGAACCCTTTTTGGTTTCGGACCGATCAGTTCATTGACGGTTGTTCCAACGATGAGAACGGAAAGGCTATGTGGCGTTACCTGGCGTTGAGGAAGTTTGGAATCGTTTTCGCGGAGACCCTGTTCCTGACGGGCTGGATCCTCGTGGGCCATCTGATCTACTTCGGGCAGATATGGCCTCCGGCGCCCAACTATTCCGCCATCCTGGTCAAGGCTTTCCTCATTGCCATTATCTTTCAGCTGGTGATGCACCTGAACGACATCTACGGCTTCCAGGGGTCGCGCCTCTCCCGGACCTTCGTCATCCGTATATTCCAGTCCCTCGTCATCGCCTGGTGCATCCTGGCGGTGCTCTTCAAGTTTGTGCCCCATGGCGACCTGAGCAGGACGGGGCTGATATACGGCATGATTCTCTGCTCCGTCTTCCTGATGCTCTGGCACACCATGTTGCGGCTCTACATGCGGGTGCGGACCCCGCACACCAACCTCCTGGTGCTGGGGACGGGCAACCTCGCGCGCGAAGCGGTGAGCGAAATCCTGCGCCACCCCGAGCTCGGTATCAAGGTGGTGGGTTTCGTTGACGACAACCCCGGCTTGGTCGGGGTGTCGATCGTGAACCCGCGCGTCATCGGCGGCTACCAGGACCTGGCCAGGCTGGTCAGGGTCCACCGGGTGGACTGGATCGTGGTCGGGCTGCAGGACCGCCGGGGCAAGCTCCCGATCAAGGAGCTGCTCGATTTCAAGACCCGCGGGATCACCATCGAGGACGCCACGACCTTCTACGAGCGCGTGGCGGGCAAGATCCCCATTGAAAACCTCAAGCCCAGCTGGCTCGTATTCAACAGCGGCTTCGCCGTTTCCAAGAGCATGCTGGCCAAGAAGCGGATCTTTTCGATCGCATTCTCCTTTTTCCTCCTCCTCGCGCTGTCGCCGCTCCTGCTCCTGGTGATGATCGCCATCAAGCTCGATTCCCGGGGGCCCATCTTCTACCGGCAGGAACGGGTGGGGCAGGACGGGCGGAGGTTCTTGCTCTGCAAGTTCCGCTCGATGCGCCAGGACGCCGAAAAGGACACCGGTCCCGTCTGGGCCCGGGAGGGGGACGACCGGGTCACGCGGGTGGGGCGCATCCTCCGGCGGACGCGGATCGACGAGCTGCCGCAGTTCTACAACGTGCTCCGGGGGGACATGAGCCTGGTCGGCCCGCGGCCGGAGCGGCCGATGTTTGTCGAGCAGCTGTCGGAAGAGATCCCCTACTACCCCCTGCGGCACGTGATCAAGCCCGGGATCACCGGGTGGGCGCAGATCAACTACGGCTACGCGAACACCCTGGAACACACGGTCGAAAAGCTGCAGTACGATCTTTTCTACATCAAGAACATATCCTGGATCCTGGATCTCCTGATCGTGTTCGAGACGGTCAAGACCGTCATGGTCAAGAGCGGCTCGTAGCCCACCCCCGCGCCCGGGCATGCTTCCCGCTTCACCTCCCGAATCAGGGTACAGTACGGCTCTTCGAGTGTTGCATGGGGAAGATGAAAGTCCTGTTTGCCGCGTACATCGCCTTCGTGATCTACGGCACCCTGGTCCCCTTTCACGTCGTGGATTCCTTACCGGCGCTGCTTTGCAACGTCGAGAGCATCCGGTGGCTCCCCTTCTGGGACCTCCACCGCGGACGTATCGCCTCGATCCCCGACATGGTCCAGAACATCCTCCTGTTCCTTCCCATTGGAATCCTGGGGGCCCACTGCTTCGGACGCAGGCCGGGCCCCACCCTCGCGACGGGATTCGGTCTCAGCCTGCTGGTTGAGACCCTGCAGTTGCTGACCTCCAACCGCGTGTCTTCGGTCAACGACCTGGTCTTCAACACCCTGGGGACCCTGGCCGGATTTCTCCTCTATTTGCGGCTGGCGCCCGCCTGGTCGCGGCTGATCCATCACCCGGTCATGCGCGACTTCGCCCGGGTCCCCGGCGCGCTTCCCCTGCTGCTGATGATGATCTACAGCTGGGTCTACGCCCTGGAGCCGTTCAATTTCACCCTCGACGTGGGGGCGGTGTGGTGGAACGTGCGGATGTTTTTCGGGCAACTGGCCCACCCGCGCCTGGTGCTGCGGGACGAATTCATCCTGGCCTCGCAATTCGCCCTGGTCGGCTTCCTGGCGGCGGGCCTGTTGCACAGGCTTGGGGCGCGCGCGGCGTACCCGCTCTCCCTGCTCCTGGTCGTGCTTTGGGCCACGGTCACCGAAATGAGCCAGTTGATCGTGGCTTCCCGGGTGGCCAGCGCACTCACCCTCGCTTTTTCCTGGATCGGCGCCGGTATCGGGGTGGCCGCCCGCGGCTGGTACGCCCTTTCTCCCCGGCCCGGCAGGTTCTTTGCGGGTTACGCGCTCTTCGTCCTCGGCGCCTTCGCCGTCGACTCCCTGAGCCCCTTCGTCTTGCGGGAATCGTACCTCCGCCCCGCGCTCCTTCCGTTCCGGCTGTACCAGTCGGCATACTTCGTCAGCGCCCTGAGCAACGTCTTTCATGCGCTCCTGGTCTTCATGCCCCTGGGCTACCTGGCTTCCCGCATCCGGTTAAACCGGGCACGGGGACTCCTGTTCTGGACGGTGCTGTTGATTGCTTCCGTGGCGATCGAACTCGGGCAGGGGTTCATTGCCGGTCGCTACCCGGACGTGACCGACTGTTTCCTCCCCTTTGCAGGGGCCGTGATAGGATGGTGGTTGGCGGGCAGGGTGCGGCGGCATGGAGTTGTGATACGGGAATCGGCTGCTTGAAGGCTTGAAGGGAGGGAGGGGAGCCTATCGGCACCCGGATGGAAACGGCGGCAGATTTTTTCCTGTCCCACTGGAAATTGGCGGAGGAATTATAGTCCTTAAGTGGGATCTCCGGCGGGGCGAGGAGCCAAAATCACATGGTACCTTGCCAGGCTAAACATGGGAGGCGGAACCAGTGCGGCCCCCCTCAAAAGATCTATCGGATCAAATATCACCTACGACGTTCCCTCCCGCCAACCCTGCCTCGGCTGATACAAAACACGTCTATCCGGAAGCTGAGACAAACGTTTCGTCGCCACCGGCGGCCGCCCGGCGTACCGGCAGAGATTCTCCAACGGGATAAGGCAGTAAAAAAGAAGAAAGTCCCCGATTCCACCCACATTTTTGTTTTATGGCACACGCCCCCGCCTGAGTGTCGGAAATTTTTACATTTCTCGGAATACGCGTCAAAGTCAATGCAGTCTTTGCTTTACCTAATGTCAATGGTCAAAAATCATGAAAAATGGCATGAAAAGTGTCGGGCTCCTTGGCAAAATGATCCATCGCTGATTCAGGCTGTTTTTGCCAATGATTCATAAGTCATTATAAATCTGTAGCATACGGGAATGCGTTTCATGTTGAACTGTGGCATGCATTTTGCTTATAGAAAGGGCGGGCAATGAGTTAAGGAGAATGAATTATGAAAAATTTGCGGAAGCTCTCAATTTTCAGTTTGATGGTCATGGGGATGGCTTTGGTCTCCCTGGGCGTGGCCAACGCGGGTCCGTTAACAATTTACGGTATTGACGGCGATTGGGCAAATGTTATTGGCGGAAAGAATGTGCAGATTCAAAACGACCAGGCCCCGGCAGGACGCAAGAGCGTGGTGAGTTGGGGCGAGGCGCGCTCTTTGTTCAATCCATGGCCGGATCGAAGCAGCTATGAATTTCTTTCAGCTGTGACACCGTTTGATCCTGAATTGGATGGATCAGTTTTTGCCCTCGGCGATTTCACCCACAATAACTTTACTATTCCGCTAGGAAGCGGAATAAGGGGTGTAGATCTTCTTGTCGATTTGGGCATCACGGGCTTTGGCCCGGTTACGGCAACATTCGAATTCTCGCATAACGAGACGCCAAACACCCCCGGCAACCCTGGGGATGAGGCTTCACGAGACATTGTTACGCTCGTGAACCCCTTCGTGAACCGGTGGTTCTCTGATGGCGTCAATGAGTATTATTTCCACTTGTTTGGATTCTCTCAGGACGGAGGCACTACTCTTTCCAACAAGTTCTACACTTGGGAGAACCGGGTTAACACAGCCACTTTGTATGGCAGCATCACCTCCGAGGCCATTCCTACTTTTCCTGAGCCTGTGCCTGAGCCGTCAACCCTGCTGCTTCTTGGGGGGGGGTTAGGTATGCTTGGCTTGGCCGGTGCCAGAAGAAAACTTAAGAAATAAAGTTCCAGTTTTGTTGAATTAGAAAATCATGGCTCACGCCGTGATGTGGAAAAGGCAGGGTCAATCGGCCCTGCCTTTTCTGTTTATAGAATGAACATTTTCGATTCGAAATAGTGAACGTACGGATAGAATTGGAAAGACAACATTTCAGGAAGTAACTTCACGTTTTGTTTTCGTGTCGAGAATTGCCCGTCGCTTCTTCTATCGCAACCATGTCCCCAAAGACTGTTACCCGTGTATAGGCGGCACAAAGGCGCTTTGGGGAAAACGGGCTATGTAGACCATCAATATCTCTGCCTTCGCGACGGTTTTTGATGACTGTGCGCGAAAGGCCCTTTTCATCCTTCCAGATTTTCAGTGCGTCACAAAAGGGAGCGAGGGCCGGGGTCTTTGGACGTTCGGTGGATGTGCCGGTGGGACAAGGCGGAGGATGATTTCCCCCTCCGGGTGATTTCCCCCTTTTCGACCGCGCGTACGGGGTAGCTCATTCGTGCACGCGCATCCTTGAGGTTTGCCGGCCCATGGGATTCCTCCGGCCGGGTTATATCACAAACGTAATCCTTGCCTGGGCCCGAATCAACGAAGGCGGGATCCAAGGCGGGTGTTTTGCTTGTAAATGTTTGCGTAAAATTGGGTTGGGATTATTTTGGAGCGGGAAACGGGATTTGAACCCGCGACTTCAACCTTGGCAAGGTTGCACTCTACCACTGAGTTATTCCCGCTCTCTTGCGGCAGGATAAAATTCTACCATAAAACGGGGAAAATCCAGCCCCGAGTTAAAAAAATCTGCGGGCGAGGGGGCGCGGGGATTAAAAGGCGTCCCGGAAGAGCTGGATCTCCCGGCCGATGACCGAGACGACGTCGAAGCGGTAGTCGAAGCGGCCCAGGCCGAAGCGGGCGATAAAATCCTCGGCCGCGCGCCGCAGGGCCTGGCGCTTTTCCCAGTCGACGTACTCCCACGGCTCGCCGTAACTCCTGCCGGTGCGCGTCTTCACCTCCACGAACACGAGGATGTCCCCCTCGAAGGCGACCAGGTCGATTTCGCCCGAGCGGGTGCGGTGGCGGCGGGCCAGGATGTCGTAGCCCGAGCGCGCGAGGAAGCGGCAGGCCTGGCGTTCCCCCCGCCGCCCCAGGAGAAGGTGCGGCGCGGTCATGGGGGGATTGTTTGCGCCGGGCCCCGGTTATTTCACCGGTGGCGCGCCCGCGCTGCGCTTCCAGCGGACCCCTTCGCGGGTGTCCTCGAGCTGGATCCCCTCGGCCAGGAGCTGGTCGCGGATGCGGTCGGCCTCGGCGAAATCGCGCCGGCGGCGGGCCTCCTGGCGCGCCTCGATCTGCCGGGCGATCTCTTCGTCCAGGATTTCCGGCCGGCCGCGCAGGATGTTGAAGACGCCGTCGACCTCCTCGAGGAAGGCGATGGCCAGCCGGGCGTCCCCCCCGGTCAGCGCCCCGCGGCTGTCGCGCTGGTTGGCCGCGCGCACGAAATCGAACAGGGCCGCGAGCGCGGCCGAGGTATTGATGTCGCTGTCCATCGCCTCCCGGAAGCGGACGCGGGCGGCGGCGGCCTCGGCTTTGAACTCGGGGGTGGGGGCTTCGTCCGACGCCTTCTCCCGGGCGCGCAGGAGGAAATCCTCCAGCCGGTCGATCGCAGCGGCGGCCTGGTGCAGGCCATCCATGGTGAAATTGAGCTGCTTGCGGTAGTGGACCGACAGCAGCAGGTAACGGATCGCCTCCGGCGCGTATCCTTGCGCGGTCAGGTCGCGCAGGGTGAGGAAGTTGCCCAGCGACTTGGACATCTTCTCCCCTTCCACGATGAGGAATTCCGGGTGGACCCAGTAGCGGGCGAAGGGGCGCCCTGTGGCGCACTCGCTTTGGGCGATCTCGTTTTCATGGTGGGGGAAGACCAGGTCGATCCCGCCGCAGTGGATGTCGAACGTCTCCCCCAGGTACTTCATGCTCATGGCCGAGCACTCGATGTGCCAGCCCGGCCGGCCGGGGCCGAGTTCGGTCTCCCAGAAGTCCTCCCCCTCCTTCCGCGCCTTCCAGAGGACGAAGTCACGGGCGTTGGCCTTGTCGTACTTGTCGGTGTCGACGCTCGCCCCCGCCTGGGCCCCGCTGAAATCGGTCTTGCTCAGCTTCCCGTACCCGTCGAACCTGGCGATGTTGAAGTAGACCGACCCGTCCTTGCGGTAGGTGTACCCCTTCTCTTCCAGGATGAGGATCAGGGCCACCATTTCGGGGATATGGTCGGTCGCCCGGGGCATGACGTCGGGCGGGGCGATCCGGAGAGTCCGGCTGTCCTCGAGGAAAGCCTCGGTGTAGCGGGTGGTGTAGTCCCGGAGCGACATTCCCTGGGCGCGCGCGTTCTGGATGGTCTTGTCGTCCACGTCGGTGATGTTCATGACGTGCAGCACCTGGTAGCCGCTGTAGCGCAGGTAGCGCCGCAGCAGGTCCTGGAAGACGAAGGTGCGGAAGTTGCCGATGTGGGCGTAGTTGTACACCGTGGGGCCGCAGGCGTAGAATCGCACCACCCCCTCTTCGATGGGGCGGAACTCCTCTTCGGTGTTCGATAGCGTATTGTAGATCCTGAGCATAGTTGTATCCCGCTTGGTTGCCGGAGCCACAATTATACCGATTTCGGCCGCCGGTACAACGCGCGTTATTTCCTGGGGAAAATCCGCAGCAGGTGGAAATTCCCCTGGGTAAGGAGGTGGACGGAGCCGAGGTCACCCGAATCCGCGATCTCCCGCGCCCCTTGCGCTTTTGTAACGGCCAAAGCCGAGGGGCGCCCCGCCTTGAACTGTTCCCGCAGCGCCGCGAGATCGTTCGGCTCGCCGCTCACCCGGTACCCCGTGTAGTAGTGCAGGCTGTGGTGAAAGAAGCGGTAGGTCAGGATCGGTTCCTCCCCCCGGCGCAGGGCGAGCGCCTGCTCCGCGATTGTGCGGGTGGAGTGGTAATCGCCGAGGAGGGGGAAGGCGAAGATGACGACGGTCAGCACCAGCGCCGCGCCTCCGAGCGCCGTCGCCCCGATGGCGGCCCGCGCGCGGTTGCGCCAGCCGTAGAAGAGGGCCAGGCCGGCCGGGACCAGGACGGCGACGGAGATCGCGAGCCCCACAAGCCCGTGGCCGCCGTAATCCTTGTGGAAGATGATGGGCGCCGCCAGGGCGAGGCAGAGGGACAAAATCGCCTGCACCGTCACGGCGGCGCGCAGTACTTTCGTCTCCGTCCCCCCGCGGATCCAGCTGGCCAGGCGCGCGCCCAGGAGCAGCGCCAGGGGCGGCAGCGAAGGGAGGATGTAGCCGGCGAGCTTCGATCCCGACAGGGAGAAGAAGAGGAACGGGAAGAGGAACCAGCAGACGGTAAAGAGGGTGGCCGCGCGCCACCGGCCGATGCGCCGGATGTCGGGCCCCTTGCCGGCGAGGGCCGCCAGCCACCCGCTCCAGGGGAAGAAGAGGGCCAAAAGCACCGGCAGGTAATAGTAAAAAGGCTGGGCGTGGTGGTGGATGTCGGTGACGTAGCGGGCGAAATTATGGTTGATGAAAAAGGTGGCGATGAAGGCGTAGCCGTTTTCCCGGAAGGCGAGCCAGAACCAGGGGACGGCCACGGCGAGCGCCAGCACGATCCCGGGGCCGGCGTGCCAGCGACGGAGCACCCCCTCCCGCCCACTGAAGTACCAGAAGAGGAGACCGGTTCCCGCGGCCAGGATGAAGGCCACCGGTCCCTTACCCAGGACCGCCAGGCCGAGAAAGACCCAGGCGGAGAGCACCTTCCAGCCGAGGTCCCGCTCCAGGGCGACCGATAGGACGGCGAGCGCAATGGTGAGGCAGCAGGTGAAGGGCATGTCGGTCGAGGCGCTGCGGCCGAACCCGGCGATGCCGAGGCTCGTGACGAGGATGACGGCGCCCAGCAAGCCGGCCAGGGGGGACCAGATCCGGGTCCCGGCCCAGAGCACGGCCAGGGAGGCGAGGAAGGCGCCAAGGGCGGGGCCGACCCGGGCGGCCGTCTCCGCGCCGCCAAACAGGGCGAACGGCGCCCGGCTGATCCAGTAGTAGAGCGGGGGTTTTTCGAGCCAGGGCTTTCCCTCGAGCGTGGGAGTGACCCAGCGGCCCGCCAGGTGCATCTCCTCGGCGATGCGGGCGTAGCGCGGCTCGTCCGCCCCGGCGAGCGGCAGGCGGCCGAGGCCGATCCACAGGGTGGCCAGGGAGAGGGCGGTGATGATGGCGAGGGAAGCGAGAGCGCGTTGCACGGGGGGAGTTAAGCACGGATGGCACGGATTTTCAAAGCAATCCGTGCCATCCGGTGGTTCAGGGGGCTAGTACATTCCGCCCATTCCGCCGCCCGGAGGCATGGCGGGGGCCTTTTCCTCTTCCTTGATCTCGCTCACCAGGGCTTCGGTCGTCAGAAGCAGGGCGGCGATGGAAGCGGCGTTCTGCAGGGCCGTACGGGTCACCTTGGTCGGGTCGATGACGCCGCTCTTGACCAGGTCTTCGTACTTCGTGGTTTCGGCGTTGAAGCCGAAATTGGGATCGCTGTTGGCGTGCACCTTCTCGACCACCACGGCGCCTTCCAGGCCCGCGTTATGGGCGATCATCCGCAGCGGTTCCTCCAGGGAGCGGCGGACGATGCCGACGCCCACCTGCTCCTCGTCGGTGAGCTTGAGATTGTCGAGCGAGGTGATGCAGCGCAGCAGGGCCACGCCGCCGCCGGGGACGATCCCCTCTTCCACTGCGGCGCGGGTCGCGTGCATGGCATCCTCGACGCGGGCCTTTTTCTCCTTCAGTTCGGTCTCGGTCGCGGCGCCGACCTTGATGACGGCTACGCCGCCGACCAGTTTCGCCAGCCGTTCCTGCAGCTTCTCGCGGTCGTAGTCGGAGGTGGTTTCCTCGATCTGCACGCGCAGCTGCTTGACGCGGCCTTCGATGTCCGCGTGCTTGCCGGCGCCCTCGATGATGGTGGTGTTGTCCTTGTCAATCGTGATCTTCTTGGCCCGGCCCAAGTCTTCCAGGCGGACGTTCTCGAGCTTGATCCCGAGGTCCTCGCTGATCACCTTGCCGCCGGTGAGGATGGCGATATCTTCGAGCATCGCCTTGCGACGATCGCCGAAGCCGGGGGCCTTGACGGCCACCACGCTCAGCGTGCCGCGCAGCTTGTTGACCACCAGAGTCGCCAGCGCTTCCCCTTCAACGTCTTCGGCGATGATGAGCATCGGCCGGCCGCTCTTGGCCACCTGCTCCAGGAGCGGGAGCAGGTCCTTCATGGAGCTGATCTTCTTTTCGCTGAGCAGGATAAGACAATCGGTCAGCTCGGCTTCCATCCGCTCCGGGTCGGTCACGAAGTAGGGGGAGAGGTAGCCGCGGTCGAACTGCATCCCTTCCACCACTTCCAGGGAGGTCTCGATCGATTTGGCTTCTTCCACCGTGATGACGCCGTCCTTGCCCACCTTCTTCATCGCCTCGGCGATGATGCCGCCGATGGTCTTGTCGTTGTTGGCGGA
>ENA-UOUL01004853-UOUL01004853.1-bioreactor-metagenome-genome-assembly--contig:-NODE-4853-length-12067-cov-3.863636_pt1 | contig 12067 bp, 9 predicted proteins | sample MGYA00249838_ERZ747220 | MGnify/ENA primary metagenome ERZ747220 (study PRJEB28778, sample SAMN05720191) | bioreactor metagenome | isolation source: Anaerobic biogas reactor | place: USA:Washington...
CGGGCGCCAGGTGGATGGCATCATTTGGGCTGTCCCTGAGATCGGAGACAATCGTGAGTGGGCGCTCGACGCGAATCTGCAGCGGCTACCCCCGATCGTCTTCCTGAGCATGGCCCCTCGATCCGGCCTCTCCATCGTCGCAGCCGCAAACCGGCTCGGTGCCAAATTGGCTACGCAACACCTGGTCCGGCAGGGCCGCCGAGCGGTGGGCTTCATCTCCGGCCCATCAGACTGGTGGGAGGTGCATGAGCGTCGAGGCGGCTGGTCTGAGGCCCTCGCCGAGGCCGGCCTACTGTGCGATGATTCGTGGATTGCGGAAGGCGACTGGTTCGCGTCCAGCGGCGAGAGGGGCCTGCACGCGCTGCTGGAGCGCCACGGTGATCTCGATGCCGTGTTTGCCGCCAACGACCAGATGGCGCTCGGCGTCCTTCGTGCAGCCCACCTGACCGGTCGCCGTGTTCCTGACGACCTTGCCGTGTGCGGCTTCGATAACATACCGGAAGCCGCGTACTTTTGGCCGCCTCTCACCACCGTCGAGCAGCACCTGCTTGAGGTCGGTCGTGAGGCGGTGCGCATACTGAACCGTTTGATCGACGCTCGCCTGGCAGGTGAGCCTGTGCCCGAACCGGCAGTCACCTCGCCCCACCCGGAGCTCATCATCCGCGAGAGCACCGGTCGCTGAGATGATTGCCTCGACTGGGCTGGACGGTCTCTGGACCCAACTCAATACGGAGTAGACTGACGTGATAACTGTTGCCAACATCATGAAGAATGCGCGCCGGCTGGGCATCGGCGTGCCCGCTTTCAACGTCCCCTATCTGCCCATGATGGAACCGGTCTGCAGGGCCGTTGCCGACGCCGGCTCTTTCGCCCTGATCGAAGTGGCGCGGCTGGAGTGGATGAAGTTCGAAAGCAAGAGCCTGGCTGCGGTCGCCGAGGAGTTCGCCAGGTGGCAGAACCCGCAGCACGTGCGGCTGCACCTCGATCATGTTCCCGTTATCGACGAAGATCACGCGCTCGTCGATTACCTCGCGATCATCAAGGAGGCGATCTCCCTGGGCTATGAGTCTGTCATGGTGGACGGCTCGAGGCTGTCACTGGCGGACAACATTGGGGCCACCCGCGCGGTCGCAGATGTGGCCCACGCCTCGGGCCGCCCCGTCGAGGCCGAATTGGGCGCCGTCATGGGGCATGAGACCGGTCCTATGCCGCCCTATGAGGAGTTGTTTGCCTCGGGCAAGGGCTTCACCGACGTAGATGAGGCGCGGCGCTTCGTGGGGGAAAGCGGCTGCGACTGGCTGTCTGTCGCGGTCGGCAACATTCACGGTGCGATCGCCGCGGGCGCACGCGATCAGAAGAAAGTCCAGGCCCGGCTTAACCTGGAGCGCCTCGAAATGCTCAGCGAGGCGACCGGCATTCCCCTGGTTCTCCACGGAGGCTCCGGGATCGGCCAGGAGTATGTTCTCGGTGCGTTCAAAAAGGGCATAACGAAAGTCAACGTGGGCACCGAAATCCGGCAGGCATACGAGCAGGCGCTGCGGCAGGGGGATGCAGCCCGGCAGGACAATATCGCACTGGCACAGGAAGCCGTCTACCGGCGCACGACTGAGCTGCTGCGCGATTTCTTCGGCATTGCAGGCACCGCAGCAGCATTGACCCGCGCCGTCGATTGACTCGGCGTCATCTGCACACAAGGAAGCGCGCTATGACCCTACTCGGCATCGACATCGGCACCACCGGCTGCAAGTCTGCGGTCTTCTCGGAGATGGGGGAATTGCTGGCGGTGGCCTACGAAGAATACGATATCCAGCGGCCCCAGCCAGGCTGGGCCGAGCTCGACTCCCTCGAGGTGTGGGAGAAGGTCAAACTGACGATCCGACGCGCAGCCGCCCAGCATCACGGGGAGCCTGTGCGTGCGCTGGCCATATCCTCCATGGGCGAAGCCGTCGTGCCCGTCACGCGCAGCCGGCAGATCCTCGGCCCCTCCATCCTGAATTTCGACGTGCGCGGCGCGCGCTACCTCGACGCGCTCGGTCAGGTTCTCTCCGATGCCGAGCTGTATCGCATCAACGGCAACACGCTGGGCAACCATTACTCCCTGCCCAAGCTGAAATGGCTCAAGGAGAACCAGGCAGACCAGTACGACCGTGCGGACCTGTTCCTCCACTGGGCCGGCTTCGTTTCGTTCATGCTGGGCGCAGAGCCCGCGCTCGATTATGCGCTGGCGAACCGTTCTTTGCTTTTCGACGTGGACCGGGAGGACTGGTCGGACGGACTGCTGGCGTGGGGCGAGATCGAGCGGTCCAAGTTGCCCCCCCTCTGCCAGGCCGGCACCCCTGTCGGCGTCGTCTCGCGGGAGCTCGCAGATGAGTTGGGCCTGCCGCCGGGCGTCCTGATCGCAATGGGAACGCACGACCAGTGCGCCAATTCCGTCGGCTGCGGCGCCATTTCGGCCGGCCGCGCGATGTATGGCATGGGCACGTTCGTCTGCCTGACCCCTGTGTTCGAGCAGCGTCCCGATCCGGCTTCGATGATTCACCAGGGCCTCAACACCGAGCACCATGCGGTGCCCGGCTCTTATGTCAGCTTCGTCTTCAACCACGGCGGCTCGGTGCTGAAGTGGTATCGCGATACCTTCGCTGCGCTGGACCGCAAGCTGGCCCAGCAAGAAGGCCGCGACATCTATGCTGAGCTCATCGCCGAGATGCCCCCGGGCCTCTCATCCGTCCTTGCGCTTCCACACTTTGCGCCCACAGGCCCGCCTGAATTTGTGGACGATTCGGCCGGGGTCCTGGTGGGCCTCAAGCTGGAGACGCAGCGCGGAGACATCCTCAAAGGGCTGCTCGAAGGCATCACGTTCTACGAGCGCGAAGTTCTCGATGCACTGCCTGGGGCGGGCATCACGGTTGACACCTGCCGAGCCGTCGGCGGCGGCAGCAAGTCGGACGCATGGATCCAGCTGACAGCCGACATTTTCGGCATCCCGGTGGTGCGGCCCGCAGTCACGGAAGCAGGCGCACTGGGCGCAGCGATCATCGCGGGAGTCGGCGCAGGTGTCTGGCCGTCGTTCGAGGCGGCTGTCGATGCGATGGTGACGCTCGACCGCACCTTCGAGCCGCGGATGGATGTTCACGCGGCCTATGAACCGCAATACGAAAAGTACCGGCAGATCTGGCCCTTGATGAAGGGCTTTTTGCGCAGCATCTCTTAACCAGGAGCGTGAGATGAATCAACCTACACTCGGTGTAATTGTTGGCAATCGCGGCTTTTTCCCGGGGCACCTTTCGGAAACCGGCCGCCAGACCATGCTCGACCTGCTCGAACGCGAAGGCATCAGGGCCATCGCACTCGGCCCGAACGATACGCCCTACGGCAGCGTGGAAAGCGTCACGGATTCGCAGAAATGCGCGGATCTGTTCAAGCAGCACCGCGAGGAGATCATCGGCGTCATCGTGACGCTGCCCAACTTCGGGGATGAGCGGGCCATCGCGAACGTCATGCGTTGGTCCGGGCTCGACGTGCCGATCCTCGTGCAGGCTACGCCCGACGAATTGGGCAAGATGAGCGTCGATTACCGCCGCGACTCTTTCTGCGGCAAGATGTCGGCCTGCAACAACCTCAAGCAGTACGGGTTCAAGTACACGCTCACCACCCTGCACACCGTCGATCCCCTCAGCCCCTCCTTCCGCCAGGACCTGCACGACTTCGTGGCGACCTGCCGCGTCGTCCACGGTCTCAAGGGCGCTCGCGTGGGCCTGATCGGCGCGCGACCGGCCAACTTCATTACCGTCCGCTTTAGCGAGAAGCTGTTCGAGCGCGCAGGCATCTCCACAGAAACCATCGACCTGTCCGATGTATTCGGCCGCGCGCGCAAGCTCGACGGCAGCCCGAAGGTTGCACAAAAGCTGGAGCAGATCCGCAGCTATGTGAACGTGCGCGATACACCGCAGGATGCCCTGGAGAAGATGGCGGCATTGGGCGTGGTCATCGACGAATGGATGGCTGAAAACAGGCTTTCCGCCTCCGCGATCCAGTGCTGGACCGCGATGGAAGAATTCTACGGTGTCGTGCCCTGCACGCTGATGAGCATCATGAGCAACGGGCTGATGCCGTCCGCATGTGAGACCGATATTGCAGGCGTGATCGGCATGTATGCCATGGCCCTGGCGTCGCAGAAACCCAGCGCACTCATAGACTGGAACAACAACTACGGCGATGATCCCGACAAATGCGTGATCTTCCACTGCTCCAACCTGCCCAAGGACATGTTCGTGCCCCAGTCGATCCGGCCGGACGACATCATGGCGATGGACTACCAGGCCATCATCGCGGGCACGGTAGGCAAGGAGAACACCTTCGGCACCGTGGTCGGCCGGCTCAAGTCCGAGCCGTTCACCTACTGCCGCGTCTCGACCGATGACTTCAACGGCATGATTTCTGCCTACCTCGGCGAGGGTGAGTTGACAAACGACCCGCTGGACACCTTCGGCGGGTATGGCGTGGCCAAGATCCCGAACCTGCAGGGTTTGCTCCACTACATCTGCGAAAACGGATTCGAGCACCACACCGCGGTGAGCCTGTCGCAGGTGGCCAGGCCGGTGGATGAGGCGCTGGGCAAATACATGGGGTGGGACGTCTACCACCACAAGTAGGCAGGACTGGAATCATGGACAAGCAGCAGATTCTGAAGAAGATCGACAAAGCCTGGACCGAACTGAAGGCGTCATATGCCGGTCTATCCGACGCACAACTGTCGGAACCGGGCGTCACCGAGGATTGGTCCGTGAGAGATATCCTGGCGCATGTCATCACATGGGAAGAAGAGGCTCTCAAGTACCTGCCCCTGATCATCGACGGAGGCAGGCCGCCGCGCTACTCCGTGATGTATGGCGGCATCGACGCCTTCAATGCGGAGATGACGCAGCAGAAGAGCAGCCTCCCGCTCTCCGAGGTACAACGCCAACTAGACGAGACCCATGCCCGGCTCGTCGATTACGTCCGGAGTGCGCCTGAAGAGCAGTTCACCCGGGAAACCCCGGCCAGGCGCCGCCTCAGGTGGGATACGTACAGCCACTATCCCATTCACACCGGGGCGATATCGGAATGGCGGGAGAAAACAGGCAAATAGAAACGTCCAATTACATCATCGGATGCTTGCAGCCAGACGTATGAGTCACCCTGCCAGGGCGGACACCACTGACGGGACCAGTCCCGGCCCCACGTAGATCATCCCGGTATAGAGCTGGACCAGGGTCGCACCTGCGTCCAGCTTTTCCAATGCGTCGGCGGAGTTCATGATTCCGCCTGACGCGACAATGGGCAGCCGTCCCTGCAGCAATCGCGCCGCCTGGCGCACGAGCGCCGTGTTGTGCGCGGTCAGCGGCCGCCCGCTGAGCCCTCCCACCTCGCGGCCGTGCGGCGACTGCAAGCCATCACGGCTGAGCGTCGTGTTGGAAAGGATGACGCCGTCCATGCCGGCTGCACAGAGCGCGCCCAACGCACGCTCCAGCGCACCCTCGTCCAGGTCGGGAGCAAGCTTGACCAGCACCGGCACAGGCCGGTCCAGCCGCTGCACCGCCTCCCTCCGCTCGGCAGCAACCACGCCCAGCAGTTCTTCCAGTGCTCCGCCCTCCTGCAGGTTCCTCAGGCCGGGTGTATTCGGCGAGCTGACGTTGACGGCCAGATAATCGGCGAGGGGCGCAAAGATCCGCACCAGTGCGGCGTAATCTTCCGCGGCCGCTTCGAGCGGCGTATCCTTGTTCTTGCCGATGTTGACGCCGACCACGGGAGCGCCGCGCACGTCTGGCACAGGCGCAGTCAAAGCGACCCGCAGGATCGCCGCATCCTGAGCGGAGCCGCGTACAGGCGCAGTCGAGGCATCCTGAGCGGAGCCGCGGAGCGGCGCAGTCGAAGGACGCCCCCGCAGCCTCTGCACTAAGGCCTCGGCCCCCAGGCCCGGGAAGCCCATCCGGTTCACGACCGCCTCGTCCTCGACCAGCCGGAAGATGCGCGGCCGGGGGTTGCCCCCCTGCGGCCGCGGCGTCACGGTGCCGAGTTCGAGATGGCCGAAAGGCAGTGCGGCCAGGCCGCGCCAGGCCAGCCCATCCTTATCATATCCGGCCGCCAGGCCCACGGCGTTGGAAAAACTCAGGCCGAATGCGTGCACGGGCTGCGACGCGGGGTTCGGCGCAAACGTGGCCCGAACTGCCGCTCGCAGAGGCGGCACCGCCCCCACGAAGCGCAGCAAGGCAATGGTGATCCCATGCGCGGTCTCCGGCGGCAGCCGGAAGATCAGCGGGCGAAGAAAGTGATACATAGTAAACATCCTCAGGCGCCGGTCCCTCGCATAAACTTCGCGTCTTTGCGCCTTCGCGTGACCCGCGCGCCTTCGCGCGAGCCGCGCCCCCTCACACGTTCTGCCGGCTCTCGCTGATGAACTGCCGGGCTGCCGCGATCTGCTCCGGCGCCACCGCGCCGGTCAGCGCCCAGTAGTCGAGCAGATCAGTAAGGCGCACGACCGAGTGCAGCCGGTATCCTGCGGCTGCCAAAGCCTCCTGGGCGCCAGATTCCCGGTCGATCAGCACCACAACATCCTTCACGACAAGTCCTGCACGCTCCAATTTCTCGATCGCCTCGAACTTGCTGCCCCCAGTCGTGGCAAGATCGTCGATCACCACCACGCGCTCGCCGGGGTGGTGATCGCCCTCGATCGCCGCGGCCGTTCCATACGACTTGGCCTCGCGCCGCGGATAGATCATGGGCCAGCCACCTGCAAGGCTGACCGCGGTCCCGATAGGCAGCGCAGCATATGGCAGCGCTGCGATGCGGTCAAACGTCAGCCCGCGCAGCACGTGCACGTACGCCCGACCTGCCTCCGCAAGCAGTGCGGGATGCGACACGAGCTGGCGCAGATCGACGTAGATGGGCGACTGCAGGCCCGATTTAAGGGTGAACTGGCCGAACTTGACGCATCCGGCCGCAAGGATGCCATCTGCCAGCGCCGCCGGGACGGCTGCAGGCTCGGCACTCGCTTCACGCGAGCGGAGCAGTGTGGCGGCGGTGCTTTCTGAAGGAGGCGGCGTAACGCTGTCACCGAGGCATCCTGAGCGGAGCCGCGCAGCGGCGGAGTCGCCGCATCCTGAGCGGAGCTGCGTAGCAGCGGAGTCGGGGCATCCTGAGCGGAGCCGCGCAGCGGCGGAGTCGCCGCATCCTGAGCGGAGCCGCGCAGCGGCGGAGTCGAAGGACGCACCACACCCCCCCTGCACCCGCCGGATCTCATCGCGCAAGGCCTCCGCAGCCTTGCGGGGAGAGGCCGCGCGCGCGACCGCCCGGCTGACCGGTATCAACATGCCCAGGCCATCAGCACGGAGTCCGGCGTGCAAACACAATTCCAGATCGCCGCCCTGAGCGCCGACGCCGGGCGCGAGAAACCACAGGTCCGGTGCGAGGGCCCGGATGCGTGCCAGCGCCTCAGGATGGGTCGCTCCGGCAACAAGCGCCACGTTGTCATTCTGGTTCCACTGCTGTGCGAGGCGCGCCACCCTCTCGTAAACCGCGTCCCCATCCGCCAGCAGTAGATCCTGCAAGTCGCCACTCCCGGGGTTGGAGGTCTTGCAGAGCAGGAAGACGCCGCGGCACGGGTCTCTCAGGAAAGGGGTCAGGCTGTCATAGCCGAGATACGGGCTCAGGGTCACCGCGCTTGCGCCAAGTAGCTCAAATGCCGAACGAGCGTAGGCGTCTGCCGTGGAGGCAATGTCGCCACGCTTCGCGTCGAGGATCACAGGGATACCCTTGGGAACGGCCGCGATGACCTGCCCCAGCGCGGCCCAGCCCGCAGGGCCCAACACCTCAAAGAAGGCGGCATTGGGTTTGTAGGCCATCGCCAATCCTTCCGTCTCCGAGATCAGTCGCAGGCAGAACTCGCGCGCCGCGCCGGCTGTCGGCTCGGGCAGGTCGGTCCCATGCGGATCAAGACCGATGCACAACAGCGAATCCGTGCGCCGCGCGGCATCATCGAGCAGCCCGCTGAAGCTCTTCCCTGCCCCCTTCGGGGGCGTTCCATCTTCCATCTTCCTTTTTCCTTCTTCCCTTCGTCCTACGCCTTCCCCAGGACCATCGCGAGCAGCGCCATGCGGATGAAGAGTCCGTACTCCATCTGTCGGAAGTAGGCAGCACGCGGATCGTCATCCACCTCCATCGCGATCTCGGTCACGCGAGGGAGGGGATGCATCAGTATCATCTGTTCTTTGGTACGCACCATGGTCTGCGGATCGATAACGTACGCCCCCTTGACCTGCTCGTACTCCGCCTCGCTCGCAAACCGTTCCTTCTGAACGCGCGTCACGTAGAGGACATCCGTCTCAGCCAGCACGGGGTCCAATTCGCGATACTCGGCCTGGCTGATACCCCTCTCAGCCACCTCTGCCATCACCTCCTGGGGCATACGGAGGATTTCGGGCGACACATAGTTGAGGCGGACATCATAGAGAGTCAGCAACCGGCTGAGGGAGTGGACGGTCCTGCCGTACTTCAGGTCGCCGAGCATCGTGACGGTCAACCCGTCGATGGTGCCCAGTTCCTCCCGAATCGTGAACAGGTCGAGCAGGGCCTGGGTGGGGTGCTCGCCCACCCCATCACCGGCATTGATGATCGGCTTGCGGGCATACTTCGCGGCAAGCGCGGCCGCACCCGTCTCGGGGTGGCGGAGGACGATGACGTCGGCATAGGCTTCCAGCGTGCGCACCGTGTCAGGAAGCGACTCGCCCTTGGAGACAGATGAGTAACGGACCTCGTTGATCGGAATGACACTGCCGCCCAGCCGCTCCATCGCCGAGGTGAAGGACGAGGACGTACGGGTCGACGGCTCGTAAAAGAGATTGGCCAGGATCTTGCCCTTGAGCAGGTCGAAGCTGCCAACACGGCGAACCATCGCCTCCATTTCGCGTGCAACACCAAAGATGGTCTCGATCTCGCGCCGGCCGAATTGCTGGACACTAAGGATATCGCGGCCGTAGAACGGCCCATCCTGCCGGTCACCGAAGGGCAGGTAAGGGCTCTGGTAGCGAGCAGGTGGCACATGAAGCATATGAGTGTCTCCTTATCCGTTTGGGTTTGATTCTCTCAGGCGAATATTGCGGCCAGAGCCGGGGGCCGCCAGGACCCGTCCGTCGCGGTAGACGGTTTGCCCGCGCAGAACAACGCGCGTCACGCGTCCGCGACCTTTGAATCCTTCAAAAGGCGTCCAGCCGCAGCGGGTCCGGGCATCCCGGCTGTGGATTTCATAAGTGGCGGACTCGTCCACCTCGACCCAGGTATCGTCCTGTGCTGGAATGCCGAAGATGCGGCGCGGGTTTTCCCACATCCGCAGCACCAGGTCGTCGACCGTGAGCCGCCCGTCGTGCACCGCGGTCAGAAGAAGGGGCAGCGCCGTTTCGAGGCCGGGAAAGCCCGGGGGTGGATTGGAGCCGTCCTTCTCTTGGGCGGTGTGAGGGGCGTGATCTGTGGCGAAGCAGTCGATGATTTCCAGGTTGGCCCACAAAGCATCTCGGTCGGCCGCGGTCGCCAGCCTGGGACGCACCTCACTTCGCCCTGGGCCGAGCCGCTGGACATCATCTTCCGTCAGAAAGAGGTGGTGTGGCGTGACCTCGCAGGTAACCTTGATGCCCTGCTCCTTCGCTTTGCGGATGAGCAGGATCTCGCCGGCCCGCGAGACGTGGGCCAGGTGAACCGGCCGGTCGGTGAGCGCGGCCATCAGGATCACCGCAGCCAGCGAAAGACCTTCTGCATGCGCAACAATCGGGCTGGCCGTGGGCCAGTGCTGGAAGTGGGACTTCAGCAGCGACAGCACATCCTGGGCAGAAGGCGCCACACCGCCCGCAGCCGCAGAAAGCCGGAGCGGCCCGTACGTCTGGTCAAGGTATATCTTGAGCCCCGCAACGTCAGATGCCATTTGGCTCGCGGCGCCCACATTCTCCGCCCCGGCCCCAAGGTATTGAGCGTAATCGCAGCGTGCCTTGCGCTTCGCTGCGGCTAAAGCCAGGTCAAGTGTCTCCCTGTCCGTGATAGGGGGCTGGGTATTCGGCATGGCCAGCACGACGGTGAAGCCACCCGCGATGGCAGAGGCTGTCCCGCTGTCCCAGTCCTCCTTGTGCTCACCGCCGGGTTCACGCAGATGCACGTGCGGATCAATCAGTCCGGGCAGCCTTAGCATAAAGCTTTTCCTCCTGGCGCGGGGCAAAAAAAGAGAGCCTTGCGGCTCTCCTGAGGATCGATTGGGGCAGGAAAAATAATACGCCCACGGGAGCTCGGGGCTCCGGGGCGCAAGGAATCGGGACAGATGGGCGGCTTTACCAAACAAACCTCCACGGGCATCCGAATCGTCACCAGCATATCTGGCGCTGCCGCTTGCCGGCATCGTTGCACGGGAAGATCAGAGAGGTCAGCCGATCGGGACATAGAGAAACGCGGAGAGCGTCCGCGCATCGGCCAAATCCTAGCAGAGAGGCCATGTGATGTCAAATAGAGGGCTGTGCTATAATGCGCCCATCCACGGCAGCCCTGTCTGCCGAGCAGCGAGGCAACCCATGCGTTTTGGCATCATGGCAATGCAGATCGGCGCGTTGATCCCGAATGACGTCGCCCCATCGCAAATCCCGGCGCACATCGCCGGCTTCGACCATGCCGCGCTCGTCCGGCGGCTGCACGAAAATGGATTTAACCCGGTCGAGTTGGGCGGTGACCTGGTCATGTTCATGCCCCACCTCTATGCCCCACCTGCGATCGAAGCGCTGGCCGCGCTGCAGGCCGAGACCGGCGTCAGGTACACGGTCCACCTGCCCCTCTGGTCGGTCGAACCATCCGCGCTGCTGGAGCCCATACGCCGCGGCTCGGTAGAATCGATGGCACAGGTCGTGCGCGCCACGCAGAGGCTGGACGTCGAAGCCTATGTCGTCCACGCCACCGGCTCGCTCGCAGCCGAGTTCTATCGCATGTCCTTGCCCGAGACGGGAAGGCAGGTCATCCTGAAGCTCTTCCAGGGCCGGGCCCTGGAAAGCCTGAAAGCTCTTGTCGGAGAGACCGGCGTCGCGCCGCGCAAACTGGCGGTGGAGACGATCGAGTTTCCGTTCGAGATGACTATGGAGCTGGTCGAGACGCTGGGTCTGTCGTACTGCCTGGACACCGGGCACATACTGTCCGGCTTCTCAGGCCCGATCGATCTGATCGATGCGGTCGACCGGCTGATGCCGCGGTTGATCGACGTTCACCTGCACGATTCACCGCGATGGACGCCCGGAACGGATATCGTCTATGGCAAGGACCACCAGGCCCTGGGCCGCGGCGACCTGGACCTGGGCGCCTTCCTGGACCATCTGCACGAGGCAGGATACGGCGGCCCACTGGTGTTCGAATTGACCCTGCCCGAAGCAGTGGCCTCGCTGGAGGTTGTGCGGCAGGTTCGTCCGCAGTATCTGCCCTAGTTTGCATCCCGTTCCGAATATGGCTGGGATCTCGTTCGACCTGGATATGCTCTCCCGCTTCGAAGCCGAGCTGGATCTGCTTCACCCAGCGCGCGGCGCCATCCCCGCGCGCGTCCTCGACTATGGCCAGACCAGCACGATCCTCACTATTGGCGGCGACAAAGCACCGGCCCTGGTCTATAAGCGCCTCCCCGTCTTCCTTAGCACAGAAGATGCCGGACGGTACGAGGTACTCCACCGCCGGTACGTCAAGACGCTTGGCGAACGAGCAGGCGTGCGCGTGGCGCCCACCACGACCGTGCAACTGCCGGACGTAACGGGAAGATATGTCGTGGTTTATGTCATCCAGGAGATGGTCCCTGAGGATACGCTCTGCAATATGGCCACCTACCGGCTATCGCCCTCCGACGTGTACCGGCTGGTGATGGCCACCCTCGCGGAAACAGCGAAAGTGTTCGACCTCAACCGCATACGCCAGGGAGAAATCGAGCTGGGCATCGACAGTGAAATCTCCAACTGGGCGCTCCTGGGCTTCGATCCCGATGAATGCACGCTGCCCGAACGGTTCAAGCTGGTCTATCTCCATACCA
>ENA-UOUL01004855-UOUL01004855.1-bioreactor-metagenome-genome-assembly--contig:-NODE-4855-length-12065-cov-2.634134_pt1 | contig 12065 bp, 10 predicted proteins | sample MGYA00249838_ERZ747220 | MGnify/ENA primary metagenome ERZ747220 (study PRJEB28778, sample SAMN05720191) | bioreactor metagenome | isolation source: Anaerobic biogas reactor | place: USA:Washington...
CTGATCCTGGCGGTGGTCGCCTGGGGAATCAGTCTGCTCGCTTTTCACGCGGAGCCGCTCCCCGTGCGCCAGGAGCCCGCGCGGTTTCCGGGCCGGCGAGGTTCCGCGCTGCCCGTGACCTTCTGGGTGTATTGGGTGGCGCTGGTGATGTGCGTGGCCACCGAGTGGTCGATTGTGTCGTGGGGCGCGGATTTCCTGGTGAATCCGGGCGGGCTGGGCAAATCGGACGCGTCGATGGTGATGACGTTCTTCTTCGGTGCGATGGTCATAGGCCGCGCCTTTGGTAGCCAACTGTCGCGCCGGATGGACTCGGCCCGGCTGCTGGTGGCCGCGATCGGCGTCGCACTGGCCGGGTTCGTGTTGTTCTGGCTGGCGCCGGTCGCCGGGCTGACTATCGCCGGGCTGTTCGTGGCAGGGCTGGGCGTGTCGAACCTGTTCCCGTTCCTGATGACGATCGCGGTGGGCGTGGGCGCGGCTTACAGCGACGCAGCCAGCGCGCGCGTCACGCTGGGCGCCGGGCTGGCGATCCTAGTGGCGCCGCAAACGTTGGGTTGGGTGGCGGATCAGACCGATTTGAAAAGCGCGTACAGCATCGTCTTTGGGCTGCTGCTGATGGCCGCGCTAGTAACTGCTCTTGCCAACCGGCGCGTAGCGCGGCACAATGGTGTGCCTGAAGCGACCGGGACCGGCAGGTGACAGACGCGGAGACGAGCGTGATGGCTGAACAAAAACCGATGCAGTTTTCGTATGGCGGCCAGGCCGTGATCGAAGGTGTGATGATGCGCGGGCAGTACGTGGCCGCCATCGCCGTGCGGAACCCCAAGGGCGAGATCGTGGTCCGGGAAGTGCCGCTGAACGCCGCGCTCTACCGCGGGCGGATCGCCCGGTGGCCGTTCGTGCGCGGGCTGGTGATGCTGTGGGATGCGCTCGGCCTGGGCACGCGGGCGTTGATGTGGTCGGCGGATGTGGCGCTCGAAGAAGAGGAAGACGTCGATTTCTCGCTGGAAGGCGCCGCCGGGATGGGGCTGGTGGTCGTGTCGCTGGCGATGGGCATCGGCCTGTTCTTCGTGCTCCCTGCGGCGGGATCGGCGCTGGTCAAAGACGTGACCGGCCTGGACAGCAAGCTGGCGGCGGACCTGGTCGAAGGCGTGATCAAGCTGGGGATGCTCACCGGCTATATCTGGGCGATCGGCCACATGAACGACGTCAAGCGGCTGTTCGGCTATCACGGCGCGGAGCACAAAACGATCAACGCCTACGAGGCGGGCGCCGAGCTCACCCCAGAGGCGGTCGCTGCCTTCCCGATCGAGCACCCGCGCTGCGGCACGGCCTTTCTGCTGACGCTGGTCGTGCTCTCGGTCCTGATCCACATCATCACCGGGCGCCCCGACACCGTGATCGGCCTGCTGCTGTCACGCATCGGACTCATCCTGCCGATTGCCGGCGTGGCCTACGAAACCATCCGGTTCACCGCCAAGCACCTCGACAACCCGATCATCCGCTGGATCATCAAGCCCAACCTGGCGCTGCAGCACCTGACCACCCGCCAGCCCGACGAGTCAATGCTGGAGGTCGGCATCGCAGCGCTGGAGCGCGTGCTGGCGGCGGAACGGGCCGCCCTGGAGCCGACAGAGGAGCGGATTCCGGCGGAGGTCGCCGCCGAGCCGCTGGGGGACTAAACAATACAAACGGGGGCGGGCCACGTCCGGTGGTGCGGTGTTTCTGACGCTATGGACCGAGTCGGAAGCGAAGATCACGAATGCGCTGCGGCGCGCCTCGTCGCCACGATGAGGGACACCACGCTGCCGTCCAGCGGGTGATCGATCCGGGAGAACGCGAACCCGGCGCTCACAAAGCGCCCCTCGATGTCGCCCGGCCAAGGGCCGCGCTGCCCGGTAGCACGGTAAGCGAGCTCCAGTGCCTCTTCGGCCACGCCGCGCCGCGTGAGCAGGCCGTTGATCACGACCACCAATCTCCCGCCAGGGGCCAAGACCCGTGAGAGCTCGGCCAACGTCGCCGGATCGACGATGAATTCGGTGGGGAAGGTACTCACGGCGGCGGGGAAGCTGCCTGCGGCGAACGGCAGCGCCTGAGCGCGCGCGCGGACCAGCCGCACCGGAAGGTCGCCGTTGCGCAGCTTGCGGCGCGCGATGCGTCCCATTGCCCTGCTGAGGTCCACCCCGATCGGCTCATAGCCTGCCGCGTGCAGGTCGATCTGCAGGTCGCCCGTGCCGTGCGCCAGCTCCAGGATCGGGGCGCCGGGCGGGGCGTCCAGGTGTTCGAGCGCGACGCGCTGCCAGTCGCGCCATTGGCCCAGACTGACCACGCGGCTGACCGTATCGTAGGTGAACGCTATTTCGTTGTACAGGAGGCGGAATCCCAACCGGAGCAGGCGCGTCCACGCGCGGCGCAGTGGGGAAGGGTGAGCCGTGCTCATGGCAGCGTTGGCGACCTTTCGACAGACCAGGCGGCAGGATGGCCGGCATTATACCATGCGGAGATGAAAACCGGGCGGCTTGCCGCTGGACATATTCCGGCGAGCGTGTAAAATCTTCCTGCAGTGCCCGGCAAATGCCCGGGCCGTGTAATGGACTTCTGTGCTAGATTTCTGCTGATGCGTGCCTGCGAGACGGGCACGCTCGACTTGGAGGAGAATTCCCTATGCCGAATGTCTGGCGTGTGTTCCGGCCACTCTTGTTTGCCGTGCTCGTGCTGGCGCTGGCCGTCCCGGCGACCTACGCGCAGGATGATGGCGAGTCGTCCGAGGTCGTGATCCAGGGAACGCTGGAACTGGAAACCCTGGTTAGCGCGATCCGCGACGCCTATCTCGAAGACAATCCATCGGCCCAGGTCCAGATCGATCCGGGTGGCGGCCTGCGCGCCGGGTTCGACGCGCTGTGCGCTGGCGACGTCGATATCGTGATGTCCAACGAAGCGATTACCGACCTGCAGATCCAGGCGTGCGCCAACGCCGGGACCGATTTCATCGAGACGGCGATCGCTTACGAGGCGGTGGTCTTCCTGGCGAGCACTGCGGCGGACGTGCAGTGCGTCAGCCAGGAGACTCTGAACACGATCTGGCAGTTGGGCGCCGCGGAGGAGGTCACCTGGGACGGCGATCTGACCTCGCCAGCGCTGACGGGGCCGGTGAGCTTCTATGGCCCGGACACCAACAGCAACACTTATCTGCTGTTCCGGCGGTTGCTGCCGGCGGGCGATCTCCGCGAGGATATCGTCACCACCACCGAGCTGGCGAACATCCTGGAAAAAGTCCAGGAAGAAGGATCGACCGCCCTGGCGTACCTGTCGCTGGCTGACCTCGATGCGCTGGACCCGGACGAGACCGTGGCGCCGGTCGAGGTCGAGGACGACAACTTCGAGTGCATCGCGCCCACGCTGAGCACGCTCGAGAACCGGACGTATCCCTACGCGCGGACGGCCTATCTGTACGTCAACGCCGACAGCGCGCAGGCTGATGCGACCAAGGCATTCATGGAGTTCGTGCTGACCAGCGAAGCCGGCGCGGCGGCGGTCGCAGCGGAACAGGGCTACAGCGTCCCGACTCCCGAGGCGTACGACATGGGCTGGAACAACATTCAGAGCGGCAACGTGGGCCGCACCTTCACCCGCCCGCTGACTCCGGTCGAGATCCCGACCACGGAGGCCGGCACGGTGGCGGTCGTGGGGACCTCGATGCTGGGCGACCTGAGCGATGACGTTTTTGCCTCGTTCACGGCGCGCTACGCCAACGCCGACGTCACCACCGAAACGCTGGGCAACAGCGCCGGCTGGGAAGCGTTCTGCAGCGGCACCGCGGACGTGCTCCAGGCTACGCGCCCGGCGTCTGACGATGAGCTGGCCCTGTGTGAAGAAAACGGCATCGCGCCCTACAGGCTAGAGTTGGGCTACGAGGCGCTCGTTTTCGCCGTGCCATCCGCGAATGACTGGCTGGAATGCCTCGACGCGGACACCGCTGCGCAGATGTTCGCGGCGGACACCGAAGACACGCCCGCCCCGGCCAAGTGGAGCGAGATCAACCCGGATTGGCCGGAGAGTGACCTGCTGCTGGTCGTGCCGCCGCTGAGCACGGGCGAGACCGACTACATGGCTGCCAACCTGATCGGCGAGCTGGGCTTCCGGCTGCGCGATGACGCAACGTCATACGCCGACCCGCTGTACCGCGCGCAGGGCGTCGCCAACACCGACAACGGGATCACCTACTTGCTGTGGAGCGACCTGCAGGGCAGTGAGGCCGATGTGCGGCTGGTGCCGGTCGATGGTGGGGACGGCTGTGTGGCGCCGGAGTTGGCGACGTTCGCGGATGGCAGTTACCCGCTGAGCTACCCGATCCACTACGTGTTCAGCGAGCAGTCGCTTGACATGCCGCTGGTGCGCGCCTTCCTGTGGAACTTCTTCACCGATGAAGCGCAGGATGCGCTGGCCGACTACGCATTTGCCGGGTTCGATCTGGCCGCGTTCGGCGATGTGAAGCGCGACGAAGTGTTCGAGATGCTGGCCGCGTACGAAACCGTGACCGACGAGGGCGAAGAGCCCGCGGCTGAGGCGACCGAAGAACCAGCGGCTGAGCCGACCGAAGAGGCAGAAGCCGAAGCGACCGAAGAGCCCACGGCTGAGCCGACCGAAGAGGCAGAAGCCGGGGCTACTGAGGAATCGGCACCTGAGGCGACTGAGGAAGCCGGCAGCGAATAGGCTGTCTTCGGGCCAGAGGTATGGATGCAGCCCCCGGCGAACATGCGCCGGGGTTTTTTTTTGTGGCGCGCGATCAGTTGCGGCCCAGGCGCACTTCGGCGTCGAGCAGACCGCCGGTCGCATTGGCGGCATCCTGCGACAGGTCCGCGGCGAAGGTGAACTTCTGGCCACTCTCCAGCGCGAAGCTCCACTCCAGGCGATTGAGCGCGATCAGCGCTGGCCACAGGATCGGCCCCGAGTGGTTACGCACGTCGTTGTAATCGGCGCAGAGTAGCGTATACGCTTCGGCCTGGTGAGGATCGTCTGGCAGCAGGCGCACATCCGCCCAGACCGCGCTGCCCTCGGGACGGGTCGTGCCCTCAATCGTGAATGCGAGCGGGGCGTTTTCGGTGACCTGGGCGTTGCAGGGAGAATCGGTGATGTTTGGGGTGAAATAACCGCCCCCGGTGATCGAGCCATCCAGGTTGACGCTGAGATCGGCGGCGGCGGTATAGCGGAGCCGGTCAGCCAGCGCGCTGGCCGTGATCGTGACGTCGTAGCGCAGAATCCACTCGCCGGCGACGGGGTTCATGTCGTAGTTCAGCGTTGGGGTAGGCAGCGGCGTGTAGGTGGGCCGCGGCGTGACGATGCGCGTGACGATGAGGGGCACCGTCGGGGCGGGTGTGGTGGGCGGCACTGGCGTGGGATCGGAGCCTGAGCTGCACGCGGCGAGAGCGCTCAGGGCCATCGCCAGCCCCAACAGGGCCGCGTGCGTTTTGACCTGCCGGTATAGGCTCATTGTCTCCCCCTCATTCGTTGCGCTGGGCTGGGCCGCCCGCCTGTTGGGCGCGCAGCCGGGCAAGGCGTGCGCGCGCCGCTTCGCGATCTTCCATTGCCTGGACGCGGTCGATCAGATAGCGCGACATGTCGATCGGGACCTGGACCGCCGTGATCTCGTCGTTTTCGTCGCGAATGTGGACGACCGATTGCCAGACATCTTTCAGTTCCATCCGGTATTCCCCTGGTGGCGGGTCGGGACCACGGCTCCATTATACTCGAGCGCGGAAAATTACGCGGCACGGCGCATTGCTTTCGCAGGCCGCTAGAGGTACATTCATGCGCCGTTCGTGGGATGGGGCGGGGCGATACGGCACTCAACCGGCGGGGGACCGCGCTCAACGGCCTGTGCTTGCCGGAAAATACGCACATTTGTTCGCATATCAAACCCTGGGTGTGATACAATAGTCGCCGTTCGTCCAGCCGCACAGAAACGGAGCTCACCATGCGCGACGTCATCGTCGCCCTCGACCTGGAGACTACGGGTCTCAACCCCGAAGAGGACTCGATCATCGAGATCGGCGCTGCCCTGTTTGAAGGAGGGCAGGTGCTCGACACCTTCGGCACGCTCATCAATCCCGGCCGCAGCATTCCCGAGCGCGTGACGGCGATTACGGGCATTCGCACCGATGACCTGATCGGCGCGCCGGGCCTGTACGAAGTGCTGCCCGACCTGCGCCGGTTCGTGGGCAACCACCCGGTGGTGGGTCACAACGTCGAGTTCGATCTTGGGTTTCTGGCGCGGCATGACGTGGCGACGCGCAACCTGGCCCTAGATACCTACGAGCTGGCCGCGGTGATGATGCCCACAACGCCCCGCTACAACCTGACCAGCCTGATGGCCCAACTTGATGTGGAGTTGGAACACGCTCACCGCGCCCTGGATGACGCGGTGGCGACCGGGCGGCTGTATTGGGATCTGTGGGGGCGCATCCTGCAACTGCCCCTGGCGACACTGCAGGAGATCGTCGACGCCGCGGGCGACCTGGAGTGGTCGGCCAAACCCGTCTTCCTCGACGCGCTGCAGGTGCGCAGCCAGACCGCGCTCACCGGCGCCGGCGCGCCTTCGACTGGGCGCAAGCAGATCGCCCCGGACGACTTCTTCCAGGCCGACCGCCAGCCGTGGAAGCCGCTCCGGCCCAACGCCGATCACAAGCCGCTGGACATCGACCGGCTGGCAGCGACGATTGAGGCGGATGGGGAGCTGGCGCGCTACTTTCCCGGTTACGAGCACCGCGAGCAGCAGGTCGAGATGCTGCGGGCGGTCGGCAACGCCTTCAACACCGGCGAGCACCTGATGGTCGAAGCGCCGACCGGGGTTGGCAAGAGCCTGGCGTACCTGATCCCAGCCATCGATTGGGCCACGCAGAACAACGAGCGCGTCGTGATCAGCACGGCCACGATTAATCTGCAGGACCAGCTCATCGACAAGGACCTGCCGATCCTGAGCGAGGCGCTGGGCGTGGAATGCCGCGCGGCAGTGGTCAAGGGGCGCGGCAACTACCTGTGCCCGCGCCGGCTGGCGACGCTGCGCCGCCGCCGCCCGACGTCGGTGGGCGAGCTGCGCGTGCTGGCGAAGATCCTGGTCTGGCTGCTGGAGTCCGACAGCGGCGACAAGGGCGAAATCTCGCTGCGCGGGTTCGAGGAGAACGTGGTCTGGTCGCGCCTGAGCGCCGAGGACGAGGGCTGCACGCTCGACCGATGCGGCGACCAGATGCACGGCGCGTGCCCGTTCTACAAGGCACGGCGCGACGCGGAAGCGGCGCACATCCTGATCGTCAATCACGCGCTGCTGCTGGCCGATGTCCAGATCGGCAACCGCGTGCTGCCCGACTACCGCTACCTGATTATCGACGAGGCGCACCATCTCGAAGACGCGACGACCAACGGCCTGTCGTTCCAGTTGAACCAGATCACGCTGCTGCGCCAGCTGGCCGACCTGGGCGACAGCCGCCGCGGCTTGCTCGGCGACGTGATCCGCAGCACGCGCGGCAGCGTGCCGGGCCGTTACTTCGAGCAGATTGAGTCCTACGTGGAGATCGTCACCGACTCGGTGCGGGCGATGGGCTTTCACGTCGAGCGCTATTTCGAGACGCTGTACCGCTTCCTGGAGGGTAGCGGGGCGATGCGCCCCGGCGAATACATCAATCAGGTGCGGATCACCCCGGAACTGCGCCAGCAGCCGGAGTGGGCGCACGTCGAAGAGGCCTGGAATGTGCTCAGCCAGTTCACCCAGGCCATTTCGAACGCGATGGGCCGGTTGGCGCGCGGCCTGGCCGGTCTGGGAGAATTCGACGTGCTGGAATACGACGATCTGCTCTCCAGCGTGCAAGCCGCCGCTCGCCACCTGGAAACGGTGCACCAGCAGTTGGAGGCGTTCTCCAGCAACCCGCAGGAAAACATGATCTACTGGGCGCAGATCGAGCAGGATGGCACCCGGCTGGGCATCCACGCCGCGCCCCTGAACGTCGGCCCCTTGCTGGAACAACACCTCTGGCAGCAGAAGAACGCGGTGGTGCTTGCCAGTGCCACGCTGCGCACAGCCGGGACGTTCGAGTACATGCGCGAGCGGCTGCACACGTTCGATGCGCGCGAAGTCGTGGTGGGCTCGCCGTTCGATTACGAGCGCGCGACGCTGGTCTACATCCCGACGGACATCCCCGGCCCGGACCGGCGCGACGATTACCAGCGGTTCGTCGAGCGCGGCCTGATCGAGCTGGCGGCGGCCACCAACGGGCGCTTGTTGAGCCTGTTCACGAGCTACGCCCAGCTCCGGCAGACGGCACAGGCGATCGCGCCGCGCCTGGCGCTGGGTAACATCACCGTCTTCGATCAGAGCGACGGGTCCAGCCGGCAGAGCCTGCTCGACGGCTTCAAGAAGACCGAGCGCGCCGTCCTGCTGGGGACGCGCTCCTTCTGGGAAGGCGTGGACATCCCCGGCGACGATCTGAGCGTGCTGGTGATCGTGCGGCTGCCGTTCGCCGTGCCGACCGATCCGATCTTCGCGGCGCGCTCCGAGCTGTACGAGAACAGCTTCATGCAGTACGCGGTGCCCGACGCGATCCTGCGCTTTCGGCAGGGATTCGGGCGCCTGATCCGCACGCGGCAGGATCGGGGCGTCGTGGCGCTGTTCGATAACCGCGTCATCACCAAGCGCTACGGCCAGGCATTTCTGGACAGCCTGCCGCAATGCACGGTGCGGCGCGGGCCGCTGGCCGATCTGCCGCGCGCCGCTGCCGAATGGCTCGGCGGCTGAGAAGGCCATACGTTGCAGCGACTTTTCCTGGTATAATGGTGGCGTTTTGACGACCACACCAGCGCGAATGCATGAGGACAAAAACAACATCGATGATCGACGTAAACCAACTACGCAAAGGAACCAATTTCACCCTCGATGGGGAAATCTACAAAGTGCTGGATTATCACCACAATAAGACCGGTCGGGGCGGCGCGACGATTCGTGTTTCGGTGCGCAACCTGCGGACCGATACGATCCGCGAGATGACGTTCAACTCCGGCGACCGGGTCGAGGATATCCGCATCGAGACGACGGTGGTGGAATATCTGTACACGGATGGTGAATTCCTGACCTTCATGGACATCACCACCTACGAACAGCCGCAACTCCGCCAGGACCTGTTCGGCGACGATTTCCTGTATCTGACGGAAAACATGCAGCTCAAGCTGCTGTCGTACGAGAACGAAATCATCGACTACGAGCTGCCGGCGAATGTGGAGCATGAAGTCACTGACGCCGAGATGGCGATCGCCGGCGACACGGCGACCGGCGCTACCAAGAAGGTGAATACGGAAACCGGCCTGCAGGTGACCGTGCCGCTGTTTGTGAATGTGGGCGATGTCATCCGTATCGACACGCGCGATGGCTCGTATGTGACGCGGGTTTAGGCGGGTACCGGGCTTCACCAACCAGAGACCTCCTGGAATGATCGAACGCTCCCGGAGGTTTTTGTTTTCCGCTGCGCAGCCGCCCTGATGGGTGGTCGATCGGCTGAGGGTCCCGTACAATCAGGGTGTCGGGTCTTGGCTCAAAAGGGATGATGTGATGCGAACACCGGCGGGCAAGGAATGCCCTCACTATTACGAAGATTTCAACCGTGGGCGCGAGATTCAGGAATGCCGGCTGGCGATGTCCAATCGCGACTCAGCACCCTGGCGCCCCAAAGACTGCGCGCGCTGCCCCGTGCCCGACATTCTGCGCGCGAATGCCAGCCCTGATCTGCGCCTGAAGCTGACGATCCATCCCGTCCTGCTCGGCTTCGTGCGCCAGATGCGCGTCGAGGCGTGGTGCGAGAAGCACGAGATCCCGATCGATAATCCGTATGTCGGCTGCCCGCTGGATGCCGAAGAGAATCAAGGGCTGAAGCTGTTTCGCGACGCGCTGGACAAGCCCGATGACTAGAGCGGTCCTGCTCGATCTCGACGATACGCTGCTGGGCAACCCCACCGAGGCATTCCTCACGGCGTACATGGGCGCGCTGAACCGCTTCCTGTGCGGCTGGCTCGGCGTGGAAGACACGCGCCAGCCGGTGCTGGCGGCGACCCGCGCCGTGATGACCAACCGCGACCCGCTGCACACCAACGAGGAAACGTTCTACGCGGCGCTGAGCCCGCTGCTGCCCGCCAGCCTGGGTGAATTCCGGTCCGGGGCGGAGGAATTCTATGCGACGGCGTATCCGGCGCTGCAGAGCGGCACGCAGCTCCGGGAGAGCGCGCGGCCCCTCGTCGAATGGCTCGCGGCGCAAGGCTACGCGGTCGTCGTAGCCACCAACCCGTTTTTCCCGCGGGTCGCGGTCGAGCAACGGCTGGCCTGGGCCGGCCTGCCGGTGGGCGAGATGCCCTTCGCGCTGGTGACCACGCTGGAGACCATGCATTTTTCCAAGCCTCACCAGGATTATTACGAGGAGATCCTGGCGCGGATCGGCGCCGCGCCCGGCGAGGCGATCATGGTGGGCGACGACTGGACAAACGACATCGTGCCCGCGCACCGCGCCGGACTGCACACCTACTGGATCGCGCCCGGCGACTCCGCGCCCGGTCCGGACGCGGCACCATTCGGCGTGGGAACGCTGGACGAGTTCTTCGCATGGATCCAGCGCGCGGAAGGATTCGACGACCTGATCGCGCGCGCACTGGAGCCCGCGCAAATCGCTCCGCGCCTCAACGGCGGGCTGGCGGCGTTGCTCGGCCTCGCACGCGAGATCGGACCGGATGCCTGGACGGCTCGCCCGGCTTCCGGCGAATGGTCCCCGGCCGAGATCTTCGGCCATCTGGGGGAGACCGAGCGAGCGGTACACCGGCCCCGGCTGGTCCAGACTGCCCAGGGCGATGGCCCGTTCTTCGCCGCGAGTGAGCCGGGCACGGGTACCTGCTCCGGCGATGGCTGGGACGCCGCGCTGGCTTTTTATCGCGAGCGGCAGATCACGCTCGACTTCCTGGCTGGCCTGGCTGATGGCGCGTGGGGCCGCCCGGCAGTGCATCACCGGCTGGGCGCGACCACGCTGCTGGGCATGGCGGACCATATCGTCCAGCACGATCGGGCGCACATCCGGCAGTTGCGCGAGACGCTGGCTCACACGCAGCCCGGCTCGTCCGGGGTGCGCTGATCGTGCGCGGCGAGGCGCAGCCGCTCAGAACGACCCATGGGGGACGAGAAATACCGGCAGGGGCGCAATCCCTGCCGGTTGTCGTTCGGGGAAGGTAGGTCCAGGCGGCTAGTTTTCCTGGGCCTTGGCTTCTTTCGCTTTCTGCTTGAGCACGTCTTTGTGCTCCCAGCCACCGCGTGCTTCAGCCTCTTCGGCGGCCCGCGTCGGCGCGATGGACTGCCAGTAGCGGAACTCCTTCGACAGGCGCTGTTTGTCGAAGATGTGGGCGGTGGTGCGGTCGTAGCTGGCCAGTTCGTAATCGTGATCCATCTTGATGGCGTCGAACGGGCAGAACTCGGCGCACAGGCCGCAGTTCATGCACACGTCGATGTCGATGTGGAATTCCTGCGGCTCCGGCACGGGGCGCCCGGTTTCAGGGTCGGTGCCGCGCACGATCCAGATGCACTGCGGCGGGCAGACCTTGGCGCAGATGCCGCAGCTTGTGCACCAAATGTGGCCGGGGCGGTCGGGGTGGTCGTAGTTGTCCACGACCAGGAACGGGATGAAGCGGAAGCGTTCCGGCGTGGCGAGCTTCTCCTCCGGATACTCGACGGTGAACACGCCGCGCCCCTCCAGGCCCTGCCGGACGGGGAACGCCTCGGGGGGCACGTGCCGCCGGAAGCCCCACCGCAGGTCGTCGGCGTAGGTCTCAAAAAAGTGTCGCAGCGTGATCCACATGCCACGCCAGATGCCCGTACCGTACATCAGTCTCCCAACTCCTTGCGCCCCGGCCCGGTCGTCACGTCGGGCGCCTAGCGGTCTGTCTCGCCAAGCACGATGTCGATGCTGCCCAGGATCGCCACCACGTCCGCGATCTTATGGCCCCGGCACATGCGTTCCAGCGCCGTCAGGTTGATGAAGCTGGGCGCGCGCACG
>ENA-UOUL01004859-UOUL01004859.1-bioreactor-metagenome-genome-assembly--contig:-NODE-4859-length-12047-cov-42.332581_pt1 | contig 12047 bp, 9 predicted proteins | sample MGYA00249838_ERZ747220 | MGnify/ENA primary metagenome ERZ747220 (study PRJEB28778, sample SAMN05720191) | bioreactor metagenome | isolation source: Anaerobic biogas reactor | place: USA:Washington...
GGCGTGAAGGGCACCGGCGACGACTTCTCCACCACGTTCAACAGTTCGTTTGTCAAGCGGAACAGAAACATAATCGTCGCCGACGAGATCGACGGCGCACCGCTTCCAAAGGACGGCAAAACCTGGCCGCTGAAACTCGTCGGCTCGGACCTGACATCGAACAAGCAGAGGGTCGGGAGCATCGATGAGATCGTGCTGACAGGGGAGGCGATCGTCGTGGTGCCGCCAGAGGGCGATGCGGCTATCTCCCTGGAGACCGGCTGGAACTTCGTATCCGTGCCGAAACTGCTCTCTGCCGGGAACGATATCGCTATGATATTTGCCGGCGTTGACCGTGAACAGCACAGTATCTGGCAGTATAACGCCGCGGTAAAGGACTGGAGGAGAGTGGAGGAGACCGATCCGGTTCTCCCGCTTGAGGGCTACTGGATCTACTCGGCCGTCAGCACAAAGGTCCCGCTGCAGTTCAACGCCGATGCGATCAGGACCCCGCCCGCAAAAATGCTTGCCAGGGGCTGGAACGCTGTCGGGTTCAGCGACACCGAACCCGCCACGGCACGTGACACCCTCCTCTCGCTCGGCGATGCATGGACGCAGGTGATCGGGTACGACGCCGGCACGCAGCAGTATGAGACCTCCATCATACGGGGCGGGGCGGGCAACCACGCCGACACGCAGGAGATGCGGCCGATGAAGGGTTACTGGATCTATCTGCGCGGTGAGAGTGAACTTGCTGCAATCGGGGCATAACGGGGCGGATCCATGGATATGAGGTACATCCTATCCATCCTCATCCTCTTTTCCCTGGCCGGCATGGCAGCCGCCCTGCCGGTTCTGCCCGATGAATTCGCCGGCAGCGTCACGCTTGATGGAAAAGCTGCACCCGCAGGGACCACCATCACCGCCAGGATAGACTGGAACGAACGGGGGTCCACGGTCACCACAACAGCAGGGGAGTACGGGCCCCTGGATTCTCCAGGCGTCCTCGCGGTCAGGGCGACTGAAGAAGATCTTCGGCGTTCGGCATCCCCGACTATAACCTTCTGGGTGAACGGCCACAAGGCCGATCAGGAGGCCACGTTTACCGGAGGAACAGCCCGGCGGCTCGACCTCTCGGCTGCCACCGGAGTGGAGGAGGCCGACCCGGTGCCGGTCGCGTCCGACAGGAACTCGTTTGCAATCGAGGGTGTCGATGTCACGGAGACCGAGGGCGGGCAGCAGATCATCATCGATAACAGAACCGTTCTTGGCGAGATCACCACCAACGAGACCGCCATCACCCTGAGCAATGTGGAAGGGTGGGAGGAAATGGTCATCTTCACCAGGGAGAGACCGACCGGAGATACACAGATCACCGGCACTGTCGAGAGCGTTCATGCCCGGAGCAGCCCGGTCAACACCGGATCGGCCTGGGCACAGATCGACCTTGATATGAGCAGGCACCCGGGCTCAACCGCTCAACTCGACATAACAGTATTTGGGAACCCCAGGTCCGACGAGCGGGAGGCGTTCGAAAACGTTGCCTACCAGCTGACGGGCAAGAACGTTGCCAGCTTTGCGTATATCCTGAACGTCCAGAAGACCAACGTTGCAAATGCGGGAGACGGCGGCATCATCAGGACCGCAACGATCAGGATGGCGGCCAGCCCCGAATGGGTCGCCGGCATGGGCGGCACGGAGAACGTCGTCATCCTGCGGCGGGCCGACGATGGCACGACGACCGGGCTGGATACACGTTACATCGGTCTTGATGCCGACGGAAATTACATATTCGAGGCCGTATCTCCGGGCGGCCTCTCGGCGTTCGCTCTGGTTGCCACAAAAGCTCCGGACAGCAACACGGGGGGTGGCGGAACCACCTCTACCACGTCTGGTGGAGGGAGCTCCTCGAAAGACCCCGGGTCCCAGTTCACCTATGACCCCGATGCCCCTGCGGTGCAGATCGGGCACGCATCCCTTGCCACATCACCGGCCGGGGTGGTGCTCGAGTCCGTGACGGTCAGGACCGCCGACGAGACCTGCGCCGTGGCGATACGCGAGGGAATCACCGCCCTTGATGGAAGCGGTAACCCGCTCGGCGAGGTGACCGTGGCCCGGGCTGCCAGCGTTCCGGCGGCTCCGCCGGGAGCGACGGTTCTTATCGCCCTCGAATGCGGCCCCGCGGGTGCCACGTTCAACCCGGCGGCCGTCCTCACCTACACCCTCTCTGCGGAGGAATGGGCGAAGATAGACAAGGGCGCCACACCAGAGGTGATGTGGTACAACCCCGGAACCGGGAAGTGGCAGGATATCCCCGCCACGGTGAACCCTGCCACGCGGACAGTCACCGCAGAGGTCTCGCACTTCAGCATCTATGCCCTGGTATGGACCGCCCCGGAGAAGGTGGTCGCAGGGGCGGAGGGGACCCCGGCCGGCTCTCCGGTCGGAGAACCCGGCCCTGCGCTCCCGGTCTGGGCGCTGGCCCTCATCATCGTGCTGGCCGTCGCGCTTGCAGCGTCTCTCCTCATGAGGAGAAAATAACCTCCCTTTTTCCTGAGATAAACCATGGTATCAATGCGTGTGTGGGGTTCCACCCCGCTTCTTGCCGCCCTCTCGCTCTGCCTGCTCCTCGCTCTGGCAGTCCCGGTTGCTACGGCCGCGACGACCGAACTGCAGATCAAAAAGATCGCAGCCGATGGGATCACCATCATAGATGAGAAGACGGTCGACTACCGCTGGCTTGAGGCGAACCTCCCGGTCCAGGGTGACGGCAAGACCCACTACTACCATCAGGGGCCGGTGTTTGAAGGCGATCCCTGGAACCCGGAGGAGGATACCAACGTTCTTGAGAAGGATATGGGCGCGGTGAAGGGGACGGATCTCAAAGATATCTGCGATCTTGTCGGCGGGATGGGTAAGGAAGATACCGTCAGGGTCCGGGCGATAGATGGGATGTCAAAGACGTTCCCCTACAGAAATGTCTATGAACCGGAATCACGTCAGGGGCCGATGGTCGTCACCTGGTACCGGGCCGAGGACGGGTATGTTCCCGACTATCACACCGGCATGCGCCTGGTCTTCTTTGCGGATACATCGACCAATCCCTACGGCAACCACACCTTCGGCATCTGGGATATGCATGAGTGCTTCGACGAGGAGTACTGGTACTTCTTCCAGCCCAACCTCCCCACCACCACCGGCCTTTCTGTGCAGTATGTGAGCGAGATCAGCATCTACAGCGAGGAAGAGCCAACCGGGAGCATTCGCATAAACTCCACTCCCTCCGGGGCCGCCGTCTATATCGATGACGAGAAGGCCGAAGGCGTGACCCCCTGCACCATCTCCGGGATTGAGGTCGGCAGCCATTCCGTCCAGGCCGAGCTGGAGGGGTTCGTTCTACCGGATGAGAAGTGGGTCACCGTCATTGCGAATGCCGTCGCGGAGGTCGAGTTCAACCTTACCGCCGAGACCGGAAGCATAGCCGTATCCTCGGTCCCGATGAACGCGAGCATCTACCTCGACGGCAACGCGACGGGAGCACGAACCGACACGGTCCTGGAAGCGGTCCCGGTCGGCGAGCATACAGTCGAACTCGTGATGCCGGGCTATCGGAACGCCACCCGGACCGTCACCGTCGAGAAGGAGGAGTGCAACATCCTTGACGTGGTGCTCTCCTCCGAGAACAGCACCACAGGCGGGTCATCCCCGGGTACCGGAAGGATCGCCGTCGCTTCGATCCCGGCAAACGCGAGCATCTACCTTGATGGCAACGCAACGGTGGCTCGGACCAACACGACCCTGGAAGCGGTCCCGGCCGGCAGACATACGATCGAACTTGTGATGCCCGGCTACCAGAACGCCACCCGGACCATCACCGTCGAGGAGGGTGGGCATACCGCCCTTGACCTGATCCTCTCTCCGGCAGGCGAGAAGACCGGAGTAAACATCACGGCCCCCGATGAACCCATACCCGGAAGAGCGGCACCGGGTAACCCCATAGAGGGTTTCATTGAGGCCGTCCTCGCCTTCCTGGGCAATCTCTTCGGAATAGGAGGAGGCACAGCAACACCGTCGGAGCCGGAGATTACGCAGGCCCCCGCCGGGCATGCGACAACCCCCGTGCCGACCGATACCCCGGTGCTTCCGGTACAGGAGGCGCTGAGCACGAAGAATCACTCCGGCGGGCTCTACGTCGACTCCTATCCTCCTGGCATGGCGATCGTTATCGATAACAAAAAACTGGTCTGGAAGACACCTCACGCCATCTACGGCCTCCGTGAGGGCTTGCACACCATCAGCGTCGAGGAGAGCGATCCTGATAGGAAGAAGGAAGACTCCGGTTTCCGGTTTGAGGCTACCCAGGCCTGGGTCTACCCCGATGCGGTCGCACCGGCGTTCCTCGACGGCCTGACAACCCGGAACAAAAAGACCATCCGGATAGACTCAAACACCTGCCGTGGCGAGAGGTTTACCGTGAACGGATTCTTCCCGGCCGGCACCATCCCGGGTGATGCAGGAGTCGAAGGCACAAAATCCTGGGTCACTATCTTCTGGAACGGGGCCTACATATCGTACGGGATTCCCTACGCCATCGAGGAGGGCGGGACGTTCATAGTCGAGCCCCGGGAAGGAGACAACGTCCCCGTGAGCGTCGACTCAAGCCCCTCCGGCGCCGCGGTCTTCATCGACGGGTTTTCCACCGGGAAGGTTACGCCATGCCGGGTGGATGGGCTCTCCCCGGGCCAGCACCGCATCCTGGTATCGAAGACCGGCTACATCCCCGCCGGTGACGTCGTCACGATACCGGAGGGAGCCAGAACCGGCGGCACCATCACCTGCACGCTCCGGGAGTACGTCAGCGGCGACCTCCTCGTCGAGAGCACGGTCCCGGATGCCAAGATCTACCTCTACGGCCGGTATACTGGCGAGAAGGCACCGCACACCTTCACCGGGATGAGCATCGGCACCTATGAGGTTCGGGCCGTTTCCGAGAACGCCTCAAGGACCGTCGAGGATGTTCTGGTGAAACCGGGAGAGACGACACTCTGCCGGGTGGTCCTCGAGGAGTGAACAGGGTGAGGCGCTACCAGAAGATAGGTGCGGCGGTCATGCTCCTCGCTCTCCTCCTCGTCCCGGCGGCATCGGCGGCCATCATATGGGGGCCGTATGTCACGAACACCACCACCGGGTCGGCGACGATCGCCTGGAAGGCGACCGGCGAGGAGCCCGGATGGGTCGAGTACTCCCCTGAGGGCGGTGAGGTTTGCCGCGTGGCCTCCACCGGGGAGGAGGGCATGCACCGCGTGCACCTCACCGGGCTTTTACCGGCGACCACCTACCGCTACCGGGTCGGCGCCGGCAACGCAACGGTAGAGGACTGCAAGTTTCGGACGTTTGGGGACCGGACGTTCACCTGCATCATATACGGCGACACCCAGGGGCAGAGACCCTTCTTCACCCAGACCGAACGGCACGGCCTCGTGGCGGAGAGGATGGCCGGAGAGGAGGATATCCTCTTTGTCATCCATACCGGCGATCTCGTCGGCGACGAGTCGGAGTGGGACGAGTTCTTCGCCCTGGCAGGGCCGGTGCTCGGGAACACGACCCTGGTGCCGGTGGCGGGCAACCACGACGGAACGGCGGAGGTCTTCTCCGCTATATTCGGCCTTCCGCCCTTCTACTCCTTTGACGCCGGCAGCCTCCACGTGACCGTCCTCGACAGCAACGACCGGGCATGGGCGGACATGAGGACACAGACCGCGTGGCTAAAAGAAGACCTCACATCCCCTCTGCCCCAGACGATCGTGGCGTTCCACCACCCGCCGTTCAGTTCCGACCGGAAACACCCCGGCGGCGATCTGGCCATCAGGGCCGAGTGGTGCGGCATATTCGCGCAAAACGATGTCGACGCGGTCTTTAGCGGCCACACCCACACCTACGAGCGCTACCGGGTGAACGGGACGGAGTACGTTGTCGCCGGGTGCGGCGGCGGGCCGTTCTACCCGCTTAGCGAGGAGAAGCCCGAAGGCTACCAGGCGGGCCGCGAAGAGACGCTCGGCTACATCCGGGCAACCATCAGCCCGGTATCGATCGGCATCGAGGTGGTGCCGGTCGCAGATATCACGGAGAACGGCGGGGTGACGATGCATCCGGCAGGGGCCGTCATCGATACCGTCCGCCTCAATACGGCCGGCGGGTGGTGGAGCGTGCTCGCATCCGCCCCCGGCGTATGGGAATTACCAGGATTATGGAGACGATGATGATGCAGAAGAAACTGATATGGACGCTGCTCGCGCTCCTCTGCGCGGGCATGCTGGTAAGCGCCGCATCGGCGGCGCCGACGACCGAACTGCACGTTGCAAAGATAGCATCCGACGGGGTCACCGTCATAAACGAGACGACGGTCGATTACCGCTGGATGGAGAAGAATCTCCCGGTCCTCGGCGACGGCGTGACTCACTACTACCACCAGGGACCGGTCTTTGAAGGAGACAAGTGGGATCCTCTGGAGACGACGAACTTCAAGGGCAGAGGAGCCGTGAAAGGAACGAACATTCGTGACCTCGCTGAACTGGTCGGCGGCGCCGCACCCGGCGACGAGATCATGGTCCGGGCGGCGGACGGCTACCACGTCGAGTTTGCCTACGAGAACGTCTACAACCCCGACCCGCGCCAGGGCCCCATAGGGATCTGCTGGTACAACGGCGCCGAAGCGGGAGCAGGCGAGCGGCAGGGGTGCGGCTACGTCCCTGACTACTACACCGGTATGCGCCTTGTCTTCTTTGCGGACAACTCGACCAACAGCGAGGGCCTCAACGTCTACGGGAACCAGGACATGTATGATACTCTCCCCGAATCAGCGCAGCACTTCTACGACCTCTATCCCTCCACCGGCGGCCTCACGGTGAAGTGGGTGGACGAGGTCCGGGTCTATGCCGGCGGATTCTCCGGCGAACGGGGGGCCCTTGCGGGATCCCTCACCACCCCGGTGGCAAAGGCGACGACCGAGACGGCAAAAGCCCCGCTCCCCCTCATGGTGACGCTCGCCGCGGCACTCGGGGCGGTGGCGCTCCATGCCCGGAGGGAGGCATGATCCCGGTGCGCCGGATCTCTCTCCCCCTCATCCTGGTGCTGATCGGTGCCCTGGCCCTCGGGGCCGGGTGTACCGATACCGGTTCCGTCGACGACTATCCTGCCTGGAACCTGACGCTTGCCGGAGACCGGGAACAGGTCCTCACCCACCCGGAGATCAGGGCCCTCCCGGCCGCCGAAGGCTACGGCTACTCGGTCTCGACGGTGGGTATCAAGACCGGCCCGAACCGCTACCGCGGCGTGCTTCTTGCCGATCTCATCGATATGGCGGGCGGCGCCGGGGCGGACGACCTGATCTACGTCTCCGCAGAAGACGGGTATCTCTGGGTCTTTGATATGGACCAGGTGAACGGAGAGGGGTTCTTCACCTTCGATGAGAACCTCCGGGAGGTCACGTCGCCGCCGCTCCGCGTGATCCTGGCCTACGAGCAGGATAAAAAACCGCTGGCCTACGAGAACGGCGGACCGCTCCGCCTCGTCGTCATAACCGAGAGCCCCGACGTCATCACCGAAGGGAGTCCCTGGGTGAAATGGGTCGACCGGGTCGAGGTCCACAGGAAATGAACCGCTCTCCGGTCCTCGCCGTGCTCATCCTTGCCGTGCTCGCGGCATCCGCAGGCTGCGCCGATGCCGGCCCGGAGCGCACCATCCTCATGGTGATACCGGCAGGCAGCCTCCTTGTCCCGCTCGAGGACATAGAGGCCGCCTTTGAGAGCCAGCACCCCGATATCGACGTCAGGGTCGAGGGGCACGGGAGCATCCAGGCCATCCGGCAGGTGACGGACCTCGGGAGAGAGGTGGACGTTGTCCTGGTCGCCGACGCCTCGCTCATCCCGGATATGATGTACCTGCCGATGGGTGCCGGGGAGGGAAACTACACCGATTGGTACATTCCCTTTGCGGAGAACGAGGTGGTGATCGCGTATACCGGCCGGAGCGCCGGGGCAGGCGAGATCACGGCGGAGAACTGGTACCGGGTCCTCTCCCGCCCCGACGTGCGGGTAGGGTTCTCAAACCCCATGCTTGATGCCTGCGGCTACCGGGCAATCATGGTGACGGCGCTTGCAGAGGAGTATTACGGCGAGCCCGGTCTCTTCGAGGCCATCATAGGCGGTTCGTTCAAGCCGCCCATCGCGGCGGTCTGGACGGACGGCGCCACGACGATCGCCCTGCCGGAACTGATGAGGCCGGCGGCCGAGAAGGTTGCCATCCGTGACGGGAGCATCTATCTCCTCTCGCTCCTCGATGCCGGCGGGATCGACTACGCCTTCGAGTACAGGAGCGTTGCGGAGGAGCACGGACTCCGGTGGATCGATCTTCCCCCCGCAATCAACCTCGGTTCGCCGGAGCACGCCGACGACTACCGGAAGGTGCGGGTGAACCTCGGGTTCCAGCGGTTCCGGTCCATCGGGAGCGAACGGATAGGGCAGCCGATCGTCTACGCGATGACCATCCCGGCAAACGCACCGCACCCCGCCGAAGCGCGGATCTTCGTGGACTTCATCCTCGATGCATTCCGCGAGGGGAGGGCCGGATGGCCCGACCCCGTGCGGCAGGATCCGGGGACTGCCACAGTGTACCACGCTACGGATTGACAAACCTTTTCCGCACCGGACACCCATGTAAAGGTAGCGTATGCCCGGCGGCGCGGGCTCTCTCCGCCGCCAGGATCGCAACCGTATGACGGATGCCAGGCAGCATGCGGCCGGCACGATACCGATGGGATATTATGTTCTGGAACAGGGCAATAGAAACAATCCGGCCTGAAGAACTCGCGGATCTCCAGCTGAAGCGGCTCAAATGGGCGCTTCGCCAGGCGCAGGAAGTAGGGCTATACCAAAGAAAGTTCAGGGAAGCGGGCATATCGCCCGACGATATCAGGACGCTTGACGATGTGGAGAAGCTCCCGTTCACCTACAAAAAGGAGCTCCAGGCAGGATACCCGTTCGGCCTCTTTGCGGTCCCCATGAGAGAGATCGTCCGGATTCACACGACATCCGGCACGACGGGGAAACCGACCGTCGTCGGCTACACCCGGCAGGATCTCGACAACTGGGCGGACCTGATAGCGCGGAATATGACGATGATCGGTCTTGGAGTAGACGATGTCTTTCAGAACGCGGTCAACTACGGCCTCTTCACCGGCGGTCTCGGGTTCCACTACGGCGCCGAGAAGATCGGCATGACGGTGATCCCGAGCGCAACGGGAAACACCCGCCGCCAGATCGAGATGATCGAGGACTTCGGGGTGACCGCCATCCACTGCACGCCAAGTTACGCCCTTCACCTCGCCGAAGTGGCCGAGTCGATGGGAAAGACGCTCGATACACTCAAGACCGGCATATTCGGGGCGGAACCCTGGTCGGAGAACACGCGGGTGGAGCTCGAACGGCGCCTCGGGGTGAAGGCCTACGACAGTTACGGGCTTTCGGAGATGTACGGCCCGGGGGTGGCGTTTGAGTGCCCGGAGCACAACGGTCTCCATATCTGGCACGACTGTTACCTTACGGAGGTCATCGATCCCGTGACCGGCGAACGGCTCGCCCCCGGCGAGCGGGGAGAGATGGTCATCACGCCGCTCGTCAAAGAGGCCCTGCCGCTCGTCCGCTACCGCACCGGCGACATCACCCGGCTGCTCGAGGGCGAGTGCGCCTGCGGGCGCGGGCAGAAGATCGAGCGGATCACGGGCCGGAGCGACGACATGCTGGTTATCCGGGGGATCAACATCTTCCCGTCACAGATCGAGCACGTGCTCCGGTCTCTTCCGGAGGTCGGGGACCAGTTCATGGTCTACGTCGACCGGGTACGGCACCTCGACGAGATGACGATCGAGGTGGAGATGACCCGGGCCGGGTTCTCCGGCGAGCTCCAGGACCTCGCCCGCGTCCAGAAGAAGATTGTCGGCGAACTCCACAGCACCCTCGGCCTCCGGACCGCGGTGAAACTGGTGGAGCCCGGGTCGCTGCCCCGGTTCGAGGGGAAGGCAAAGAGGGTCATCGACCGCCGGGGGGCCGTCTGATGGCGCCCTGGAACCGGCAGATCGAGGAGCTGCCGCCCGACGAACTGCGGCAGCTCCAGTACAGGCTCGCAAAGTCGCTCATCCGGCGGCTCTACGAGACGAGCGAGTTCTACCGGCGACGGATGAAGGAGCACGATGTTCGGCCCGACGATATCGGGTCGCTTGCGGATATCGGGAAACTCCCGTTCATGTATAAGGGAGACCTCCGCGACAACTACCCTGACGGCCTCTTCTGCGCACAAAAGGATGAGCTGGTCCGCTACCACGTCTCATCGGGGACGACCGGGAAGCCGACCGTCGTCGGCTACACCCGGCAGGACATCGAGAACTGGAGCGAGTCGCTGGCGCGCGCGTTCTCCTCCTGCGGCCTCGGGCGCGGGGACGTGCTCCAGGTGAGTTACGGCTACGGCCTCTTCACCGGCGGCCTCGGCGTCCACTACGGCGCCGAGAGGGTCGGCGCAACCGTCCTCCCGACAAGCGTCGGGAACACCGAACGGCAGATCGAGCTGATGCAGGACCTCCACACCACCGCCATCGCCTGCACCCCCTCCTACCTCCTCCACATGGGCGAGGTGGCGGAGAAGATGGGCGTCTCGATCAAGAACGACACCGATCTCCGGATCGGCATACTCGGCGCAGAACCCTGGTCGGAGCAGATGCGGGGCCGGCTTGAGGAGTGGCTCGGTATCCGCGCCTACGACATCTACGGCACGAGCGAACTCTCCGGGCCCATGTTCACCGAGTGCTCCGAGCAGCAGGGCATTCATATATGGGGCGACATCGCCCTCGTCGAGGTCGTCGATCCCGAGACCGGCGAGGCGCTCCCGCCGGGTGAACGGGGCGAGATGGTCGTCACCATGCTCCAGAAGGAGGCGTTCCCCCTGGTCCGCTACCGGATCGGAGACATCACGGTCCTGGACGAGGAGCCCTGCGCCTGCGGGCGGACCCATCCGCGGATCCGCCGGATACAGGGGCGCGTGGACGACATGCTGATCGTCAGGGGCATCAACGTCTTCCCCTCACAGGTGGAGCACGTGCTGCTCGAGATACCCGAGGTCGGCAGGCACTTCCAGATCGTCATCGACCGGAAGGGCGCGCTCGATACCATGCTCGTGCGGGTGGAGGTGAGCGAGGAGGCGTTCTCCGACAAGATCACCGAACTCATGGTGATCAAGAAGGCGGTGGAGCACCGCCTCAAGACCACGCTGAACGTCGCCGTGGGCGTCGAACTGGTCGAGCCGGGAACCCTCCCGCGCTTTGAGGGCAAGTCAAAGAAGGTTGTCGACAGGAGGTCATTGTAATGGAGAAATCATACATCATCAAACAGATCTCAATCTTTTCGGAGAACCGCCCGGGGCGCCTTGCGGCGGTCGCCGGTGCGCTGCGGGATGCGGGAATCAACATATTTGCGTTCAGTATCGCCGAGGCAAACGGGTTCGGTGTCGTCAGGGCGCTCGTCAACCGGCCGGAGGATGCTCACCGGACGCTGACGGGGCTTGGATTTCGGGTATCGTTCACCGACGTCATCGGCGTGAAGATGCGCGACGAACCCGGCGGCCTCTCGGAGGTCGCGTCGGTCCTCGGGGATGCGGGGATCAACATCGAGTACGCTTACGCCTACTCGGGGAAGGATGCGGCGGTCCTTATCCTGCGCGTGGATAAGGTCGAGGATGCCGTCCGGCAGATCCTCGATCACGGCGGAGAACTCCTCAAAGCGTCCCTCTTCCGGTGACCACAAGAGCATAACCCTACCGCGGGGACGGGGGGCCGCACCGACGCCGGCCCCCGCTCAGTGCCGTTTCTCCCACTTCAGGAGTTCCGAGACCTCAGAGAGCGTCTTTCCGCGCCGGATCTCCTCGCGAATCCTCTCCTCGGTCTTCTTGACCTCCATCGCCCGGCGAGCGACCTCGTAGGCCCGCTCCCGGGGGACCACCACGACACCGCTCTCGTCGGCGAC
>ENA-UOUL01004860-UOUL01004860.1-bioreactor-metagenome-genome-assembly--contig:-NODE-4860-length-12047-cov-2.644528_pt1 | contig 12047 bp, 12 predicted proteins | sample MGYA00249838_ERZ747220 | MGnify/ENA primary metagenome ERZ747220 (study PRJEB28778, sample SAMN05720191) | bioreactor metagenome | isolation source: Anaerobic biogas reactor | place: USA:Washington...
ATCATGGCGTTCACCAGCGCGCTCATCGGCAGAGTCTCGCCCTTCACCAGGCCCAGCTCCTGGCCCGCAGCGCGCGACGCCTTGTCGCTGATGGTCACGTCATCGTTCATCTTGCCGCTTTCCAGCGCCAGTATGCACGTCATAACCTTGGTGGTGCTGGCAGGCTCTATCTGCGCGGTTTCTTTGTGGCTCACCAGTACGCGGCCGGAATCCGCATCCATAAGCAGCACGGCGCCGTAAGAGGACAGATCGCCGGGATAACCCGCATCCTCTTCGGCCAAAGCAACTCTGATACCACCCCAGGGCAGGCACAAAACCAGGGATAAGAATATGCACAATACGGTCAAGCTTCGCTTCAAGCTGCCACTTCCCCCAACAGCCGACCCCCCGTCGGCTTAATAGTTTCCTGATGGTAAGTAGATAGTATAACACAACTGTGATAAAAAATCACACGAACTCTGTCGAATCAGACTTGTTATTGCGTGAATACTACGGTCAGCGGCTCCGCTGGCTCGGGCGCTTTCTCCTGGCGCGTCTGCGCGCGTAGCGCCTCTTGCGTGCGATGAGCAGCGCACTGAAAAGTATGAGCAGTATCAGGAGCACGCCGCCGACGGCGATCAATATCCAGCCCAGTATTCCTATCCCGCTGCCAGAACCTTCCGGCGCGCGCGTCACGGGCGACTGGTTCCCCGACGGAGCGGTCGACGCTTCCGGTACCGGCTCAGACGCAGCCGCAACGCTTTCCTGCGCCACCAGCACGCCCCGATACACGAGGTCGCCTGCGTCGTCCAGATACTCGATGGCGCCCACCTCGCTGCCCGCAGCGACCGGCGCAGTCAGCGCGTCGCCGCCGCTATTCAGCGTGACGCGCGAGGCCAGCGAACCCGATTCTATCTTGTCGGCCGTGTCTTTGTCAAACGTCTGATATTCGCCCGCAGCATTTTTGATGCTGAGCTGCACGGCCTGCGGCGCATCCTCCGCCGCGCCCTGGACAGGCACGCTGATCGGCCCCGCCGCGTCCATCACCGCCTGAATGTTCAGCGTGCGGAAGTTTTTGAAGCCGAACTCAAAGAGCTCTATCGAAAGCGGCCAGCGCCTGTAGCCGTTGAACTCGTCCCCGAAGACCAGGCAGATAAGGTTCATGCCGTCTTTGGTGGCGGCGGAGGATACCAGGCAGTCTCCCGCGGCAGGCGTGGAACCCGTCTTGACGCCCGTGGCGTATTTATAGTAATACTGGTCGTCTGGATGCAGCAGCTTGTTGGTGTTCTTCACTTCCCAGGGAGCGCTGTGCTTGTTTGTGGCAGGCATCGTGTAATTCTCCCGCGAGACGATATCCGCGAAGTCCGGGTTTTGCATCGCGTACCGCGTCAAAATCGCCATGTCGCTCGCGGTGGTATAGTGGTTCTCTACGTGCATGCCGTGCGGCGCGACGAAATGGGTGTTCGCCATGCCCAGCTCCTGCGCCTTTTTGTTCATCAGCTCGGCAAAGCCTTCCTCCGAGCCGCCCACAGCCTCGGCCACCGCCACGGCCGCGTCGTTGCCCGAAGCGAGCATCATGCCGTATAACAGGTCCCTCATCACGATCTTTTCGCCAGCCGAAACTTTGAGCAGCGAGCCGCGCTGCCCCGCCGCCTTGGTGGATATCGTGACCACGCTGTCCAAATCCGCCTGCTCCAGCGCGACAATCAGCGTCATGATCTTTGTGGTGCTGGCCGGCTCCACCCTCTCGTCCGCGTTCTTTGCGTACAGCACGGCGCCTGTATCCGCGTCCATCAGCACTACCGCAAATGGCTCCACCTTGCCGTCAAACTCCGGGGCCGCCAGGGCCGTACCCGTAAAAGCTGTCAGTGAAAGCAGGACAGCAAACAACAAAGCTGTGATCTTCTTCAAAACGCCGGTTGCTCCTTTTGCATTATCAAGTGTTCTCATTGTGACACAAGTATACCAGCAACTATGCCATTTGTGAATGCCACACTCAAAGTCAAATTCCGATTTTGTGCGCTGCGCAGCAACAGTTGTCTGTCACCGCCGTTCGCATAGCCGGATACCAAGATATAATTTTACACCATATAATAAGGCCGTGCGCACTGATTTTGTAAACATTCGTGAAATTATAAAGACAGCCCGGATTTATGGTTCACCGGGCCCGGCACGGCGCGGATAAAAACTAGCGCGGCCGCGATTGCGCTTTTCAAAAGGAGAAGCGGCATGTATAATAGACGCAAATAAAGTTTAACATTTTTTTCGGAGGTAAAATGTCTTACAAGCTGATCGCCATCGACCTGGACGACACCCTGCTCAGCAGCGCCGGCGTCATCCCTGAGCGGGCTGCCCGCGCAGTGCAGGCTGCCGCCGCCCGGGGCGCGCTGGCGGTGCTGTGTACCGGCCGGACGAAAAAGGGCATGCAGCGCTATTACGACGAACTGGGCCTCGATACGCTGATGATCACGGCGGGCGGCGCCGAGGTATACGACGCTTCGGGCCGTGTGCTTTTTTCCCGCGGGGTGGACCCTGCGCTGGTGAGGCAGGTTCTCGAGTTCGGCGACCGGATAGGCGTGCATTCGCAGGTCTACATCGACGGGGAACTCGTCTACCGCGAAAAAAGCCGCTACAGCGACTGCTACGAAAGCTCCTACGGCCACCCCGGCATCGTGATGCCAAACCTCTTGGAACTGCCGGAGATCATCACGCCCAAGGTGCTGTTCGTCATCGACGAGGATAAAATCGCAGCGGTCAAAAAGGAAGCGGAAAAGCTGTTTCCCATGCTGACGATCAAGCAGTCCAAGCCGATGTATCTGGAGTTTGCGCACCCCAGCGTGAACAAGGGCGAGGCGCTCGCGTTCGCAGCCAACCATTACGGCGTGCGCCGAGAGGAAGTCATCGCCGTGGGCGATACCGATATCGACATCCCGATGCTCGAATACGCCGGGCTGGGCGTGGCCGTCGCCAACGCCACGCCTGCCGTTCTGGAAGCAGCGGACATCATCTGCCCTTCCAACGACGAGGGCGGCGTCGCGGATGTGATCGAAAAATACATATTGGAGACGGCTCATGAAAGTCAAACTCAAGTTGGCTGAGTTCGCCAAAGATCTCGGCCTGACCATCGTGTGCGGCGAAGAAGTGGAGTATATTGAGGTCAACACGTCCGACCTCAACCGTCCCGGCTTGCAGATGGCGGGCTTTTTCGAGTACTTCGCCGTCAACCGCATCCAGCTGTTCGGCATGGTGGAGATGACGTATCTCCAGAACCTGGACCCGGAATTGAAGCGGGAGCGGCTCGAGAAGTATTTCGCCAGCCGCGTGCCTTGCGTGCTGATCGGGCGAAACCTCACGCCGCCGCCTGAAATGATGGAAGCGGCGAAGAAATACAGCACGCCGATACTGATGTCCGGCCTCACCACCACCAAGCTCTCCCACAAGACCACGGTTTATCTGGACAAGGTGCTCGCGCCCAGCATTTCGCGGCACGCGGGCCTGTTGGACGTATATGGCGTGGGCATACTGCTGATGGGCGATTCGGGCGTGGGCAAAAGCGAAACAGCACTGGAGCTGGTGAAGCGCGGCCACCGTCTGGTGGCGGACGACGTGGTGGAGATCATCAAGCTGTCGGACAACCAGCTCATCGGCCAATCGCCCGAGGCGATCCGCCACATGATGGAGATACGCGGCCTCGGCATCATCGACGTCCGCACGCTGTACGGCATCGGCGCGGTGCTGGTGGAAAAATCCATCGAACTCGCCGTCAACCTGGAGCTGGGCGACCCGATAAACGTGGACCGGCTGGGTCTCTCGAACCAATATATCACGCTGCTGGGCGTCAAAATACCGCTTATCACCATCCCGGTGCGCCCCGGCCGCAACCTCGCCATCATCATCGAGGTGGCCGCAATGAACTACCGCCTGCGGTCCATGGGCCACATCACCGCGGAGCAGCTGGACAGCAAGCTGCTGGAGATCATCGCTCCGGGCAGCTTCTCGAGGGGGGCGCAGTAATGTATCTGGCGGGAATCGACCTTGGAGGCACGGCAATCAAAGCGGGGCTGGTGGACGAGAACTTAAAGCTGGTGTGCAAAACCAGCGTACCCACCGGCGCAGGCCGCCCATATCAGGAGATCGCCGCGGACATGGCGCAGGCCGTGCTCAGCGCGGCGCGCGAAAAGGGCATCTCCCCGGAAGAGATCAGCAGCATGGGCATCGGCATACCCGGCGTGGCGCACAAAGGCAACGCTATCGCCGTCAACATGTACTGGCACGGCATACCGCTGGAAGCGGAGATGCGCAAACACCTGGACGTTCCCATATATATCGACAACGACGCCACGGTGGCGGCGGTATACGAGTACCATCTGGGCGCGCTCGCCGGTTGCAGCGTGGGCGTATTGCTGACGCTGGGCACCGGAGTGGGCGGCGGCATCATCATCAACGGCAAGCCGTTCAGCGGCGCACACGGCCTGGGCAGCGAACTGGGGCACATCCCTATCGTGCATAACGGCATACAGTGCACCTGCGGCAACAAGGGCTGCCTCGAGGTTTACGCTTCCGCGTCCGCGCTGATCGGCATGGGCCGCCGCTGCGTCATCGAGCAGCCGCAGAGCATGCTGCACCACGTGACGGGCGGCGAATATCTGAAGGTAACCGCCAAAATGATATTCGACTGCGCGAAGGAGGGCGATTATATAGCGCTTTCGATAGTGGACGAGTACATCGGCAAGCTCGCGATGGGCATCTGCGCCATTGAAAACGCGCTGGACCCCGATGTGATCGCGATCGGCGGCGGCGTATCGGGCGCGGGCTCGTTCCTGCTGGACAGAATCATCCAGACCAGCGAGGGCGTCGGCGTGTTCAAAGGCCAGAAGTACGCCGACATCCGTCTGGCCGTTTCGGGCAACGACGCCGGCATCATCGGCGCGGCGATGCTGGGCATTCCGTGACCTCAGCATAATCCTGGCATACATAAGCAGGGCATAAGGCCAGTATACATAAGCAAGAGGTGCTCTATGAAGCCTTTTGCTTATTTTTTATGCGCACTAGCCATACTGCTGGTGGTTCTGTCCCCGCGGCTGATACTCTCGTACTACGAGAAGCTGCCGGAAGAGCCTTATTTTGAGGGTGTGCTGCATATGTGGCATATTCCCGGCTGGCGCACGGGCGGGTCGTCTGCGGCTGCTTTTCTGGAGAACCGCATCCGGCAGTTTGAAGCAAACAACCCGCATGCGTTCATCGAGCTGATGAGTCTCACGCCGAAAAAGGCGTCCGCGGCGCTCAAGGCAGGCGAAAAGCCGGACCTCGTCTCCTTTCCCTGCGGGCAGGCGCCCGCGCTCGCGTTTGAGCCGCTGCCCCGCCAGAGCTTCGTGGTTCCCGCCGATACGCAGTACGCCTGGCCGTATATGTGCGGCGGCTACTGCATTATTGTCAACAACGACCTGCTGAGCGAGAACGGCATCAGCGCGCCTGAGGGCTGGGGCGTCCGCCCCGACGCGCTGCTGGAAGCCGCGCAGCACGGCGTGGTCTTCGACGCGGAGAAGGGATATTCCGCGCTGCCCGCGCTGGCGCTGCACGCCTACCCCAAGGCCGAGGGGCTCAGCATATCCACCTGGGGCGAACCCGATCCGCCCGACGCCGCCCTTGGCCTCTCCCCCGACGCCTATACCGGCGGCCTCGAAGTATTCTGCAGGGGTGAAACCGCTGTGCTGGTCGCGTCGCACCGGCAGCTTTTTGAAATATCCGAACGCTATATGCAGGGAGAAGCCCCCGCTTTCACGGCCTATGCCATCGGCGGCTACACCGATATGGCGCAGATGATCGCCGTTGCGGAACAGGAAGACGAATTGAGGCGGTCAGCGTGCGAGAGCTTCGCCGCTTATCTGCTAGCCCCTTCCTCTCAGATTAAGCTGGAGGCGCTGGGCGTACTGCCCACAATCCGGGATGTGAATATCTATACGGAAAACGCCGTCATGCGGGCGCTGTATGATCAGCTTTGCGAGTCGGGCGCGTTCGCGCCGCCGGATATGCGGCAGCAGCTGGACGCACTCGCGATGGAGATGTACGGCGGCAGCGCGCTGGCCATGCACAAACTGCGCTCCCTGCTGGATTAAGCACCGGCCAAACGGTGGCCATAAGCGGCGAGCGCGCGGAGCGCCGCGCTCAGGTTCTCCTCCTTCACGAACAGGTAGTCCGTGTTGTAGGTGGACACCGCGAACACCGGAATGCCCGCATCGGCCAGCGCCGACGTCAGCGCGGCCAGCACGCCCACCAGCGAGAAGTCCAGCACGCCCGCAACGCGCAGCCCCCGCCAGCCGCGTTCCACAGCCCCGCCTCCGGGCGCCGCCGCAGCTTCACAGACCAGCGATATCTCTCCCCCGCTCATCGTCAGCGATACAAACTCGCCGCCCGGCAAAGCCGGTTCATCAAGCCGACACACGGCGTATTCCTTCTCCAGCAGCTCCAGCGTCATATAAGCCTCCTTTTGCAATCCCGCTTTTCCGGCATATGAAAAACCGCCCGGCGGGCGGTTAGAGTCGGCTGTTTAGGCGCACCGTTACGTGCCCCATTTCTTCACATATTTGTCCACGCCGAACGCCTTGATCAGCGCCTTGATCGTGGCCGGGCCCGCGACGCCATCCGCTTCCAGCCCCTTGTCCTCCTGGAACTTCATCAGCTCCTTCTTGCTGGTTATGCCGAAATAGCCGTCCGCCTTGACTTTGTAGCCCAGCTTGTTGAGCATGTACTGAACGCGCTTGACGCGGTCCGCCTTCTTGCATCCGTACTGGACGTATTTGAAGGTGCGCTCGTACAGCGCCGGCGGCGCGTCGCCGCCCCGGTGCCGGCCGCTGTAGCTGTGCCGGTAGAAGCAGTGACCGCCGATCTTCTTATAGAACTTGTGGCTGCCCCAGTCGAGGCCCGCTTCCAAGTTCGAGCGGAAATAGTACACGTCCTGCGGCACCACCCATTTTTCGTCGTCCAGCACGGCGGCAGCCGCCCGCTTGGACGCGGAGGTGGGCTTGCGGTTCGGGTTGTAGGCGAACTGCCCGGGACGCGTCACGACCTCTTTGATGGTGTTGCCGGGGAAACTGCGGCACAGCACGCGGTTCATCACCACGTTGCCCACCGCTATTTTGCCTTCCATGGATTCGCCGCGCGCCTCAGCGTCTATCACCTGAGCCAGCATGTATTTCTCTTCATCGGTGTAATCATAATGGTTGTTGGAATAGCCCATCTCGTTGTAATACTTGTCCGCTTCCACGATAAAGAATTTAACAAGCTTATCAAGATTAACGGGCTTGGGCGTGGGCTCAGGCGGCGTTGTGGGCACCGGCGTGGGCGTCGGAGTGGGCTCCGGCGTCGGAGTGGGTTCCGGCGTCGCCGTTGGGGCAGGCGAAGCCGTCGGTGTCGCAGATACGGCTGGGGTAGGCGTGGCGGTTATTGCCGGTACGGGCAGTCCGCCGGCCGCGCTCAGCGCAGTGGGCTGCGGCGTCGAGTATCCCCTTGTGGCCTCCGCCGGAGCAGCGACGCCGCCCGGCGCGAGAAACACGATCAGCATCACCGCGATTACGGCTACGCCTGTGCCCGCGTACAGGAATATCCTGCGGTTGCGGCGGCCCTTGCGGCCCAGACGCCGGCCGTTTTCCGCAAACGCCAGCGCGTCGTCTTTCGACCTGACCCCGGCGTTTCTTTTAAACGTAAACAGGGAAGAAAAAAATCCAAAGGCGCGTCCGAAAATGCCTTTTTTCTTTCGCGCCAGACGAGAAAACGGGAGCTCCGCCTCGGGCGAGGACCAGAAGAAGCCCCGTTTCTTTTTCCGGTCAGCGCGGCGCAGTTTGGACGCATCCTGATTTTCAGCCTTCGCAGGACCTTTGGGTGTATCCTCCAGATATTCGCTCCTGGCAGCAGCGCGGACAGATGCGGCTGCTTCCGGTTTTTTCGTTACAACTGCAGGCTGCGGCGTCACTGCCGAGCTTTTCCCGCTGATTTTGTTTTTCAGGTTTTTCAGAGCATTAATGCCTGAATTTTTTGCCATGCGGCTTTCTCCTTGCGCAAACGTACACTCACGCCATTATGCTCATCATAGCGTACTATTCTCAAAATGTCAACGAATTTGTAATACTATTGTAACATTTTGCCGTTTTATAACTCAACAGCCTGTTCGGACAATTGCGTCTGAATATATCCCGCTTCAGCGGCTTTTCCGGGACTTGCGCCATGAAGCCGCAACAGGCGCAGCACTGCCGCCCCTCTTTTTTCCAGCGCCTGCTTGTGCGCTGCCAAACACTTATCCGGGGCTGATTCCACATTGGGGTCCGCCTGCAGGGTGAACAGCACGATTTTCTTGCCCGCCGCGTCGAGAGAGTCCAAAAAAGCGTTGACTGCAGGCGCCGTTTTGTTAGCCCACACCGGCGAGCCGATATACACGCAGTCGTAATTCTTCATCTCCGCCGCGAAATCGCTCTTTATGCGGCTGCGCTTTCCCGCTAGCGCGCTAAAACCCGCCGTCATGAATGACAGCGCCGATTTGCCGCGCTTTTTGACCTCCTCCAGCTCAAAAACATCCGCGCCCAGTTGCTTAGCCAGCACCTCGGCTGCCACGCGCGTGCTCCCGCCGTACGTGTAATACACAACCGCCGTTTTCATATGCTCCCCCCTAATAACTTGCTATCGCCAACACCGTGTCCTTAATCCCCAGCGTTTTGGCCGTCATCTCCCGAATGCCGCTGATTAAATCCGGGTTATCCGCGCTGCTCTTTTTCAGCAGCGAATCGATGCCGTAAAACGCCACCGCCGCGCAGACCTCGGGATTCTTGACGTGGAAATATCCCTGCTCCAGCCCTTCCTCCACCACTTCTTCCAGCAGCGGCAGCAGCGTGCGCGCCCTCTCTTCCCGCACCACCGTCTCATACCAGTCCGCCGGCCTGTCCTTGAAGTAGCAGTCCGTCTCGGGCGCGGTTTCCGCCTGCTCGATAAGCGCGGCAATAAAGTATTCCACCCGCGATATCGCGTCCTGCAGCGAATTCATCTGCTGCATAAGCTGGTTTCGGTATTCATCCATCTGCATCGCGAGAATATAGCGCACGATGGACTGCTTGCTTTCAAAGTAGTAGAAAAACGTTCCTTTGGCTATGCCCGCCAATTCGCAGATCTCCTCAACCGGCGTCGCGTCGTAGCCTTTCTCGGAAAAAAGCGTGCGCGCGCTGCTGAGAATCAGCATCTTTGTGGCCCTGTCGCCTGCCATAACCGCCTCCTGACTTTGTCCGGGCCGCGCGGAGCGGCCTTGTTTTGTGTGATTATCGACCAAAGTCAGGGTTTTTATACCTGTGTCAGCTATATGAGTTGTGTCAGTACCGGAAAACCGCCCGCCGCCGTGAGCCGGGCAAATCCTGCGGGGCGGATATCGTAGCAAAAGAGATGAGTGCTGTCACCGTGCAGCAGCGATGAAAGTGCGGCCACCACGAAGCCTTTGTGCGATACGACCAGTACGCCGCCGTCCACGTTTTTCTCGATGATGGCACGGATTGTATTCGCCGCGCCTGCCAGATATTCCTGCACGCTGTCGCCTTGCGGGAATGTGAAATGCAGCCAGTCCGTCATATAGGCCTGCCAGACCTCGGGCATCCGCCGCTCGATCTCGTCCGCGACAAGGCCCTCGAACGCGCCGAAGTCCATCTCGCGCAGCGCCGGCAGCTCAACGGCGGGCACATCCGGCGCAATGATGGCCGCCGTCTCTTTGGCGCGCAGCGCAGGGCTGCAGTACACCCGTTCCGGCCGGAAATCAGCCAGCTGCCGCGCCGTTTCCCGCACGGCGGCGCGGCCCGCTTCCGTCAGCGGCGGGTCCAGCCGGCCGCAGTACCGGCCCGAGAGATTCATTTCCGTAGCGCCGTGGCGTACCAGTACGAGCTCGGTCACCGCCCGTTCCCCCTCCGATGTAATATAAAAAACGCCGCATAAGCCGCGGCTTGCATGATTCAAGTCCGAAACGCTCAGTCGATGTTCTGCTTCTTGCGTCCCACGCGCAGACGCACCATCGCGCGCGCCAGCGCGATCTGGTTCTGCATGTACTCCTGGTAGCTTTTGCGCTCGCGCAGCCGCGCCTCCGCACGCTCCTTGGCTTCCTTGGCGCGAAGCATATCGATCTCCTCCGGCCATTCCGCCGCCTGCGCGAATATCAGCGTCTCGTCGGGCCGCACTTCCACAAATCCCTCAGTCACGGAACACTCGCGCCACTCGCCGTCGATGTTGAGCCGCAAAAGGCCGATGGACAGCGCGCACACCATGGGCTCGTGCATCTTCTGGATGCCGAGGTAACCGTCCGGCGTGGGCACGATAACGCTCTCCACTTCGCCGCTGAACACGGTGCGCTCAGGCGTGATGATCTCCAGTTTGTATTTTGCCGGCATGGCGCACCTCCTCCCGTCAGGACTTCTCGAACCGGGCCTTGACGTCTTCGATATCGCCCGCCATGAAGAACGCGCCCTCGGGAATGTCGTCCACTTCGCCGTCCACGATGCAGCGGAAACTCTCGATGGTACGCTCCAGCGGCACGTATTTGCCGGGTATGCCGGTGAAAACCTCCGCCACTGCCATCGGCTGCGACAGGAACCGCTGTATCTTGCGCGCCCTGTACACGATGGTCTTATCCGCATCGGAGAGGTCTTCCATGCCCAGCATCGCGATGATGTCCTGCAGCTCCTTGTAGCGCTGCAGCACTTCCTGCACGCGCCGCGCCACGTTGTAATGCTTCTCGCCGATGATGCGCGGGTCCAGTATGCGCGAGGAGGATTCCAGCGGGTTGATTGCCGGGTAAATGCCCAGCTCCGCGATCTGGCGGGACAGCACCGTGGTCGCATCCAGATGCGTAAACGTGGTCGCGGGCGCGGGGTCCGTCAGGTCGTCCGCCGGCACATAGATAGCCTGCACCGACGTGATGGAACCGCTCTCGGTGGACGTGATGCGCTCCTGCAGCGCGCCCAGCTCATTGGCCAGCGTGGGCTGGTAACCCACGGCGGACGGGATGCGCCCCAGCAGCGCCGACACCTCGGAGCCCGCCTGAATGAAGCGGTATATGTTGTCGATGAACAGCAGCACGTCCTGATGCTCTTCGTCGCGCAGATGCTCCGCCAGCGTCAGGCCGGTCAGCGCCACGCGCATGCGCGAGCCCGGCGGCTCGTTCATCTGCCCGAAAGCGAGGCACGCCTTCTCGATAACGCCGGATTCGCTCATCTCCTCGATCAGCTCTTGGCCCTCGCGGCTTCTCTCGCCCACGCCGCAGAACACGGAATAGCCGCCGTGCTCCGTCGCGATGTTGCGGATGAGCTCCATGATGAGCACTGTCTTGCCCACGCCCGCGCCGCCGAACAGGCCGATCTTGCCGCCCTTGGCGTACGGCGCTAAGAGGTCGATCACCTTGATGCCCGTTTCAAACAGCTCGGTCGCCGGGTTCTGGTCCGCGAACTTGGGCGGCTTGCGGTGAATGGGCAGCCGCGTTTCCGCGTTGATGGGGCCTTTGCCGTCGATGGGCTGGCCGATCACGTTCATCACGCGGCCCAGCGCCTGCTGGCCCACCGGTATTCTGATGACGTCGCCGGTGTTGATGACGGGAAGGCCGCAGTACAGCCCTTCGGTGGCGTGCAGCGCGATGCAGCGGACAGTGTCGTCGCCGATATGCATCTCCACTTCCAGCCACACCTCGCGGTCGCCCAGCTTGATGACCAGCGCGTTATATATCGCGGGGAGATTGCCGTCGTAGAACTTTACGTCCAGCACCGGCCCCGTGATGCGTATCAATTCGCCCTTGTTGACGATTCTGTAGTCCTCCATGGCGTTCTCCTCTATTTCATGGCGTCCAGCGCGGCGATGATTTCGGATATCTCGTTGGTAATCGTGTACTGCCGCGCCTGGTTGTACTGCCGCGTCAGATCGGCGATCATGTCTTCGGCGTTCTTCGTTGCGCTCTCCATCGCCGTCATGCGCGCGCTGTGCTCGCTCGCATACGACTGGACGAGACACCCGTACACCAGCCCCACGATGTACTGCGGAACCAGTATATCGAACACTTC
>ENA-UOUL01004861-UOUL01004861.1-bioreactor-metagenome-genome-assembly--contig:-NODE-4861-length-12045-cov-2.277574_pt1 | contig 12045 bp, 11 predicted proteins | sample MGYA00249838_ERZ747220 | MGnify/ENA primary metagenome ERZ747220 (study PRJEB28778, sample SAMN05720191) | bioreactor metagenome | isolation source: Anaerobic biogas reactor | place: USA:Washington...
GATAAAGGCGTTGATCCCCGCCGCTGCCAGGGCCAGGGTGCGGCGCTGGGGGAACAGCGTGCGGGCGATGCCGTAGGTGCAAAGGATGGTGATCATCCCCAGGGGGATGGAGAGCAGGCGCAGCGTGTGCCACGCCAGCGATGTGCCGTGCCAGGGGAAGCGCTCGTCTTCGGTGTGGAGGACGCTGTTCCACAGCATGACCTCGTCGCCGATGCTATGCCGGGGCGAGACGTCGGGGTCTATCAAGGGCAGCATGGGGCGTTGGGCCACGTGCCAAAAGCGGGTCAGCCGGTGCGTGAGGAGGTAATACAGGGGCGGCTCGTGCCCTTTGTAACCCGATTCGCTGCGATCCTGGGCTGTCAGGGGTGGGTGGCCTGTGATGTCCAGGTAGCGCACGTACTGGTAGTGGGCGAGTTCGTCGGGCGGCTCGCCGCAGACCGCTCGGTTTGACCCTCGTGGTGGCGGGACGTATTCTTGATCCCCGGTGCCCGTGCGGGCGTGCGTCCATGCGTCGCCTCCGGCACCGCGTGAATGCGAGGCGCTCGACGCCTCGTTGTTCGACACAGACGATTTGATTCAGGAAAGCAGGTCAGGCGTGTACGCGATCGTGCGCAGCGGCGGACGCCAGCACAAGGTGGCTGTCGGTGATGTCCTCACCGTCGAAGATGATCTGCCCGTCGGTGACGGTGCCGGTACCCGGCAGCAGGCCGAGGATCGACATCGCCGCAGTGGACTTGCCAGAACCGGACTCGCCGACGATGGCGACGGACTGGCCCGGGTAGATGGTCATGTTGATGCCGCGGACGGCCTCGACGATGCCGGTGGAGGACGTGAAGGCGATCTTGACGTCCTTCATCTCCAGCAGCGGCGCCTGGGCGGTGCCGGCGGCGTCGGTGGCACCGATGTTGCCGGTGTTGTCGGTGTTGTCGGTGTTGTCGGTGGTGGTCATCGCTTCCTCGCCTTCGGATCCAGGGCGTCGCGGACGACGTCACCCATCATGATGAAGCTGAGCACGGTCAGCGCCAGCGCCATGGCCGGATAGAACAGGACCATCGGGCGGGTACGCAGGCTGGCCTGGGCGGCGGAGATGTCGCCACCCCAGCTGACGATGGTCGGCGGCAGGCCGATGCCCAGGAAGGACAGGGTGGCCTCGGCGACGATGAAGGTGCCCAGCGCGACGGTGGCGTAGACGATGATCGGGGCCGCCGCGTTGGGGAGGACGTGGCTGGTGAGGATCTTCCACTTCGACGCGCCGAGTGCGCGGGCGGCGGTGACGTACTCCTCGTTCTTCACGCTCAGGACCGCACCACGGGTGATACGGGCGATGTTGGTCCAGCCGAACAGGCCGAGGACGAGCACGACGGTGGCCACCGTGCGGTAGTCCTTGAACACCTGCATGACGACGATGGCGGCGAGCACCAGCGGGACGGCGAAGAAGATGTCCGTCAGGCGGGAGAGCAGGGTGTCCAGGATGCCGCCGAAGTAACCGGCGAGCGCGCCGATGGTCGTGCCGATGAGCACGACGAGGGCGGTGGTGAGGATGCCCACGGACACAGAGGCACGGGCACCATAGATGGTGCGGGCGAAGATGTCACAGCCCTGACGGTCGAAGCCGAAGGGGTGGCCCGGCTGCGGCTCGTCGAGGGAGTTGGCGAGCACGCACATGCGCGGGTCGGTGGAGGTGAACAGCTGCGGGAACATGGCCAGCAGGACCGCCACGAGAATGAGAACGGCGGAGACCCAGAACAGCGGACGGCTGCGCAGGTTACGCCACGCCTGACGCCACTGGGACACCGGGGCGGACTCGTCGGACACCGCGTCGACGGCACCGAGGCCGGTCTCGTCGGTCTCGGCGATGTAGTGGTCCTGCCCGGGGCGCAGTTCGGAACGGCTGCGCAGTCGGTTGCCGGCGAGGATCTCCTCCTCGCCGGCGGGGTTGGAGACGTTGCGGTTGATGTCAGGCATATCGGATCCTCGGGTCGAGCACGGCGTAGATCAGGTCCACGATGAGGTTGGCGATGATGTAGACGATGACGAGGACGGTGGTGAAGGACACCACGGTCGTCGGCTCACCCTTGATGATCGCCTGGTAGATGGTGCCGCCGACGCCGTTGATGGCGAAGATGCCCTCGGTGACGATGGCGCCACCCATGAGCGCACCCAGGTCGGCACCGAGGAAGGTGGCGACGGGGATGAGCGAGTTACGCAGGACGTGGCGGCCCATGACCTGTCCGTTGCCCAGGCCCTTGGCGCGGGCGGTACGGACGTAGTCGGCGCGCAGGTTCTCGCTGACGGACTGGCGCGTCAGGCGCAGCACGTAGGCGAAGGAGACCGCGCCGAGCACCACGGCGGGCATGAGCAGGGACGTGAACGTCTCTCTCGATCCCACCGTGACGGGGAGTATCCCCCATTTCACGCCGACGACGAACTGCAGGACGAAACCGATGACGAAGCTCGGGACGGCGATGACGATGAGCGACATCACCAGGACGGTCGAGTCGAAGATGCCGCCGCGGCGGACACCGGCGATGACGCCGAAGATGATGCCGAAGATCGCCTCGAAGGCCAGGGCCATGAGGGCCAGCTTGATGGTCACCGGGAAGGCCCGGGCCATGACGTCGGCGACCGGCTGGCCGGAGAAGGTGGTGCCGAAGTCGAGGGTGAGGATTCCCTTGAGGTAGAGCAGGTACTGGACGATGAAGGGTTTGTCCAGGTTGTACTCGGCCTCGATGCGGGCGCGCGCGGCGTCGGAAAGCCCGCGGTCACCGCCCAGTGCCTCGACGGGGTCGCCGGGCATGAGGAAGACGAGTGCGTAGATGAGCAGCGTGGCTCCGAAGAACACGGGGATCATCTGGAGCAGTCGTCGCCCGATGTAGCGCAACATAACTATTCCTTGTGGGTGGCTGGTTGGCAGACAGGCAGATACCCGCGTGACGCGCCGGGCGCCTCGCGGGTATCAGTGGTCACGGTGAAACAGCGTAGCGCTAGTTCTTCGTGATCTCGTAGTAGACCGGGACGGACTTCCAGGAGAAGGTCACGTTGTCGACGTTCTCGGAGTAGCCGCCCGCGACGTTGGAGTACCACAGCGGGATGGCGGGCAGATCCTGGAAGAGGATCTCCTGCGCCTCGTTGTACAGGCCCGATGCGGTCTCCGGGGAGTCGGAGCCTGCGGCCTCAGCCAGCTTGGCGTCGAAGTCCGGGTTGGAGTAGTCGCCGTCGTTGGAGCCGGCGCCGGTGCCGTAGAGCGGGCCGAGGAAGTTACCCGCGGACGGGTAGTCGGCCTGCCAGCCGGTACGGAAGGCGCCCTGGATGGTGCGGCCGGTGACGTCATCGCGCAGGGACTTGAAGTCCGGGTACGGGTTGCCCACAGCCTCGATGCCGAGGTTGTTGCGGATGGAGTTGGTCACCGCGTCGACCCAGGCCTGGTGGCCACCGTCGGCGTTGTAGGAGAGGGTGAACTCACCGGTGAACGGGGCGATCTCGTCGGCCTGGGCCCACAGCTCCTTGGCGCGCTCGGGATCGAAGTCGAGGACATCGTTGCCGGCGACGTCACCGTCGTAGCCCGGGAGGACCGGGGAGGTGAAGTCGGTGGCCGGGGTGCGGGTGCCCTCGAAGATGGTGTTGGTGATCTCTTCGCGGTCGATGGCGTGGGACAGGGCCTGGCGGCGCAGCTTGCCCTCTTCGCCACCCCAGTGCTCGAGGCTCTCCGGGATGGTGAAGGACTGGAAGACAGCGGAGGGCTGGTTGACGGCGCGCTCGCCGAGCTCGTCCTCGAAGGTGGAGAACGCGATGTCCGGGATGGCGTCGAGGGTGTCGAGGTTGCCGGCCAGCAGGTCGTTGTAGGCGGCGTCCTGCTGGGCGTAGAAGACGAACTTGATGCCGTCGTTCTGCGGGGTGCGCTCGCCCTGGTACTCCTCGTTCGGGACGACGGTGGCGTCCTGGTTGTGGTTCCACTCCAGGAGCTTGTAGGGGCCGTTACCGTTCGGGTTCTCGCCGAAGGCGGCCTCGTCCTCGCGTGCCTCGTCCGGCAGCGGGTAGAAGGCGGAGTAGCCCAGACGCTGCGGGAAGTCGGCCTCGGGCTGGTTGAGCTCGATGGTGAAGGTCTTGTCGTCGACGACCTGCAGGCCCTCCATGGACTCGGCACCCTCCTCGTAGCCCATGATCGGCTCGAAGAAGTAGGCGGAGAGGTGGGAGTTGGCCACCGCGTGGTTCCAGGTGTCCACGAAGTGCTGCGCGGTGATCTCAGTGCCGTCGGCGAAGGTCCAGCCGTCCTTGAGGGTGACGCGGAAGGTCTTGTCACCCTCCGGCTCGATCGACTCGGCCATCTCGTTGTGGATCTCACCGTCGGCGTCGTAGTAGACGAGGCCGGAGTAGATCAGGTCGACGATGTTGCCGCCGCCCACTTCGTTGGTGTTGGACGGGATGAGCGGGTTCTGCGGCTCGGTGCCGTTGGCGGTCACGTAGTTGTCGCCGCCCCCGTTGCCGTCGCCGCCGCCGTTGGCCGAGTCACCGTTGCCGGAGTCGGAGTCGCCGCAGGCAGCCAGGCCGAATACCAGGGTGGTGGCAGCCAGCGCCCCGAACGCTTTCTTTCTGAGAGTCATGCTGTGGACCTCCAGGTCGATATGGGTGTTTGACCACGCATAAACTGTGACCCGGCTCATTAAAATTGCCGCACCATCCCGCCGTCACGTGTTGAGCGGAAAACTACCCGGTCAACGCCGGCGTAACGGGCCGTTCACCTGCCGTTTGCCACATCAGACATCTGGCAGCTGCCCGTGAATGTTTATCGCCGGGCCACCCCCGCCACCCCCGGAGAATCCCTCCGGGGTCCACTCCAGTTCGAAGTCAACGGGCAGATCCCCGTGCTCCGCGACATGCCCGGCCTCCTGCTCCGCCCACATGTCCCACCACGGTTCGTAGTCGGCGTCCCGGGCGAGAGCCCGGGCCCTACGGACGGTGACGGGGGCACTGAGGCGGACAGTGAGGACGTCGCCAAGCAGTCCCGCAGCGGCCACCGACGCCTCGGTGATCGCCCCCACTCCCTCGATGAGGAGCGAATCCCCCGGGTCCAGAAACACCCGGTCGGCAGGAACGGAGTTCTCCCAGTCCCAGCGGCGATAGCCGGGCCGGGTGGGGTGCAGGACATCGTCGACGACCATGCGGGAGGCGGCCGCAAGCCCCGACCAGCCCGGGTAGAAGTCGTCGAGGTGGACCACCGAGATACCGGTGCGACGGGAGACGGCCTCGGCGAAGGTGGTCTTGCCGGCACCGGAGGGGCCGTCGACGAGGACGGTGAGGCGGGTCATGCCACCCCCAGGAAACGGAAGGAGCCGACGGACACGGCGATGCCGATCGACGCGACGGACACCACCAGGCACACGGCCATGACGATCCAGTCGCGTGCGGACAGGGTCGATTCCCGCGCCCAGGTTCGGCCGTGTTCGGCGACGCGGTTGAAGCCGCGGGCCTCCATGGCGGTGGCGAGCTTGGCTCCCCGGCGCAGGGACAGGACGAGCAGGCCGAAGGCGAGGGTGAGGAAGTAGCGGATCCGGCCCTGGTCGGCGATCCCCCGGGCCCGGCGCGCGCGACGCATCGAGTCGAGGTCGTCGCGGAACAGCGACACCAGGCGGGCGGCCGCGACGGCACCGAGGACGAAGCGTTCGGGCAGGCGCAGCACCTGGGCCAGTCCGTCGCCGAGGTCGGTGGGGTCCACGTCCGCGGACAGGACGATGACGGGCAGGCCGACGGCGAGGACACGGACGAAGATCGCCGCGGCCAGCTGGAGGGAGTTGTCGGTGACGTGGGCGAAGAGGAACTGGGCGTAGGTTTCCCCCTCCGGTCGGCCGTAGAGGGCCATGGGGATGGCGGCCAGCAGCGCGGCGAGCAGGATGGGCCAGCCGCGGCGCAGCAGCCGGCCCCAGCTGACACCGCAGAAGGGGGCGGCGAGGACGGTGAAGGCCAGGGCCACCCCGGCGGAGACGACGTCGACCGACAGCAGCAGCGGGGTGGTCAGCAGGATGAGCCCGAGGATGCGGGTGACGGGGTTGATGTCGCGCAGGAGGTTCACCGGATCACCACCTCATGATCGCCGAGGGCGTGGCGGTAGGCCTCGTCGTGGGTGATGGACAGGACCGTCACCCCGTCGGCGGTGAGCTGCCGGACCAGGCCGACCAGTTCGGTGAAGGTGCCGGGGTCCTGGCCGAAGGTCGGTTCGTCGAGGACCACCAGTGTCGGCGCGTTGACCAGGGCGGTGGCCACGGACAGGCGGCGTTTCTCCCCGCCGGAGAGGGTGAAGGGGTTGGCCTCGGCGAGATGCGCCAGCCGCAGGCGGGTCATGAGCTCGTCTATCCGATCCGGGTCACCTCCGGACACCGCCATCTCCTCGCCGACCGTCCGGGCGACGAACTGGTGCTCGGGGTCCTGGAAGACGTAGCCGATGCGGTCGGCCAGCTGCCGGGAGGTCCAGGCGTGGGGCGCCTTCCGCAGTCCCTGGCGCAGGTCCTCGGAGTAGTGCAGTCGACCGCCCTCCGGGGGCAGGAGTCCGGCCAGGGTCAGAGCCAGGGTGGACTTGCCGGCGCCGTTGGGCCCGGTGAGCACGGTCGAGCATCCGGCGGGCAGGTCCAGGGTCCGGGGTGGGCCCCAGATGGTCTGCAGCTCACGGGCCTCGACCAGGGAACGCGTCCCGGCGGGGACGCCGGGGGCGGCGGGCAGCACCGGCAGCGACGGAAGGTCGTCGGCGGTGGTCTCCACGAGGCGGGCACTGCCCCCGCCACCGGAGCCACCGGCCGTGCCGGCCGTGCCGGTCGTGCCGGACTCCAGGCGCAGGAACCGGTCCATCATCGCCCGCCACAGGTGCGGGCGGTGTTCCACGACGATGAGGGCGGCTCCGGTCTCGGCCACCACGGCCTCGACGGCCTCGACGATCTCGGTCTGTCCGGCCGGGTCGAGGTTGGCGGTGGGCTCGTCGAGGAGGATGAGTTCGGCACCCATGGCGATGACGCCGGCCAGCGCCAGCCGCTGCTTCTGCCCGCCGGAGAGGTACCGGGTGGGATGGTCGAGCGGCAGGTCCAGTCCGACCAGATCGAGGGCGCGGCGGACCCGGGGCCAGATCTCGTCGCGGGGGACACGGAGGTTCTCGCAGCCGAAGGCGACGTCGTCGCCGATGCGGGAGGAGATGACCTGGGAGTCGGGGTCCTGCAGGACCATGCCGACGGTGCCGCGGACGGTGAGGGTGCCGGCCTGGTCGCCGTCCTCCTCGTCACCGAGCAAGCCGGCCAGGGCGGCCAGCAGGGTGGACTTGCCTGCCCCGGAGTCGCCGGTGAGCAGGATCCGCTCGCCGCGCCGGACGGTGAGGTCGATGCCGGACAGTGCCGGGTGGATGCGGGAGGCGTGCCGCCAGCCGAGGCCGCGGGCCTCGACGAGCGGAGCCATCACACGCGCTTTCGGCCGGCGGCGAAACGGTCGAGGGCACCGGTCGCGGCCAGTGCCCTGACCAGCCAGTGACCGAGCAGGCCGGCGAGGATCGCGCTGGAGATGACCAGGCAGGTGAGGTAGATGGAGTTGAAGGTCAGCGACTTGGCCAGGTTGGCGCTGGTGAACAGCTCGAGGATGAACGCCCCCACGGCCGCGCCGACGCCGGCGAGCATGGCCACCGGGAGGGTGAAGCGGCGGTAGCCGAAGGCGGCGAAGACGAGCTCGGCGCCGAGGCCCTGGGCCAGGCCGGAGTACATCGTCTCGATCCCCCACTGGTTACCCAGCAGGGCGGAGACGATCGCGGCGAGCAGTTCGACGAACAGGGCGGCGCCCGGTTTGCGGATCACCAGCCCGCCGATGACGCCGCCGATGAGCCAGATCCCCACGGCGAGGCCGCCGAAGCCGGGGGTGAGTGCGTCCATGGCGGTGAACCAAGCGTAGCCGATGGAGTTCCACAGCCAGAAGATGAGGCCGCAGGCCACACCCAGGACGGAGGCGATGATGATGTCGATGACGCGCCAGGAGGCGCGCGAGGAATCAGTGGTCACAGTATGTCTCCCTAGCGCCGGTACTAACCGGATCAGGTTCGACGGTTCGCCGTGGACGGCGTCTCAGCCCGGAGTTTCACCGGGCACCCGTGGTGTCAATGTGCGCCGGTCAGTCTAGCCCACCCGCAGCAGGGGTGGATCTCGGGCCCACCCATCGGGTGCCCGGCTCTCCCCCGGCGCGTTTCCACTCCACCTCGATGCTCTCCGCCCCGAAGCCCTCGGCCAGCTCCACCACCCCGGTGCCCACCATGGCCTCGAGCTGTTTGACGTCGTCGGCGGCGCACTCCAGATGGAGCAGGAGGATCCCGTCGCCGGCGATCATGTCCACCTCGGCGTCGTGGCCCCAGGTGAACATGAGGTGGCCGCGGCCCAGGTCGTCGTCCCAGTCGGTGTGGGCGGCGTGCGCGAAGCGGGCGGCCAGTGACCTGGCGTACCGCCCTGGCTTGTCGCAGCGGACGCGGGCGGTGGCGGAGGCGGTCATGCCACTCAGGCTACCCCAGGGGTGTCTGCTCTCCGCGCTGTTCCAGCACCGTCAGCAGGAGATCGTGCAGGCGGGTGTCCACGCCCACAGCATCGCCCATCCGGCAGACCGCACCCACCTGAGCGTCGAGCTCGGTCTCCCCCGCCGGGGCTCCGGAGACCAGGTCGCGGTGCATGGAGCTGGTGGCCATAGCGGGCATGCGGTCGGCGAAGGCGAGGGTGTCGGCCACCGCGGTGGGTTCCAGCGGGACGCCGTGGGCCAGGGCGGTGTGGTGGATCTCCGTCATCATCGCGGCCAGCGAGTCCCGGTAACGGGTGCGCAACTGACCCAGCGGTGCCCCGGTCAGTGCCCCGAGGGCGCCGGTGGAGACGACGAACATGGCCTTGGCCCACACATCGACGAAGATGTCGTCCCGGATGTCCGCGTCCACCCCGGCCGCGGTCAAGGCCGCGCCGAACTCGTCCACCCGTGGATCGTCGCTGCCGTCCCAGGTGCCGTAGGTGTAGGAGATGGGGCCGCCGTGGAACTCGACCGCACCGGGACCGGTGTGGTGGAAGTAGCCGCGCACGACGCCGGGCCAGGTGCGTTCCGTGCCCACGACGTCGGCGACCAGTTGCGGCACCTCGACCGAGTTCTGGGTCACCGCCACGGGTACGCCCTCCCCCAGCCCGGCGAGCATCCCCGTCAGGTCCGTCTCCGTGGTCGCCTTGACGGCGAGCAGCACCAGGTCGACCTCGCCTGCCTCGGACAGGGCAGGGACGGCCGGAACGGGGACGGGCGGGGCATCGTTGAGGGTGATGCCCCGGTCGCGCAGGACGGTGAGGGTCTCGCCGCGGGCGATGAACACGACGTCGTGTCCCGTCTCCACGAGGCGTCCGCCGAACCAGCCGCCGACCGCGCCGGCTCCGATGATCGCGATTCTCATGTCGGCCAAGTCTAGGTGCGCACACCTACCGCCGGGCGTAGTATTTCACTGTTCAGTACGACCCCCTGCTGCCCCCAGCACCCGTCCAACGAAAGGTTCCGCCATGGCCGGTGGCCTCATTGCCCTGCTTGACGACGTCGCCCTCATCGCCCGGAGCGCCGCCGCCAGCATCGACGACGTCGCCGCGGCCGCCGGCAAGACGTCCATGAAGGCGGCCGGCGTCGTCGTGGATGACGCTGCGGTGACCCCCCGGTACGTCGCGGGCGTGAACCCGACCCGGGAGCTGCCGATGATCTGGCGGATCACCAAGGGCTCGTTGTTCAACAAGCTCGTCATCATCCTGCCGATCGCGCTGCTGCTGTCGTGGATCGCCCCGTGGGCGCTCACCCCGATCCTCATGGTCGGTGGCACGTACCTGTGCTTCGAGGGTGCGGAGAAGATCCTGCACAAGGTCCTGCCCCACGACGGGCACGCTGAGGAGAAGACGCCGGTCAAGGACCAGGTCAACGCCAAGGAGGCGGAGGACAAGCTGGTCAAGGGTGCCATCACCACGGACCTCATCCTGTCGGCGGAGATCATGGTCATCTCGCTCAACGAGATCGCCGATCAGCCGATGCTCTTCCGCGCAGCCGTCCTCGTCGTCGTGGCCATCGGCATCACCGCCCTGGTCTACGGTGCCGTCGCCCTGCTGGTGAAGATGGATGACGTCGGCCTGCACATGGTGGAGACCGGCAGGGGTGAGGCCTTCGGCCGCGGCCTGGTCGCCGCCATGCCGAAGATCCTCACCGCCATCTCCGTCATCGGCACCTTCGCCATGCTGTGGGTCGGTGGCCACATCATCGTCGTCGGTCTCGAGGAGTTCGGGATCACCTGGCCGTACGACTTCATCCACGGCCTCGAGGTCGCGGCCGGCGGCGGGTTCCTCGGGTGGCTCGTCAACACCTTCTTCTCCCTCATCGTCGGACTCATCTGGGGTGTCATCGTCGCCGGCATCGTCATGGGCGTGAAGAAGATGACCGGCCGCAAGGCCGTCGACTCGGTCCACCACGAGCAGTAGGATCACGGGCGTGCTCGCCCGGATCCTGCTCCTCACCGTCCTCGGCGGCATCATTGCCGGGCTCATCGGTGGGGCGCTGGCCTGGCTGATCCACCGGATCCAGTTCCTGGCCACCGGTCTCGGGGTGGTCCACCCCGTCGTCGCGGCGGGGCTCGGCGGTGTGCTCGCCGGCGCCGGCTGGTGGCTGCTGCGCCGGCACGGCCCGGTCCGCGGGGTCGAGGACACCCTGCTCACCGATGACCGGCTGCCGTTGCGCCGCACCGTCGCGGATTCCCTGCTGCAGATCCTGGCCGTCGGGTCCGGCGTGTCCCTCGGCCGGGAGCAGGCGCCCCGCCAGGCGTCGGCCGCCGTCCTCGACGCCCTGGCCCGCCGGTTCACCGTGCCGGTGGAGGCCCGCCGGCTGCTCATCGGCGCGGCCGCCGGCGCGGGCCTGGCCGCGGTGTACAACGTCCCGCTGGCCGGCCTGCTCTTCGCCGTGGAGGTCCTGCCCGGTCGGCGGACCTGGCGCTCGGTGGCGGTGGCCGCCCTCATGTCCGCGATCGCGACGGTCACCGCCTGGCTCATCATGGGCATCCGCCCGATCTACCGGTTTCCCGAGGTCGCCTTCGACGTGACCACCCTCGCCTGGCTCCATTTCCCGGACATCCAGACCGCGGTAGACCCGGTGCCGGAACTGGTTGCCGCCGGGGCCACGGCGGTCGAACTGATGGTTGCCCCCGCCCTGATCACCGCCGGCTGGAACATGCCCGGGGCACCCGAGTACTTCCGTGAGATCGATCCCGAATCGGCCGCCCTGCTGGTCGAGTTCGGCGGACCCGACGACGCGGCCCTGGATGAACTTGAAGCCAAGGCGCTGGCGATTGTCGATCCCGAAAAGCTGATGCTCCCGGCCCGCTTCGGCCGGGACGAGCAATCGATCGAGATCAACTGGAAGGTCCGCGAGGAACAGAAGGTCGCCGCCCTCGTCACCGGTTCCAAGGTCGTGTCGCGGCACCTCAAGGCCATCATGCGCGCCTGCGTGAACTGCGAGGGTAACGGCGACGACTGTTTCCTCGTCGACCGCAACCCGGCGCTGAAGCGCGAGGTCCGTGCCGCCAAGAAGGCACTGGTGCCCGAGAACTACATTCAGCGCGTCATCCAGTTCGCGCGGCAGGGCTATACCGACCTCGAATTCCCCACCTACGACACGGACTGGGACAGCGAAGCCTATCTCACCGTCTCCGGCCAGAACTCGAACAATTCGGTGCGCGTCACCGACGACTTCCTCAACGCGGTCGAGGCCGATGGCGAGTGGAACCTCGTCGGCCGCACCTCGGGCAAGGTGACCAAGACGCTCAAGGCCCGCGAGCTGTGGGACTCGATCGGCTATGCCGCCTGGGCCTCGGCCGATCCGGGCATCCAGTACCACACCACCATCAATGAGTGGCACACCTCGCCCGAGGCGGGCCCCATCGTCGCGTCGAACCCGTGCAGCGAGTACATGTTCCTCGACGACACCGCGTGCAACCTCGCCTCGGTGAACCTGCTGCCCTACCGCAATGCCGACGGCACCTTCGCGGTC
>ENA-UOUL01004862-UOUL01004862.1-bioreactor-metagenome-genome-assembly--contig:-NODE-4862-length-12041-cov-16.292210_pt1 | contig 12041 bp, 12 predicted proteins | sample MGYA00249838_ERZ747220 | MGnify/ENA primary metagenome ERZ747220 (study PRJEB28778, sample SAMN05720191) | bioreactor metagenome | isolation source: Anaerobic biogas reactor | place: USA:Washington...
ACGACGAACGAGCCGAGCGGTGGCATGACCGCGATCGTGTCCCCCACGTCGACGGCCGTGTTGAGATAGGTCGACATCCGCCCGCCGGGCAGGGTGCCGACCCCGACCCGCACCGCCTGCATGGCACGGGCGCGCGCCGGCGACAGGCACAGCGAGTACGACTGGCGCACGTCCTCCCCACCCACCTCGGCGCGCAGCGTCAGGTGCTGACCGGCCTGGAACCGCAGGAACACCGAGACCAGCTCATCGGGCACCGCGAACGTCAGCGCCACGGCTCGGTCGGTCAGCTGCTCACGGTGGATGACCTTCAGATCGTGGAACTGGTGGCGCTGTCGTGCCGCCCCGCTCTGGGGCAGGAGGAGACTCACGCTCACACCGCCTTGAACTCGTCGAACGGGTCCCCGCACGCCCGACAGCGGTGCAGCGCCTTGCAGGCGGTCGTCCCGAAGCGGGAGATGAGCTCGGTGTCGTCAGAGCCACACCTCGGACAAGCAACAGCCGACTGGGTATGCGGTGCTCGCCCGATCGTCACCGGCACCGGACCGCCGTGTCCGGCAGGGTCGCCCGGGCGTGGCCCCGGTGGCGCAATGTGCAGCTCCTGCAACGCCTCTCGTCCGCGCTCGGTGAGCCAGTCCGTCGTCCACGGCGGGTTGTGGGACACGACGACCCTGGCGGAGTAGCCGACGCCGGCAGCAGCGTCGACGATGTCGCGCGCCATGACCTCCAACGCCGGGCATCCGCTGTAGGTGGGGGTGATGGTCACCACCGCCTCGGCGCCCTCCTCGTCGACGCTGAGCCCGCGGACGATGCCCATGTCTCCGATCGTGAGCGTCGGGATCTCCGGGTCGGTCACCGACTCGACGGTGTGCCGCAGCTCGGCGGCCAGGACCCGCGTCGCCCTCACCATGTCGCACTCACCACGTCTCCCTCACCATGCCGCTCACCACGTCGCCCCCGGGTGGCTGCGCGCGAGGTGCTGCATCTCGGCCAGGAGATATCCGCAGGCCTCGGAGTGCACCCCGATCCGCCCGTCGCGGGCGTGCCACGACGGCTCGGGAAGCGGATCCAGCGTCGCCTCGGTCAGCACAGCACCGACATACCCGAGCACCGACTCGCGCAGGCTGCTCGGATAGACACCGACCCCAGCCAAGACGGCTTCCTGGTCGGCGACGGTGTCGGTGAAGAGCTCGCTCACATAGGGTGCAACGCGCTCGAGCGCCGCCGTCATCCGCGCATGCGACTCCTCGGTCCCGTCTCCGAGCCGCACCACCCACAGCCGCGCGTGGTCGCGGTGATAGCGCGACTCGTTGAGCGCCTTCCCGGCGATCCCGGCGAGCGTCTCGTCGACGGGAGAGGTGGCGGCGGCGAGTGCCGCATACCTCTCGACGTCCAGGGAGGCGACGAGCAGCAGCCGGATCATCTCGTCGGCGAAGTCCCCTCGCGGCTGCTCGACGAGGTGCACGTGCCGGAACTCGCGCTCGTCCCGCCAGTAGGCGTAGTCGTCCTCGGAGCGATCGGTGCCGTCGACCGTCCCCAGCCAGGTATAGAGCGAGCGCGCCCGGCCGAGCAGGTCCAGGCCGATGTTGCCGAGGGCCATGTCCTCCTCGATCTGCGGAGCCCGACTGATCCACTCCCCCAGCCGCTGGGCATAGATCAGGGCGTCGTCGGCGAGCGCGAGGACCGCCGGGGCATACGGAGCACTCACAGATACTCCACGTCCTCGGGGACGTCATAGAAGGTCGGGTGTCGATAGACCTTGTCGGCGGCCGGCTCGAACAGCGGGTCACGCTCCTCGGGGCTGCTGGCCGTGATCGCGCCGGCCGGCACGACCCAGATCGAGACACCCTCCTGGCGGCGGGTGTAGAGGTCCCGGGCGTTGTGCAGCGCGAGCGCGGCGTCGGGCGCGTGCAACGAGCCGACGTGCGTGTGCGAGAGGCCGCGCTTGGCGCGCACGAACACCTCCCAGAGGGGCCAGTCGCTCACGCTGCACCCACCTCCGCCGGCGCCTGCGCCTTGCGGGCATAGGCGACGGCCGCCTCCCGCACCCAGGCACCGTCCTCGTGGGCCTTGACCCGGTGGGCGATGCGCGCGGCATTGCACGGTCCGTCGCCGGAGAGGACGCGCTTGAACTCGTCCCAGTCGACGGCGCCGAAGTCGTAGTGCCCGCGCTCCTCGTTCCACCGCAGGTCAGGGTCGGGCAGGGTGAGACCGATTCGCTCGGCCTGCGGGACGGTCATGTCGACGAACTTCTGCCGCAGGTCGTCGTTGCTGAAGCGCTTGATGCCCCAGGCCATCGACTGGGCGGTGTGTCCCGTGGCGGCCTTCTCACCGGAGTCGGGCGGGCCGAACATCATGAGCGACGGCCACCACCAGCGGTTCACGGCGTCCTGCGCCATCGCGACCTGCGCCTCGGTGCCACGGGCGAGCGTCCAGAGGATCTCGAAGCCCTGCCGCTGGTGGAAGGACTCCTCCTTGCAGACCCGGACCATTGCCCGGGCGTAGGGGCCGTAGGAGCAGCGACACAGCGGCACCTGGTTCATGATCGCGGCGCCGTCGACGAGCCAGCCGATCGCGCCGACGTCGGCCCAGGTGAGGGTCGGGTAGTTGAAGATCGAGGAGTACTTCTGCCGGCCGGTGTGCAGCCGGTCGAGCAGCTCCTCACGGGTCACCCCGAGGGTCTCGGCCGCGGAGTAGAGGTAGAGCCCGTGCCCCGCCTCGTCCTGCACCTTGGCCATGAGGATCGCCTTGCGCCGCAGCGACGGGGCCCGCGTGATCCAGTTCCCCTCCGGCTGCATGCCGATGATCTCGGAGTGCGCGTGCTGGGCGATCATCCGGATGAGGGTCTGGCGATAGGCCTCCGGCATCGCGTCCCGCGGCTCGATCCGCTGGTCGGCGTCGATGAGCTCGTCGAAGTAGCCGTCGAGCGCCGCCTGGTCGGCGGCGTTCAGGGGCTCGTCCCGGCGAGGGAGGCGATCCTGGGCCGCGGACTCAGCCACGTCGGTGGGGCCGTAGTCGTTGCCGTACATGCCGTCCAATATACGGACGCACGCCGACAGCCGTCCCGATCTGCGGTTTCGCCCGGGCAGAAGGCGAGGTCAGCCAGCATTCCGAGCATGGGCCGGATGTGTCCCTTCGGCATCGGGTGTGCGAGGCTCGGATGGTGACGTCATCCGGCCACTCCCACCCCCATGAGCCCGCCCCGCTCGCCGATGCGAGCGTGCGGCGAGCGACGCATACCGACGCGCCTGCGGTCGGCATCGTCCAGGAGGCCGTCTGGCAGGAGACGTATGCGCCGCGCGTCCCCGCGGACATCGCCGCCCAGTTCCGGGCGGCCGACTTCGCGAGCGTCTGGCGTCGCTCGCTGCAGGACCCGCCGCCGGGGATCTGGAGGCTCCTCGTCGCGTGTGCCGGCGCCCAGGTCGTCGGGTATGCGGCCATCGGGCCGTCCCAGGACATCGATGGAGAGCCGACGACCGGGTCGCTCCTGGAGATCGGCGTCCACCCGGCGGGCCGACGAAGTGGCCACGGCTCCCGGCTCCTCAACGCCGCAGCCGACATCCTGCGCGAGGCGGGTGCGACCGAGCTGACCGCATGGCTGCCGGCCGACGCGGAGGCCACGCGCGCGTTCTTCGGCCACTCCGGCATGCACCCGGACGGCGCCTACCGCGACCGCGCGGTCACCGAGGATGTCACCATCCGCGAGATCCGCGTCGCCGCAACCCTCGTCGACCCCACCGACGGCGATGAGTGAGGGTGCGAGCACCGGCGAGCTGACCCACGAGCGCCGCCGGGCCGTCCTGCGCCAGTCGTGGTCGGTGGGGATCGCGACCGGGCTCTACGGAGTGAGCTTCGGCGCCCTCTCCGTCGCGGCCGGCCTGGACATCTGGCAGACCCAGGCGCTCTCGGCGCTCATGTTCACCGGCGGCTCGCAGTTCGCCTTCGTCGGCATCGTGGGCACCGGCGGGCTGGCGGCGGCACCGGCGGCGATCGCCACCGCGACGATGCTGAGCATCCGCAACGGCCTGTATGCGCTGAGCACCCGCCGCTTCCTCGCACCGGAGGACGGTCGCTTCCACCCACTGCGGAAGGCCGCAGCCGCCCAGCTCACGATCGACGAGTCGAGTGCGGTGGGCCTGGCTCAGCCCGAGCCTCCCGCGTCCCGGATCGGGTTCTGGCACACCGGTATTGCGGTGTTCCTGTTCTGGAACCTGATGACGCTGGTCGGCGCTCTTGCGGGCTCGGTCATCGGGGACCCCAAGACCTTCGGCCTCGACGGGGCGGCGGTCGCGGCGTTCCTCGCGCTCGTGTGGTCACGACTGAAGTCAGCCGAAGCCCGGCTGACCGCCCTCGGCGCAGCGGTGCTCGCCCTGGTGACGGTGCCCTTCGTGCCGGCAGGGGTGCCTGTCCTCGTCGCCGCGCTGGCGGCAGTGTTCTTCGGACTGCGCGGGGCGACGGCGGGTGCCACCGCTCCCCCTCCGGACCCGGCGAAGGACGGAGACCCGGTCCCATGACACTGACCGTTGCCGTCCTCATCGCCTGCGCCCTGGCGTTCCTCACGAAGATCGTCGGCTACGTCATCCCGCCGCGCCTCGTCGAGGGCGAGCGCACCATGCGCGTATCAACGCTGCTGCCGGCGGCACTTTTGACCGGGCTGATCATCACCCAGACCTTCGCGGACGGGCAGAGCCTCGTGATCGATGCTCGGGTCGGGGCACTCGTCGTCGCCGCGATCCTGTTGTGGCGGGGTGCCGGGTTCATCACCGTCGTCGTGGCAGGTGCTCTGGCTGCGGCGCTGCTCCGTCTCGCGGGTCTTGGCTGAGGGCTGAACGCGCGCCAGGACACCCACCACGCGGACGCCCCATCAATGGGTGTGTCACCGTGCACTGGAACGCCCGCGAGGACACCCACAACACCGACGCCCCAACGATGGGAGCCTCACCGCGCACCAGACCGCAGGACGGCGGGACAGCAATGTGGGTGCCTGATCGCCGGATCAGTGACCCGGGAACATCCCGGTGAGGCTGGCGAAGACGACGGTGTTGTCGACGCGTGAGGACAGGACTTCGTCGACGACGCCCGAGCAGGTGATGAGTGCCAGCGTCGCCCCGTGAGGCGGGTTGTCGAGCACTGCCCGCAGTGCGTCAGCATCGGTCTTGGAGATGCCTGTGACGACTAGGTCGACCTGATACCGGGCGGTGACTTCCTGGCCATCGAGAGTTCGGCCCGTGAGACCGACTGTCGCAGCCTCCTCGAGCCGGGGCACGTCGTTGAAGACGGCTGTGCGGGGAGTCCGTGCATGACCGAGGATGATGGCCAGCTCTGCTTCTCCCGGCATCGGTCCTTCATCCCACCACACGGTGCTGAAGGCGTCATCAGGGACCGGGAAGGTGAGAACGTCCCTCCCGAGGAACGGGTTGTATCTCGTCGAGGATGGCGCGGCCGTCACCCTCGTGTTCACCTCTGCGTCCGGGATGAAGATCTGAGCCGGCACGAAGGGGGCGATGTTCACGTCGGACTCCGTCGCACTGCTCGTACCAAACTTGCCGTCAGGAGAGGCACGCGTGGCAGCGTTCTCAGAGCCATTGAGCGGTTCCTCCAGGAGGACGCGCGGAACGTCGGCACGATACGCGGCGGCTCTGAGACTGTCACGGGTAAGCACCGCGCTGATGACGATCGCCAGCGCCACCGCCGCCACGAGCAGCACCAGCCCAACGGAGCGCAGTCGCCTGCTCCCGGCAGCCGGCGTCCCTCGGGACAGTCCCGAGGGACGCTGCGGCAGCAGGATCGAGGTCAGTGGCGAGCTCCTCGCCGACGCATTGTGAGCACGCCCAGCGCCGCGAGAGCCAGCGACAACGCCAGCAGGCCGAGCCACGGCAGCGTGGAACCCTTCAGATCGGTCGGAGCGGCGATCGGTCGCGGATCAGTGGGCGTCGTCCCCGTCGTTCCGGGCGGCGTGGTGGTCGTCGTGGTCTCCTCCGGAGGAGTCGTCTCCGTCGGCGGCGTGGTCTCCGTCGGCGGAGTCGTCTCGGTCGGCGGAGTCGTCTCCGTCGGAGGCGTGGTCTCCGTGGGAGGTGTCGTCTCCGTCGGAGGCGTGGTCTCCGTCGGAGGCGTCGTCTCGGTCGGCGGCGTCGTCTCCGTGGGAGGTGTCGTCTCCGTTGGAGGCGTGGTCTCGGTCGGAGGCGTGGTCTCCGTCGGAGGCGTGGTCTCGGTCGGAGGCGTGGTCTCCGTCGGAGGCGTCGTCGTGGTCGGTGGCTTGGTGGTCGTAGTTGGCGGCTTGGTGGTCGTCGTCTTCGTGGGCGGCTTGGTGGTCGTCGTCTTGGTCGGCGTCTTCGTCTTCGTCGAGGTCTTGGTCTTCGTCGAAGTCTTCGTGTACGTCTTGCTCGTCGTGGTCTTGGTCGACGGCGTCGACGTCTTCGTCACAGAGTGCGCCTGAACCCCGGCGCCTGCAGTGCTCGCCACCATGACGGACCCGACGAAGAACAGCAGAACCACGCCGAGGACACCGATGACGGCGCGCGTGAATGGACCTTTACGTGGAGTGCTTCGTCGTGAGGGCATCGCTGTCTCCCTTCGCTGCAATGTAAAGGGAATACCATCCCCTGCGCCCGCAGGGAAGGGAGACCGGGGTACCTCAGCGGATGCGGGCCTGAATCTGCCCGTTCGGCCATGCCAGCAGCCAGATCAGCCCAGCCCTGCGTCAGCATCCACGGCAGCCCACGACCGCCGAAGAAGCCACGGCAATCGCCGCTCAGCCAGCGACCGTCGCCCGAGGAGAAGAGCTGCTAGCGCTGCAATGGGCTGTAGAACACGAGCCCGTTGCCCTGGTTGTCGTAGACCACAGCCCGCCGTTCATGGGCATCGTCGTAGGGGGCGCGAAGGACCTCGCCGCCGGCCTGCTCCACCGCAGCCGCTGCCGCGTCCACGTCCGGAGTCTTGATGCCGACGACGACCTGGCCGGGGATCGGGTGATCGATCCGGGTCGCGAGCGCCAACGTGACCGACCCTGCGTCGAGTGCCGCGAAGTGTGACCCGTCCCGGAACTTCAAGGTCATCTCGAGCGACTCGTAGAACGCGATCGAGGCATCGAGGTCCTCCGTCGAGAGCATGATCATGCGAACGTTTTGATCAGACATCGACACTCCGGATCTGTAGAAGCCGGGTGGCAGCAGGCAGTTCGACCTATCGAGCTATCTGGGCTGCGCCAACCGCTGTCACCCAGTAGGGGTCCCCGTGCATGCCACCTCGATGTACAGGAATCCGAACGGCTGACCGTATGAGAAGGCGTTGTTCTGGTGTTGGTTATCGCCCGAGCAGCCCGTGCCAGCGCCACTTCTCGGAGAACCCCAGTGAACGCCCTGCCCGCCACACAGTCCTTGGGTGGTGCTCGGCCGCACGGTGACGGATTTGGTGCCATACCCGCCGGCGGTGATCGGAAGAAACGTATCGCCGAGCGCGGCAGTCCTGTAGTAGGGGTTCGGGCAGTCAGGGTTAGTGGCTGCTCCGAAGCGGTGGAGGTGCCCAACGATCTTCTGGATCGTACAACATGACTGCTCGCTCAGTGAGAACGTCACTGCATCGCGGTTCTGCAGCTGGACATTGTGGGAGATATTGATGCCCGTTCTGTTCAGGCCGATGTCGTTCGCCAGAACCCGCGTGAACCCGGCGGTAGGCGAGAAGCCAGGGGAGCCGCTCGTACAACCTCCTACCTCGACCGATCCGAATCCATCCGTTGCCGGCGCACGGTCCTGGAGGACGTCGACATTTGGACCGGAGGTGAACGGGGAGTACATCACGACGTAGTAGTTGCCGGGGATATCGGGGCATCCGGAGACGGCCTGTGCGGGAGCTTTGGCAGCGAGAGCGATACTGGGCACAGCCCAGGCTGCGCCCTTGGCCACGACTCGGCGCGTCGTCTTCGTCTTGTCGATATCCGGCTCTTCGACTTTGAGCGGGGCATCCTGATCTGAGGTGGGCTCGTGGCCCCGGTCATGCTGTTGGTCTCTAACCACCCCCAGCAGTACGAGGCCACGAGCATGAATGACAGTACGACAGTGCTGTTCGGACTGGAAGACGAGTTCGTCGTCGTCAGCGTCGAACGGCTCAGCCAGGATGACCTTCGCGTCGTCATCGAGCATCGCGAGAGCGAAGCAGCCTGCCCGGCGTGCGGGGTGATCACCCGCCGGGTCAAGGAGGCTCTTCTAACTTGACCGGGCACGCTGGTCCTGCGTGGTGACACGACGGGGCCCGTGACCTCGGTGATCATGGCTGTTGTCAAGGCAGTTCATGGTCACGAAGGTGAGGTCACGGGCTTGGTCCAGCCTACGCATGTTCAGGAAGAGGCGGCTCCGGCAGCGAGCAGGGATGCGACGTTGCTGCTGGGCATCGAGGGGTTGACGGTCCGGCGGGTCGACGTCGAGGACGGTGGGCGGGTGGTGCACGTGGCCACCGCCGATGAGAGCGCGTCGGCGTGCCCGTCGTGTGGGGTGTTCTCCACCTCGATCAAGGGCAGGGCGACCACCCACCCCAGGGATGTCCCCTACGGTGAGGCGCCGATTGCGCTGGTGTGGCACAAGCGCCGCTGGCGCTGCCGAGAGAGCGCGTGTCCTCGAGCTTCGTTCACCGAGTCGCTGCCGGCGGTCCCGCCGCGGGCACGTGTGACGACGCGGCTGCGCAGCGCGTGCGGGGCCGGCGTCGCGGACGGGTTCTCCAGCGTCCTGGCCGCAGCGGACCACTACGGGCTGTCCTGGCCGATCGCGCACGCCGCGTTCGTCGCCCATGTCGAGCCGGTGCTGGCCGAGCCGATCCCGCCGGTGAAGGTGATCGGGATCGATGAGACCCGCCGCGGCAAGCCGCAGTGGGGTCAGGACGAGGTCACCGGGCGTTGGACGGTGGTGCATGACCGGTGGCACACCGCCATTGTCGACGCCGACGGCACCGCCGGGCTGCTCGCGCACATCGACGGACGGACCGCCGCCTGCGTCACCGAATGGCTGCAGGCGCAACCGGACTGGTGGCGCGAGGGGGTCACCCACGTGAGCATCGACCTGTCCGCGTCCTACCTGCTGGCGGTCACCAACGCCCTCCCCCACGCGGTCGTCGTCGCTGACCGGTTCCATCTGGTCGCCCTGGCCAACACCATGCTCACCCAGGTCCGACAGAACGCCACCCGGCAGGCACGCGGACGCCGCGGCCGCAAGAACGACCCCGAGTGGGCCGGACGGCGCAAGCTCCTCACCGCGCACGAGCGGCTCTCCCCGCAGGCGTTCACGAAGCTGTGGAACGCGCTGGTCGACGCCGGCGACCCGGGCATCGAGATCCTCCTGGCGTACACCGTCAAGGAGAGCCTGCGTTCCCTGCTCGCGCTGTCGGGTACCGACCCCGAACGGTCCGAGATCCGCACCCGGCTGTGGCGGCTGTACGAGCAGGCCGCCGCATCGTCCTCGCCCGAGGTCCACCGCTTCGCTGCGACCATCGAGACGTGGTGGCCGGCGATCGAGGCCGCCATCACCACCGGCTACTCCAACGCCCGCTCCGAGGGCTACAACCGCCTCGCCAAGCACCAAGGCCGAAACGCCTTCGGCTATCGCAACGTCCACAACCACAGGCGCGCCATACGCTGGGCCTGTACTCGTCAACACCGACGAGCATCAACAGCCGTCAGCGAGTTGCCCGCCCAAGTTCGATGAGCCGTCAAGGACCGACCTGTGGTGCGGGTCAAGGACCTGGACGCCAGCGGGCAGGCGGTCGAGCTGTGGTGGCGCAAGCGGCGCCTGCGATGTCTCGAACCGCCCTGCCCGAGAGGCACGTTCACGCAGCAGTCGGAGGCGATCCCGGCCCGGGCGCGGCTGACCACCCGGCTGCGGGAGGCTCTCGCGACGGCGATCGCCTCCGGCAACCGCGCCGTCGACGAGGTCGCCCGCTCGCATCGGGTGTCCTGGCCGACCGCGCACCGCGCCCTGGTCGCCGCCGCTGCGCGCTGGTTACCGGAACCGGACCCAGTACGGGTTCTCGGCATCGACGAGACCCGCGCCCGGTCGGTGCGGTGGGTGCTGGCCGATGCCGGCTGGCTACGCAGCGACCCGTGGCTGACCAGCTTCGTCGATGCCGACACCACCGGACCCGGCCGGATGCTCGGGCTGGCCCCAGGCCGATCCGGGGTGTGCGTGAAGGACTGGCTCAACGAGCAGTCCCAGGCGTTCCGGGACGCGGTGCAGGTCGTGGTCATCGACACCAGTGCGCCGTACGCCTCCGGGATCCGGGTGGCGTTGCCGCAGGCGAAGATCGCGGTCGACAAGTGGCACCTGGTCGCCCTGGCCAACCAGATGGTCACCGAGGTCCGCCAGCGCGTCACCCGCGAGCAGCTCGGCCGGCGCGGCACCACCAAGGAGAAGGTGTGGGTCAACCGGCACCTGCTCCTGACCGGCTACGAGCACCTGTCCGACAAGCAGCGCAAGCGTCTCGATGACGCCCTCGCCGTTGAGGACCCCACCGGCGAGATCGCCGCCGCGTGGGCGGTCAAGGAGCGGCTCCGGCTGCTGCTCGGCCGGCGGGGCCGGTGCGGTCACCGGCGGCACTTCGCGGGCGAGGATCGGTGTTGGACTGTAGAACCCCAGACCGTCGCGCGGGCGGAGCAACACAGCCTGTTTCGTGCCGTCGTAGTTGCGGATCAGCAACGAGCCGCGTTTGGAGACGAGGAAGTATTCCCCGTCGATCGGAAGTGGATTCTCGTACGGCCCGCGGATGCGGTTGCCGTCCCCCTCATCGACCGAACCGATGTTGACTTCCGGGGTCAGATTGCGGATCGCCTCGGCGGCGTTGGGGCCGAAATTGCGATCGATGATACCGATTGCTCCGCGACAGGGGCCGTTGTGGCTGGTGAGCACGCAGAGGAGCTTGTTGCTCCCGGGGATCGGCCGGGCTTCCATGAACGTGGCCGGGCTGAGCACGCGGTTGCCGAAGACGGCGGAGAGGCCCGTGCCGTCGGGGTTGATGCTCCACAACCCCTGAATGGGAATCGCCGGGCGGTCGACATACTCCCAGCGGCTGTAGAGGATGCGGCCGTCGTGTGTGACGTGGGGGGTGAAATCGTTGAGATAGTTGGCCGAGAGCCGCTTGACATGGTGGCCATTGCGGTCCATGCGGTACAGGGTCGGCGACGTGGAAACAAAGCAATAGGCAAAGGCCGGCCGGCGGTCGGAAAGGAAGGCGATATCGCCGTCGGGGAGCCAGCAGGGATTCATGTTGTTCGATGTGCTGTCGGTCAGCGCCGTCAGTCCCCTGCCGTCGACGTTCATGCGATAGATCGTATACATGTGGTCGGGGTCGACGTCGGGCGGGAGGCTGCGGTCGAACTGGGCGCCGTACTCCCGGCCCCCCTGCTTCCAACTGAAGAGGACTTCCTTGCCGTCGTAAGACAGATCGCAATCGAGGATCTGTCCGTGGGGCGAGGCAACCAGTTCCTTCAACTCGCCGCCGTCCGGTCCCCGAGTAAACAGGTAGAGCCCGCCACCAGGTCGGAAACCTTCGACATGGTACGTGTAGACGTGCGACGGATTGAGTTCTTGACGCTGGATGACGAGCATTTGACGGATCGGCGGCATCCATTCGGGGAATTCAACGTCGGCCGGATCAAATTCGGCGAACATGTCATTGGGCGGGCTGACGGCAAATGCCATGACCTCCGATGCGCCGGGATTCGAGCCGCCGTGGGAACTGAGGAATTTCAGGGTGATTCTCGCGACCTTCGCTTTCGGCAGCTTGATGCGTTGCGGGCCGTGGATCATCTCCAAAGCGCCCTTGGCCACGGGGGGCTCGGCGCCGTCGACGTAGACCTCGTAATCGCGGAAACACTCCTGGACCGACCAGCCGGTGCGACCGAAGTAGACCAACTCGGCGACCTCGACCGGTTCGGACCACTGGAGCGTGAAGTCGGCCTTGCCGCCGGACGCTTTTCCCGGAACACACCAGGCTCGTCCCACATCGTCGCGCGCATCGCACTCGGGGATGTCGCCATCGATGGCGAAGCAGGGCGCATAGCGCTC
>ENA-UOUL01004865-UOUL01004865.1-bioreactor-metagenome-genome-assembly--contig:-NODE-4865-length-12036-cov-5.008696_pt1 | contig 12036 bp, 12 predicted proteins | sample MGYA00249838_ERZ747220 | MGnify/ENA primary metagenome ERZ747220 (study PRJEB28778, sample SAMN05720191) | bioreactor metagenome | isolation source: Anaerobic biogas reactor | place: USA:Washington...
ATGCGTTCCGCGATTTCATCAATTACCAGCAGGTGCGGCCTCGACCATTCTTCCAACCAACCCGCGTCGCCGTCCGTCTCAAACCGTGCCTTGAGGTTTGCCAACAGCTCAATGATCTGGACCAGCTTCGCTGAGCGGTCGATCTCGATGGTCTGCCGCACTGCGATGGCCCCGAGCTGGGTCTTGCCTGTACCTCGCGCGCCGATCAGGGCCAAGATCGACGAGCCCGACGCCACGAAATCACGCACCACACGCACGGCCTGGTGCCACTCAGTGACGCCGCTCTCCGGTGGCCGAAGCGCCGCCCAGGTCTTCAACCGGGCGTGCCTTACCGAGATGCCCGACTTGAACAGCCGCCGCTCAGAACGGTGAATAATCTCCCCGCAGTCCAGGCAGTGTTTCGTCCCGGCCGGCAGGAGGAAGTCCCGGCGACACCGGAGACACTGCACCGGGACCAACGAGGATTTTCGGCGTAATGCGTTCGCCGCGCTGGGGAAGCCCGCCAGTTTTGCCGGGTCGCTCGCGGCTTGCTTCTTCGAAAATTCCGGTGTAGCCATTGGCTGTGCTGTATCTGAGTGCGGCAACTGCTCGGTCATGTCCCATCTCCTGCAGTTTGCGAAATTGAAGACGAATCGTAGTTGGTTTCAGCGGCTTCCGGGCCTCGCGCCGGGATTGCTCCCAGTCGGCCCAGGCTTCGCGGAATGCGGGGGTATCGAAGGGCGCCTGTGGTGCGTGTGTCTTATTAGACACAGCCGAAGCGCCTACCGAAGTAATATCCGAAGATGAAGAGGGGCGAGACAATCGTGGGACATGTCGCTTCTGTCTCTGCGGTGTCTCGCGAGACAAACGCTTGTTTCTGGCCCATCGGCGCCGGGCGCGTTCATCACGTAAGAGCCTTGCACTAAAGAAGATACCGCTACGGCGGCTCTGTCGCATGACCCCTTTTTCGACCAGGGCCAGCAGTGATTTTTTTTGCACCCTCAGGGCTTTGGCGACCTCAGAAATTTTCAGCCCAACTCGCTTATGCGATACGCACTTGGTGAGAGAATATTTTGTGGGGCTCAGGAACATTAGGCATAGAATGGACATCCAAATTCCCCGCTCGGTGTACGAGCAGGTCATCAGCGCTGGGTCCTTCAACCAGTCGCCGGGGTAGAACTGGAACGATGGGGTTTTGTTGTTCATTGAACATCCCCAATGGCCATCAACACCCAGTCCCTCCACTGGCTCCAATTTTTGACGCCTTTCGCGAACTCGATCATTTCGTCCATGTCGAGCCCGGTAGCCTTAACGTCTTTCATCAGAGAGAAAAATGTCGCGTCTGAAAAGCGGCCACACCGGCGCCGTAGTATTCCGCGCAGGTAGTACACCTTGGCTTTGTTGGGGTCTTCCTTCTGCATGCGCGTCATGGCGCAGATTCCCCCTACCTTCCTCCAAGCTATTTCGATCGAATCCTTGGTCGGCTTGCTCTGTTTGAAGCGCAGGTATTTGTCGGCCGCAACGGTCATAGCCTGAAGGATTTCGGTGATGCTGAACTGACGAACCCACTTGCGAAGGTCTCTGATGCCCCACTCGGTTACCGATGATCCTGGAACAAGTTCAGACCATCGGGCGGCAAGGCGGCTAATCGCATCAGATGCAATGGATTCGAGCCCGGCTTGCCATTCAAAGAGCATGTCCATCTGCTCTTTGCGTTCCTGGAGCCGCCGCAACTGCTCGTGACGTGCGTCGATGACCGACGTGTCACTAAGTGGCCGTGCCCCCTTCCCGGCGTTGCACTCGTCGCACGCGGTTATCAGGTTGAGTATGTCGTTGTTGCCCCCCTCGGCAATGGGCTGTATGTGGTCAATAACCAGCAGCACATCGGGCGCCTTCCGCCCGCAGTAGTGGCAAGTGAACGAATCCCGCTTGAATACCTCAAACCGTGTTTTCTTTGAAACTGGCTTACGTGCTCCCAAGGTATGGACCTCCACCGAGACGCATGGCGGAACCGCATGGCCGCCAGAAGTGTGCGGTCGGAGCCTCGCGGCTTCCGAACAGTTCCGCCATGCGCTCGGTAAAGGTGATTTTGTTAGCGTGAACACTTCTGGTTTCCATGCCCTTGATATAGCCTAAAACTCTCCAATGACAAGAAATACTTGCAATCCTCGCTAATTCACGCAGCAGCAAGCACTTACGCTCGCTCTGCCCCGCTCTTGGCGTCCGCCCATTCCTTCAGTACGGCGAAGATTCCCGCGAAGTCGCCGCGAATGAACATCTGTGGCAGACCCGCTTCCTCGACGGCCAGGTGCGACCAGTGGCCCGCGCCGTGCGCGTGCTCAAAGAACCAGTGCGGCTGGGCCTTGTCCCACGTGTCGCCCACAAAGTCGGCCGCACACTCATACCAAATCTGGATCGGCCCCAATCCGCCGTCCCACTCCGCGATCACCTTGCCGCTCTGACTCTGATAGGTGAACGTCACGAACGGTTCGCACTGCTGTGGATTCCAGTAAGACGGCTCCTCCACGTGCTGCTTGTACCACTTGTCTCCGTACCTTGACGGGCTGTGCCGCCGTCTACCGCTCAGGCACAGGTACGCACCTTCAATTCCGGGCCAGGGCAAAATCGCCACGCGATCCATGTGTCTGACCCACGGTTTTGTGCTCGTATTCATCATGCTATCTCCATTCGCCCGCGGAAAATGCTCACGCACCAAGGCTCCAATCTGCTCGGGGGCGTTCGCTGCCCACACAACCACCATTCCACCGCAACGTCCGCACTCCGGGCACTCGGGCTCGAACAGGTGGCTATACATGATGGCGTTGATAATCATCTCGCCTAGCCGCTCGTCTGTGATTTGAGGCAGGTCGTCGCTCATGCTATCTCCCAGCCCCCGGCGCCGGTGTGGATGCTGGCGTTTCGAAATACTGTTCGACGGTGTTCAGTAAAATCTGCTTCAACTGTGGCTGGATCGAAAACCGCTCAGCGTTGATCTCGATGCTTTTGCAAATATCTCCGTCGGCGTGCCGCCGGCTGGCGGCTTTCCAATCCGCCAACATCTCCACTAGGTCCACAAGTGTCATGCCAGCAATTCCAGTCGCGTGACACTCGGGGTGATGGCGATTCACCTTATAATGGTGGTCGATCGCCGGCTGGAACTCGCGCAAGGTTGACCGATATTCTTCCGAACCATACGTCACACCTTTGAGGCGGGGGGTGATTGCATCGAACGCCGGCTTCTCTGCCGCGCTGAATTTGCTCTGGTCGTGCGCTCCGGCCCGGCGAACCAAATCGGATACCATGACCGATAGGTACTCAGCGACAAGACCTATGTGTGATGCTGTCTCGAATGCACTGTCGTAGTCGCTCATCTCGTCTGTTCCCAAGGGGCAAATCCTCTTGTGGCGTCCAGTTGAATACGTCGTACTCCTCGTGGTATCCGCAGACGCACACCAGCCGCCCATCCTCGTCATACCCGCAGCACCGGCCGCAGTTCGGGCATTCGGTCATGGCTGCCTCGCCTTCGCCGCTTCGGCCCGCAGTTCGTCCCGCCATATCTCGCACGCCTCCAGTTGGGCCTTGGTGTCGTCCAGCTCGCGTCGCAGGCGGTCGCGGTCGGCCTTCAGCACGCACATGCCGCAGCAGTTCGTCCCCTCGGTTGAGCTGGGCACGGCCGTAACCGGGTGGCCGCAGGGCATGGGCTCCCGCAGCCGCCAGACCTCCGCGATGAGGAGGGGCACCATGTGCGATAGACGGCGCTCCACTGCACGTGTAGCACATGTACACTGTCCTGCGTGTACGCGATGGTAGTCGTCAAACACTGCCGCCCATTCGTTCAGGGTCGCGTCGTCAATCACTGCCCGCCTCCTCTGATAAGCAGTCTATGCACACTCGCATGGTCATTCCTTCACAGTTGCTCCGCAGTGTGCGCAGTACGTTACGCCATCGCGGTCAAACAGCTTCCATTCGTCTCCGCAGCACGAACATTGCGCTACTACATCCTTCACAACATTCAGCTCAACCCGGTCTTGGCTACGGTGGTCGCGAATAAAATCGCAGAACTCGTCCACCCATTTCAGTGCTGCCTTGTGAACCTCTGCCCACCACTCGGGCGAGCCACGCTCGTACAACCAGTCCGCGAAATTGTATATGTATGACGGCGGATCACAGATGATTCGCACGTCCACAACGCGATCGACCTTGGTGCAGGTCTTTACTGTCGCCTCGACCTCGTGCGGCGCGAATTCAATCTCATTCGACATCGTTCTGCTCCAGTATCGACCCCGCAAGCCAGTTATTGAGCCACCTTGCGCTCAGACAACTTCTCGTACCCCTCTTTTATCTTGGCTGAAGTAGCGGCCGCGTGCGCGCACAGGTATACGCGCTCTGCGACGCGCTGCTCCGCGCCGTAGACCAATGCGATGTCGAACGGCCGGTGGCACTCGTCTGTTTCGCCGCTGCCAAAATGGGCGTAGCTGAGGAGGCGGTCTACGTTCGGTGAATGCACAACTCCGACCACAAACCCCGCTGTTACGCCATACTTCTTGGCAAGCGCCACAGCCTCTGCGAACCACGCGTCCAGGGCCTTTTCTGGCGGCAACTTTTTGATGTCTCGCTGTTTCATGTTCGCTCCTCGCAAAAGGCCCGCAGCGCGGTGAGCACGCGGGCGCGGTAATCAAAAGGGCACCACTTCCGGTGCTGGTAGCCCGTCCGATTCGTCAACCGGCGGTTGCTCGGTTTGCGCTGCCGGTGGCGCATACTCTGGCTGCCCGATCGGCGGCGCTGACATGCTTTGCCAGCGCGCGTTCAGGTCGCGAATCATGTCGTCCGGTGCCTTCTCCAGTTGCCGGCCGCCGCCGCCTGGCAGGTCCCATCGTTCGTGAAGCTTGTTGTTATACGTCTCGTGCGTACAAACCAACTGGCTCTTTGTTGCGCTGAACTTCGGCGCGTTGAAATCACCGTTGAAGCCCAAGGCGTTCAGCTTCTCTTGGCTGTACGACCAAGCCGCAGACGAGAGCGACAGGTAAACGCGGCGCTCCTTTTGTTCTGGCAGTGCTTTCCACTGGCCGTTCTCTGCCCGAAATGACACCTTGAATTCCAGCACGATCTGCGGTGTGCCAGTGCTGGCCTTGGTGGTTGTCGCGCCAACCAAATACGCTCCGTAAGTTCCTGGGTCGAGTTCAAGCAACGGTAGCTCCCTTCATTGCCCCCACGATGGTTGTCCAAATCTGTCTCGGATCGTTCGGAATGCTGATGACCGGCGGCATGCCGTAGCGGTTCTTCGCGACTACGCCATCCCGGCGCTCGCAATGTACTTCGCGGATAGCGGCCCCAATACCCTTCGTCCTATCGTCAGCCTTGGCCTTGGAGTCCACCGGCACGGCGCGGAACACGCCGCACAGCACTGCGTCACACCACTTGGCCGTCTGCCCCCAGGTCTTCGCGTGGCAATCGGGCTGGTACTGGTCGATGTCAGGACCGAGCGGATTGCGGAAGGGCGAAACGCGGGCGTGCGATAGCAGCAGAATTCCGACGCCCTTCTTGTTCAGCACGTCCAGCCGCGCCAGCATTTCAAGCCAGTCGTCCAAAGCGACTTCATAGCCGCGCTGGAACGCCGTAAAGCCACGCTCGCCCCAGTCTCCCTTGTATTCGCGCTGGCAGACATGCTCGTGGCAGGCCCGCTCGAATCCGAGCAGTGCGTCGAGAACCAGCAGCTTGATCCCCTCGGTGTTCTCGATCAGCCCGTCAATCGTCCCAAGCACTTCCGACCAGCTCGTGACGTTGACGTGCGGAATCGTCGGCACACGCCCCCCAGCGGCGAGCGTGACATAGCCGGTCTCGTTGCCGGCCATGATGATGCCCGCGCCCGGCGCATATGCGCCGCACGAAGTCTTACCCCAGCCCTCAACCGCCATCAGCACCAGCTTGGGCGGCGGCGCAACCGGCTTCTCCCGGCTGAACTTCAGTGCGGTTCGCGGCGTTGCCGTCACTCCTGACGGCGGCGGGGGTGGCGGCATGTCCGGCATCCCCGGCGGCGCTTCCATTGGTGGCATCGCTTTCGCGGCCATTCAGTAGCTCCTCGTGAACGTAGTCAACAATTTCAAATCCCTCTGGTACGCCCGCCGACAGGTCGATATTGCCGTGGCAGATGTCCAGGTACTCACAGCGGTAGGGGTGCTGGCAGGCGTCCGTGTTGCGGAAGTGCCTGCCTCGTAGCTCAGCGTCGCGCATCGCCCGCGCGATCATGCGTAGCTCGTCTAGAAACTCGGTGATTTCTGAGTCAAGGCGCTGCACGCGCTGGCGAGCAAAGTAGAAGTCCGGCCGGGAACCGATGTCGTCGGTCAGCCGCTTGCCGTACATTTCCAGCGTCTCGCGCTCGCACTTGAACACGGCCTGCTCTGCCTTGGTCAGTTTCTTAGGGGCGATGCCGGGCTTGTGAAGTACATCGTATTCAATCTCGCGCGCCTCCCAGCCCATGACACGCGCCGCCCACAGGTACAAGCTGATCTGCGTGTCGATGCGGACGCGCTTCCAGTAATCGGAATCGACGCTGATCTGGTCGCCCGTGGTCTTGTGCTCACGGATGAATACGACCGGCTCCTGCGCGACCACCTTGTCAATCAGGCCCGCCACGCGATAGACGCGACAGCCGGGAATCGGCAACTCGAATCGCGTCTCTGAACTGATGACGACAGACGTGTCACCGCGCCAGCGCCACTCGTACCCAAAGACCAGCCGAATGACCTGCTCGCCCTCAAGCTGCCACGCAGCAACGTCTTCCTCGCTCTGACACCATGCGGGCGGTTCTCTGTACTGCTGGCGCAAAAACGCGCCGACAGCCTGGAGCGGCCGGCCCTTGGCGATCAGGTCGATGCCCGCGTGTACCATCTGGCCGAAGTGCAGCGGCTTCGCCACGCGCGCCCGGCGCAGGCCCAACAGATATTTGAAGTAGTGCTTCCGTGGGCAGGTCTTGAAGCACGCCATGCGGGAGTGGGTTAGCAGTTCTCTGCCACGAGGCATTTCGTCCACCTGTGTCCATTCAGTTACTTGTTCAATCATGCGAACCCCAAAAAGCGCAGACCGGCCGGGCGGGAGCAGACCACGACCCGGCCGGTCGCACTGGAGGGAGGAAAGGAGCCAAAAGGAGTGCCCGGCCGGGATGCAATCGCCAGCCGGGCGTAGTGAGGAGAGAAGCGCTATGTCGCCGCCGGTTCAGGCGGCGTGACGACCAGGTGCATGCGGCTGTGGCGCTTGCTACCGTCTGGCCGTTCAATTTCTTTGAGGTAAACGCGCGACCCCGCCGGAATGATGACTGGCCTTCGCAAGAGTCGCCCTGGCTTTCCCTTCTCGTATATCGGTATGGCAATGGGTGCCGTCGCCATGCCCATCCTCCTCGTTGCTGTCGGTCAGCCATCGTGTACCTCATGCGCAGAGCACCAGCGCTGGGAGCGCTGATACTCCCCATCAGTACACAGGCATTCGCCTCTGGCTTACCCCGGCGGCAATCGCCACCGCGTCACAGGAATAGTGACGGCCACTCCTGGTGGTTCGTTGTTACAAATAGCGGGGACGAGATCGAACCCGTCGAACGGCCACCAGCCGGTCCTAAACCTAGCCCGCTACCATCACGACCTCGCTCAAACCCTGCCGGCCTTTTTCCTAGCCACGCGCCGCATGATCAGGTCAAGCTGCGCGCGCATGCTGCGGTGGTGCCGCCTGGCCAGCCCTTTCAGGATCGCGTGGGCCTCATCCGAGACTCGGAGGAACCGCGTTTTCGCTGTCTTCGCCATCTGTAGAACCTCAGTACACACAAGTATAACACGAAAATCAGAAGATGCAAGCAAAACCTTACAAATTTTTTCGGCCGCATGCTGACACCGCCCGCAACCGCGTGGCTTACGGCGACTGAACCTGTTGCAGCACAGCTTCCACGTCGAGCGGTTCGTTCGTGAGCCAGGAGCGTGTCAGTGCTTCGCGGGCGCGGTCCCGGCTGCGGTCGATGATCCGCTCCAGTAGCTTGATATGCGCCTCAGTGGGCTTGGACGCTCCGGCCGCGAACTCCGCGTACTCGGGAGCCGCAAGCACACGCTCCAGGCTGATCTTCGCCAGTTGCCCGCTCAGGCGTACAAACTGGCCGTACTGCTCGTCGGTCATGTAGTGCTTTTTGCCGCCGATGGTGTACACCGGCGACGGCAACGCGGGGTACTTCTCGTCGTCCGGGTGCTCGCGATTCCAAGCCATGAGGATGCGGTCGCCGATGAACACGTCCTCGGGCTTGGCTGCAATCGGGACCATCAAGCGCCACACGACATCGGTTCCGGGAACCGGACTACCGGGCCTGAGCGCTGGCCGTCCCCAGAGGTCGTAGCTGGGTGTGCTCAGCATCGGCGCTGTGACTTCCAACCGCTCTATCGTGCGTTTTCCGAGGCCCGCCCACCAGTCGTTGCCCTTGCCAAAGACGCGACGGTTCGGGAACGTGTCCTGCGCTGCACGCGCACCCGATCGCACAATGTTCGGCATCCAGCTTATCGCAAAACTCGACGCCCACTTTGCAATAGCCTGTTCCGGCTTCTCGCTGTCCACGGCCTCAACAATGTCGCTGATGCCTGAGAGGAACGTCTTGGACCGAATCTGGCCGATCAAGCTGTAGAGCGGGGTCGTGATAGCGCGCACCCCCTTGCGCCCACGCAGGCCGTCCGTTATGTCAACCGCCAGCGCGAGCGCCGTCGCAAACGGTTCCACACGCGAGTAGCTGTACCAGCGCCCGCCGATTTTGACGGATTGCGTTGGGAATGCGCGTCGTGCCAGCTCGCGCGGTCCTTTCTGTAATTCGTCCGCTGCGCCAGTAATCCATGGATCGTCCGGATCATTGCTGAGCAGTGCCAACATGATGCCCCACGCGATCATCTGCTGGGCCATCAGCGGCGTCACGCTTGACCAATCACCCGAACGGTCGGCTTTGTAAAACGACTTCAAGAGCTTGAAAATGCCAAGCGGGCTCTTTTGCACGCCGAGTTTGAAAATGTTGGCTAGTGTCGTAATGAACGGCAGAACGTAGCGCGAGCCAGGAACTTCACGGCGGATATGCAACGCTGTGCGGCCCGCCTTACCTAGCTGCTGCTGGAACGTCAATTCACGCGCCGTCGCTATCGCCTGTGTCCATGCTTCTGAGTTCGTGTCGATAACCTGTTCGTGGATGCGCCGTGACAGTGCTTCGCCCGTTAAACCTTCGGCCTTGGCAATGCGGTACGCGCGCGTGCCCACGTCCATTTGGGCGAACAGCGTCTTTGCCAATTCGTCGGACGCAACCAACAGTCGGTCGCCGAACATGCGAACAATTCGCCCTTTCGTGCCGCCGATGGCGACGCCCGACTCCTCGATTTTTCTTGTCCCCTCCCGTCCCAGCGATTGCTCGAAGTACGGTGTCTCGGTCTTCCATGACAAGAGGAAGTTCCGGGCACCTTGCGACAGGCCCGGCAGCATACCCTGAAGCATGTACTTGAATTCACCCCACTGCGCGCCGGTCGGTCGCTGTGCAAACGTGTTCGCGGTGGCTTCGGCCAATCGTTCCGCTGCGAAATGCCAAGTCGCATGCCCGAAGTTGCCGATTAAGTTGGCTGCATGCGTAGTTGGAGCCGAAAGAATGGCGTTGCGCCAGAACTCGTACAACTTGTCCCATGTGTCAGCCTTGTACGCTTGAATGGCGCGTAGCGCTCGCATGCCCTTCACCCGATCTTGCGCTAAGCCCTGTACGTCGCCCAGGTCGATACCGTCCTTCGCGAGTTGGTCCTTGAGGCCCTGCACGCGGTCGGCCCATTCTCTTTGTGCCTGCTTGACCTGTTCGCCGTTACCGGACGCGCGGGCCTTATCGATCTTTTTGGCCATCTTCTGTGGTGGAGTAAGAATCGCGTCGGCCAAGGTTCGGGCAAACCGCTGCTCCGGTGTCTCGACCCAATCCCGGCGCTGGCGGAAGGCGCGCCCAGCCTCGGTTCCGGTACGACGGTAGGCGTCGTTCAGGTCGATTGCTTGTTGCAGCGCCGCTGGATCGCCGGACTGGAGCGCGGTCAACGCATCGCGGTCAAGCACCTGCCGGGCAGCCACGGTATCAACGTCCGCCATCACAGTGCCTTGGTCTGCTGCATTCAGTAGCTGTCGCCGCACACCCTCGGGGTCCGCCTGCGCCCGTTCCGTCGCCGCCTGGAACACCGCCACGTCCGCCCGCCGTTCCGGTTTCCCAGCCGCCGTTCGAGCCGCGTCCACCCGATCCACGAGATTGCGGGCCTCGGGCGCAACGAGCGGGTTGGCGAGGTCAGGGCGCGCGGGCGGTGACGTGTCGGTGGTTGTCGGCGGTTGTGTCGGTGGTTGTCGGCGGTTCCGTTCCTCAATCATCCCGATCACCGCCGCCTTTGTCTTCCCACTATACCCCTTCACGCCGAGCGACTGCGCCATTTTGCGCAGGTCGGGGAGGGTCATATCGGACAGATTTGGTGCTGATTCGGCTACTTGGAGTTCAGGGGCGGTTACTTGGACTCCCGCCGGCGTGGCGCTGGGGGTCTGGGCGCTCGCCGCTTCCGGCTGGGGCGGTGACATGTCATGGATTTGCTGGGGCTGGGCGTGGGGGGCTGGCTCTTGTGCCGTGCTCGCCTGCTCCTCAGCCAGCGCCTTCACCGCATCCGCAACCGCTTCCCGCTCTTCCCGCGACTCAACGCCCGGTACGTTTGCGCGGCTCGCCTCGGCCCCCTGCGCAAGCGCCTGCGCGGCCTCGGGATTGGTCTGCATCAGGTTCAACGCCTTGCCCGTCGCCCGAACTGCCGCGCCCGCCATCGGGAACAGGCTGAACGCTGCCGCCATCTCCAGCGTCTGCTGCGGGCCGATCTGCCACTCGTCCTTTAGGCCGGTTCCGACTTCGGCGGCCTCTGCGACCAACTCCTCGCCGACTTCGGGTAGAACGCCGTGCCATTGTGCCTTACTCGCTAAAGTTGCCAGTTTGCCAACCGTGTTTCCGGGCTTGCTGAGCCACTGAGACACAATTGCTGCTTTGAGCCCCGTTAACTTGGCCGCGCCGGGAATCTTGCCCAACAGCTTGCCAATGATGCCGCCCGTGCGCTCGGATGCGGTCTGAATGTACTCTTTCCAGTACCCCTTTCCCACCGCTTCTGCGAACCCGTCGCCTTCGTCCAGCAAGATGAGTTGCAATTGACCAGCTTCGTCCTGGGTCAGCCCCAACTTGGGTGCCATGTTCTCGACTGCGTTTTGCGCGATTCGCTGCGATCCCACTGCGGCCGTTTGAAGCGCTGCCCCTGCCGCGCCACCGGCCACCTTCACGCCGACCCGTACCGCCGTTTGTTCAGCCTGCTTTTCCAGCAGCTTCAAAGCGGCGCGCTGAACCATTCCCTTTCCAACCGTAAACGCTCCACCCGTCGCGATGAACTCCGCTGCGTACCCCGGCACCGACGTCGCGAGGTCCACGATCCGACCGAGCGTGCCCATCTCGGCTTGCCGCTGCGCATCGCGCTCTCGCTTGACTATCAACTGCGCCAGTGCCGCGTAATCCTCGTTCTCACCGCGCCCGGCCGCGATGTTCTTGGCTCCGCGCATGGCGATCCAGCTTTGATGCGCACCATAGATGCCACCCGCGAACGGCGTCTTCTCGACCACGCGCTCGCCCTCTACGAGCAGGGCCTCGCCCCGGAGATCGTGCTGACCGGCTCCAAGCAGCCCGACGACAGGTTCACCGAGGCCTTCGCCGGCTACCGCTACCTGGCCCAGGAGGGCGTGTCCGAGGACGCGCTCCGGATCGTCGACGACGGATCCTCGACCTGGGAGTCGATGGCGGCGGCGTGGCGGGTGCTGCGGGCCGAGGGGGTCGGGCGGGTGCTGCTGGTGTCGGACCGGTACCACAACCGTCGCCTCGAGGGCATCGCCGGCGAGCTGGGCATGGACGTGGCGGTCTCCTCCGCGGGCGGGTCCCCGAGCCCCGGGCAGGTCGTGGGCGAGACCGGCCGGGTCGCGGTCGGCCAGCTCATCGGGTACCGGCGGCTCTTCAACCTGACGGGT
>ENA-UOUL01004870-UOUL01004870.1-bioreactor-metagenome-genome-assembly--contig:-NODE-4870-length-12026-cov-2.299439_pt1 | contig 12026 bp, 10 predicted proteins | sample MGYA00249838_ERZ747220 | MGnify/ENA primary metagenome ERZ747220 (study PRJEB28778, sample SAMN05720191) | bioreactor metagenome | isolation source: Anaerobic biogas reactor | place: USA:Washington...
GGATCGGCCGGGTCGAGGAGCGCCGCCTGCCGCGCGAGTTGCGCCAGCGGCCTCAGCTCACGCCCGACCACCAGCAACCCGACGATGCCCGTGACGAACGCGATCACGGCCGCGGACCACAGGAGGATCTGCCGCAGCAGCGAGCGGTCGGCCAACGCAGCGTCGGCGTCGTAACCGAGGCGAACGGTGCCGATCACGCTGCCGGTGGGCAGCCGCCACGGCGCTGCCACCACCATCACGTTGGCGCCGAGGTAGTCGACGAGTTCGGATGCGGTCGTGTCTGCGAGCGGAAGCGGTTCAGGCGAGCCGGCCGGTACCACGACTGCTCCACCCGCACTCACGAACTGGAGATGCAGGCCTTGGCTGCTCTCGCCAAGGAAGTCCTGGCCGAGGGTCGAACTCTCGACCAGGAACGTGACCCTGTCGAGCTCCCGTTGCAGCAACCCCGTCATGTCGGACCGTTGCTGCCTCGCGAACATCCTGTCCACCAGGAGCGCCGACAGGGCCAAGGCCACCAGCAAGATGACCGCCATCAGCACACCCAGCCTGATCCTCAGCACACCGACGCCCCTAGAGAACGATGTACCCGCGACCCCTGACGGTGCGGATGACGCCGTCGAGACCGAACCGCTTCAGCTTGCGGCGCAGGTTGTAGACGAACACCTCGACCGTGTTCGAGTCGGGCAGGTCGGACCCGTAGATGGCGCGCTCGAGGTCCTCCTGGCTCAGGACCCTGCCGCGGTACCTGAGCAGCATGGCGAGGACGGTGAACTCGGTCTCCGGCAGGAGCTCGACCTCGCCGCCGAGGCGCAGCGCGTGGTTGCGTTCGTCCAGGAGCAGGTCGCCGTACGTCAACGCCTCGCCGCTCCCGCGCTCGCGCAGGCGCACGTGTACGCGCGCCAACAGCTCTTGGGTACTGAACGGTTTGACGAGGTAGTCCCCCGCACCCGCGTACAGCGCCGTGACTCGACTCTCCACGTCGGCCATGGCCGTGAGCATCAGAACGGCCGGTCGTACAGACGTGCCGTTACCCTGATCCGACGACACCTCCTCAGCCAGGCTCAGGCCGTCGCCGTCGGGCAGGTTCCTGTCCAGAACCAACAGATCGAAGCTCTCCATGGCGACCAGGTCGCGTGCCGTCGCCAGGTCGTGCGCGACACGGACGCGGTAGCCCGCCAACGACAACTGTTCATCGAGGAGTTTCGCCAGTTCGCGGTCGTCCTCCAGCACCAGCAGCGACGCGCCACCTGAACCACCGGCCCTCGTCGGCGCGCCCTCAGTCATCGTCTAGGTCGTCCTCGTCGTCGTCATCGTCGTCATCGTCATCGTCGTCGTCATCGTCGTCGTCATCGTCATCGTCGTCATCATCGTCGTCATCATCGTCATCGTCATCGGGCCACGGAGTCGGGTCGGGCGTCGGCTCCGGGTCGGGATCGGGGGTAGGGTCAGGCGTCGGTTCGGTGGGTGTCTCGGGCTCCTTGTCATCGTCCGGCTCTGCGACGGGAGGGCCCGCCTGTTCCGGCGGCACGCCGGAGCGTTCGATGGTGAGCCGGAGACCGAGGTTGCGGAAGTGCTCGACGAGCAGCAACTCTCCCCCTCCAGCTTGGCGCACCCACAGCTGACCTGCACGTCCCTCCCTGCCCTCGAGGCTGTCGACCGTACCGTCGGTGTCGACCAAGATCAGCACGAACGACCCCAGACCCCACTCGAGCCGAAGGTGCAGCGAGCCTTCCGCCGCGACGCCATGACCGACCAGCGTCCTGCCCGCGAGGTCCATGACCATGACCTCGCTGACCTCGCGAGCGGCGGGGGGTTCACCGACAGCGTCGGCGGCGCCGCCAGCACCCTGACCGAGCACGAGGCCGGAGGCAAGCCAGAGGCTGAGTGTGAGTAGGGTCTTGAGCATGATCATCGAGGGTCCAGCGATCGTAGCGCGGTGTTCGGGAACGGATGGAGGGCTGACCGACACCTGAGTATCGGTCAGCACTTCGGACTTACTCGTTGCGATTGGCCGTGCGCTCGAACTCAGTCGTCGTCGTCGTCATCGTCGTCGTCGTCGTCATCATCGTCGTCATCATCGTCGTCGTCATCATCATCGTCGTCGTCATCATCGTCGTCGTCATCATCGTCATCGCGGTCGCGTCGATCGTCGTCCCGATCGTCCCGATCGTCCCGATCGTCCCGATCTCGCCGGTCGTCACGGTCACGCCTGTCATCGTCGCGATCGTCGCGGTCGTCATCCCAGTCGTCGTCATCGTCGTCGCGGTCGCGTCTGTCATCGTCTCGGTCGCGTCGGTCGTCACCGCGGTCGCGCCTGTCGTCATCGAGGTCGCGTTCGTACTCCAGTTCGTACTCGTACCCCGCGGACCTGGCGAGCTGGCGCAGTTCGACGATCTCCCCGTCGACCACGACCAGCACCTGGCCGTTGCCGCCGAACAACACCTCGTAGGTCGCGGTGGTGCCGTCGCGGGCGGTGATGGTCAGTGTCGCGAAGCCGGCTGCGCCGCGCAGGATCTCGAGTTCGAGCTCGTCATCATCGATCTCTCCGTAGCCGATCTGCTGACCCTGCTCGTCGTGGAGCGCGATGCGGGCGTTGCGCGGCAGGTCGAACGCCATGCCGACTCCCAAGAGAGCGACGACGAGGAGCGTGCCGAGCAGGCGGGCGATGGTGCGTAGGGGTTGCGGTTCGTGGTTCATGGTTCCTCCTGATCCATAGCTTCGTCGGGGGCGCTTAAGTCCACCTGAGCCGAACCTGAAGTCGACCTGAAGTCGGCTGCGGTGCGGTATCCTCGCGCAGAACCTTTAATCCGGTCCCGTGAGGCCGGGAAGGAGAGCCGATGAACGACGACACGACCCCACCGGGGACAGCCAGACACGCCTACAAGTCCACGCTCATGACGAGCGAGGAGATGGCGCGTGCGCTCAGGCGCATCGCGCACGAGGTGATCGAGCGCAACAAGGGGGCGTCCGACCTCGCGCTGGTGGGGATCCACACGCGTGGCGTCCCTCTTGCGGAGGCGCTCGCGGCGCTCATCGCCGAGTTCGAGGGCGTCACGCCACCCGTCGGCAAGCTCGACATCACGCTCTACCGTGACGACCTCACCGAGATCGCGCTGCAGCCCGTCGTGAAGAAGACCGAGGTCGACTTCGACGTGCACGGCAAGCGCATCGTGCTGGTGGATGACGTCCTGTACACAGGCAGGACCGCGCGAGCCGCGCTCGACGCGCTCATCGACATGGGCAGGCCGGCCGTCATCCAGTACGCCGTGATGGTCGACAGGGGCCACAGGGAGCTGCCCATCCGCGCCGATTACGTCGGCAAGAACGTCCCGACCAGCACCTCCGAGGTGGTGCACGTCCGCCTGGCGAGCATCGACGGAGACGATCAGGTCGACCTGTGGGACGAGGCGCGCCCGTGAGCGTCACTGCCATCGCAGGCGCGACCGACGCCGCTGCAGCCCGGTCGCTCCCGCAGCGACCGGCTGCGCCGGCGCGCAGCGGCCGTCGTCACCTGCTCGACTTCACCGACTGGCAGGTCGACGAACTGGTCGCGCTCCTCGACACCGCCGAGGTCATGGCGCAGGTGCTCACAAGGACCATCAAGAAGGTGCCGGCCCTGCAGGGGTTCACGGTGGCATCGCTGTTCTTCGAGGACAGTACCCGCACACGCCTCAGCTTCGAACGCGCGGCGAGGGCGCAGAGCGCAGACGTCATGACGTTCTCCGCGGGAGGCTCGAGCCTCAAGAAGGGCGAGAGCATGCGCGACACGCTGCGCACCCTCGACCAGTTGCAGGCGGACCTGTACGTCGTCAGGCACCCTGCAGCCGGCGCGCCGCACCAGCTGGCTCGCTGGACGGACGCAGCGGTCGTCAACGCGGGGGACGGGCGCCACGCGCATCCCACGCAGGCACTCCTCGACGCGTACACGTTCAGGGCGGCACGGCGCGACACGACAGGCGCGGCTCTGCCCGGCGCGGAGGCGTTCCGCGGCCAACGGATCGCCATCGTCGGCGACGTCGCGCACTCGCGCGTGGCCCGCTCGAACGTAGAGCTGTTCACGTCCCTCGGCGCCGAGGTGGTCCTGTGCGGCCCCCCGACGCTGGTGCCTCGCGAGTTCCTCGACAGACCCGGCGTGCATGTCACGCACAGGCTCGAGGAGGCTGTCGAGGGTGCCGCAGCTGTCATGGCGCTCCGCATGCAGCGCGAGCGCATGGCGGCCGGGCTCTTGCCGTCGGTCACGGAGTACGTCACACGCTACCAGGTGACGTCGCGCGTGCTGAGGTCGGCGGCGGACGGCGCCGTCGTCATGCACCCCGGCCCGATGAACCGCGACGTGGAGATCGAGTCGTCGCTCGCCGACGGTCCGGCCAGCGTCATCGAGCGGCAGGTCGCCAACGGCGTGCCCGTGCGCATGGCAGTGCTGTACACGCTGCTGGTGGGTCGCCGATGAGCAGGGTGGCGCTGCGCGGCGGACGTCTCGTCGACGGCTCGGGCGACATGGGCGTCCACGACCTCTACCTGAAGGACGGCGTCATCGAAGGGCTCGACCTCGGCGGCTCGGTCGACGTGGAGCACGACGCGTCGGGCACGCTCGTGACACCCGCGTTCCTCGACCTTCACGCCCACCTGCGCGACCCTGGCCAAGAGGTCAAGGAGGACCTCGCCAGCGGGCTCGCTGCCGCGGCCGCGGGCGGCTACGGCACCGTCGTGAGCATGGCGAACACCGATCCCGTCGTCGACGACCCTGGCCTCGTCGCAGATCTCGTCGCCCGGGCAGCCAGGACCTCCGGAGCACGGCTGCGTCCGGCTGCAGCCCTCAGTCGCGGCCTTGGTGGCGAGGAGCTCACCGACTTCGCCGCGCTCAAGGCTGCCGGCGCCGTGATGATCACGGACGACGGCATCCCGGTCGCGGACAGTCACCTGATGCGGCGGGCCTGCGAGTACGCAGCCGAACTGGGGCTCGTGATCCAGACCCACTCCGAGGACCCTGCGCTGCGTGCGAAGGGTGTCATGAACGAAGGCGCCGTGAGTCACCGACTCGGACTGCCAGGCAACCCCGTCGAAGCGGAGTCGCTCATGCTGTTCCGCGACGGCGAGCTGGCGCGCATGACGGGCGCGCGCGTGCACCTCGCCCACGTCAGCTCCAAACGGGGGATCGAGGTAGCCTCGTGGCTCAAGGCGGGAGGCGCCCCGATCACCATTGAGGTCACACCCCACCACCTGACCCTCACCGACGAGTCACTGGCGTCGTTCGACCCGTTGTACAAGGTTGCCCCTCCCCTGCGCAGCGCGGCGGACGTCGCGTACCTGCGTGACGCGTTGCATGGAGGCGTCATCGACTCCATCGGCACCGACCATGCCCCGCACACGCTGGCCGAGAAGGAGCGCGACATGCTCGAGGCGCCGTTCGGCATCAGCACCATCGAGGTGACGTTCGCGCTGCTGTACACCGAGCTGGTGGCGGCGGGCGCACTGCCTCTCGCGCGTCTGCTGCACCTCCTGCAGGACGGGCCCGCCGCGGTCATGGGCTGGGCGCCGCCACGGTTGGCGGTCGGCGCGCCAGCCGATATCGTCGTCCTCGACCTCGAGCGCGTTCGCGAGGTCGACGCAGCGCACCTCACGAGCAAGGCGAAGCACACACCGTGGCAAGGCACGCCGCTGCGGGGCTGGCCCGTGCTCACCGTCGTCGCGGGCGCGGCAGTGTTCGAGCGTCGTTGACGCAGGCGTGCGCCACAGGTCGCGCGCAGCGACCCGGCTCGTCGAGGGTCGTACGGCAGGCACGCGCTCGTTGGCTCATGCCTAGACGTAGTAGGCAAGAGACCCGCCGTACATCGCGACCCCGCCTCGGCGCACTACAATGCACGACATGACGGTCACCGTGGACGCCCAACGCCAAGCACCCAACCACCCCTTGGGTAGCGAAGCGCAGGCCACACCGCCCTACCACGCGGAGCCGACCGCCGCGGCATCCCCCACCCCGATGCAGCAGGCGCACGAGGCGGCCACGGTCCCCGTCATCCTCAGGCACGTCGCAGACTCGACGAGTCGCACCCTCGACCGGGGCGAGCCGCTCTACCTGCAGGGCGAGGACGCTGGGTCGACCTACGTCGTCGAGGCGGGTCTCGTCGCGCTCTCGCTCAACGCGCGCCCCGATAGGGAACGCATCATCGGTCTGGCAGGGCCCGGTGACCTCCTCGGTGCCCTCACTGCCGGGCAGCTCGAGTACCTCGAGAGCGCGCATGCGCTCAGCCACGGGGTCGCCATCAGGACGGTCCCGATCGACCAGCACGCCACTGTCGACGGCTCAGGCACTCCCGTCCTCACGGCAGCGTTGTCCCACGCAGCGGGCGAGCACCTCATGCGCCTCACTCGACTGCTGGAAGACTCCGAGACTCCGGTACCCGCGCGTGTCGCCCGCACGCTGCTGCGTCTGGGTGAGCGGTTCGGACAGAGCCTCGACGCGGGTGACGGCGCCACCCACGGCACCCACCGCGTCCGCCTCACTCTCCCGCTCACGCACGAGACCATCGCGAACATGGTGGGGGCAGCCCGTGAAACCACCACCAGCACCATCGAGCAGCTCAGGCGCAAGGGCCTGGTGCAGGGCACGCGCGGCCGCTACGTGCTCGACGTCGTCGGCCTCGCCGACTTCGCGCATGACGCCACTGCGGCCAGCCTGGCCTCCTGACCGACACCGCGGATCGAGACCGTGACTCCTGACCGACGTCCCCGGCGGTCGCTACTGCCGGCGAGCCTTCGCGCTCGGCCTCACAGTGACCGCAACAACTGCGGCAGGTCGGCTCCGATGCTCACCACTGCGTCTGCGCTGTAGACGTACCTCATCATGCCTGTACGGTCGACGACCGCGACGGCGTCGGTGTGGACGATCTGGACATCACTTCCCGAGTAGCCGGCGAAGAACGCCCTCGCTGCGGTCGCCACCTGGCTGTTGGAGCCCGTCAGCCCCACGAAGTCGGGGTGGAAGCGCCCGACGTAGTCGGCCATGACCGCGGGCGTGTCGTACTCGGGATCGACCGTGACCATCACGATGCTGAGGTCGTCGGGTTCGCCCGCGTCGACGTACGCCTTACCCAACCGGGCCATGGTGAGCGGGCAGACGTCGGGGCAGCGCGTGAAGCCGAAGAACACCAGCGTGACGTCACCCCCGAAGTCGGCTGCGAGATCAACCGCGGCGCCATGGTGATCGACGAGTTCGAGGCCCGTCACGGCGACGGGGTTGTTCAACTCGGTGCCGGCGGGCGCGGGCTTGGGCCGGAGCCACGAACCGAGCAGGTACGCCCCGAACCCGAGAGCCACCATCGCGATGACGAGGAGAGAGAAACGGACCGCACTGTTCACGCCGCGATCATACGTTCAGGCTGCTCGTCGGCGGGTCGCCGACGGGCTTCCTTCGCTCAGCGCTGGGCCGAGTCCTCGAACAGCTCGAAGAACGCGGTGACGACAGCCGGGTCGAAGTGCGACCCGATGCCCTCCCTGATGTGCTCCTTCGCCTTCTCCTCGGTCCACGCTGCCCGGTAGGGGCGGTCGGACGTCAGCGCGTCGAACACGTCGACCACCGCGAAGATCCGTGCAGCCAGCGGTATCTGCTCTCCCTTGAGGCCGCGCGGGTAGCCCGTGCCGTCCCACCTCTCGTGGTGCGCGTGGGGGATGTGCAGCGCCGGGCGCAGGAACTCGATCGGCGACAGCAGCTCGTAGGCGTACACCGGGTGCTGCCGCATCACCTCGAACTCCTCCGGCGTCAGCGGCCCCTTCTTCAGCAGGATGTGGTCGGGGATGCCCATCTTGCCGATGTCGTGCAGCAGCGCGCCCCGCTGGATGTGCACCACCTCGTCGGGCGGCACGCCCAGGTGGCGCGCCAGGCGCACGGTCATCTCCGTCACGCGCTTGCTGTGGCCGGCGGTCTCCTCGTCCTTCAGGTCGAGGGCGTTCGCCCAGCCCTCGATGGTGCGGTCGTAGGCGCGCTGCAGCTCGACGTTGCTGCGCTCCAGCGAGCGCAGCAGCTGCGAGTTCTCGATGGCGATGGCGCCCTGGTCGGCGTACGTCTCGAGGAACTCCAGCCACTCGTCGGTGGCCTCCAGCGCCTCGCGCGAGTAGAGCTCGATGACGCCCTGCAGCTGGCCTTTCGCCACCATCGGCACCGCCATGTAGCTGACGTACTCGGTCTGGTGCTCGGGCTCCACCGCCACGCCCCAGCCGTCCTCGGCGTTGAGGTCGGGGATGAACACCGAGCGCTGCTCGATGGCCGCGCGCCCCGCCGGCCCCTCGCCCAGGCGCTGCACCGCGCGCTGGCGCAGCTCTACGTCGAAGCCGCGCCCCATCATGGGCCTCAGCACGTGCAGCACCGGCTCGTACAGCAGCACCGCCACGGCGTCGACGTCGAGGTCCTGGATGAGCTGCACCATGAAGATGTCGATGACCAGGCGCATGTCGACGGAGTTGTTGATGGCCATGTCGATGCGCCGCAGCGACTGCAGGTGCGCCACCCGGCGCCTGAGCTCGTCGTTGAGGTTGCGGATCTTGCCGAGCGCCTCGACGCGCTCGCCCCCCTCGCGGAAGTTCAGCAGGAAGGCGCGCACGTTGGGGTCGTGCAGCAGGTTGGTGAGGGTGCCCTCCAGCCACACGTAGTTGCCATCGGGCGCCTGGTGGCGGAAGCGGATCGCCTCGGTGGCGCCGGCGCGCGCCTCGATCAGGTCGAGGGCCTCCTCGAGCGCGTCGCGGTCGTTGGGGTGCAGCTGCCCGAGGCCGTCGCCGGGGCCCGCCGCGCCCTCCCGCAGCCCCAGCAGCCGCGCCGCCGCGCCGCCCAGGCGCACCAGCCGGCGGTTGCGCCCGATCAGCATCACGCCCTCCTGGCTGCGCTCGAACAGGGTGCGGAAGTACGCCTCGTTGGCGCGCAGCTCGCGGGTGCTGCGCATGCGCTCGCTGACCTCGCGGGCCTGCACCAGCAGGCCGCGCACGTCGGCGTCGTCGGACATGTCGGTGGCCGTCAGCTCGAACCAGCGCCAGGCGCCGCCGTAGCGGAAGCGGCTGGTGAGGGTCACGCTGCGCGACGGCGCCGCCGGGCGGTTGCCGCGCCCCCGCAGCGGGGCCAGCGCCGACATGGCCGCGTCGCGGTCGCGCGGGTGCATGGCGCGCCATAGGTCGCCCTCGGTGACGTCGGCGCGGTCGAGGCCCCAGGCGGAGGCGCTGGGCGACACGTAGGAGAGGCAGCCGTGGTCGTCGACCACCACGAACACGTCGCGCGAGCTCTCGAGGATGGCGGCGGCGCGGCGCTCGTCGCGCGTGGGCGGCAGCTGGGCGGGCTCGGCGCCGGCGTTGGCCGCGCGGCACAGCAGCACGGTGCGGCGGTCCTGCAGCCGGAAGGCGCTCACGGCGGTGGTTACGTAGCCGCCGCCGGGGCGCGCCAGGTCGACCTCGAGCTCGAGCGGCCCGTTGCGGTCGGGCGCCGTGAGCAGCGCCAGCAGCGGCGAGCCCACCGGGAACAGCCGGCTGAGCTCCTGACCGATGAGCCCGCCGGCCCGCACGCCGAGCAGCTGCTCGGCGGCGCGGTTGGCGGCGATGACGTGGTCGGTGGGGCTGAGGACCAGCAGCGCGTCGGCGACGCGGTCGAAGACCTCGCCGAGCAACAGCACGCCTAGATCGGCGGACGCCGATAAGCGGTTGTCTGCTGTCATCGAGCGTGCGCTCTGCACGGGCGGCTGCGGCCTCCTTCGAAGGTCGTCCAGCGAGGGGGTCGCGCCGCGCACAGCGGCGCTTCCCGTCGGCTCAGGATACGCAGGCGGGCCCCGGCCGGACTGATGAAGATACCACTCGGCTTCACGCGTCCGCGTCGCCGCGACGCTCAGTCCAGCGCGGCGCCCGCCCCGGTGCTCGTGGCCTGGTGGTGGTCGATGAGCGCCTGGATGCCGTCGAGCTTCATGGCCACCAGCTGCGCCACGTCGAGCACCTCGGGCGCGCCCTCCTGCTCGGCGCTGTCGGAGGAGGCGAGCATCACCTTGCAGAACGGGCAGCCGGTGGCGATCACCTCGGCGCCGGTGGCCACCGCCTCCTGGTAGCGGTTCTCCGACACGCGCATGTCGCCCGGCTCCTCCTCCTTCCAGAACTGCGCGCCGCCGGCGCCGCAGCAGAAGGAGTCGTTGCGGCTCTTCTCCATCTCGATCAGGTTCGTGCCGCCGCCGGCGAGGACCGCGCGCGGCGCGTCGTACTCGCCGTTGTGCCGGCCGAGGTAGCAGGGGTCGTGGAACGTCACCTTCCGCGTCTCGGCCAGGGGCGGCAGCCGGCCCTCGGCCGTGAGGCGCTCGATCAGCTGCGTGTGATGCACGACCTCGTAGTGGCCGCCGAGCTGCGGGTAGTCGTTCACCAGGGCGTTGAAGCAGTGCGGGCAGGTCGTGAGCACGAGCTTGCTCTTGCCCGCGTCGAGGTTCTCGCCGATGAGCGCCGCGTCGAGCGTCGCGACGTTCTCGGTGGCGAGCTGGTAGTAGAGGTACTCGTTGCCGGCGCGCCTGGCGGGGTCGCCGGTGCAGCGCTCGGCCTTCCCGAGCACGGCGTAGTTCACCTTGGCGTGCTCGAGGATGCGCACCATGGCCTTCGTCGTGCGCTGGGCCGCAGGGTCGTAGGCGCCGGCGCAGCCGACGAAGAACAGCACCTCGAACCCCGGGTTCTCCTCGACGGTGGGCACGCTCAGCCCCTCGGCCCACTCCATGCGCTTGTCGGGGGCGATGCCCCACGGGTTGCCGGTGCGCTCCATGCCCCGGAAGGCGTTCTGGAGCTCGGCGGGGAACTCGCCCTGCATCATCACGAGGTCGCGCCTGATGTCGACGATGTCGATCATCTGCTCGCAGCCGACGGGGCAGACCTCCATGCAGGCGCCGCACGTGGTGCAGGCCCACACGGCCTCCGGCGAGATCGCGAAGTCCACGAGCGGCCGCGGGCTCTCCTCGCCGCGGGCGAACGCGTCGCCGATGAGGTTGAGCTCGTAGCGCTTGTTGATCTCGAGCGCCGCGGGCGACAGGGCCTTGCCCGTCTGGTTCGCTGGGCACACGTTCGAGCAGCGGTTGCACTGGATGCAGGCGTAGGCGTCGAGTAGCTGCGGGAAGCGCAGGTGCTCGAGCCGGGCCGCGCCGAACTGCTCCGCGGTCTCGTCCTCCAGGTCGACTGGCTCGAGGACGCCCGTCGGCACCGGCCGCAGGTCCTCGTCCCTGCGCTCGAGCGTGAACTTGACCGGCGTCGCGAACAGGTGGATGTGCTTCGAGCGCGGGAAGTACGGCAGGAACGCGAGGATCAGGCCGAGCGCGCCCCACCAGCCCACGTGCCAGCCGACCATCCGGCCCTCGCCTGGCCCGATCAGGCCGGCGAACGCGGAGGCGACGGGTTGGAACGGGTCGGCGTGGTCCTGGGCGGCGAGCAGGAACGACTCGGCGGTGAGGCGGAAGCCGACGTGGAGGAGGATGAAGAGCCCGACGACGAGCGAGTCGCGCCTGACCCCTCCCCGCCTGACCTCCTCGTGCAGCAGCGTGCGCTCGTTCTGCTGCATCGTCCCGGGCCTCACGACGAAGCGCCTGACCAGGAAGTACACGATCCCGACGAGGATCAGCGCCGTGAGCAGGTCGGCGAGCAGCCGGTAGAGGTCGCCCACGACCCCGAAGTCGAGCCGCGCCGTCCAGCTCGGCGGCAGGAAGCCGTTGAGGCCGTCGATCACGTTGACGAGCAGGTAGAGGACGAAGCCGTAGAAGATGAACGCGTGGAACGTGCTGGCCACCGGCCGGGCGCGGAACACCGTGCGCTGGGAGAGGGTCTTCAGCACGCCCTGCACGGCGCGCGTCGCCAGGCCGTTGGTGCGGGGCAGCGGCCCGACCTGGCCGCGCGCGACGACCCTGACGACCCGCGCGAACCCCAGGTAGGCCAGGTACGTGGAGGCGGCAGCCAGCAGGACGAAGATGACCTTCTCGGGGACGCTGAGCACTGCCGACCAGACCTCCTACCACGGCCGCTCACGGCGGGACCGTTAC
>ENA-UOUL01004873-UOUL01004873.1-bioreactor-metagenome-genome-assembly--contig:-NODE-4873-length-12016-cov-5.552056_pt1 | contig 12016 bp, 9 predicted proteins | sample MGYA00249838_ERZ747220 | MGnify/ENA primary metagenome ERZ747220 (study PRJEB28778, sample SAMN05720191) | bioreactor metagenome | isolation source: Anaerobic biogas reactor | place: USA:Washington...
GTTACCTAGCACAATAAGAGACCTTTTGCGTGGGAAACCGTTTTATACATGGAGAACATATAGTGAAAATGGGCGTGGAATGTCACCCTGGCATGATGTTATTGATTGGGTGGGAGGCTATCCTTTTGAAGTAGCCAAACCGGAGGAGATCTTTGACTTTTATAGAAACAAGGGTTTTTGCTTAACCAAACTAAAAACTTGTGCAGGTGGTCTGGGTTGTAACGAGTTTGTTTTTAGAAAGGTTTATACGGAATGAGAATAAGTTTTCTAATTCGGTCTCTTGAACGAGGAGGATCAGAAAGGCAACTGATTGAACTTGCTCGGGGATTATCGACCAGGGGCCATGCTGTTTCCGTTTTAGTATTTTATGGTGGTGGAGTTCTTGAGGAAGAATTAGTTAAATCACATATTTCGGTTATTGACCTTAAGAAAAAAAGCCGCTGGGATATCATAGGGTTCTTTTGGCGTCTGCTTAAAAACATTAAAAAAGAACGGCCCCATATTTTGCATTCGTATTTGGGAACTGAGAATACTGTGGCAGTGCTTTTGAAAATATTTTTGCCGGGATTAAAAATTGTCTGGGGCATTCGTTCGGCAGGTATGGACTTAAATGCTTATGATTGGTTGTCACGTTTAATAAATAAGATTGAAACCAGGCTTTCTCGGTATGCGGATTTAATTATTTGCAATTCCCAAAAAGGGCAGGAGCATATTATTTCATATGGTTTTCCAGCTGCGAAAATTCGGGTTATAAATAATGGCATTGACACCAAGCGGTTTATTCCGGTGCCGGAGGAAGGAAAAATCTTGCGTAAGCAGTGGAATATCAGCAATGATCAATTACTTGTCGGAATTGTTGCCCGGTTAGATCCTATGAAAGATCACATAACCTTTTTGCGAGCAGCTCAAATAGTATTGCAAAAGCATAAAGATGTTTTTTTTGTTTCAATTGGAGATGATCCTCTTGGAAAGAAGGCAGAACTGTTACATCGCTGTCATGCACTAGGAATATCTGATCAAGTAATTTGGATTGACGGGCTTGACCGTATTGAAGGTGCATATAGCGCTATTGATGTGCTCGTATCTTCTTCTTGCAGTGAAGGATTTTCCAATGTAATTGCTGAGGCTATGGCATGTGGTAAGCCTTGTGTAGTTACCGATGTTGGCGATTCCAGACTAATTGTAGGACAAACCGGAATAGTGGTGCCTCCACGTAATCCGCATGCACTTGCTGAGGCATGTTCGAAAATGATCCAAAAAATAAATGAGCAGGATAATTTACTTATAACTGAAAACTGCAGAGAACGTATTGAACAATATTTTTCGGTAGAATTAATGGTAAAGAATACAGAAGAAGCATTGATGGATTTATGGTAATAATAAATACTTGATTCGGGTGTGATAGAGTATGATTAAAATTCTTCATCTCATTACCGACCTGGAAACCGGCGGAGCGGAAATGATGCTTTTGAAACTGGTACAGGGTATGAATAAGTCGCAATTCCAAAATGTTGTAGTATCTATGATGGATGGAGGTACCCTAGGGCCGGAGCTCGAAAAAACAGGTGTTCCTGTATACTGTCTGAGTATGAAGCGCGGCGGCATTTCGCCGGTATATGTTTTACGGTTATTAAGAATAATCAGGCAGGAGAAACCGGATATTATCCAGACCTGGCTCTATCATGCGGATTTATTGGGAACAATTGCTGCACGTATCGTTAAAATACCGATAATCTGGAATTTACGCTGCGCGGATATGGATTTTAAAAAATATTCCAGATTAACATCATTTGTAGTGAGGCTATGTGCCCGTTTATCATCGTATCCTCAAGCTGTCATAGTAAATTCGGAAGCAGGTAAAGCTGTACATAGTTCCATCGGATATACGCCGAGGCGATGGGAGTTGATTCACAATGGCTTTGACCTGGTTCGGTTTTCCCCGGACGAAGCATCGGGAGTTAGGGTAAAAAATGAACTTGGTGTTGCGGAAGATAATCTGCTTATCGGGATTGTGGCCCGGGACGATCCTATGAAGGATTTGGATAACTTTATAGAAGCCGCCGATATTTTGTTATCCAGGTTAAAAGATAAGTATGAGGTTCATTTTGTAATGGTAGGGCGGGGAATAAGTAATAGTAATGCGAGGCTACAGCGGGCTATTACGGAAGGTAATCTGCCCTATTTTCATTTATTAGGGGAACGGAAGGATATACCGGAATTGATGTCTGCCTTCGATATCTATTGTTCTTCATCAGTAAGCGAGGGTTTTTCCAATGTAATAGGTGAGGCCATGGCCTGCGGAGTTCCATGTGTGGTAACCGATGCCGGGGATTCTGCTCTAATCGTTGGTGATACCGGCAGGGTAGTTCCGGTCAAGAACCCGGAAGCGCTGGCTGCTGCTTGCCTGGAGCTGATAAATATGCCGGTGCAAGAACGTTTGGAATTGGGAAAACGGGCAAGAGAACGCATTGAGCGAAACTTTAACCTACCGGTGGTCATATCCAGATATGAAGATTTATACATGGAGATAGTGAACAATGTGCGGAATTAGCGGATTTCTTAAATGTAATGCGGATGATACGGAAGAGAGCTTTAAAAATAGCATTGATAAAATGAACGCTACCCTTGTACGCCGCGGGCCCGATAACGACGGATGTTGGTATGACATGGAGGCGGGAATTGCTTTTGGTCATCGGCGGCTATCTATCATCGATGTATCACCGGAAGGCAATGAGCCTATGATTTCTGCCAGTGGGCGCTATATTATTACCTATAACGGAGAGATTTATAATTACCGCGAGCTGCGGCAGGAATTGGAGACTACAGGATGGAGGTTTCGCGGACATTCGGATACCGAAGTGATGCTGGCGGCTTTCGAAAAATGGGGACTGGAGAATTCGGTAAAACGCTTTATCGGAATGTTTGCTTTTGCCCTTTGGGATAGACTGGAGAGACAGCTTTCTCTGGTTCGTGACCGGATAGGAGAGAAGCCTCTTTACTATGGTTGGTTTGGAAACACTTTTCTTTTTGCTTCAGAATTAAAGGCTTTACGCGCCTATCCCGGTTTTTATGCAGACATTGACCGGGATTCAGTTGCATTATTTATGAGATATGCCTATATACCGGCACCTTATTCGATTTATAAGGGAATTAAGAAGCTTGTTCCAGGTACCATTATAACTATAACCGCAAAGAAGCCCGGATATTACCCACAACCGGTTCCCTATTGGTCGTTTAAACAAGTAGCGGAAGCAGGTCTGGCTGACCTCTATGCTGGTTCTGAAGATGGAGCCATTGTATATCTGGATAATTTATTAAAGGATGTCATCAAACATCAAATGATATCGGATGTTCCCCTGGGAGCTTTTTTATCTGGAGGAATAGATTCTTCCACCATAGTCGCCTTGATGCAGGCGCAGAGTAGTGTTCGAGTTAAAACCTTCAGTATAGGGTTTTATGAACAGGCGTACAATGAGGCTCAGTATGCGAGGGAAGTAGCTGCATATCTGGGTACTGAACATACTGAGTTGTATGTAACCCCGGAACAAGCAATGGGTGTTATTCCCTGCTTGCCCGAGTTATATGATGAACCCTTTGCCGATTCATCCCAGATACCTACCTGCCTGGTAGCAGCTTTGGCCCGACAAAAGGTGGCGGTAAGTCTGTCCGGTGATGCCGGTGATGAGCTTTTTGGCGGGTACAATCGCTATTTCTTGGGACGTAGCATCTGGAATAAAGTGGGGTGGATACCCCGGCCGCTAAGGTCTGCAGGAGCCGGAGCTTTGCGAACACTACCGCCCGCAGTATGGGACAGGATATTTATTGGTTTAGGGCCGGTGTTGCCGGAAATGTTCCGGCAGAGGTTACCCGGGGATAAAGTTCATAAATTGGCCGAAGTACTGGCGGTTAGAAGCTCCGAGGCTATGTATCGCAACCTGGTGTCGACCTGGAAAAAACCGCAGGAGCTGGTAATTGGAGCAACAGAGCCCGTAACCGTCCTGACTGAACCACAGCAGTGGGCGGATACCAGTGATTTTACTCTGCGAATGATGTATCTGGACACTCTGAGTTATTTACCTGATGATATACTGGTTAAAGTAGATCGGGCCTGTATGGGAGTAAGCCTGGAATCACGGGTTCCTTTTCTGGATCACAGGGTAGTTGAGTTTGCCTGGCAGTTACCCTTGGAAATGAAGATAAGAAATGGGGAAGGCAAATGGATATTGCGCCAGGTTTTATATAAGTATGTACCGCGTGAATTAATTGACCGACCCAAGATGGGATTTGGAGTTCCTATGGATAGCTGGTTAAGGGGACCGCTTAAAGAATGGGCGGAAGACCTAATAAATGAAAACCGATTGCTTCACGAAGGTTTTTTTCAACCTGAAATGATAAAAAAAGTATGGCTGGAACACCTTTCTGGTAAACGTAACTGGCAGCACTATCTTTGGCCGGTTCTAATGTTTCAGGCCTGGCGAGAGAAATATTAAGGATTTATGACCGTTTAGAAGATATAATTAGAGATAATATAAGGATAAGTCATTAATTAATACAGGTGAGTTTAGTAAAAAAAGTGTTTTTCCTCGTATGCTGAGGTCTTCCTAACGCTGTAATAGGGGAAGCGATGAACTATAGAAGTGTATTAAACGAACATGTAAGAGCTAAGTAAAATGGTAGTTTCCAAGGAGTTATAATGGCGTTTTATTTTATCAAGGTAGTAAGGTATATCAACAATGTGTACTAGTCACTTCACTAAACATCATACACCGTACGGCTTGATCTGGGCTTTAGTGTTTTTATATACAGCATTAGTGGCAGCATTTGTACAATTAATAGCTCTGCCATACATAGTCCCAGGATGGCATGCAGGGAATGGCTTATTAAACGGTGGGGACTGGATATGGTTTCATCAACTGGCTGTTGAAATGAGTGAGAAAATATATATGAACGGCTGGGATGAATGGATGTTGCGGCCCCAGGGACAGGCTCCGGCTGGTATCGCAGCTGCCATATACACCTTGACGGTAACCGAGCCTTGGACTGTTATACCATTGAATGCAGCGGTACATGCTACTGCAGCGGTAGTGTTGATTGGTATTATTCAGCGATTAACATCTCGTTGGCAGTACGCCATGTTGGCAACCTTACCTTTTATACTGTATCCATCAGCTATGACTTGGTATACGCAACTTCATAAGGATGGTTTTTTTATTCTGGGGTCGTTAGTATTCTTATTTGGCTGGGTTATGATGGTAGAGCGCATCAATAACTTCAGTAATCTCAAAGTAATTATAAAACCATACCTGCTCATCATAATTGGGGCAATGCTGGTATGGGTGGTACGCCCATATGGGGTGCAGATCATGCAGGGAGTATCATTGTTAATAGCCGTAGGCATTAGTGTTTATGCACTGGCATATAAGAAATACCGGCAATATTTTGGAGCGAAATCTCTTTTGATTCCTGTTTTATTATGTTTTATAATCGTTTCTTTAACACCTTTTACTTGGCAAGGGATTGACATGATAGAAGTGCCAAGCATTGAGACTCCAAGCGTAGATAAACCTGGTGCAGGTGTAGATAAACCTGCACCAGATGTAGAAACTCCTGGTGTGGGGGTAGACAAACCCAGCGAGCATTGGAGATCTACGTTGCCATCCCAACTTGACAATGCATTTTATACTCTGGCTACCATTAGAAATAGTTTTATTGAATCTTATCCTGATGCGGGATCCAATATAGACACCGATATTCGGTTTCACAGCTCGTGGGATGTGATTGCTTATATTCCGCGAGCGATTGAAGTCGCTTTATTAGCACCGTTCCCTAATATGTGGCTAGAATCTGGAACTTCTATAAACGGCAGCTTTATTCGCAAAGTAAGTGGAATTGAAATGCTAGGAATTTATTTTGGACTCCTATTTGCGTTATTATCATTCAAAAAATGGCGGACGAAGCCGGCTTGGTGGATAATAATTTCTTTTTGTGGTGGAATGATGGTAATTTATGCTCTAGTTGATGTAAATATTGGAACACTTTATCGTACTCGCTATGGATTCATTATGACTATAGTAGCTTTGGGTTTAGCGTATTTATTTTTATTATTGGAAACGAGAAATAAAGGTCAAGTTTTTAAGTCAACAAAAGAGGACTGTTTAGGTAAATATCCTATATCTTAAACATGGTTACAGAATTAAAAAAGGGGTAGGGAAGACTATATGGATTTATATGAAAAATTGGTAACTAGATACGAAAAACTCGTTATTATAGGCTTAGGCTATGTTGGCATGCCTATTGCGGTATCATTCTCGAAAAAGGTTCAAGTTATTGGTTTCGACATAAATCAGTCTAAGATTGAATTATATAAGCAAGGAATTGACCCGACAAAAGAAGTAGGGAATGAGGCTATAGCCCAATGTAGTGTGGACTTTACTTCAGATGAAACCAGAATACAAGAAGGCAAATTCCATATTGTAGCCGTTCCTACACCAGTTAATACCGATCATACCCCCGACCTCTCTCCAGTTATTGGTGCCAGTATTATTCTAGGGCGTAATCTAACCAGGGGATCTGTTGTCGTATATGAATCTACCGTTTATCCCGGAGTAACTGAAGAGATTTGTGTTCCCATTTTGGAAAGGGAATCAGGTCTTAAATGTGGTGTGGATTTCAAAGTTGGCTACTCACCGGAAAGAATTAACCCGGGCGATAAGGTTCACCGGTTAGAGACCATTGTTAAAGTGGTATCTGGTATGGATGAGGAAACTTTAGCTATAGTGGCCAAGGTCTATGAGTTAGTAGTAGAAGCTGGTGTACATAGGGCCGAGTCTATTAAAGTAGCCGAAGCGGCTAAGGTTATCGAGAATGCGCAAAGAGATATTAATATAGCTTTTATGAATGAGTTATCCATTATCTTTAATATGATAGGCATTGATACCAGAGCTGTTCTGGAAGCTGCGGCCACCAAATGGAATTTTCTCAATTTTTCCCCTGGGCTGGTGGGGGGGCACTGTATTGGTGTTGATCCCTACTATTTAACCTATAAAGCGGAGCAGATGGGATATCACTCTCAGATTATACTTGCTGGTAGACGTATCAACGATGACATGGGTAAATATGTAGCAGAGTGTTTGGTTAAAAATCTGATTAAAGCTGATATACCAGTCAAACAGGCTAAGGTTGCGATTCTAGGATTTACTTTTAAGGAGAACTGCCCTGATACCAGGAACACTAGAGTGATAGACATTGTAAACGAATTAGCCGAATATGGCATAACACCGATTATTTCTGACCCAGTGGCAGATACTGATGAAGCAAAACATGAGTATGGACTGGAGCTAAATTCTATAGAGTCTATAAAAGAAGTAGATGCTTTAGTCATTGCTGTGGCGCATGATGAATTTGCTGGATTAACCATGGATAAACTGGATAGATTTTTCAAAGATGTTCCTAATAGTCGAAAAGTCATAATCGACGTCAAAGGGCTGTATGATCGAAGAGAATATGAAAAGGCTGGATACATATATTGGAGGTTATAAGTTTAATAAAATGGAGGATTTTTTATGCCAACCATAGTGGTAACAGGCGCAGCCGGCTTTATTGGTAGTCAAGTATCGCAACAATTGTTAGAACAGGGCTATGAAGTCATAGGAATAGATAATTTAAATGATTATTATGATGTTAGAATCAAAGAATGGCGCCTGGCATTACTAGATAATCACCCTAATTTTGTGTTTTACCGGGCAAATATAGAGAACATGGATGCAATCAGAATCATCTTTAACTTACATCGGCCAGAAGCTGTAATCAATTTAGCTGCCCGTGCAGGAGTCAGATACAGTATTGAAAATCCACACATATATATGACTACTAATGCTCATGGAACGCTTAACCTATTAGAACTTTGTAGAGAATTGGGCATAGAAAAATTTGTGCTTGCCTCAACTTCTTCCCTCTATGCAGGACAAGAAATGCCATTCCGGGAAGACCTTGCTGTAAATACTCCGATATCTCCATATGCAGCATCCAAAAAAGCTGCGGAAGCGATAGCCTACAGCTACCATTATCTATACGGGATAGATGTTTCGGTAACCCGCTACTTCACAGTATACGGACCTGCAGGCAGACCGGATATGAGCATTTTCCGCTTTATAAAGTGGATTATGGATGACACTCCCTTAGAAATATTCGGTGACGGAAGCCAAAGTCGTGATTTTACGTATGTGGAAGACATAGCCAGGGGAACAGTTGCTGCACTTAAGCCGCTGGGTTATGAAGTAATAAATTTGGGCAATAACCACCCTGATAAACTATCGACAGCGATTGAGCTAATTGAAGAGTATACCGGAAAGAAAGCTGAGAAGGTGTATAAGGAATTTCATAAGGCAGATATATTTGCCACCTGGGCTGATGTAAGTAAAGCTAAACATCTTCTTGACTGGGAGCCAACGGTTGGTTTGGAAGAAGGGTTGAAAAGATCGGTAGAATGGGCCAGGGAGAATTGGGAGTGGGTGAAGGAAATAATACTTTAGACCTGGTTAGGACTTAGACTATTTTGTGGAGTTATCTTTTAACCACTATATGAGGTTAACATGACGAAAAAAGTATTGCTTTTAGCTAACAACGATGTAGGCCTTTACAATTTTAGAAGAGAATTACTGGAGCAGCTTATTGAACAAGGATATGAGGTATATATATCGCTTCCTTATGGAGATAAGGTTGAGCCATTAAAGCGTCTTGGATGCATTTATATTAATACACCTATACAACGGCGGGGTACCAATCCTTTTACTGATCTGAAACTAATGATTAATTATTACCGAATGATAAGGAAGGTAAGACCCAAAATAGTTCTTACGTATACTATAAAACCGAATTTATATGGGAGCATAGTATGTTTATTATCCCGCACCCCCTATATAAATAATATAACTGGCTTGGGAAGCGGTTTCTCGGGCAAAAAACTAGTAACTAAATTATTGATATTTATGTATAAAGTAGCTCTAAAAAAATCAACCATGGTGTTTTTTCAGAATAAAGCGGATATGGATTTCATGCTTCACCATAGGATGATTTCAGGAAAGTACTCGCTCATTCCAGGATCTGGTGTAAATCTTAACCAATTTCAATATGCAGCCTATCCACCGGAAGGTAAATGGATATTTACCTTCATAGGCAGAATTATGAAAGAAAAAGGCATCGAAGAGTTCTTATCCGCGGCAAGAGCTATTAAACAAAAATATAATAATACACAGTTTAATATAATAGGTTCCATCGAACCCACCCAAGCTTTTTATCGGGAACTAATTGCCCAGTATGAAGCAAAAAACTATGTAAAATACCATGGCTTTCAAAAAGATGTTATAAAGTTTATAGTGGAAAGTCATTGTATCATACAACCATCACATCATGAAGGAATGTCAAATATCTTGTTAGAATCAGCAGCTGTGGGTAGAGCACTGATTGCTTCCGACATACCTGGTTGTAGAGAAGCAATAGATGACAACGGTTATGTATTTTCGGTAGGAGATGTAAATGACTTAATAAGGAAAATAGAAGATTTCATTCATTTACCTTACGAAAAGAAGGTAGCAATGGGGAAAATGAGTCGTCAAAAAGTAGAGCGGGAATTTGACCGACAAATAGTCATCAACAAATATTTACAGGAAATTAACGAGGTTTTACAAAACAGAAAAGCAATGACTGATTCCTTGATTTAGGGTTGGAGGGGAGTATGTACCTTTTTGTAAAACGAGTTATCGATATGATACTGTCAGGATTGGCCTTAATCATTTTATCTCCTTTATTGGTTATTATATCCCTGGTAATTCTCATAAAAATGGGCATGCCGATATTATTTAAACAGATGCGGCCAGGGCTTAATGGTAAGCCCTTTTTTATGTACAAGCTTCGTACTATGACTAATGAAAAGGATGAAAAGGGAAACCCTCTTCCCGATGAGCAGCGTCTTACTCGGTTGGGTAGGTTTTTACGCAGTACCAGCCTGGATGAGTTGCCCGAGTTATTTAATGTGCTAAAAGGTGATATGAGTTTGGTAGGGCCTCGCCCTCTGCTGATGCAATACCTGGATCGGTATACGCCTGAGCAGGCTAGGCGTCATGAAGTGAAGCCGGGCATTACCGGCTGGGCGCAGGTGAATGGGCGTAATGCTATTACCTGGGAAGAGAGGTTTGCCCTTGATGTATGGTATGTGGATAACTGGTCGTTGTGGCTGGACATGAAGATACTATTTATCACATTGGTAAAGGTGTTCAAACGAGAGGGAATAAGTGCGGCGGGGGAGGCTACCATGACGGAGTTTATGGGTAGTAATCATAACATATATGATGAAATGGATCAGGGAGTTTCGCAAGCTGCGGCAACTCACGATAATAAGTAAGGCTATGGATGCAGGTTAGGGAGAGTGTAGTATGGCTAGTGTATTAAAGCCCCTGGGTATAATTGGTGCTGGGGGTCTGGGCAGAGAGGTAGCCTGGCTGGTGGCTGATATTAATCGTCAGAAACGGGAATGGGATTTTATTGGTTTTGTAGATGATGGAGTACAGGGGCAGACTCCTGAAGGATATCCTGTGTTAGGTACCCTTGATTACTTCTTTGAATTATCATCACATCCTTGGGTAGTGGTGGCTATTGCTGACTCACAAGTTAGGAAAGCAATAACCCAACGGCTACATACTCAGGGGATAAACATTGCTACTTTAATACACCCTTCGGTCAGCATGTCTGAATATGTAAAAATCAAAACTGGATCTATTATTTGTTCTGGTACGGTTATCACTACTAATGTTACCCTGGGACAAGCTAGTATAGTCAACCCAAATTGTTTTATAGGTCATGATACAGTGTTGGAGGATTTTGTTAGCTTAATGCCTGCAGCTAACCTGGCTGGAGAGGTTAGGGTAGGGGAAGGTTCCTATTTCGGTTTGAATTCGTGTGTAATCAATCGTACTAATATTGGCAAGTGGAGCATTATTGGAGCAGGGGCTACCGTGGTAAATGATATAGCTGATTATAGTGTGGCAGTCGGGGTACCGGCAAGAGCCATAAGACATAGGGATATGGAAGCTGGAGGGGGAGCTAAATAGCTCCAATAAGAATGTATGGCAAAGAGATTGCCACGCGCTACGCGCTCGCAATGACAATATAGTCGTCTTTTTTGTCATCGCGAGGGCTGTTTTCACAGCAATTACAATGAGCGGAACCGTTTTCAAGGACAATGACAACAAATAAATTACAGCAAGAAAGAATATGGAAGCATTTCAGGAGGATTTGTAATGAATAAGCATCCCCGCATTTTCCTTTCCCCTCCTCACATGAGCGGGCGGGAGGAAGCATACATAAAAGAGGCTTTTGATAGTAACTGGATAGCACCTTTAGGGCCCCATGTAACTGCTTTTGAAAAGGAAGTGGCGGCTTATGCAGGCGTGAGGGCTGCCTTGGCGGTGAGCTCAGGGACGGCAGCTATTCACTTGGCTTTGCGTTGGTTGGGGGTTGGACAAGGGGATATAGTGTTTTGCTCCAGCCTTACCTTTATTGGCAGTGTTAATCCTATTCTCTATCAGGGAGCTATACCGGTTTTCATTGACGCGGAGCCGGATAGCTGGAATATGTCGCCGCTTGCTTTGGAAAAGGCTTTTAAGTGGGCGCAAGAAGCGGGGAAAATGCCTAAAGCAGTGGTTGTTGTAGATTTGTATGGACAGAGTGCCGATTATGATGCGTTGCTGGAAATCTGCAATCGCTATGGGGTTCCGGTGATGGAAGATGCGGCAGAAGCAATGGGGAGCACATATAAGGGAAAGGCTTGTGGGACTTTCGGAAAGTTTGGAGTCTATTCCTTTAATGGTAATAAGATTATCACCACCTCGGGTGGGGGGATGCTTTTGTCAGATGATGCAGAAGCTTTGAACAAGGCTTTATTCTGGGCTACTCAGGCTCGGGATAAGGCTCCCTGGTATCAGCATTCGGAGATGGGCTATAACTACCGGATGAGTAATAT
>ENA-UOUL01004876-UOUL01004876.1-bioreactor-metagenome-genome-assembly--contig:-NODE-4876-length-12014-cov-3.425400_pt1 | contig 12014 bp, 6 predicted proteins | sample MGYA00249838_ERZ747220 | MGnify/ENA primary metagenome ERZ747220 (study PRJEB28778, sample SAMN05720191) | bioreactor metagenome | isolation source: Anaerobic biogas reactor | place: USA:Washington...
TTCACCCACATCCTGATGGTGGTGGCCGTGGCCATGGCCGTATGCCTGTTCGGTCTCGCTGTGCTGAGCCCGGAGGCCATACTCCTGGCGGTGGCCGCCTTTCCCTGGCTGGACTGGGTGGCCCGGTCGTTCCTGGGCGGTCTGGGAGCCGCGTGGGACGAAGCCCTGCTCATATTCTGCATCGTCCTCCTGCTCTGGAGCGTCATCGTGCTTCGCCGCGGCGAGTTGTGGACGGTGCCGATAACCCTGCCCACCATCCTGGCGTTCGTCGCTGCGCTTGGGTCGGTGGTGGTGCGTGACGTTCCCGGCGATGTGGCCTTGTTCGCCCTACGGGTGCTGTTCCAGCCGCTGCTCTTCTACTTCGTCGGGTTCCTGCTGCCCAAGAACAAGCGCTGGGTCCAGGGAGCGGTGGCCGTGTTCCTGGTCGCGAGCGTGGCGATGGCTCTGCACGGCCTGTACCAGTATGCGACCCATGCCCCCATGCCGGCGCGCTGGGTGGATGTCCGCGAGACCTACATCAGCACCCGAGCCTACTCGGTCATCGGTAACCCCAACGGGCTGGGGGCCTTTCTCGTCATCGGGGCGCTGGTGGCGCTCAGCCTTGCGCTCTCCTCGAAGCTGTCCCGGAGTCGCCGCTTGCTCTTGGCCGCGGCCTGCGTGGTGCAGCTGGCCGGCGTGGCCGTCACGCTCAGCCGGGGGGCCTGGATTGGGCTGGCGGCTGGGTTGTTGGCGCTCCTCATCCTTGCCTACCGGCGCTTCCTGGCCCCACTCGTGGCGGCCGCGGTGGTGGCCTGGTTCGTGGCGCCGCGGACCTTCGTCAACCGGCTGACGTCGGGTTTCAGTTCCTGGTACATCACCAAGAGCCTCGCGGGAGGCCGTCTCTACGTGTGGAAGATGTCACTGGAGGACATCGCGGCCCATCCCTGGTTCGGGTTGGGTTTGGGGACCTTCGGAGGGACCACGGCGGTGACCTTCGGTTACGGACGCCTGTGGGTGGACAACTTCTACCTGCAATTGGGTGCCGAAGGAGGCCTGATCCTGTTGACGCTGTTCCTGTGGATCCTACTGCGCGGGGCCAAGGGACTGGTGAAGGCTCACCGGACGGCTCGCGATCCCTATCTACAGGCGCTCTGCGCCGGCGTGTTCGGGGCCTTCGTCGCGGTGGCGGCCGCCAACTTCACCGCCAGTGTGTGGGAGGCGCTTGTGGTCGGCGCGGCGTTCTGGTTCTTGGCGGGATTGGCGACGTCGGCGGGCCTGCAGGATCATGCCGAAGAACCGGCTGCCGAAGGACAGGTGACGGACGGGCGAGGAGCATCATGACGCTCCGCGTCCTGCATCTCATCGGCGGCGGAGACACGGGTGGCGCGATGAGCCACCTGCTGCCCCTGCTATCGGCGTTGGAGCGGAGCGGATGCGACGTCTACCTGGCCTGTCTGGGCGAAGGCGGCCTGGCGCGGCAGGCCGCGCAGCGGGGACTCACTGTGTCCGTGCTGCCCATGGGCGGACCCCGGGACCCCCGGGTCATCGGACCCCTGCGACGTCTGCTGAGCATGGGTCCGGCGGGCATGGGCGGCGGGGAGGCGGCGGCCGGGCGGAGCCCGGCCGCGCGCTGGGATGTCGTCCACACCCACGGCATGAGGGCCAACCTGCCCACCCGGCTGGCCTCTCGAAGTCTGCGCGACCGGCCCTGCATGTTCACTACCGTCCACTCCGACTTGAGACTCGACTACGCGTCGGTCGCGCTTGCTCGGGCGTACGACGGGCTTGACCGGGCCACGGTGGGGTGGGTCGACGGCATCATCTGCGTCTCGGATGCTCTGAAAGCTCTGCTGATCGAGCGCGGCTATCCCGCGAAGCGCCTGATCACGGTCCACTCGGGGCTGGAGGCTGTGGGCGATCAGGTCGGCGGGAAGAGCCGGAGCGGCCGGCCCCGGATCGGCACGGTAGCCCGCTTGGTGGCGGTCAAGGACGTCGCGCTCTTGCTGGAGATTGCCGGGCGGCTGCGCCGAACCCACCCCGAGGTGGAGTCAGTCGTGGTCGGGGACGGGCCAGAGCGGGGGCGCCTCGAGGCTCTGGCGGTCGAGATGGGCCTCGCGGAGACGGTACACTTCACCGGCCGGTTGGACGATACAGACCCGACGCTCGCGTCGCTCGACGTCTATCTGGTCACCTCTGTGTTCGAGGGCGGCGTGTCCATGTCGGTGCTGGAGGCCATGGCGGCCGGTCTGCCGGTGGTCACGACGGACGCGGGCGGAGTGGCCGAGGTGGTGGTGGACGGAGAGACCGGCTATGTGGTGAGTAGAGACCAGGAGCGGGGCGCGCTCGCCGCTGCGCTGGCCGAGCGCGCCGCCGCCCTGCTGAGCGACCCGGGTCTGCGCGCACGCATGGGCGCCGCGGGCGCCCGGCGCGTGCGCGCCCGCTTCACGGTGGACCAGACGGCTGCCCTGGTGCGCCGGGCCTATGAACGGTGCCTGGCGGCTCGGGGCGGGTTCTTCTAGCTAGGCAGGAAGGGTCCGGTATGCTGCGTGGACAAGACATCGTCTGTATCTCGTCGCTCGACTGGGACGCTATGTGGACGAGCAAGCACCAGATCATGCACCGGTTGGCGCAGACCAACCGGGTGCTCTACGTCGAAGAACCGGTCACCTTGCTCGCCCCGCTGAAAGTCCCGCGGCGCTGGCGCCGCTGGGCGGCCGTGGCTCCCACTGTCAAGCGTATCGACGCCGGGCTCTGGACCCTCACGCCCCCGCCGGTGCTGCCTTTCGGCAACATGCGTCCCGGCCTGAATGCGACGAACCAGGCCGTGCTGGCCCGGTATGTCGAGCGGGCGATGGACCGTCTCTATTTCGACGAGGAGTACATCTTCTGGACCTACCTCCCCGCCGCCGCCGCTTTGCTCGACCGCCTCGACAGACCGGCCAAAGCGCGCCGCCCGTCGCTCGCGATCTACCACTGCGCCGACGAGTACTCGGAATTCCCCGGCTTCATCTCCCCGCGTGTTGTCAAGGGCTACGACGACGAGATCACCCGGCGGGCGGACCTGGTCATCACCACGGCCGACAACCTGCGGCGGTCCCGCGAAGCCCTGAACCCGAACGTCCGCACGGTCTACAACGCCGCCGACGTGGAGGTCTTCAACCGCGCCCTCGATCCCGACTTGGCCATCCCGGCAGACCTGGCCGCGATCCCGGCCCCCCGCCTGGGAGTGGTGGGCATGCACGACTTCCGGCTGGACCTCGACGCCCTTGAGGCCCTTGGCCGCTCCGACCCCTCCTGGCAGATAGTGCTCATCGGGCCCTTGAAAGCCGGCCAGATCGACGAGGGCCGCCTGCGGCGGCAGCCCAACATCCATCTGCTGGGCCAGAAGGCTCGGCATGAGCTTCCCGCCTACATCAAGGGCCTGGCCGTCGCGCTCGTGCCCTACACCGCGAGTGAGTTGACGCGCAACATCTTCCCCCTGAAGCTGTTCGAGTACCTTGCGGCGGGAGTGCCGGTGGTCGTCGGAGGCCTCCCCGAGCTGGAGCGTTTCGCCAGGGTCATCGGGGTGGCCGGCGGCCCCGAGGACTATCCCCGGCTGGTGCGTGAGGCCTTGGCCGGGGATTCGCCGGAGAAGCGGGCGGAGAGGGTGGCTCTGGCGGCGGAGAACACCTGGGACCATCGGGTGGAGGAGATATCCGCCCATGTGGAGGAAGCGCTTGCGCGCAAAGGAAGGGCGGTGGAGAGATGAGAGTGCTTCTGCCGACCATGCGCGACCCCGGGCAGATAGGCGGCACCAGCACGCACCTTGCCATGCTGGCCCGGGGACTCGAGGCCCTGGGGCACGAGGCGCATACCCTCTACCTAGGGGGGACCATGCCGGGGGTCGTGCGCAAGACGAGCCTCATCTGGCCGGCGGGGGCTCTCAATCGGGTGCGGGCCGGCTGGGGCATGATGTACGCGGCCGAGACGCGGGCGCGACTGCTGGCCGCGGTGACGGCGCGTGAGCTCGCCCGTGCGGCCAAGGCTTCCGGCGAGCGGGTCGACGGCGGGTCGGCGGGAACGGCTCCCTGGGAGGTGTTGAACGCCCAGGAGGTCTACTCCGTCCCCTATCTCCGCCCGGTGGCCGACGAGTTCGGGATACCCCTGGTCCTCACTCTGCACGGATACCCGCTCTACGAGTCGGTCTCCGAAGGCTTCACCTCCGGCTCTCGCATGGGCCGTCATTACTTGATGCGGGCCGAGATGCGGGCCCTGCGGCTGGCGGACGCCGTAGTGACCGTCGACACGCGCCTCTACCGCCATGCCCTGGGCCTTGTCCCGGAGCAGGCCGCCGCCACCTACACCCTCATGAACTTCGTGGACACCTCGGTCCTGACCCCTCTCGGCGCTTCCGCCGAGGATGACGAGCGGCGCCGGGCTTTGCGGAAGGAGTGGGACGTCCCCGAGGGCAAGTGTGTGCTCTTCTGCCCTCGCCGTCTGGTCAAGAAGAACGGGGTGATCTATCCGTCGCTGGCGCTGTCGACCATGAGCGCCTCCGACCGGGAGCGGTTCTTGCTGCTACACGCCGGCGAGGGCGGAGAGCGAGGCGAGATCGAGCGGATCGTCCGCGAGAACGGTCTGGAGAAGCACGTGCGACTTCTGGGCGGGCAGGGTCCGGAGACCGTGCGCGACCTGTATCACATGGCCGACATCGTGCTGGTCCCGTCCGTGCACTCGGAGAACGTTGAAGAGGCCACCTCGCTATCGGCGTTGGAGGCCATGGCCTGTGGCCGCCCACTCGTGGCGGGCAATGTCGGAGGTCTGGCCGAGATGGTCGTGGACGGCGAGACCGGCCTCCTGGTGCAGGCCGACGGCGAGGTGCTGGCGGCGGCCATCCTGCGGCTGGCCGCCTCCCCTGAACTGAGAGCCAGACTGGCTGTGGCGGCCCGCCGCTACGTGGTCGAGAACCACTCGCACCTTCGGGCCGCGGCGGCCTACGTTGAGGTCTACAACCGGACGGCGGCCGCTCGAGGGACGCCAGAAGCCGGGGCACATCCCACGGGCGCCGAGGTCGCCTCGAAGACGGCGGGCCCCGCCGCAACGGCGGCGCCCTCTGCGGCCTCTGCGCCCGCCGGCGCCATCGCCACGGAACGGGCGGACACGCCGCCCGGCGATCCGTTGGCCGCAGCGCAGCCGGCCGGGATGCTGGCGATGGAGTGGCCGACCATCTCGGTCCTCGGCTTCCCGCTCGATGTCGTCACTCTCGAGCAGGCGGCGCAATGGACCATCGGGGCGGCCGCGGGCGCCGCGGCGCCGGCCGGCCGTACCGCCTTCGCCGTGTCGTTCAACCCGGAGCTGGTGATGCGGGCCCAGGCCGACCCCGCGGCCGCCGAGGTCATGTGGGAAGCCGACCTGTCGTATCCGGACGGTGTCGGCGCTGCCTGGGCGGCCGCCCGGCAGGGGGCCCGCCCCCCGGCCTCGGAATCAGGCCAGCCGGAGCGGGTGGCCGGCATCGAGCTCGCGGAGCGGGTGCTCGAGTTGGCGGCGGAGCGAGGGTTGGGCGTGTTCTTCCTGGGAGCGGCCGAAGGCGTGGCGGAGGAGGCCGCCCGCCTCCAGGTCGAGCGGCTTCCCGGGCTGCGGGTGGTCGGGACCCACCACGGTTACTTCACTCCCGAACAGGAGGCCGGGGTCGTCGATACCGTCCGGGCTTCGGGTGCGGGCATCCTCCTGGTCGCGATGGGCGCTCCCCGCCAGGAGCTGCTGCTCTACCGGCATCGTGACCGTTTCGGGGTGCCGGTCGCCCTCGGCGTGGGCGGCAGCTTCGACGTCTGGGCCGGGACGGTCCGACGGGCCCCGGCCTGGAGTCAACGGGCCAAGGTGGAGTGGCTCTACAGGCTGGCCCGCGACCCGCGCCGCTGGCGCAGGCAGTCGGTGCTGCCCCGGTATGCGGTCCAGGTGCTGCGCTGGTCGCCGGAGGACTACGGTCCGCCGCGTCGGAGGAGGGTCCCCGGCGGAGGAGACGACAAGACCGGCGCCGGCGGCTCCGAGATAGGCGGCGCCGGTTGAGATACCTCATCAGCGGCTACTACGGAGAGAAGAACGCGGGCGACGAGGCCATCCTGGCCGGCATCCTGCAGGAGATCGGCCGCAGGGACCCCGGCGCCAGTTACGTCGTGCTCTCCTTCGATCCGGACGACACCGAACTGCGCCACGGCCACGGACGGGAACTCGCCGCCGTCTCCACCAGCCTGCGCTCCCCGGGGTTGTTGCGGACGGTCATGCAGGGAGCGGATCTTCTCATCAGCGGCGGGGGCAGCTTCCTGCATGAGGCCGACTTCGAGCTCCACGGAAGGTCGTTCCTGTTCCGGGAGGGCAAGCTCCGGCCCGTGCCCTATTTCCTGTCGGTGATCCTCCTGGCGCGGGCGCAGGGCCTGCCGGTGATGTGGTATGCGCAGGGGTTGGGACCGCTCCACACCCGTGCCGCGCGTGCATTCGTAGCCCGGGCGGCCACCTCCTCGCAGGCCGTCACCTGGCGCGACCCCGACTCCGCGCGCCTGGCGTACGAGATCGGCGTGCGGGCGCCCGCCCATCTGGTGGTGCCCGACCCCGCCTACGCGCTGACGCCGGCCTCCCGAGACGAAGCTCAAGCTGAACTAGAGAGATATGGTCTAGCTCCAGGCAGGCGCTATCTGGCGGTCTGCCCCCGGCCCTGGTTGGGACGCACCGGCTACCTGGAGGCTTTGGGCCGGTCTTTGGAGAAGGCAGGAGCCGCTCTGGACCTGGAGATTTTGCTGGCGCCCTTCCACGAAGTCCAAGACCCGCCGGTGTGCGACACGCTGGCGGCGCGGCCGGCTCTCGCCGGCCGCGCCCACGTCCTCCCGCCCGTCTCCGACCCCACCGTGTTGGCGGCCCTGCTGGGAGGGGCCGAGGCGGTGGTGGCCATGCGGCTCCACAGCGGCATCCTGGCCGCCACCGCCGGGACGCCGGCCGTGGTCATCGACTACGATCCGAAAACCAAGGCCTTTGCGGACCAGACGGGCCAGAGCCGCTGGGCCGTGAGTGTCGACCGCCTGGAGGAGGCCGGGGCTCTTGACGTCGCGGTCTCTCAGACCGCGGCCCGCGACGCGGCCGTAGGTGGAGCTGTCGGCGCCGCCGACCCGCTGTACGACGCGATCGCGGAAACCATGGCCCACCTGCCCGCGCGACGCGCGGCGCTCGCTCGCGCGGTCGCGCCCCTCCGCGCCGAAGCGGGCCGGACCGCCGGGCTGGCCGTCCAGCTTGCATCCTCGGGCCGCAGCGGCGGAACCGCCGGCCGGCCCCGCCGCGCCGGCCGGGACTCCGGATGAGCGACGACTCGCAGACGCCCGGTCCCGTCGCCGCCGGCGAGGCTGAGGATTCGGGCGCCGCATCCGTCACCTCCACCGTCGACTCCGGCCGCTCGGTCCGTGCGGTGGTGGGCCGTGCGGCGGTGATCATAGTGACCGCGACCCTGGTGGGCCGGCTCCTCGGCCTGGCCCGCGACATGGTGGTCGCCAATTTCTTCGGCGCGCGGCCCGAAGCCGACGCCTTCTTCCTCGCCTTCAAGGTCCCCTACCTGCTCACCCTCATGGTGACCGGCGCCCTCACCGCCACCTTCGTGCCCCTGTTCAGCTACCGGCTGGCCACGGGTCGCAAGCGCGAAGCATGGGACCTGTCGGTCAACATGGGCAACATCATCGCCGTCGTCCTGGTCGCGCTGAGCGCCATCCTGGTCGGGATAGCCCAGTGGTTCATCCCCCTCATCGGGCCGGGACTCGACGACGAGACCACGGCACAGGGCGTCTTCCTCTTCCGCATCCTCATGATCGGCCTGGTGTTCGAAGGTCTCACCGGCCTTGTGATCGGCATGCTCAACTCTCTCCGCCGCTTCGCCCTTGCCGCCTTCGCTCCCGCCGTGGGTACGGTGGTGACGCTGATCATAACCATCGTGTTCGAGCCGAGTCTGGGCATCACTTCCCTGGCGATCGGCTTCGTAGCCGGCTGGGTGGCAGGATTGCTGGTTCTCTTCCCGGGCCTGCGCGGCGAGCGGGTCCAGTACCGTCCGCGCATCGATTGGCACGATCCCGGCGTGCGCGAGGTGGGGGGGATGATCTGGCCCATCCTCATCGGGTCGGCGGTCGGGAAGGTGAGCGTGTTCATCATCCAGCTCCTCGGCTCCTACCTCGAAGTCGGGTCCATCTCCAGCCTCAACTACGCCGACAAGCTCTTCCAGCTTCCTCTGGGGTTGTTCGTCGCCGGCATATCGGTCCCCATCTTCCCTCTGCTGTCCGAGCAGGTGGCGGCCAAGGCCCCGGAGCGGGTCAAGGCGACCCTCGATTTCGCCCTCCGGGTCATGGGGTTCCTGCTGGTCCCGGTGACGGTGGGAATCATCATCCTGCGCTACCCGCTCATCGGGCTGCTGCTCGAACACGGGGAGTTCACGGCCGACGACACGGCCCGCACGGCCTGGGCGCTCCTGTTCCTGTGCCTCGGGCTCTACGCCTACGCCGGCAGGGATACCGTGACCAGGGTCTTCTACGCCTACCACGACACCCGCACTCCGGTGAAGATCAGCGTGCTCACCGTCGTCATCACCATCGGCCTTGCCTTCCTCTTCATGCAGTTCATGGGCGTGGGGGGTCTGACTCTTGGTATGACGGTGGCCCTCATGATCAACTTCGGAGTGCTGTTGTGGCTGCTTCGCCGCAAGATCGGCGGGTTCGGGCTGGGTCACATGGGCCTCTGCTTCTTGAGGGTTCTGGGGGCGTCGGCGGTGATGGGAGCGGCCGTCTGGGGCGTCGATCTCGCCCTGCAGCAGACCGTGAGCGCGGCCACTGCTGGTTACGCGGTGCGTCTGGTCGTGGGGCTGGCGGTCGGAGTCGCCGTCTTCCTATCCGTGGCGAGGCTTGCTAAAATGCCCGAACTTGCCGAGGCAGTCGATATGCTGCGAGCGGTGATGAAGCGCTCAAAGCGGGAGGACAAATCCGCCTGACGGCGTAAGCAAGTAGGTACGATGGTCAAGGCCGCGACAGGATCCAACCACAAGGAAAGACGCCTGGCGCAGCCGCCAAGAGGCTTTCATAGCACCGCACCGCGCGGTCGAGGGCTTCACTACCCGGTCTGGGTCGCGGCGGTTCTGCTGGTCGTAACTCTTTCCACTCTCCTCTTCCCCATGGCCCGTGGTGAAGCGGCGATGCTACCCGAGCAGATCTCAGCCGCCGCCTCGAACTCCGTGGTCGTGCCGATCCTTTTCCCGCTCGGGGAACGCGTGAAGTGGACCGACACCTTCGGCGCGGCGCGGTCGGGCGGCCGCGGCCACGAGGGCCAGGACCTCATGGCGCCCAAGATGACGCCCATACTGGCCGTCGTCGACGGGACGGTCGATTGGCTCAACCTGAACGGCCAGCTCTCCAGCTACAACAACCTGCCGTACTACAATATCCTTCTGCGCGGCGACGACGGCAACGACTACTTCTACATCCACCTGAACAACGACACCCCAGGCACCGACGACGCGAAGGGCGGAGTGCAATACGCTTATGCCCCCGGGCTGAAGAACGGCGCCCGGGTCCAGACGGGCGACGTGATCGGCTATGTGGGCGACAGCGGCAACGCCGAGGATTGCGGCAGCCATCTGCATTTCGAGATCCACCTCGGCGGATACAAGCACCCGGTCAACCCGCACGCGAGCCTGAAGGCGGCCCCCACCCTGGCGGAGTGGGTGGCGGCGGGCAGGCCCCCGCTGGCCACCATGATCGGGGGCCTGGGTAGCACCACCACCACCACGACCGACGGATTCGCGCCGGCTACCACCACGACGACGCAGCCCCCGGCCGCCACAACGACCACCACCCAGCCCACCACGACCACCACCAAGCCTCCCACGACCTCGACTATCCCCGGCGGCGTCGCGGTACCCGGCTTCACCGACGTGCTCACCGGCGACTGGTTCTACAACGACTTCGCCCTCGCCCTCGACGCGGGGGTGGTCACCCGGTCGGACGACCAGCGTTTCCGTCCCTACTCACAGGTGTCGCGGGCGCTCTTCGCCGTGTATCTGGTCCGCACTCTGGCCGCCGGTGAACTGGCGACTCTCAGCAGCGCCGCCGCGAGCGGGCCCACGTTCGACGACGTCGATACGGAGTACTGGGCTTACGAGGAGATAGAGGCCGCGGCGAAACTGGGGCTCGTGACGGGGACGGGCGACGGCACCAGGTACTCGCCCGAGAGCAAGGTCACTCGGGCGCAGATGGCCACGATGATCTGCCGGGCCCTGGGTCTCGACGTGAACGGCGAGTGGATCGCCTCCCCGGACGGTGAACCACTCTACGAAGACATCCCCGCCGGCTATTGGGCTCACGGAGCCATCTTCGTCGTCGACTACTACGGCCTTATGTGTGGAGATACCAACGGTTGTTTCCGACCTCTCGACAACACCACCCGGGCCCAGGCGATCACCGTCATGGCCCGCATCCTTCGCCTGCTCGAGGGAGGGTAGCGGCCATACCGCCGTCGGCCGGGTGCATAGTCCGCCGGGGCAGGGTCCTGCCCTCGGCCCTCGTCTGCGCTGCGCTGGTGGCGCTGCTCTTGGTCTCGGCGTCACCTGCCTCGGCTCAGGCGAAGGGCTTCCCCGATGTGGGCAAGTCCCTGCCCTCGTATGACGCCATCCAGTTCCTCAGCGGGGCGGGGATCATCTCCGGCTACAAGAACGGCGACTTCGGTCCCGGGGACACGCTCAAGCGGGGTCAGGCCACCAAGATGCTCGTGTTGTGGAAGGAAGTGTTCCCGGTGACCACGGGGAACACGTTCCCAGACGTGGACGAGACGTACCGCTGCTATATAGAGAGCGCCGTTTCGCAGGGTTGGATAACCGGCTTCTCCAACGGCCGCTTCAAGCCGTACAACACGCTGACCCGCGAGCAGATGGCCATCATCATGGTGCGGGCCATGGACTGGGAGGGCACGGCCAAGGAGCTGACGACGGCCCAGATCGACGAGATCCTTGCCGCCTTCGCCGACCAGGCCGACATATCCGCCGTGGCTCGTCCTTACGTGGCCGTGGCCGTGTCGGAGGGCCTCTTCGGGGGGAGCGGCGGCCGTCTCCTACCCGGGGAAGGCATCACCAGAGGCCAGTTCTGCCTGGTGGTGTTCCGGGCCGAGCTCAAATCGAGGACGCTCATAACCGCGGTGCGCGCTTCGTGTGACTATCCCGACAAGACCCGGGTGGTCATCGACCTCTCGCGCGCCCCCGGCGCCGTGACGGCCTCGGCCACATCCGACGGCTTCCTCAACATCGACTACCAGAACGGGGTCATCGACGGCAACCTGTCTCAGACCTTCGTCTCGCCGGAGGTCACGGGGGTGAGCGCCCGGCAGATCAACTACACCCCGCGCACAGTGCGCATCGCTCTGGATCTGGGCCGTTACCAGAAGTACCGGGTGATGTCGCTGGCCCCCTCCGAGGGCTACGGTTACCGCATCGCGGTGGATGTCTACCGCCGCACCACGGGTCCCGAGGGCGAGGGGGGACCGCTGATATGCATCGACCCGGGTCACGGGGGGACGGACTCCGGGGCCGTGGGCACGACCAAGGCCAAAGAGAAGGACGTCAATCTCGCCATCGGTCTGATGCTGGCGCAGAACCTGCGGCAGGCCGGGCTGCAGGTCATGATGACCCGCTCGGACGACGGCTACCCCGACCTTCACTATCGGGCCGCCCTGGCCAACGAGGCCGGCGCCGGCCTGTTCGTGAGCATCCACAACAACGCCTCCGGCGATCCCGCGGCCGTGGGCACAGAGACGTTCTACTGGGGCACGCCCGAGGAGTGGTCGCCCGAGGGCAGGCTGCTGGCCGAGACCATCCAACGCAACCTGGTGGCCGCCATCCAGTCTGTGGACCGGGGCGCCCGGACCCACTGGTATAACCTGGTGGTGCTCGCGGAGACGCTGATGCCCGCCGCCCTGGTGGAGGTAGGCTTCATGACCAACCCCGCCGAGGAGGCCATGCTCCTCACGCCCGCCTACCAGCAGGCGGCCGC